>Ga0247780_1000493_pt1 | contig 36667 bp, 2 predicted proteins | sample UWRJL079202R5_FD_179927 | JGI IMG/M metagenome (GOLD analysis project Ga0247780, IMG submission 179927) | Plant litter microbial communities from Arlington Agricultural Research Station in Wisconsin, United States - UWRJ-L079-202R-5 | ecosystem: Environmental > Terrestrial > Plant litter >...
ACCCTAACCCTGAATCTGACTTCAGATTTGGAATCCTGGTCACGTGACGTATCTGAAAACATATCATATCACGTGATTTAGGGCCCGAGTAGGGGCCCGAGCAGAAGGGTCCGAGCAGACTCACTTTTAATAATGAACCGACCAGTCCTAGGTCGAGTTGAATTTCCTTATCATTTTTAACTGAATTTCCCATAGTAATTTTTTTTTTTAAACCACCCTTATAACAAATTGTCCTCCGGACAGGATAAATTTAAAAAGCTGTCTTATACTTATCCTCTTCCTTTACCTTAATATAGTTAAATCTTATAAGAAAATCAAAGTTAAAGAACTAATTCGCTTTAGCAATCCATTCTTATATTTCTATAATAAGTAATAATAAGTAACGATTCTTAATCGTATCCTTATTTAACATTTATTAATTAACAACTATATGTAGTTTACCGTCTCCCTTCCTTAAGATAAACAGTATTAAGTACTTTACTAAGAACTAAGACTTTTATTACAACCTGTACCTGATACAGGCCTCGAGAGGACTAGCGTGGGTTAAGACAGAACGTATAGCAGGACACTAACAGGTAGGGGGCGTTCCGAAGACGGCTTATTAAGCTAGCACTTTTAGACGGGGGGTTTAATGTTAATATAGGTCGTTGTCACTATAATGTATAAAGGTGAGTCTGAACAGTAAGATATAAATAAATAAATAAATACTAATATAAGGAACTAAAGTCCTTTATAGTGGTTATAGGTATAATTATGGCTATCTATACTAATTAACTAAAGGTACTTTATACCTTACTTATAGTGCCGTAAGTGCTTGTTACGCAAGCACTCTGCACGCCGCAAGCGTTCTGCTCGTAAGGTTTCCTCTGCTCGTAATGTAAGCACTTAGCATGCTGCGAGCAACACCTTATTAATTGTAGGGGTTTCGGGTCTTTGCACCCCTGGCCCAGTGTGTCTGGACAGTGTACACCGTCCTCCCACACTGTTCCTTCTGCGGGGGATTTGTCAGGCCGCCCCGGCCTAAGTGACAGCCTGTAGGGTTGTTATAACTTTGTAATAAATCTGTTCTTTAGATTTTTATTAATATACTCCCTTAAAGCTTTAGCTTATTAAAGGTTTAAGTTATAAGGTTAAAAGCTGCAGAGCTTTACTCCTAACTTTAGCTTAATTTCGTAATCTTATAGTCTGTAATCTAGTAATTACAGTATCTTTTTTCAAAATAAAGTAAACTTCCTATATTCTTTAAATACTTTAAATAAGTTAACTTCCTTACTTATCTGTAAGTTAACTTCTTACTTCTTTTTACTTTCTAAATTGTTATTTAAGTAATACGGTAAGCTCTCTAGCCCTTTAACTATCTTAATAAACTTAACTTAAATTGTACTTAATTTTAAAGGCTTAATGCGTTTTTAAGTACTTCGTATACCTCTAAAGCAGTTTAGTACTTTCTTAACCTTACCTAAACAGTAATTACAGCTAAGGGACTTACCGAAGGTAAGGTAGCTACTCCTTTAGTTAATCACAGGGTTATACTTTTCTAGCCAGGGTAAACTTAGAATTATATCGTATCCTGCTATTAATATAACGTTAAGGTTTACTTATTATTCGTCTCTATTTACTTTAATTAAGAGTAGTAAGTAGTAAGTAACCTTATTATTATTATACTAATATAGGGCTCTTTCTTTATTTCGAATAAGAATAACCTTCTTATACCTTTCGTTAAAAAGTTTCCTTCAGTTAACTAATAAAGGGTATATTAGGTTAAAAACACTCCTATTATTAATTATTACTTTTACTTTAAATAGCCTCCCTTTTCTATCTATTAAGTCAACACTAACAGAATAATACTTATAGTCCTTTTACATTTAAGTTATAGTAACTATCTATCTTTAAGGTCTTATTTAGCTTAACCTTTAAGTACTTTTTCTTCTTCTTAAGGTTTTTACTAACAAGTAAATTACCAGTTTTTAGCCCTTTTAGACGGCTTATAGCCTTTTCCTAATTCTTTTCGGAAAAATAAACAGTTTTAGTAAACCTAGCGATTAATCTTTCTTAAGTTTTCACGCCTTAGCATCTAATTAATTTCAAATAGTTTAATATTCTAGAAATCCTTAATAAGTCAATAATCCGCTGTATAGGACTAGATCTTAACAATATCCTTTTACTCTTAGATCTATCTGTAATCTGTTTATTTCTATTATTCTTTAGCTTTTCCTTTAAGGTAAACAGAGCACGTTACAACTAGGCAGTTACTAAGTGAACCTCCTTACTAGTAAGTAACAGGGGTTTAGTTAATTACTGTAATGTTCTACTTATTACCGTTATTAAACTCTCTTATTGGGGTGTAAGAAACTTAGTCATATACTATCTCTATTTCTACTTTTACAATAGTGTAGTTTTACCTTTATGCGTTAAGGAAGTAATTGTAAAGGGCCTTAAGCCCGCTATACTAGTTAAGAGTGCAGTTATTATATATATAGTTAATCTACAGTATATCTTTATAATTAAGGTAGTTAATGTAGACTGTAGGTGCTGCAGTTAGAGAGTACAGAATAGGGGAAATAGTACCTTCTTTCTTTTCCTCCTTTACTTATTTTTATATATATTACTTTTCTAAAACCTTTTCCTAAAACTTAAGTAACAGTAAACTAACTTATTCTTCTATAACGTAATCTTCTTTAATAAGTTAGTATTTAAGTTAATTAGTAAAGTGAACTTTATCGTAAAGCTGTAACTTAATCTTAACTACTTTATCTTTAGACGTTATAGTAAAGCTTTCGACTTATAAGTCCTCTACTTTATCTACTAGTTCCTAGTATTTATCTTTTAGCTCCTAAACCCTTTATTAATATACTTGTTTCTTATCTTCTTAAGGGACCTTTAAGGTATTAAGTATATTAACCTTAGTATAAGGTAACTATTTAAGTTATCCTTCTTCTAAAAAGGTAAGGGTATTAATCTACTTAACGTGCTTAAAACATTTAAGAGTTTTAAGAGGCACTGTAAAGAAGAACCTTCGGTTTTCTAACTTAATTCTTTTAACTTACTCTCTTTCGCTTTCTAAAGCTTACTTTACCACTTAAGTAACTTAAACAGCTAGTTCTTCAACTCCTTTTACTATCTTAGTAAGGTTTAAATTAAGGTCTTTCTTAAACTTCTTTAATTCTTAAGCTATTACAACCTGCACTTAACACAGGCCTCAAGAGGACTGGCGCGGGTTAAGACAGAACGTATGGCAGGACGCTAACAGGTAAGGGGCGTTCCGAAGACAGCTTATTAAGCTAGCACTCTTAAATAGGGGGTTTAATATCACTGTAAGTCGCTGTCACTATAATGCACAGAGGTGAGTCTAAACAGTAGGATATAAATGAATAATTGAATACTAGCGTAAGGAACTAGAGTCCCTCACGGTGGTTGTGGGCATAACTATAACTATCTATACTAACTAGCTAAAGGTACCTTATACCTTACTTAATAGCTTATTACTTAATAAAGAACTAAGTAACTTATTACTAAGCACCTTCTACTTAAAGGTCTTACAGATGCTTAGTAAGTAAACACTCTTATTAAGACTAAGTAACTACTAGTTAGTTATAAGGGCTTTAAGTTTTTATACCCCTAGTCTAATATACAGTACTATGCGTACTGTCTTCCTACACTATTCCTTCTACAGGGGATCCGTCAGGCCGCTCCAGCCTAAGTGACAGCCTGTAGGGTTGTTATATAATTCCCCCTCTTTAACATTCTTTTCTTATAAAGAATCTTAGTAAGAGCGTTTCTTCCTTCTTAACATAACTATACCTATTAACTATATATAAAAACACACTTTAAAAAACAGCACTTTTTATCACTATAACCTTACAGACTTTATTTCGACTTTCAAATTATAAATGTCACCTTATAGTTATTATTCTTTAAAATCGCTTTCCTATCTTATTACCACACAGTTAGATAGTTACTCTAAATACCTGTTAATAAGGGTTTCGTCTTTATATAACACGTTTAGTTACAGTGACGCTTTCCTTTAACGGCTTCTTTCCGAGAAGCGTTACCTTAACGCTAAGCACGACGCTGCTGTGTGGAACCTGGAGCTAAAAACTTGAGAGCTTTATAAAGCTGCTGCCCGTCTTAACTAGATTAAAGTCTAGTATTGTAGGACGGAAGAGTGAGCTTTTTCTGTGTTTAGCCGGGAGGTAAAGGTCTTTTGTTTCTAGAAGTAGGAGGAGACTTATTTAGCTATTTCTCCTAAAGTTAGCAAGTCTTTTAACTAAGGAGGTTTTTTAATAGGGATACTTATTAGTTCTTTCTTTAAGGAGTCACTTTAACTAACAACCTCTTTTTAACTTAGTTTGTAGTTCTTTTAGTAAGGGTTTATAGGTCTAAGTCCTATAATGGTTTCTTATTGCCTTAGATCCTTACCCCTTAAGGCTGAAGGGTTTAGGTTAACTTTTTTTTTTACTTATTTTCTTTTACTAACTTCTTTTTTCTTAATAGTATTTATTCTCGTATAAAGCTTGTTAGAAGCTTTAAAAGCTTAACTTTCTTATTAGGTTTAAGGTCCTTATAACCTTAATTAAGGATTTTAATAAATGTCCTTCTATACTTATTAAGGAGTTTCCTACTACTTCTTAAGCTTTAAGTCTTACAGTAGTCTTACTCTTTAGTATAATAATTTAAATATTAGATTTTATCTTATTTCTGGTTTTTATTATTAGTTTTAGTTAATCTGGATTCTTTCAGTAGAACTTTATAATTAGGTCTAGGCTTTTAAGATTTTTGATTAACTTTTACAAGTTGCTTTTAGGGCTGTAATCTAGCTACTTAACGAGATATTTAAACGTGTTCTTTCCCTTTTGTGAATTTATAACTTCTTTAACGTCGTACTTATCCTTATTAACGTCGATCTCGATCTTTTTTTCTAAGGGAACTCCCTTTAAGGCAGGTTCTAGAAGTGAGATGTGAAAAACCTTAATTTGCACTTTTATACTAGTGGGTAAGTTTAGTTTATAATTAGAGGTGGTAACCTTTTTCTTAACTTAAAACGGTCTGTACCTTTTAAAGTCTAGCTTCTTATTAAGTTATTTTAAATGCAGGTTTTATAAAAAAAGGTAAATATAATCCCCCTCCTAGAGAGTTAGTTCTTTAACTTGTTTACTATTATAGTGAAGTCCTTTTTTAAGTGTTAGTTATTTAGTTTAGTATTTATTAGTAAACTTCTTTATCTGTTTATGTGTAAACTTAAGTTCGGCTTATAAGTAATTATATAATTCCTACATTTAGTTTACGTAGATTGCGGCTTAGGGGGTGTTAGTAGGTGGGCTTTAACGGAGCTTAAGCTCTTTATTATAGTTAGTGAAGAACGGTAATTTACCTATTAACTTAATTACTATTATATTGTAAGTTATTTATACTGTTAGTAATAGTTTAAGCTAATTATCTTATTTAAAGTTAATATAAATTTAAAGATACGTTATAAGTATTTAATTAACTTACTCCGTTTAGTTATCCGTTTATAAGTGGAAAGCTGTTAAAAGCTTACTCTTTACATTTATTCTCTACATTAGCCTTTGTTAGAACTTTAATACGATTAGCTTATCTTAATCCGTAACGATATTATCTAATTAACGGTGTTATAAAACTATTTTTTTCTTAAAGATATAAGTAAGTTACTCTGCTGTTATGTCCTTTAAGGTTAGTAAAAAGTAGGCTTATTTTGTTAATCTGTTAATTACTACGAGGATCTAGTTATAAGTAACTCTTATAATAAGGTCCTTAGACTTTAGAATCTTAATAATAAAGTTAAGCGAGATAAAGCTTTATAGCGCCTATAGTACGGGGAGTGGTTTAAGAAGTCTATAAGGTTTATAGTGCCGGTTCTGCTTCTAATAGCAGATGTTACAGTTATTAATTACTTCCTTAACCAGTTTCTTTATTTTTAAGAAGGTATACACTTATTAAGCCTGTGTAAGAGTCTTAGCTTAGCTTATATGTCTTTTAAGTCAAGACTTATAAACCTGCTAGATATACTCTTTTTATTTATTTAAGTTATAAACGTACAGTTTCTTTTAATACTAGAGCTTTACTTTTAGTTTAAGTGTGTTATTTACAGCTTTTAATAGCTATTCCAGTTAATAACTAGTTTTATTATAATTTAAATATATTAAGTACTCCTTATTACAGTCTTATAAATACCTTAAGAAGTCTCCTAAAGGGCACTTATACTTACAGGTACCTTCTACTAACCTTTTTATTTAAAAGTCCTGTTATTACTAATAGATATTATATTTTATTTATAAGTTTATATAAATATTAATAGTTTATTTTAATGTTTAGTTATTTAATATTTACAACGTATATTTTAACATATTGTTCTTTACTTTATTAAATATAATAATAAGGATTAGGATTAGATTAATATCCTTATAGTCTTATCTTTAGTTAAGAGTATTAGCTTACTTATTATCTTTTCCTTTAACGTAGTGGATCTGGAAGTAGAACGGGGTTATTAACTCTACCTATCGTGCTTATTATAAATTAAGTTCCTTTATTAAGAAATACTAAAGGTTATTATAGTTTAAAAAGACCTAGACCAGTTCCTTTATACTATTTAAGTATAGTACTTACTTAGTGAAGTACTAAATGATTACTATCAGTTCCTTATTATGGATTAGGTATTGTAAGGCTAAGCTATTAATTCCTTTTAATAAAAACGTAACTAAGTAACGTTTCCTATTATCTTAAACTTAGTTAAGTTCTTTACCGATTATAAACTTTAAGAAGTTTATCTTAACTTAAAAAGGTTTTAAGAAATCGGGAAAAGTTAAAACTAATGCTGTAATAAAAGCGTGTTTAAGGTCTTTAAACGCCTTTTACTGTCTATTAGTCTACTTAAACGGTTTACTTATCCCTGTAAGCTTATGTAATAGTTTTGTAATTTTCGCAAAATACTTAATAAAGCATTAATAAAAGTTCGTAAAGCCGATAAAGGCTTATAACTTAATTTAGTTCTTTAAAGTAAGCTAGTCCTTAACTGCCTTTATCTTCTCTTTTTACATTTTGAGCTTTTTAAGGGTTACTTTAAACCTTAGATAATTTAATTCTTAGATATAAAAGTGGCTCTTCTTTAGGTTTACTGTTAGCTTTACCTTTTTAAGAGCTGTTAAAACCTATTATATGTATTTTTAGTATTCTTTTAAAGTTTTGGAATAAACTAGAACGTTATTTAAATATATAAAGATAAACTTATTAAAGAAGGGGTAGAGAACACTATTAATAAGGTTTTAAAAAGTTATAAGGGTGTTTATTAATCTTATTAATATAATACAGTATTAGTAATACCTATTACAGGTCTGAAAAGCTGTCTTATACTCGTCCTTCTCCTTTACTTTAACGTAGTTAAATCTTATAAGGAAGTTAAGGTTAGAAAACTAATTTACTTTAATAATTTATTCTTACATTTCTATAATAAATAGTAATAGGTAGCGATTTTTAATTATATTCTTATTTAACGTTTGATAGTTAATAATTATACATAGCTTACTATCTCCCTTCTTTAAGACAAATAATATTAGGTACTTTACTAAGGACTAAGATTTTATAATAAACCTATTCTTTAGGTTTTCCTTAACATACTCCCTTAAGGCTTTAGCCTGTTAAGGGTTTAAGTGGTAGGGCTGGAAGCTGTAAAGCTTTACTCCTAATTTTAACTTAATTTTATAATCTTATAGTTTATAATTTAGTAATTACAGTATCTTTTTTTAAAACAGGGTAAACTTCCTATACTTTATAAGTACCTTAAATAAGTTAATTTCTTCACTTATTTATAATTTAGCTTTTTACTTCTTCCTACTTTTTAAATTATTATTTAAGTAATACAGTAGACTCTCTAGTCCTTTAACCGTCTTAGTAAACCTAACCTAAACTGTACTTGGTTTTAAGGGTTTAGCGTGCTTTTAAGTACTTTATGCTACTTTAAAGCGGTTTAGTACCTTTTTAACTTTCTTTAAATAGTAATTACAGTTAAGGGATTTACTAAAGGCAAGGTAACTACTCCTTTAGTTAATTATAAAGTTATACTTTTTTAACTAAAGTAGACTTAGAATTATATTATACCTTATAATTAATGTAATGTTAAAGTTTACTTATTATTTATCCCTATCCACTTTAATTAGGAGTGGTAAGTGGTAAGTAACTTTATTATTATTATACTAGTAAAGGCCTCTTTCTCTATTTCAAATGGGAATAACCTCTTTATACTCTTTATTAAGGAGTTTCTTTCAGTTAATTAATAAGGGGTATATTAAGTTAAAAGTACTCCCGTTATTAATTACTGCTTTTACCCTAAACAGCCTCCCTCTTTTATCTATTAAGTTAATATTAACAGAATAATGCTTATACTTTTTTAATATTTAAGTTATAATAATTATTTATCCTTAAAGTCTTATCTAGCTTAACCTTTAAATACCTCTCTTTCTTCTTAAGGTTTTTACCAATTAGCGAACTACTAATTTCCAGCCCTTTTAAAGGGCCTGTAACCTTTTCCTAGTTCCTTCTGGAAAAACAGGTAGCTTTAATAAACCTAACGATTAACTTTTCTTAAGTTTTCACACTTTAGTGTCCAGTCGACTTTAAACAGTTTAATCTTCTTAAAGTCTTTAATAAGTTAATAATACGCTTTACAGGACTAAATTGTAATAATATCCTTTTACTCTTAAATCTGTTAATAATCTTCTTATTTCTACTACTCTCTAGCTTTTCCATTAAGATATAACAAACACGTTACAACTAAGTAGTTATTAAATACTCCTCCTTATTAGTATATAGTAAAGGCTTAGTTAACTATAATAACTTTCTACTTACTATTAAACTCCCTTATTAGGGAGTAGGAGACTTAGTAATAAGCCAGTTCTAACTTTACTTTTATAACAGTATAATCTTACTTTTATATGTTAAGGAAGTAGTTATAAAGGGCTTTAAACCTGCTATACTAGTTAAAAGTATAGTTATTATACACGTAATCGATTTACAGTACGTCTTTATAACTAGGGTAGTTAATATTAACTACAGGTGTTACAGTTATTAAGTACAGAGCAGGTAAAGTAATACTTTATTTCTTTTCTTCTTCTACTTACTTCCATATATACTGCTTCTCCTAAACTTCTTCTTAAAACTTAAGTAATAATAACCCAGCTTATTCTTTTATAAAATAGCCTTCCTTAATAAGTTAGTATTTAAATTAGTTAATAAAGTAAACTCTACTGTAAAGTTATAACTTAATTTCCACTACTTTATTTTTAATTGTAACAGTAAGGCTTTTAACTTATAAGTCCTTTATTTCATTTATCAGCTTTTAATATTTTTCCTTTAACTTCTAAACTCTTTACTAATATACTTAACTTACACCTTCCTAAGGGACTTTTAAAGTATTAGTTTAAGGTATACTAGCTTTGATATAAGGCAGTTATTTAAGTTATCCTTCTTTTAAGGAGGTGAGGGTGCTAATCTACTTAACGTACTTAAAGTGTTTAAGAGTCTTAAGGGGTATAGTTAAGAAGAACTTTCGTTTTTCTAACTTAACTCTTTCAGTTTACTCTTTTTCACTTTCTAATACCTGTTTTACTACTTAGGTAGCCTAAAAAGCTAATTCTTTAACTCCCTCCACCATTTTAGTAAGGTTTAAGTTAAAGTCCTTCTTAAACTTTCTTAGTTTTTAAACTTACAGTGTAAGGTTTTTAAAACCTGTAACAGCTAATTAAAACATCTCTTCCTAAAGTCAGTCTTTTATAACCTGCATTTCTAACAGTTTTAAGTTTCCACTTTAAAGTTAGTTTATTATAACTTATACCTTTATAATTAACTCTTTTAAGATACCTTTAAAGATTAAGTACATTACGTCTTAAGGTTCTTCTTCTTTTTCCTCATCTCCTAAGTTACACTTATTTACTTAAATATAATCTTCTTCATTACTTATTATCTTAATATGGACGTCTCTTAAGTTAAAGTTAATATACTTTCTTCCTTTTAAGACTAGTTTCTATTACGACCTGCACCCGACACAGGCTTCGAGAGGACTGGCGCGGGTTAAGACAGAACGTATAGCAGGACGCCAACAGGTAAAGGGCGTTCTAAAGACGGCTTATTAAGCTAGCACTCTTAGACGGGGGTTTAATGTCACTGTAGGTTGCTGTCACTATAATGCACAGAGGTGAGTCTGAACAGTAGGATATAAATAAACAATTGAATACTAGCGTAAGGAACCAGAGTCCCTTACAGTAGTTATAAGTATAATTATAACTATTTATACTAACTAACTAAAAGGTACTTTATACCTTGATTACTGTGCTTACTTAGCGTGAGAAGTAATTATAATAATTAGAATACCTCTAATTACTGTAATTACTGTACTCTTAGCGAGATCAGAGTGATTACTTAACGATTAGTTATAAGGGCTTTAGGTCTTTACACCCCTAGCTTAATACGTAGTACTGTACGTACTACCTTCTTACACTATTCCTTTTATAGGGGATTCGTTAAGCTGCCCTAGCTTAAGTAACGGCTTACAGGGTCGTTATACAATTCCCCCTCTTTAACGTTCTTTTTCTATAAAGAATTACTCGTACGTTCCTCCTTCTCCTCATTAATCATTATGTCGTCTAACCGGGTAACTAAGAACAGGAGAAACGTAATGCCCTTATTAACTAAACGCCGCATTACTAACGTTAAGTTTATTCTTACTTTCGGGATTATTATACCTGTAAAATGTAGTTACTATTACTACCTAAACCTACTAAATTGTAAGGTAATTAGTAAAAGTAAGTTATATAGTTACTATATAGCAGTTAGTAAGATTACGTACTTATCTTATAACGTTTACAGAAACGATCCGTCTGTCTTACGTAGGGTTTTAGATAAAAAGAAGCGCCTTAACGTTAAGGAGCGTAAAACCGCTCTCCTTTTCCGCGACACGGCCTTTAAGCTTCTGCGCTTTAAGGACTAATAGAAAAGACTAATACAGCAGGCAGACGAACTTTTTAACTATAAGTTTAACATTATGGTGGAGGAGGAGCGTAAGGCTTAGGAAGCAACCGCGCTAGTTCCCAAGTTCGATTAGGGAAGCCTCTTAGCGGAGCCAGCATACAGTTCTTTTTCCGGGGGGTTATTACAGTTAGCGACTTCTTCTTAACTTAGTTTATAACTGTCTTCTTTAGTGAGAGGTCGTAGGCTTAACTTCCTATAAGAGTTTTTTAATAACTTTTTCTTTTACTAACTTCTTTCTTTATTAACACTTATTTTCGTGTAGAGCTTATTAAAGGCTTTAGAGGCTTAGCCTCCTTATTAGGTCTAAGGTCTTTATAACCTTAATTAAGGGTTCTGATAAATATCTTCCTGTACTTACTAAGGAGTTTCTTACCGCTTTTTAAGCTTTAAGTCTTACAGTAGTCTTACTCTTCAGTATAGTAGTTTAGGTGTTAGATCTTATCTTATTTCTAATCTTTATCGTTAGTCTTAAACAGTTTAGATTCTTTTAGTAGAACTCTGTAATCAGATCTAGGTACTTAAGGTTTTTAATTAGTTCCTATAAGTTACTTTTAAAGCTATAGTCTAACTATTTAACAAGATATTCGAATATATTCTTTCCCCTTCGTAAATCTATAACTTCTTTAACGTTGTACTTGTCCTTATCGGCGTTAATCTTAATCTTCTTTTTTAGAGGAACTCCTTTTAGGGTAGGTTTTAGAAGCAAAATATAAAAAACCTTAGTTTATACTTTTATGTTAGTAGGTAAGTTTAGTTTATAATTAAAAGTAGCGACCTTTTTCTTAACTTAGAACAGTCTATACCTTTTAAAGTTAAACTTCTTACTAAGTCGTTTCGAATGTAGGTTTTGTAAAAAAAGGTAAACGTAGTCCCCCTCCTAAAGAGTCAGTCCTTTAACTTGTTTACTATTGTAATAGAGTCCTTTTTTAAGTACTGGTTACTTAGTTTAGTATTTATTAGTAAATTTCTTTATTCGTTTATATATGAACTTAAGTTCAGCTTATAAGTGGTTATGCAGTTCTTACATCTAGTCTGTATAGACTGTAACTTAAGGGGTATTAGTGGGCGGGTTTTAATGGAGCTTAAGCTCCTTACCGTAGTTAGTGAAGAACAGTAATATACCTGTTAACTTGATTAGCGTTATATTGTAAGTTATCTATACTGTTAGTAATAACTTAAGTTAATTATTTTATTTAAAGTTAACGTAAGCTTAGAAATATATTATAAGTATTTAATTAACTTATTTTATTTAGTTATCTGTTTATAGGTAGAAGGCTGTTAAAAGCTTACTCTTTATACTTATTCTTTATATTAGTCCTTATTAAAACTTTGATATAATTAATTTATCTTAATCTGTAACGATATTATCTAGTTAAAGGTGTTATAAAACTACCTCTTTCTTAAAGATATAAGTAAGTTACTTTACTGTTATATCCTTTAAAGTTAGTAAAAAGTAAGCTTACTTTGTTAGTCTGTTAATTACTACGAGGATTTAGTTATAAGTAACTCTTATAATAAGGTCTTTAAACTTTAAGATCTTAGTAATAAAGTTAAGTAAGATTAAACTTTATAGCACTTATAGTACAGGGAGTGGTTTGAGAAGCTTATAAGGCTTATAGTGTCGATTTTACTTCTGGTAGCAGATGTTACAGTTATCGATTACTTCCTTAATTAGTTTCTTTATTCTTAGGAAGGTGTATGCTTATTAAGTTTGTATAAGAGTTTTAGCTTAGCCTATATATCCCCTAAGTTAAGATTTGTAGACTTATTAAACGTACTCTTTCTGTTTATCTAAGTTATAAATATACAGTTTCTCTTAGTACTAAAGCTTTACTCTTAGTTTAGGTGTGCCGTTTACACCTTTTAGTAGTTATTTTAGCTAATAATTAGTTTTGTTATAGTTTAGATATATCAGGCACTCCTTATTACAGTCTTATATATACCTTAAGAAGTCTTTTAAGGGGCACTTATACTTGTAAGTACCTTTTATTAACCTTTTTACTTAGAAGTCTTATTATTACTAATAGATATTATACTTTATTTATAAGTTTATGTAGATATTAACAGTTTATTTTAACGTTTAATTATCTAACACTTATAACGTGTGCTTTAACGTATCGTTCTTAGTTTCGTTAAATATAGTAATAGGGATTAGGACTGGATTAATATTCTTATAATCCTGTTTCTAATTAAGAGTATCAGCTTACCTATTATCTTTTCCCTTAATGTAATAGATCTGGAAATAAAATAAAGTTATTAACTTTACTTATTGTGCTTATTATAAGCTGAGTTCCTTAGTTAGGAAGTATTAAAGGTTATTATAATTTAAGAAGACTTAGACCGGTTCCTTTGTACCACTTAGATACAGTACTTACTTAGTAAAGTACTGAATAATCGTTATTAGTTCTTTATTGTAGATTAGATATCGTAAGGCTAAGCTGTAAATTCCTTTTGATAAGAAGGTAATTAGGTAACGTTTCCTATCGTCTTAGATTTAGTTAAGTTCTTTACCGATTGCGAATTCTAAAGAGTCTGTTTCGACTTAGAAAAGCTTTAAGAAATTAAGGAGGGTTAGGATTAACGCTGTAATAAAAGTGTGTTTAAGGTCTTTAAATACCTTTTACTGTTTATCTGTCCACTTAAATAGCTTTCCTTTACTTATAAGTTTGTAAAGTAATCTTACAATCTTTGTAAAGTACTTAATAAAGTAACAATAAAAGTTCGTAAAACTAATAAAGGCTTATAACTCTTTCTAGTTCTTTAGAGTAAGTTAATCCCTAATTACCTTTATCTTCTCTAGTTACATTTTAAGCTTTCTAAAGGTTACTTTAAACCTTAAATAGTTTAATTTTTAAACGTAGAAGTAGCTCTTTTTTAAGTTTACTATTAGCTTTGCCTTCTTGAAAGCTATTAGAACCTATTATATATACTTTCAGTATTCTTCTAAAGTTTCGGAATAGATTAGAACGTTATTTAAATACATAAAAATAAACTTATTAAGGAAGGGGCAGAGAACACTGTTAATAAGGCTTTAAAAGGTTATAGGGGCGTTTATTAATCTTATCGGTATAATATAATATTAGTAATACCTGTTATAAGTTTGAAAAGCTGTTTTATACTTATCCTCTTCCTTCACTCTAACATAGTTAAATCCTATAGGGAAGTTAAGGCTAAAGAACTAATTTACTTTAATAATCTGTTCTTATATCTCTGTAATAAGTAATAATAAGTAGTGATTTTTAATTATATCCTTGTTTAACGTTTGGTAATTAATAACTATATGTAACTTATTATCTCCCTTTCGTAAAATAAACAGTATTAAGTACCTTACTAAAGACTAAAACTCTATAATAAACTTATTCTTTAGGTTCTTATCGATATACTCCTGCAGGGCCTTAGCCTATTAAAGGTTTAAGTGGTAAGGCTGGAAACTGCAGAGCTTTACTCCCAGTTTTAATTTAATTTCGTAATCTTATAGTCTGTAATCCAGTAATTATAGTATCTTTTTTCGAAACAGGGTAAACTTCTTATACTTTACAGGTACTTTAGATAAGTTAACTTCTTTACTTATTTATAGATTAGTTTCTTACTTCCTTTTACTTTTTAAATCGTTATTTAAGTAATATAGTAGACCTTTTAATCCTTTAACTATCTTTATAAACTTAACCTAAACTGTACTTAATTTTAAAGGTTTAGTGTGTTTTTAAGTACTTTATGTATCTTTAGAACAGTTTAATACTTTCTTAGCTTTCTCTAAACAGTAATTACAGTTAAGGAACTTACGGAAGGTAAAATAGCTACTCCTTTAGTTAATTATAAAGTTATACTTTTTTAATTAAGGTAGACTTAAGATTATATTATACCTTATAACTAATATAACGTTAAAGTCTACTTATTATTTATCCCTATTTATTTTAATTAGGAGTAATAAGTAGTAAGTAACTTTACTATTATTATATTAATACAGGTCTCCTTCTCTATTTTAAATAGGAATAACCTTTTTATACTTTTAGTTAAGGAGTTTCCTTCGGTTAACTAATAAGGGGTATATTAGGTTAGAAATATTTCTGTTATTAATTACTGCTCTTACCTTAAATAGCCTCCCTCTTCTGTCTATTATATCGATATTAACGGAGTAATACTTATACTTCTTTAACATTTAAGTTATAGTAATTACTTATCCTTAAGGTCTTATCTAACCTAACCTTTAAATACCTCTCCTTCTTCTTAAGGTTTTTACTAACTAGCGAACTATTAGTTTCCAGCCCTTTTAAAGGGCCTACAGCCTTTTCTTAATTCCTTTTAAAAAAACAGGCAGCTCTAATAAACTTAGTGGTTAATCTTTTTTAGGTTTTCATACCTTAACGTCCAGTCGACTTTAAATAGTATAATGTTCTTAAAATCTTTAATAAGTCGATAGTACACTTTATAAGCTTAGATTGTAATAATGTCTTTTTACTTTTAGATCTATTAGTAATCTTCCCACTTTTACTATTCTCTAGCTTTTCTATTAAGATATAATAAGTATATTATAACTAAGTAGTTATTAAGTACTCTTCTTTGTTAACACGTTACGGGGGCTTAATTAATTATAGTAACTTTCCGCTTATTATTAAACTCTTTTATTAAGGAGTAAGAGACTTAGTAGTGAGTTAGTTTTAACTTTACTCTTATAATAGCGTAATCCTGTCTTTATATGCTAAGAAAGTAGTTATAAAGGGCCTTAAGTCTATAATGCTAGTTAAGAGCGTAGTTATTATATACGTAGTTAATCCACAGTATACTCCTATAGTTAAGGTAGTTAATATTAATTATAGGTGCTGCAGTTATAAAGTACAGAATAGGGGAAGTAGTATCTTATTCTTTTTCTTCTTCTATTTGCCTCTGTGTATGTTGTTTCTCCTAAACCTCTTCTTAAAACTTAAGTAATAACAGCTTAGTTTATTCTTCCATAAAGTAACCTTCTTTAACAAACTAGTACTTAAGCTAATTTATAAAGCGAACTTTATTACGGAGCTGTAACTTAATCTTTACTACTTTATCCTTAAACGTTACAGTAAGACTTTTAACTTACAGGTCCTTTATTTCGTTTACTAACTCTTAATATTTCTTCTTTAGCTTTTAGACCCTTCGCTAATGTACTTACTTTGTGCTTTCTCGGGAGACTTTCAGAGTTCCAGTCCAAAGCACACTAGCTTTAATATAAGGCAGCTATCTAAGCTATCCTTCTTTTAGGGAGGTAAGGGTGTTAATCCACTTAACGTGCTTAAAGTGTTTAAAAGTCTCGGAAGGTACTGTTAAGAAGAACTTCCGTTTTTTTAGTTCGATTCTCTTAACTTATTCTCTTTTACCTTTTAAGGCTTACTTTACCGTTTAGGTAATTTAAAAGGCTAATTCTTTAACTCCCTTTACTATTTTAGTGACTTTTAAGTTAGGGTCTTTCTTAAACTTCTTTAGTTCCTAAGCTTACAGGGTAAGGTTTTTAAGGTTTATAACAGTTAATTAGAACATTTCTTCTTAAAGTCAGTCTTTTATAACCTACACCTCTAGTAATTCCAAGTTTCTACTTTAGAGTTAGTTTTCTATAACCTGCACCTCTATAGCTAACTTTTCTAAAACACCCTTAAGGATTAGGTATATTACGTTTTAGAGTTCTTCTATTTCTTCTTTATCTCCTAAGTTACATTTATTTATCTAAGTGCAGTTTTCTTTATTACTTACTATCCTAATATAGATATCTTTTAAGTTAAACTTAACGTGTTTTCCTCCTTCTGGAATAGGTTTCTAACTAACTTACTTTAGTAACGGGTACTGTTATGTTATATAGCCTTTCTTATTACAGTTAAAGCACTAGACTTAAGATAGGTCTTTAAACTGCTTTTGTTATTATTACTGTTAAGGTTTATCGCAGTTAAGTTAGTTTTAACGGTTCACTATACTAATATCTATTAGCCCAGGGTAGTAACCTGTCATAATTAACTAGTTTCCCTTTTTTAACTTACTTAGCTAATAAGGGGTTTATTCTTTCCAGAAGTTCTTTCGGTAATAGTAATTATAATATTAGTTATTGGCCTTAATAGCTATCTTGACTAACTCTTAAAGACAGTCTAGACGGTCCTTTTAGTAAAGATCTTTAGTAACGTGCTCCTTTAAACCGCTTTAGAATAACATTACTAAGGCTTCTTAGCTAAGCTTAGTCTTTATTACTTTTAATTTAAAGCAGGTAAAGAACTTAAAGATTGAAGATATCTGCCTTAGAGTTATAAAACATTACTTAGCCTGTCTTAGGACGTCTAATTCTCTAAACTCAGTCTGGAGTTAGTTAATAAACATATTAAAGTTGTTGAAAAGAGCTTAAGTCTCAGGAGCCTCTTTATATACTCTGTTTATAAAAAGGTCGTTAATTATCTTTATATAAGGTTTATATTAGCGAGTAGTTACTTTATTTAATAAAGCTCTGGTAAACTTAACCTTTCCTTCTTCTTTGAAGAATTGCTTATTGTAGTAAGTAATATAACTCTAGAGCTAGGCTATCTAAGACTCTAGCTGTATAAAGTCTTCCTTAAAACGTAACGGTAAGGGGAGCTTTACTTATTTCTTCTGCAAGCCTTTAAGGTTGTTGTTTTCCAGTTTGATAGCGTTAAGTTAGGCTTAGAGTTTTTCGATAAGACTGATATAACTTTTAGTGTCTTTAAGGAAGGCCTTGTTAAGCTCCTTAACCAGTCCTTACTAGTTAAGGTTTAAGTCTTTAAAGCGTGTAGTTAACTTATTGATAATAAGAAGTTAAGGTTAAGTTTACGTTTTTTCGATCTCCTTTCCTTTTCTAAAAGTTAATATATTGGTAAGAGAGAGGTAGTGTTTAGGAATTTAATAAACAGCGTTTAGAACTGGCATGTTAGTATTGTATTATAACCTGCACCTGATATAAGCCTTAAGAGGATTAGCGTGGGTTAAGACAGAATGTATAATAGGACGTTAACAGGTAAGGGGTGTTTTAAAGATAACTTATTAAGCTAACACTCTTAGATAGGGGTTTAATGTTACTGTAGGTTACTGTTACTATAATGCACAGAGGTAAGTTTAAACAGTAAGATATAAATGAATAATTAAATACTAGTGTAAGGAACTAGAGTCCCTTACGGTAGTTGTGGGTATAACTATGGCTATCTATACTAACTAGCTGGGAGGTACTTTATACCTTGATCACTGTGTTTACTTAGTGCGAGGAGTGATTATAGTGATTAGAATGCCTCTGATTACTGTGATTACCGTGCTCTTAGCGAGATTAGAGTGATTACTTAACGACTAGTTATAGGGGCTTCAGGTCTTTGCACCCCTGGCCCAGTGCGCAGTACCGTGCGTACTGCCTTCCTGCACTGTTCCTTCTGCAGGGGATTCGTCGGGCCACCCTGGCCTAAGTGACGGCCTGCAGGGTCGTCACAGTTTCTAACTAACTTACTTTAATAATAGGCACTGTTATACTATATAACCTTTCTTATTACAGTTAAAATATTAAATTTAGGACAGGTCTTTAAACTACCTTTATTACTGTTATTATTAAGGTTTATTACGGTTAAGTTAGTTTTAATAGTTTATTATATTAATATTTATTAGTCTAGGGTGATAACTTATCGCGGTTAACTAGTTTCCCTTCTTAGGTTTACTTAGCTGGTAAGGGGTCTGTTCCTTTTAGAAGTTCTTTTAGTAATAGTAATTATAATATTAGTTATTAGCCTTAATAGTTATCTTAACTAGCTCTTGAAGACGATCCAGTAGATCTTCTTAGTAATGGTCTTCCGTAACGTGCTCCTTCAGACTGCTTTAAAACAGCATTATTAAAGCTTCTTAGTTAAGTTTAGTCTTTATAACTTTTAGCTTAAAGCGTGTGGAGAACTTAAGGACTGAGGACGTCTGTCTTAAGGCTATAAAGTGCTATTTAGCTTACCTAGGGGTGTTTAATTCTCTAAACTTAATCTAGAGTTAATTGATAAAAACGTCAAAGTTATTAAAAAGGGCCTAAGTCTTAAGGGCTTCCTTTTATACTCTATTTACAGAGAGGTTATTAATTATCTTCACATAAAGTTTATATTAGTAAACGGTTACTCCGTTTAATAGAGCTCTTATAAACCTAACCTTTCCTTCTTTTTTAAAGAACTGTTTATTATAGTAAGTAATGTAGCTTTGGAGTTAAGTTATGTAGGACTTTAACTGCGTAGAGTCTCCCTTAAAGCGTAAGGGTAGGGGGAGCTTCACTTGTTTTTTCTATAAGCCTTTAAAGTCGTTATTCTCTAGCTTAATAGTGTTAAGTTAGGTTTAGAGTTTTTCGATAAGACTGATATGGCTTTTAATATCTCCGGGGAAGGCTTTATTAAGTTCTTTAACCAGCCTTTACTAGTTAAAGTTTAACTCTTTAAGCCGTGTAGTTAACTTATCGATAGTAAAGAGTTAAGGTTAAGCTTACGCTTCTTTAGGCTCTTTATCTTTTCTAGAAGCTGATATGTTAGCGGGAGAGAGGTAATGTTTAGAGGTTTAATAAATAGCGTTTAGAACTGGGACATTAGTATCGTATTATAACCTACACTTAACATAGGCTTTAAGAGGATTAATACGGGTTAAGATAAAACGTATAGTAGGATGTTAATAGGTAAAGGGCGTTTTGAAGACAGCTTATTAAGTTAACACTTTTAAACGGGGGGTTTAATATCACTATAAGTCGTTATCACTATAATGTATAAAGGTAAGTCTAAACAGTAGGATATAAATAAGTAATTAAATATTAGCGTGAGGAATTAAAGTCCTTTATAGTGGTTATAGGTATAACTATAACTATTTATACTAATTAGCTAGAGGTACCTTATACCTTGCTTAGTAGCTTGTTATTTAGTGAGGAATTAAGTAACCTGCTATTAAGCACCTTCTACTTAGAGGTCTTACAGATGCTTAGTAGGTGAGTACTTCTGCTAAGACTAAGTAACTGCTAGTTAGTTGTAGGGGCTTTGGGTCTTTACACCCCTGGTCCAGTGCGCAGTACTGTGCGTACTGTCTTCCTGCACTGTTCCTTTTACGGCGGATCCGTCAGGCCGCTCCAGCCCAAGTGACAGCCTGCAGGGTCGTCACATAAGCTTACAGTATAAGGTTTTTAAAGCTTATAATAACTAACTAGAATATCTCTTCTTAAAGTCAGTCTTCTATAACCTATACTTTTAGTTATCTTAAGTTTCTACCTTAAAGTTAGTTTATAATAACTTACACCTTTATAATTAAATTTTCTAAAATACCCTTAAGGATTAAATACATTACGTCTTAAAGTTCCTTTTCTTTTTCTTCTCCCTTATTTCTTATGTTACACTTATCTATCCAAGTGCAGTCTTCTTTATTACCTATTATCTTAATATAAAAGTCTCTAGAATTAAATTTAACGTGTTTTCCTCTATTTAAAACTAACTTCTATTTAACTTACTTTAATAAAGGGCACTACCGTACTATATATCCTTTCTTACTGCAGTTAAAGTATTAAACTTGAGACAGGTCCCTAGGTAGCTTTTATTACTGTTACTATTAAGGCTTATTGTAATTAAGCTAATTCTAGTAATTTACTATTTTAATATCTATTAAACTAAAGTAATAACTTATTATAGTTAATTAATTCCCCTTCTTCTATTTATTTAATTAATAAGGTATTCGCTTCTTTTAAAAGTTCTTTTGATAATAGTAATGATAATACTAATTATTAACCTTAATAGTTATCTTAACTAACTCTTAAAAGTAATCTAGTTAGTCTTCTCAGTAAAGGTCTCTAATAATATATTCCTTTAATCCGCTTTAAAATAACATTACTAAAGCCTTTTATCTAAGCTTAATTTTCGTAATTTCTAACTTAAAACGTGTAAAGAACTTAAAGATTAAAAACGATTATCTTAAAGCTATAAGGCGTTATTTAGCCCACTTTAAGGCGTCCAGTTCTTTAAACTCTATCTAGAGTTACTTAATAAAAACGTCGAAATTGTTAAAAATAGCTTAGGTTTCTAAAGCTTCTTTACACGCTTTATCTATAGAGAGGTTATTAATTGTTTTTACATAAGGTTTATATATCAGTTAAACAGCTTAACAAGTATAAAAAGGCTGAATTCTTACACTATAAAACCCTAAAAACTGTTTAGACAACGGATTTGGAATCAGCGACCTAAACTGCCTCACGCAGTGATGGCGCACCGATTACACACCGAAGGCGCAGCTGGCGATAACGCTAAACCCTCTTTTAAGGGCAAAAACGTCCATCCAAACCAATAAGGAAATTTTCAGCAGAAAAGTGAGTTAAACAAGCTATAACGCTCGTAACACACTTACAAACCGATCGTAAAAGGGAAGTAAAAGAATAACCAGGAGGAAAATCTTTATAAAAACTTCTAAGACGCTATAACAGGCAGGGGAGCTGAAGAGCGTATATTTAAAGTAATCCTTAAAGCCACAAGGGCTTACTTTAAAGCTGTCTTTAAGACGGAGCAGATATATAAACACATTATAAATGCCTTAAAAACGCCTATTAATCTAACCACTACTACTAATAGTATTTATTAATATAAGTATTTAAAATATCCTTAAAAAAGTAACGAAAACTGAAAAAGCAGTTAATTAAAAAACTAAACCTAATAAAACCCGCATTTATATAAAGACGCTCTAATTAAGAAACATAATTACCTTAACCCTAAACGTAACTTATATATATTACGTACTTAAGAAAGCCTTTAAGGAGCTTACAATTATAAATATAAACCTGGAGAATAACACCCCTGTAAAGATTATATAAAAGGTTAATTAAAATATTAAGAAGATAAGTGTAATAATGGTAAAGCTCCTTTAATAATCTAGTAATATAGTAATCACATTTAAAAAAGATAAATAGGAATGGTATAATAACCTTAATAATAAAAGCTAAGTATATTAAGCTTTAAGAGAGGGAGTGGTTCTTAAACGACATATTTATACAGTGCTAATAAAGGGATTATATATTAAACTTATTAATAATTATATTATATTATTTGTCTTACACTGTAAGAGCTAACAGCTCCGCCTGTAAGGGCAAGCGGTCCCTTTACTGCTAACTATCTACTATCAGGGCGTGGTTAGGGCGTTTCCACCCCACTCACTCTTCTATTTATCTTACTAAAATACATATAGTTTAGTCTTAACTACTAAACGTAATAATAAGTTATAAGGTTAATGCTTTATACTAACGTGTGTTATAAGTGAGATAGGGGTGTGAGTAGGTTATTCTCAGTTCTGCTACACTTACACCTTTTAACCGTAATAGCTTAGAGGTTTTACGTTACCTCCTTTTTCGTCCAGGGTAAAAAGGGAGACCCCTTTAGCTTAAGGTAACTCCTTAAGGTTTAACCGGAACTAAGGCACTAATAGCTTAAGGGTAACTCTGTAATATCTCCCCTTTTTAATTTAGTTTTCTTTACACTACTTTAGTTATTACCAGTTTATAGTTCTTTATTCGTTATAACTTTCAGTTTTACACTTTACTAACTTACTTCTTTTAGGCCGTTATCACTTTATTCCTTCTATTTAAGGTTATTAAAATAGCTGGCTAACTTCTGTATACCTCCTTTAATAGCCTTATAGCTTCTATCTAACTTTTTTATTAAGGCTAATTAGCTTTTACGGTTCTTACAGCTCTACTCTCCAACCTTTATAAATTCTTCCTTCCTCTCTAGCCTTTCTTTAAAACTTTTCTTCCTTTAACTACTAACTTCCTCCTCTTAAGCTTTAAGCCTTATATACCCTGTAATTACCTCTTTATACCCTCACTCACTTACTTTTACTGTTATTATATCTATCCTAAGCCCTTATAAGCGTAACTTTAGCGGTTTTAGTTACAACCCTCTTATTATTATTACTTATAACTACCTTATTAATACCTTATTAATTATCCACGTTATCCCCTCTTTATTATGTTATTAATGTGTCGTTAGTAATAACGTTAATAAGTTACCTTACCTAGCTTATATTAACTTACTAAATAACTATACCTATTTAAACTCCCCCTTAGACTATTATAAGTGTTATCTTGTTTAAAGTAAGTAACTGCTTTTACCGTTTACAGGGTGCTTACTAACTAATTACAGACTTAACTTATTATTAGAAATGTGGTAACGGTTATAGTAATTATCTTTATATAATAAGTTCTTATGTTACTTACACTCTGTTTACTGTCTGTTAAACTGTTTAGGGTTTAGGCTTTACCTACACCTTAAAGTGTTACGTTACTATTATAATAATCTGTACGTCTTATAAGCTGGCTGCCGTTTTAATTTATTAAGATGTAAGTAATTTCTTCTATTAAGTTATATATAGGTTATTAATAATATGATAGCTGATTAATTAATTTAATATAGTTTAGTAAGTTTAGTTATCTCTCTACCCTAATATTAAGATAGTTAAATAATAAGCTGTTAAACGTTTAAGCTGTAATTAAAGCGTCCCTTTTACTTCCTTTAGCTTAGGTTTATTTGTTATAATTTACAGTAATCTTAATAACGGTCCTGTGACGCTGGTTTAAGCTGCTCAGGTACCTTTACCTACTACTCTTACAGGTAGCTTACAAGTTAATATTACTCTGCCTACTTAAGCCTAGCGTTTTAAAATACGTTTAAACTTTATCTAGCGTTATCTAACTATATTTAACAGTCTTATTAGTCTAGAGGGCTAGATTACTTAATAGTGGGCTAATTAAAACGTAAGTATACGTTAATTATAATCTGTTTACAGTTTGTTTATTATTAACTGTCGTTATAAGTTACTATTAATAATACCTGGGACTAAAACTGTCTTTCTCTTAACAGTTTTTAAGTTAATAATAATAGCTACGTTTAATTAATATATAATAATGTAAGGGTTATTTATAATATGTTTACAGTGTGTTTACAGTATATTTACAGTTTAAATTTTCAATTTTATAGTTATCCTTTAATATTATTTACTATCTTATCTTTTAAGTTAAGTCTTTATTATACTACCTTAAAATCTAAGTTAATATCTTAATATCTTCTTCTTTTTTATACCCTGTATATTATTAAGGTTAGTGCAGTCTAATAATAGTTTACTTAAACCTCTCCCGTTATTATTAAGTATCTTAATTAGGTTATATTCTTCCAGCTTTTTAATTTTTATAATCTAGTTAGTAATAATCGTTACGTTTACTAAGTGTAATAACCTTACTTTTAAGTCTTACTAATTATAAAGTTAAATACTGTATAAGCTGCTCTTATTATACTTTAAACACTTTAAGATTATATATGCTGCTGTTTTTAAAGTAATACTACATTAATATTAGGGCGACACTACCTTAAGGACCTTTCTTTAGTAAAGGAAAGCGTTTAAGTTAATCTTCTCTATTTTAACCTGTGTAAGGATAAAGCTTTAAGCTTTTATAAGTTTTTAATAAAGTTAAAATAGTATTTTACTCTTACTAAGGTTATATATGTCTGTTATAGTAACGATATAACTATAATATGTAAACGCCTTATACCTTTTTTTTCGTCGTTTTTCCTTTTAGTTATAAAGGGTAAAGATATTAAGGTTATAGTCTGTTTACTTCTTTTAATTTAAGTTTTCTACTTTTCTTAATATAAGCCCTAATTAATCTTTTACTTACATAGTTTTCGTTAAACTGTTATACACTAAAGAGGTGTGTGCTATTATACCTTATCTTTATTTTACTTATTTAACTATCTTTTTATTAATATTATATAAAAGCTTTACAATCCTTATACATTTAAGTTACTGTTTAACTTTTACTATTTATCAGTTTAAGTAAATGTTAAATAGTGGGATTTAAACTTCTAACTTTAAATTCCTTATTAGGGTTACCTTATACGCTTTAAGTACAATCTGTAAGTATTATATTTAAGTGGTTTCTAGCTTTTTAACTATCCTTTTTACTAATCTTCCTAACTTTATTAACGTATATTATATATTTACTCTATAGGTAAGGACACTTCTAATAACTTTAATGTAAATTTTTTAAACGTAAACACCTTACACTCCTTACGTTTTCCCTATAAATTAGGTTAATATAAGGGTTTAGGTTTCCATTTTTCTAATAATCCTTTTTTAGTAAGTTTTCCAGTTAAGTTTTTTATTAAGCTAGACTTTTAAAAACCTAGCTGACTTTATTAATATTAGTCTTAAGTGGTTTTCTCTTAAAATCTTTACTTTTTCAGTTTATAAGCGCTTTACTTATAAGAAGTAAATAAGCTTACTTTTCTTTAAATTAAACGTTATTCCCTTTTCTTTTACTTATTCCTTACAGATCTTATACGTAGTTTTAAGGATCTTATAACACGTTAATATATTATATGTAAAGGCTTAAAGGTTTATATTATCTGTAAAACCTAGTGTAATTAGGCCTTTAATATATTTTAGCTTTTTATACAGTATATTAATAAAGAGGATAAACAGGATTACTAATAGGAGGGATCTTTAGGGGATCCTTTAAGTAATGTTTTACGGTATTAATAACCTGTTATTAAATAGTAACTAGGCTGTTCTCTTATATATATAGTTAATTAACTAAAAGATAAGTTTTCTTTTAAACCTTAAGTCTCTTAATGTGGTAAACAGCTAGTTCCAATCTACTTTATTAAACGCTTTAATAACGTCTAGCTGTAATAGTAAGGTGTAGGCTTTATATAACTATGTTGTATAAACGCTGTTAATAATAGCTTAAATAGCTATATCTGTTACTTTTTTCTTTTTAAATCTAAACTGGAGGTTAGGGAGTATATAGGCTGTTTCTACTATAGTAAAGATCCTCTTTATTAGGATAGCTTTAACAATCTTCCCTATTACGTTTAGTAAGGTTACAGGGTAGTATACTTTAACGTATTTCTTATTATTAATCGATTTCCCTAATTTTAACAGTATTATAATATATACGGTATACTAACGTTCTAAGTAATAATTAAGGTTAAAGCTTATTTATATAATCTTTACTAAAATAACTAACAGTTTTCTATCCTTATTATAGGTCTTTAAAAGGCTGTTAAAGATCTTATTTAATCTTAACGCTTTTAAGGCACTTACTCTCTAAATAACCTTTTTCACATCTAAGTCCTTTACCTTTTAATCCATTAATATAGTCTTTAAAAAGGAGCCTGCTTTTTAATTAAGGTCTTTAAGTTTTAAAAGGTTTACTTCTAATATAAGGAATAAGTATTTACTAAGTTCTTTTATCTTTTTAATATAAGTGATGGTTATTTAAGGTCTGTTAGGTGTGGTGTTTTTCGTAGCTTATAGTGCTGGAATAGCTGGTGGTTTAAAAGGTTAGTAGCTGTGTAATCTAGTTTAATGTTTAATATTCCACATTACTTTTAGGTCTTTATTAATTACTATCTTATTAAAGGAGCCTTACTAATACCTTGTTTACACCTTATTGATTACCTTATCTCTATACCTCTTAGCTTTCCTTAACTCCTTTTTTACAGTATAAGAGTGTTACGTTCTTTATATCCTTTCCACTCTCTTTATATCTTTTACGGCTCTTTTTATTTCATTATCTTATTATAACGCTGTAATCCTTATATTTAGTTTCCTTTTAAGTACTGTAGTGTTTATAATATGTAAGAGCTCCTCTGATAGTGTTTTAAAAGCTTCTTCCAGTTTATAGATGTTATTTATACTAACTAATATTATAAGGTGTTTTACTATTACTGTAGTTATTATAATATTTATCATTTTATAACTGTAAGCTTCCTCTCCTTCTTTTTATTTTACTAGTATGTTATTAATCTTAACTACTTATAATATATAATTTAACCTAACTATACTCTCCACACTTAAGTAATTAACACTTAACGTATAAGACACCTATATGTAGTTTATTATACTATCTTTTTCTTTATTTCTATATCTAAGTTATATTAGTTCCCTAAAAAGGGTCTTTAACGTTAGGTCCCAATCTTCCGCTAGCCTTATTAACAACTTAGCCTTAAGGCTCTTACGTCCCTCTCTATCTTATATTAGGTTATATATATTAAAGTCGCCTATTATAATTACTCTCCCTTAGGGTGTTTTCACCTTGATTTCAGTTAGGGGGATGACCTAGTTATCTGGTTTCTTACTTAGTATATAGATTAAGTAAACTGTAATAGTTTCCTTTCCGTAAGTAAATGTTACTAACGCTTAGTTTAAACTAGAGTTTATAATCTATACTATATTAGCGAGCTGTTTACTAACGTATAACGCTACCCTCTTACTATAATAGATTATGTTAAATTTCCGTTCTTTTTTATATCTTAAAGTGTTAATAAACTAGTTTTAAAGTGGTTCTTATATTACTATTAAATTATAATTACTTCGTGTTTCTAACACCTTATTAAGTCTTATATCTTTATTATTAATATTTTAATATAATACTTTTAACTTTATTAACTGTTTTATAAAGGGCTGCTTACAAGTAGTAATATAGCTAGTTATAAGGGTTATTAAACTTTATTAATAGTTACTATTAGTCTTATTAAGGCTCTTATGGGCTGCTGTTTAAGTAGGGTTAATATGGTCTCTAGGGCGTTACTAAGGCTTAATAGCTTTATATATTACGTAATACTGTTACTATTAAATATTCTTACTTTTTTTAAAAGATTAAGTCTCCTTACCTTAACCTATAAGATTTATCTTCTCTTATTAACTACTTAATTTCTATATCCTTACTTAACTGTAAACTAGTTAGCTGTAATGCACTTACACTTAATAATAAGGGTAAAGTTCGGGTTCTGCTTATTCTTTTCCCTATACAGTTTTTTATACGTTATAACTTTATTAAGGAAAATCGCTTTAATACGCTTACAGTGCTCCTTCACCACATGGTAATCCTTATAGAAAGCTAAGTAGTTACTGTTACAATTAACGTATATTAGCTTATATTATTCTAACTTTAGTTTTATCAGGCAGGTTACTTCTTATTTATTAACCTTTATACTGTTTGTGTGTGGTGCTTTTACGTATAGTAAGTAATATAGTATCTTTTTATAAAACTTTACTTTATATTCTTATTTACTGTAGTTAAAGTACTGAGTCGTTTTTACTTCACTTTTATAACGTTTATAGGGGAAGTGCTTATACTTTATAATTATACCCTTTTTAATTAAGCTGATAGCGTCTTTTAGGTTATATACTTTAATAATAAGCTATATAGTAAGGTTTAGTTTACTGTTAGGTTATTTATGGCTTTACCTGTGGTTAATTTTACTGATTTACACGTTATTATAGGTGTTAAGGTCTTTTATTATTTAACCTTCGTTTATTATAAAGTTATAACTATTAATAAGTTTAGTACGCAGTCCCTTTACTAGCACCACGTAAGTGTGTCGCTTAAGGACTGCTCCCTCTCCCAGAGCTTAGTGTACTTAGCTTTTATTATTAGGGTTATTATATTATTTTTATTTATCTTTTTTAAACGTAATTATTACGTTATTAAATTATTAAAGGAGCTTTACCACTATTACACTTATCTTCTTAATGTTTTAATTAACTTTTTATATAACCTTTACAGGGGTATTATTCTTTAGGTTCGTGTTTATAATCGTAAGCTCCTTAAAGGCCTTTTTAAGTACGTAATGTGTATAGGTTATATTTAGGGTTAAGGCGGTTATGTTTCTTAATTAAAGTACCCCTATATAAATGTAGGCTTTATTAGGTCCGGTCTTCTAATTAACCACTTTTTTAATTTTCGTTACTTTTTTAAGGATCTTCTAAATACTTATATTAGTAATATTACTAATAGTGGTAGTTAGATTAACAGGCGTTTTCAGAGCGCTTATAACGTGTTTACATATCTGCTCTATCCTAAAGACAGCTTTAAAGTAGGCCTTTACGGCTTTGAGAATCGCTTTAAACGTACGCTCTTTAACTCCCTTACCTATTATAACGTCTTAGAAGTTTTTATAAAGATTTTCCTCTTAGTTATTCTTCTACTTCCCCTTTACAATCGGTCTGTAAATGTGCTGTAAGCGTTATAGCTTGTTTAACCCACTTTTCTACTGAAAATTTCCTCGTTAGTTTAGATGGACGTTTTCGCCCTTAAAAGAGGGTTCAGCGCTATCACTAGCCGCGCCTTCGGTGCACGATCGGTGCGCCATCACTACGCAAGGCAGTTTAAGTCGCTGATTCGAAATCCGTTGTCCAAACAGTTTTTAAGGTTTTATAACGTAAGAATTCAGCCTTTTTTTATAATAAGAAGAAGATATATAAAACTCTGCTTTCCGTTTAAGTTGTGTTATTAATAATTATAACTTTATAATAAATAAAGGTTAGATGATAGAAAACTTTAACACTTATAATAACGTGCAGATTAGTAAGATTAACTATAAATAAGGCTGTAAATAACCTAACGGCAAACTAGACCTTACTATATAACTTATTATTAAAGTATATAACTTAAAAGATATTATTAACTTAATTAAAAAAGGTATAATTATAAAATATAAACACTTCCCTTATAAGTGTTATAAAAGCGAAGTGAAAGCGACCTAATACTTTAACTGTAATAAATGAGGATATAAAGTAAAGTTTTATAAGGAGATACTATATTATTTACTATATATAAAAGTATTATACATAAATAGTATAAAGGTTAGTGAATAAAAAGTAACCTACCTAATAAAATTAAAGTTAAAATAATATAAGCTAATATACGTTAATTATAACAGTAATTACCCAGCTTTCCATAAAGACTATTACATAGTAAAGGAGTATTATAAACGTGCTAAAGTGATTTTCCTTAATAAAGCTATAATATATGAAAAACCGTATAGGGAAAGGAATAAGCAAAACCTAAACTTCACCCTTATTATTAAGCGTAAGTGCACCGCAGCTAACCAGTTCACAGTTATATAGGGATACGGAAACTAAGTAGCTAATAAGAGAAGATAAATCCTATAAGTTAAGGTAGGGAGACCTAATCTTTTAAAGAAAGCAGGAATACTTAACAGTAATAACATTACGTAATACATAAAGCTACCAAACCCTAACAGTACCCTAAAGACTATACTAACCCTACCTAAATAACAGCCTGTAAAAGCCCTAATAAGATTAATAGTAACTATTAATAAATTTTAACAACCCTTATAACCAGTTACATTATCACTTATAAACAGCCCCTTATAAAACAGCTAATAAAGTTAAAAGTATTATATTAAAATATCGATAATAAGGACGTAAGACTTAATAAGGCGTTAGAAACATAAAGTAATTATAACCTAATAACGATATAAGAACTACTTTAAAGCTAGTTTACTAACACTTTAAGATGTAAAAGAGGAGGGAAATTTAATATAATTTATTATAATAAGAAGGTAACGTTATATATTAATAAATAACTTACTAATATAATGTAAACTATAAACTCTAACCTAAACTAAACGTTAGTAACGTTCAACTACAAAGAGGAAGCTATTACAGTCTACTTAATCTACATATTAAGTAAAAAATTAGATAACTAAGTTATCTCCCTAATTGAAATTAAGGTAAAAGCGCTTTAAGGCAGAGTAATTATAATAAGTAACTTTAACATATATAACCTAGTATAAGATAAAGAGGGATATAAAAGCCCTAAAGTTAAACCACTAATAAGGCTAGCGGAAAACTAGGACCTAACGTTAAGGACCCTATTTAAGGAACTAATATAACTTAAATGTAGAAATAAAGAAAGAGATAGCATAATAGACCACATATAAGTGTCCTGCACGCTAGGCGTTAACTACTTAGGTGTAAAGAGTATAATTGGGTTAAACTATATACTGTAAACAGTTAAGATTAACAACACATTAATAAAATAAAAAGAAAGAGAGGAAAGCTACAGCTATAAAATAATAAATATTATAATAATTACAGTAATAGTAAAACACCTTATAATACTAACTAATATAAATAACATCTATAAACTGGAAAAAGCTTTTAAAGCACTATTAGAGGAGCTCTTACACATTACAAACACTACAGTACTTAAAAGGAAACTAAATATAGGGACTATAACGTTATAGTGGGATAACGAAATAAAAAAAGCTGTAAAAGACGTAAAGAGAGCGGAAAGGATATAAAAAACATAATACTCTCACACTGTAAAAAAAGAGCTAAAGAAGGCTAAAAGGTATAAAGATAAAGTAATTAATAAAGTATAAATAAGGTGCTAATAAGGCTCCTTTAATAAGACAGTAATTAATAAAGACTTAAAAGCAATATAAAATATTAAACACTAAATGAGATTACATAGCCACTAACCCCATAAACTACTAGCTATTCCAGTATTATAAGCTATAAAAGACACTATACTTAACAGACCTTAAATAACCATCACTCACATTAAAAAGATAAAAGAATTTAACAAATGCTTCTTCCCCACACTAAAAGTAAACCTCTCAAAACTTAAAGACCTTAATTAAAAAGCAGGCTCCTTCTCAGAGACTATACTAATAGACTAGAAGGTGAAGGACTTAGACGTGAAAAAGGTTATTTAAAAAGTAAGCGCCTCAAAAGCGCTAAGATTAAACAGGATCTCTAACAGCCTCTTAAAAACCTATAATAAGAATAGAAGACTGTTAGTTATTTTAGCGAAGATTATATAAGTAAGCTTTAACTTTAGCTATTACCTAAAGCGTTAATATACTATACACGTTATAATACTGTTAAAACTAAGGAAATCAATTAATAATAAGAAATATATTAAAGTATACTGCCCTGTAACCTTATTAAACGTAATAAAGAAGATTATTAAAGCCATCCTGATAAAAAGGATCTTTACTGTAGTGGAAACAGCCTATATACTCCCTAACCTCCAGTTTAAATTTAGAAAAAAAAAAGCGATATATATAACCATCTAAGCTATTATTAACAGCATTCACATAATATAATCGTATAAAACCTACACCTTACTATTACAGCTAAACATCATTAAAGCGTTTAATAAAGTGGATTAGAATTAGCTGTTTACTATATTAAAAAACCTAAGGTTTAAAAGAAAGCTTATCCTCTAACTAATTAACTATATATATAAAAGAACGGCCTAATTACTATTTAATAATAAGTTATTAACATTATAAGATATCACTTAAAGGATCCCCTAAGGATCCCCCCTATTAGTAATCCTCTTTATCCTCTTTATTAATATATTATATAAAAAGTTAAAATATATTAAAGGCTTAATTACACTAGGTTTTACAGATAATATAAACCTCTAAACCTTTATACATAACACACTAACGTACTGTAAGATCTTTAAAACTACGTATAAGATCTGTAAAAAATAAGTAAAAGAAAAGGGGATAACGTTTAACTTAAAGAAAAGTAAGCTTATTCACTTCTTATAAATAAGGCGCTTATAAATTAAAAAAGTAAAAATTTTAAGAGAAGACCACTTAAGACTAGCATTAGTGGAGTTAACTAGGTTTTTAAGAGTCTAGCTTAATAAAAAGCTTAACTAGAAAGCTTATTAAAAAAAGGATTATTAAAAAAATAGAAACTTAAACCCTTATATTAACTTAACTTATAGGGAAAACGTAAGGAGTGTAGGCCGTTTACATTTAAGAAATTTACATTAAAGTTATTAGAAATGTCCTTACTTATAAAATAAATATATAACATATATTAATAAAACTAGGAGGACTGGTAAAAGGGATAATTAAAAAGCTAAAAACCACTTAAACACAGTACTTACAGATCGTATTTAAAACATATAAAGTAACCCTAATAAAGAACCTAAAATTAGAAACTTAAATCCTATTACTTAACATCTACTTAAATTAATAAATAGTAAAAGTTAAATAATAACTTAAATATATAAGGATTATAAAGCTCTTACGTAATATTAATAAAAAGATAACTAAATAGGTAAAATAAAGATAAGGTATAATAATATATACCCCTTTAATAAATAACGGTCTAATGAAAACTATATAGGTAAAAGACTAGTTATAGCTTATATTAAAAAAAGTGGAAAACCTAAATTAAAAGAAGTGGATAAACTGTAACCTTAACATCTCCACCCTTTATAACTAAAAGGAAAGATAACGAAAAAAAGGTATAAGGTATTTACGTACTATAATTACATTATTACTATAATAGATATATATAACTTTAATAAGAGTAAGATACTACTTTAACTTTATTAAAAACTTATAAAGGCTTAAAGCTTTATCCTTATATAAGTTAAAATAAAGAAAATTAACTTAAACACTTTCCTTTATTAAAGAAAAGTCCTTAAAGTAATATCACCTTAATACTAATGTAGTATCACCTTAAAAACAGTAATATATATAATCTTAAGGTGCCTAAAGTATAATAAGAGCAGCTTATACAGTATTTAGCTTTATAATTAGTAAAACTTAAAAGTAAAGCTATTATACTTAATAAGTATAATAATTATCACTAACTAGATTATAAAAATTAAAAAGCTAAAAGAATACAGCTTAGTTAAAACACTTAATATTATTATTTGTCTTACACTGTAGGAGCTGAAAGCTCTGCCCGTAAGGGCAAGCGGTCCCTCTACTGCTAACTATCTACTGTTGGGGCGTGGTTGGGGCGTTTCCACTCCGCCCACTTTTCTGTTTTATCCTACTGAAATATATGTGGTTTAGTCTCAATTACTAAACGTAGTAACAGGTTATAAAGTTAGTGCCTTATACTAGTGTGTGTTATAAGTAAGATAGGGGTGTAAGTGGGTTATTCTCAGTTCTGCTGCGCTTACACCCTTTAGCCGTAATAGCTTAAAAGTCTTACGTTACCTCCTTTTTTATCCAGGGTAAAAAAGGAGACCCCTTTAGTTTAGGGTAGCTCCCTGGGGTTTAACTGGGACTGAGGCGTTAATAGTTTAGGGGTAACTCTGTAATATCTCCCCCTTTTAGTCTAGTTTTCTTTACATTACTTTAGTTATTACTGGTTTATAGTTCTTTATTTATTATAACTTTTAGTTTTACGTTTTACTAACTTGCTTCCTTTAGGCCGTTATCGCTTCGTTCTTTCCATCTAAGGTTACTAGTGTAGCTGGTTAACCTCTATGTGCCTCCTCTGGTGGCCTTATGGCTTCCATTTAACCTTTTTATTAAGGCTAGCTAACCTTTACGGTTCTTACGGCTTTACTCTCTAACCTTTATAAATTTTTCTTTCCTCTCTAGCTTTCCTTTAAAACTTTTCTTCCTTTAATTACTAACTTCCTCCTTTTAAGTTTTAAGCCTTACGTGCCTTATAATTGTCTTTTTATACCCTTACTTACTTACTTCTGCTATTATTATATCTATCCTACTCCTTTATAAGTGTAACTTTAGTAATTTTAGTTACAACCCTCTTATTACCACTGCCTGTAACTACCTTATTAATACCCTATTAGTTATCTGTGTTATCCCCTCTTTATTATATTACTAACGTGTTATTAATAATAACGTTAATAAGTTACCTTACTTAGCCTGTGTTAATTTGTTAAATAACTATACTTATTTAGACTCCCCTTTAGATTATTATAAGTGTTATCTTGTTTAAAGTAAGTAATTACTCTTACTGTTTACAAGGCGTTTATTAACTGATTGTAGACTTGGCTTATTATTAGAAGTGTGGTAACAGTTATAGTAATGTGTAGTAAGTTTTTATATCACTTATACTCCGTTTACTGTCTGCTGAACTGACTAGAGTCTAGGCTTTGCTTATACCTTAGAGTGTCACGTTGCCGTTATAGTAATCTGTATATCTTATAAGCTGGCTGCCGCTTTAGTTTGCTGAGATGTAAGTAATTTCTTCTGTTAAGTCGTATATAGGTTATTAACAGTGTGATAGCTAATTAATTAGTTTAATACAGTCTGGTAAGTCTAGCTGTCTCTCTACCTTAGTGTTAAGATGGTTAAATAATAGGCTGCCAAGCGTTTAGGCTGTAGTTAGAGCGTCCCTTTTACTCCCTCTAGCTTAGGTTTATCTGTTATAATTTACGGCGGTCTTAATGGCGGTCCTGTAACGCTAGCTTAGGTTACCTAGGTGCCTCTGCCTGCCACTCCTGCAGGTGGCTTATAGGTTAATGTTACTCTACCTGCTTAAGCTTAGTGTTTTAAGACGCGCTTAGACCTTGTCTAGCGTTATCTAATTATGTTTAGCGGTCTTGCTGGTCTAGAGGGTTAGATTACTTAATAGTGGGCTAGTTAAGACGTAAGTATATGTTGATTACAGTCTGTCTGTAGTTTATTTACTGTTAACTGTCGTTATAGGTTGCTATTAATGACGCCTGGGATTGGAACTGTCCTCCTCCTAACGGTCTTTGAGTTGGTGGTGGTGGCTGCGTTTGGTCGGTGTATGATAGTGTGGGGGTTATTTGTAATGTGTTTGCGGTGTGTTTACAGTGTGTTTACGGTTCAGGTCTTCGATTATATAGTTATCCCTTAATATTATTTGCTGTCTTATCTTCCGGGTCAGGTCTCTGCTGTGCTGCCCTAGAATCCAAGCTGACGTCTTAGCATCTTCTTCTTTTTCGTGCCCTGTGTGTTGTTAGGGTAAAACACTTAATAATAATAGGAGAGGCTTAAGCAGACTGTTACTAAACTACACTAACCCTAATAACACACAGAGTATAAAAAAGAAGAAAATACTAAGACGTTAACTTAAATTCTAAAGCAGTATAATAAAAACCTAACTTAGAAGATAAGACAGTAAATAATATTAAGGGATAATTATATAATTAAAAACTTAAACTGTAAACATATTATAAACATACTGTAAATATATTATAAATAACCCTTACATTATTGTATATTAATTAAACACAGCTATTACTACTAACTTAAAAACTATTAAAAGGAGGATAGTTTTAGTCTTAAACGTTATTAATAATAACTTATAACGATAATTAATAGTAAATAAACTATAAATAGATTATAATTATTATATACTTACATCTTAACTAAATTACTATTAAGTAATCTAGCTCTTTAAACTAGTAAGACTATTAAGTATAATTAAATAACACTAAATAAGGTCTAAACATATCTTAAGACGTTAAGCCTAAATAGGTAAAGTAACATTAACTTATAAGCTACCTATAAAAGTGGTACGTAAAGGTACTTAGGTAACCTAAACTGGTGTTATAGGACTGCTATTAAGACTGCTATAAATTATAACAGATAAACTTACACTAAAAAAAGTAAGAGGGACACTTTAACTATAGCTTAAACGTTTAATAATTTATAATTTAACTATCTTAACATTAAGGTAAAAAGACAGCTAGACCTGCTAAACTACTTTAAACTAATTAATTAGCTATTATATTATTAATAACCTATATATAACTTAATAGAAGAAATTACTTACATCTTAACAAGTTAAAGTGGTAGCTAGCTTATAAGATATATAAATCACTATAATAATAACGTAACATTTTAAAGTGTAAGTAAAGCCTAGACCTTAAATGATTTAATAAGTAGTAAATAAAGCGTAAGTGATATAAGAACTTACTATATAAAGATAATTAAAATTGCTAGCGTCGCTTCGTTCGTCATTCCGCGACGGCCCTTCGCTACGCTACGGGGCGCTCCATTCCTCACTTTCGCTCCTGGCAATTTTGGCGTGGGGTATTAAGCTTATTTAAATAAGTGCA
>Ga0247780_1000494_pt1 | contig 36650 bp, 54 predicted proteins | sample UWRJL079202R5_FD_179927 | JGI IMG/M metagenome (GOLD analysis project Ga0247780, IMG submission 179927) | Plant litter microbial communities from Arlington Agricultural Research Station in Wisconsin, United States - UWRJ-L079-202R-5 | ecosystem: Environmental > Terrestrial > Plant litter >...
TCTTGTTGAAAGGGGATGCGGAACAGAAAAGGTAGAACTGAAAACATTGAATATTTGAGCCCCGTGTGTCGAGGTATAGGCAGGAATCAAATCCCTTTATTTAATTTCTGCGAGACAACTTGGAGAGCTCAACTTGTCCAAAGTCGATCCAGGGGTTAGGGTGAGCTCGGGGTGGATGGTGAGAATTCGGCCTCAACCTCATTGGCTCGTTCTCTCTCCTCGTCGCAGCCACCCTGTCCCCAGGTTCGATGCCCACCACCACCACCCGCAATCTGCAGCCACCACCCCAAACTCGCCGGACAACCAATGAGAAGATAAGGCAGCACCTGCAACACCCCAAAGCCCAAGTCCGCCTCACTTTTTTCCACGCCAGCCACGACCTGCGCACACGGCCCAGGCACCCCAAAACCCCACCGCTTCCCTCACCCAACCTTATCAACCCCTCTCTCCCTCCCCCAAAAACAATCCACAAGTGTGGGGTGGGCTGTGAATCCAAGTTTCTCGGCCGGCCTACTCAGTTACAGTTACCTCACCATTTTTGTTGCCGGTCTCGACATACCGCCCTGATCACATTTTCTCCTCGATTTCCCATTGCCCCCGGGCGGGGGTTTGTTGGCAATGCCATGTCTGCCCCTCTGAGAACCACCGCCATTCCCGGGGTTGCTGTTATCAACAAAGAAGAACGTCCGCTTGTCAACTTCGTCGTCTTGCCCGTCGTCTTGCTCATGGACTTGCTCGTCCTGCTCGTCGGCTTTCGAAGAGACAATGTTTCGGGGTACGAACACACGAAGCATTGCAACCGGACGATGGCATTCCGGACGGAACTGCGGTGCGTGAGCCTGATGTCAAGCGCCATATCACTCATTCTTCCACCGTTCATATCATTCAGGCTGCAAAGATTAAGTTGTCGAAAGCTGACTCTTTCAACTATACCTAGATACTTCCTCCTTGTCCTCACCAGCCTCTTCGTCGTTCCGATTATCGCCCCAATTCTTGTGACCGTCTTCGTCAGCGGCTATCTGCTGTGGGTCATCACACCATACTCCCTGTCCATTGGAAACCCTGTCCCTGTTCGTCCAATCTCCCTCTACGGTCAGTTCAAATGGGACCCCGTTCATTCACCCTCCCACGACGATCAACTCATGGTTTGGAATCATGGACTACAATATGCTAGCACAGCGGTGGTCAGACCCCAATGGGAAGCGCCCCGGACAATGCTGGACAGGTTCGAGCCGTACTGCAGCAGCGTGCCCTCCAACTACGACTTGACTGAGATTCAGCTCTCGGAGCCCATACCGCCCCCGCCTCCGCCGAGGGAGGCGACGTACACGACGCTTGGTATTTGGATCCTCATCTTGGCCCTTTGCTCCCAGTGGCTTGGATGGTTTTCTGAATTTCCACTGGGCATCAGACACCCCTGCACCACGATGCCGTGGACTATTTGGCCGGCGTTGGCTGTGCTGTGGGGCGTCTGTTGGATGTTTTATACCCCGTCGGAATTCGAAGGATTCCTCCATTCCACAGAACCCGAGCAAGAGCTTGGATTTAGCACTGATAGTATGCGGCCCTGCATTTCTTGTTACTTAATCGCTAACCTGGCAACAGCGGACTTGTGGGCTTCTTTGGACCTGCTAATTCCTTTGCCGGAGCAATTTCCCATCGATCCGTCACACACGGGTTGCGAAAACGGATTCTCGATGCATTTGAGCCAGGATTCTGCCGATCTTCCCACAGGTTTCCCATTTCTGTCGAACCCTTCGCCGAATTTTGACATCTTCCTTGACTCCACGCGAAACGTTCACGATGAATTGCCTTTGCAACCCCTTGGCCATCCTGCCGCCTCACCACGGGCTGCGTTGATCCAACAAAACCCACATGCACCAACAGCAACTTCTCCCATGGGGATTGTCGTTCCATCGTCTGTCCAACGGTTACCACAGCTGTCCGACGTCGGAAAGCATCTGGGCGTCGGCAGAAACAACCAAGATCAGTTCGGCAGTGACGTAACATTACCAAGTCGTCAACAACCTCTCGCCACCCCAAAACGCTGCCCGCAGTGCAGCAAGGAATTCTCCCGCCCGGATGCCCTCGCCCGCCACATGCGCGAGCTGAAGCACATCTCGGCCTCATCCCAACGATTCCAAGGCAGCGCCGAGGACACCACCGAATTTCTCTGTCCGGCTCCGGGCTGCAAGAAGTCAAAAACGGGTTTCGGTTTCAAGCGGCAAGACAAGCTGCGGCAGCATCTCAAGAGGTCTTGCAAGGCGCAGCATCGGCTTCAAGCTATTGCGGCGTCATCTGGATCTGGGACCCCACCGACATCCTTGAGTGGGATCGCCAGTGTGACGGAAGAGGGGAGGACTACTAACAACGAACTTGGGCAAACACTGGTAGCTCCTCATTCTAAAGGGTTTGATCGCTCTGACAACGTACATGTGCTTGCCTCTCTGCAGAGATGCCACGAGGCGGAGGAAAGAGAGCAACTTTCTAGGGAAGAAGACCTTCGGAAAAGGCAAGAAGAGTGTCGGCGTGGACGCGAAAGGTTGGAGGAATTAAAGAGGGTCCTCGAGATGTTTGAAAGGGAGGAGCCATGATAATCTTGTCAACAACAACAAACACATCAGGGGCAAAACAGAGCATCTATCATTCCGTCGAAACCAGCAACATTCTATTCTACTGCAAAGACCCCTAAATCATCATCTGCTAGGGTATGGATACTAATCATGCGACGAACCCAAAAGCGCCGCCCCCTTGACTTTAAGCTACTAGGCTGCCGGCTCCCACAGCCAAACTACCTGCATGTGCCCAGGTGTAGGTCCCATGTGCTCACCGCTCCAGTAGAACTGCCACACGGGCAGTGCGTTCTCCCGATCACCTGGCACTGGTATTTCAAATATGCACCCAATATTCCCAGTGCAGATAAACGGGTACTTGAACCCATTCTTTTTTTCCCCTATTAGCGTCGCTCTCTCCCATAACCGTTTGAACGGCTAGAAATGGGTAGGTAGGTACTTACAATAACATACCAATTCCCCCTGCCGTTGGTCACATCTCCAGGCGCCTCCATATCGGTACAAGAGTACGCATACGACCCTTTCCCAAAAATGCTCTCGAGGTTCTCTTTTGCGCTCCGATCCACGAATGTGCATGTCCCCTGCGACGAAGAGAGCTCGTGCGGCCAGGTGTCGCTTCTCGTAAAGACGGCACAGTCCGCGGGGGAGGAGGAGGGGGCAAATGCGCCGCGGGCATTGAGACAGCCGATGACGTCGGAGGGAGAAGCATAGTTTAAAGTGGTGGCATTGAGGATGCGGATGTGCCCGGTGCCGGTGAAGAGGGAGCCTACGTCGGGAGGTTGGAATTGTGCGTGGGCGAGGGGGAGGGATGAGAAGAGGTGGAGGAGAAGTGTGAGGGTGGAAAGGTGGCGCATCCTGAAAACAATTTGCGGTGGGGATGAGGAGAAGAGAAGAGTGATGATGGTGGAGAGGTCTGGAGAACTGATACGACTGTTGTTGGGAAGGTTGGCAGTTTTACAAGAATGAAGGGAGACCTTTTAAAACGCCTTGTGAGGCAAAGCAGTAGGGCGTTTCGGTGCCAAGTGAAGGGGTTGGTGTCAGAAATGAGGACAACGGAGCAAATCCCAGGTATGGTGGACATGTGATGGATGCTTAATTGGCTCTACGGAAAGGAAGCCAGGATTTAGACCGCATCGATATTGTAGGAACGCTGAAGGGCTCATCCATTGCAAGGGGTTTCAATGGACCTCCTTCTGTTTGGTGCGGCTTCATTGCTGTGCCGCGCGATTGCGCCGCCACAATATATAACCTGTTCATTCCGAGCCGCAGCCCGAAGCCCTTTGAAGGATTCCCGCCATCCCATAAGATTATGCTGAAAGCTTAAGTACCTCTCAGGACTTTTGGTAATATTTGTGTCCAAGTTGACTGGTGCACAACTTGCAGCTACTGTTTTTCCAATCAATAGTACCCGGAGTTGGGGTTGATAATTCCATGTGGCTACTACGGGCGCGATACGCACCATTCTTCTGGACCAGAGCCGTCCCGTAGTCAGGATCGAGACCCGCAGCGACGGAACTACTAAAACTGCTGAGTTGCGGGCATTGTGGGGGATTGATCAGATGGGTGTACTGAGAGATGTGATTGCCTACGAGGAATTGTTGGCTTTGGCTTGATGATCAACATATTGAGTATTGGTTTTGGCTTGCATCCTTAGGAGTTTGACCGTAGTTTATGGGAGGGGAAAGTCGGAGCTACTAGGACGCTGGTGGGGCTTTTCTACGGTGGGTGAGATAGTATGGAAGGATAGGGATGCAAATATTATGCGATAAGTTGAAGTTAAGATCTTCTTTCAGTTTTTTGGTGCTGTGGTGTGGCTGTCATGGCTTGATGTGTTAGAGCTAGTTGTTTGTTTGAATGAGTTAGTAAGCAGATTGCTATATGAAGTGTGCTCCAATCAGCACTGAACGTACAACAAAGATGTATGCGTACCTATGATGTACATGTGCAAATGTTAAGAGGGTATATGCACATTGGATCGTTCTCTCTAGTCAATGAAAAGGGTGAACTGCGAAAGGGTTTCTTGATAAGGACTGGGAGAGATGTGAGCTTTGAGTAAGGTAGGTGGTTTGGTTATTTTGCGGGCCATGAATACTCCATGCTTTCAGTCAGAGGCTGTAGACACTGGAGAAAACGCACTGTGTGTTGGTTGATAGGCCGTTGGGGGTATTCTCATCTAAGTACCTGAGTTTTGGCTTGAGCACGATGAGACTAACAAACATTCTATGTTTCTTTGTCTCTTCAAAGCAACTGAGGGATGAGATGGCCTCTCCCAAGGCCATGTATGAGACGGGTTTCCGTATGCCTTCATGAGGTGCGATACTGGGTGTATCGCGACGAGCAGCGTTGAAGGAGGCTTGATCACTCCATCCGCCCATGAGTCGGGCCTGTCAATTCGTCCTTCTGATGCGTATACTGGCCTGGGAATTGGCATATAAAGACCAAGAGAGGCCCCTCCCTATTCCCATACGAGAGCCTCACCAAAACACTCTTGAGCCGTTGTCGATCAAGTCTTCAACACTCCAAATTCCAACTATTTGCACTTCGCCTTTACATTCAACCAAACGCCGTCCTCGAACCCCGGCTCAGCTGAGCGAATATCATCAAAAGATGTCCAGATACACACGAGGAGAAGATTCACGGAATACCGAGTATTCCTCCCCCAAATCCTCTCCGCTAAATCCGGAGGCACACGACTGGACACCATTCAGATCACCAACTGCTCTGAACCCGGAGGCGCGCGACTGGGCACCGTCCAGTTCATCGAGCCGTCTCGATGAAGGCCCAAGAAGGCGTTATGCCTCGCTCTTCAGCCCCTCCACACTCAACCCCAGTGCAGAATCCTGGCGCCCCTCCAACTCATCAGTCGAAGACCGTGATCGTTATTCCCGCTACGGTTCTGATCGCTCAGGATGGAAACCAGCGAGCACCACCAAGCCACCATGGTACCGAGACGATTACGAGGCAAGCACCAAATCCGAAGCAAAATTTTGGGGCGACCGGTCCAGGCACGAATCCGATACTGCCTACAAACACAAGCCCCTGGACCCGCCATCATACGCCTTTGGCCAACAACACCGACGCCCCTGGAGCAGCCGGTTGGACTCCAGACATGACGAATCCAAGACTAGTGATGCCATGTCCTCGTCATATCACTCACGGGACACGGAACGCAGCAGCGCGAGGCGCTCTCCGTCGCCTAGCTACGCAGGCTCCTATTCTAAGGGCGGTCGGCTGCGTCTGCGCCAGTCGATATCCCCTGTGAGTCGTAGAGTATGGAAGTATGGAGTTTCGTATGCCGATGTGACATCGCCTCGGCGATAGGGGGAGGGTACAGCGGAGTCGACATTGGGCGTTCTTCAGGTTGATGCGAGGTATTCTATTCCTAGGCGATGCATTGCAGTTTGGATAGGCTAGGGATGAGGGAAATGTTAGGCTATTCCCAGCATTCAGGGGTATTTGTCGGCATTGTTTACATGGTGGCTTGGTGGTGTGGCCGAATGGCAAACTTCAGAGTCAACTGGGGATCTAAATATCTCAATGACAAGATCAATAGCCAAATAACTAGCCAAATCAAGTATTGCTTTTAGCCACTTGGTCCCAAGTATCGGGTTGCGCTGCATTCACTGCTTCTTGTGCGAGCTGCTCCCAATACCTCCAGCACAGCAGCAGCTCAGGAGGTTATTCCCGCTTCCTCAACAGACCACTGCCCCTACCTCTCCAGCTCCATCTCACGCCCCTCACAAGATACATACACATACACGTCCAGACCCCGCTCTCCCTACCGCGGACGCTCCCCTTCTCCCTACTGCGGACGTTCCCCCTCCCTCAGCTCCTCCTCCCTAACTAGACTCCCCTCACGGGAGCCCTCAACCCGATGGCTGGATTTGCCGACGCTGATGTCGTCGGAGCTGTCTTCTCGACGGTCTCCCTCGCCTATCTTGCGGACGAGGTCTTTCCCGGTGAGTCGGGAGTATTCTCGCTCGCCGGTGCGTCGGTGTGAGACGGGGTATTCGGCGCCCGCGAGGTCGCCTCCGAGATATTGGTAGGTTGGGGCGGGAGGTGTTGGGCCTGGGATTATGCGGCTATCATTCTGTCTTTATTGGGCGGATGATCCGGTCGACGACGTCTTGCTATGGTCAAGCGGAGGTCATGATGACGGGAATGGTACAATCTGTAAGCGGTGATAGGTTAGCTGAGTAAATACAGCAAGTAGCACACCAGCCTTTACCCTACCAGGGCTAGATCTTCATCGCATAAGGTCTCCAGAGACAGAAAGTACCATTTCATCGTGAAGAGGGTTCTTCATCATCACCGAGGTTCTCTCAAGAGCGGTGAGGCATGATGACCAGCCGGACAAGGGAAAACTTACATGACAAACCCAACATACGTATTCAGCGTCGAAAAGTCCACCTTCTGATACATACGCCTCATTGGAGAGCAAGAGATAAATACTCGATGACTTCACCACCTCTCTTCTTCCTCTTGTTCCTCCCAGTAAGACATGGCACATAATCCCTCATTACCGAAGCCCCAAGGTCACGACCAACATGCCTCGCCGAAGCGCCTCGTCCCGGTCGAAAGACCCAGATAGTAGCAAATACTTCTCCTCCCGCCACTCTGGGAACTATGACAATCTCCAAAGACGGCCCACCGTCGCCGGCAGCTCCGCTGGGGCAGCTTCTCACCCTGACCCAAGTGGCGAAGAACAAGCTCCCTCCTCTGATATGCAGCACCAGGACGAGGCCGCATATTATTAATACGACCCCACCGCAGAATACCCTCATGATGACAACCAGAATTACCCAGACGAGCACACATACTACTCTCAAGACGGGTACCAGAACCCCCAAAACGAGCATGCATACCACTCCCAGGACAGGTATGCAGAGTACCCTGAGGGGGAACCAGCATACTACCCCAACAACGACAGCGCCCCCCCACAGCGTCCCACGCCCTACTACGACCACCGCACAGGCGGCTACTGGCCCAAGAAGCGGAAATCATCAGCAGCAGCAGCAGACACCACCGCACACGCCGACGCCCTGGCCAGTGAACGACCCGAGCTGCTTGAGCGGCCGCCCTACTACACGCTCTCGAAGACGCCACGCAAGCGACGACAGCCGTCACCGGCAAAAGAACCTGAGTTGTCGGGGCAGCCGGATGAGGAAGAAATTCTGGAGGCGGTTCCACCGCCTTGGTACACTTTGTCCAATACTCCGGTGACCAGGCCGGTGCAGCGGCCGAAAGAACGGCCGCAGGAGGCAGACGAGTCGACGAATTCTTAGCTGGGGCTTTACATGGCGATTGCCCGTGTGGTCAATGGTTGTATGCGCGGAATGGCGAGCGAGGTCTGGGTTTGTTTTGGTGAAAAGGTTTAAGAGTAAGAGTTATTGCCCCGTCGATGCTCTGTCGGTACGCGGGTCGTGGACTAAAATTGTGTTGTGCATCATGGTTTGCATCATGCTTGGTCTTTCAGATCTGGTAATAACAACAGTTTCACATGCATAGCTTCGCTGCGTATCTGGGTATCTCAAATTACAATGCGCTTGCTTTCCTATTACACGAGTTCAAGGGCTTGAACTTACCAAACATCGCCTCAGGGGCGGCCTCCGTGGATGTTGCATTGTGCCCAATCACTGGGCCGCGTTCTCTCTCATCCCCTTTGTCCGGAGCGTCAGCTTTGTCTCGCCCTCTTCAAACGGCAAAGACAGCGACGGTAATGGCCCATGCGACCCCCCAACAATGGCATTCGCATCGCCATTTCCCTTAGAGATGGCTCTCCGTAGCTCCTCTCGCTGCTTGCCGAAGGCATCGCTAGAGTCGCTACCTCTACGACTGCCCCCGAGACTGCTTGCGTCGTCTCCCGCCACATTCACACCGAGACTTCTCATCCGGCCAGCCCAGAGACCACGCACACCGCCACGCTTCCGCTCTGGGACTTCGTCGTTGCCGGCACTGCACACGTAAAGCAGATACTTGAGGTTGGGGAGTGTGTGACGGATATCGACAACCTTCAAGCCTTGCGATGTGCAGAGCGCCTCGATGTCTTTGTTCAACAGGAACCACCCGTAGTCAAAGCGGAACTGGGCGCTCGAACCACCACGGGGGACGTACAGCGGGAACTCGCGGTGGGGGTCCTGTAGTTGGCTTATATCGTCGCGGATACTTGATCGTGAACCAAAGAGGCTGATGGGATACGGAAGCACGACTCCCAGGTAGTACTGCAAAGAATCTACGAGTCGCGCGACATGTCCCAAGGCCCCGGAAATAGCATCTTCGTCAACCGTTTTCTTGGACGAGTCGTAGACGGTGTTTGGGAGGGGAATCCCGCATATCTGGAAGGAGAGCGGGGAGCCAAAGGGGACAGGGGAGATGTCGTAGACGTTCGAGAGATCCTCGCAAATGCGTCGCCGCTGCCCATGGATAAGCTCTTTTGTCTTCGCAGCAAGGTCCTGGGATTGCGCAAGTTTCTCCGCGGCATTCTCAACATCCAAAGCTGCCTTCTCCTGTAGTCTACGCCCTTCCGCGATGGCGGCCTTCCGGGCTGCAATGGAGGCCTTTAGCTCCTCGTTCCTCGCCCTGGCGGCCTTAACGGCACGGCGCTGCGCAGAGACATAGCGATTGGCTTGCACTAATTTATCCTCAGCCTTGGGGAGCTCGTTGCGTTGTTCCTTCTCGAGTAGATTATCGATCTGTTGAGCAAGAGTGTCTCGCGTCGCGATAGCATCTTGAATGGAGTTGTCCAATGTAGCAAGTCGCATGAGGGCGTTGTACGATGACGTGGGCAAAGGAGTCGTTGGTTTCGGTGGAGGATACTTGTTCGAAAGCTCGAGGGAGTAAATGCCATCCACCATGTGGAATACCAAGCTGTTTGGAGGGAAGTGTACATCCTGAAGGATGCCCAGCCAGTTGAGGGCACGTAGATCCACCTCGTCGACGAGAAAAAGTTGCCAATTTCCCTGCCTTTTTGTCCAAAACTTGACTGTCACTAGCGGTGACTGGAGAACGGACGAGTTATGGCTGGAGAGCTCAAAGAAGCTGAAGTTGAAGTTCTGTCAATGCGCGTGTCAGCAATCGATCGTTGGTGTACGCAGACAGGTGGCCAGGGGAGGGGGACGCACAGTAGCCCGTGGGCAGATCTCGCTAGTGTAGATGGGCTCATCTTCCTCGTCGACGTGGAGCGAGAAGAACGCATCGGCAAGCTTAGTGTCGAAAGTGTTCTCGATCTTCTTTTGACGCGTCACGGGAGTGGCACCGCCGAGGTTTGTGCTTCGGCGCCGGCTGGCTAGCGGTCGCAGGGCTTCGGAGGAGTGAGAATGCTGCAGCTGGGGGGCTTCGCGTAATGCCTCGAGCTTTCCGGGGCTCTTGTTAAGAGCAGCATCGTCGGCGGTGCGGCCGCGGGGTCGAGCGAGGGTCAGATTGCGCAGAAAGATGCCGCGCAAATGGCGCAGCTTGCGGTTCTGCGGTAGCAACAATGGGCGAGTTTGTTCTGCTGACATGTTGTCATCTTGGTGCCATAGGGGGCGCTGGGTCAAGAGACGCGGGCATGACAATACCGTGGTGATGCTTGGAGCTCTGTCGTATGCTGTGGAGGTTCTGGAACTTGGCCGTCATGGCTCTTGGCGGCCGCGATTGCATTCGCGGGCCAGCGCCACGTGCATCAGCATTTGTGGTCCGTGCAGACCCTGTAGTAAAACATTGCCTTTGATCCGTGCGAGAGATCGCACAAGATTCCTACAAGACAATCCGTCAAAGCCTCTTACATTGCCCCAACATAGGCAGAGATTCATTGTTTCGTAGTACTCCGTGGCTAGTAGGGGAGACTCTAAGGCCAACAGCAAGGCCTCTTGAATTGGTGTGCGAGATGGCCTGCAGCATCGTAATTTGCAGCCTCTGACAGAAATGAGGAATCTTCCGCACTGGGCTCGGCGGTTTTGTGACTGGGTTGAGAGCCGGACTTTCTGCCAGCGCCTGCGGATCGCGTGTTCACATTTGCACCTTACACGAAGGACAAGTTGTGACATTTCTCATTATCAGTCCGTTATACCAGCCCGGATCTCTTTCTATTTAGACACAACCGAACCTCCACCATCTTCAATTGCAAAGGCGCGATGGGTCGACTAGAGGAGGATATCCCATCTCTTTGGCTCCAAATGCAAACACCCAAGAAAACTCCAATGCATCAACCACAGCAGGGCAACCCCTGAACCTACAAAACTCGCCCTTCGCTGCTGCGAAACCACCCATGAATCTGGCGAACGGCGCCAACACCGACCTGGTATCATACAAACAAACTCCATCCCTGCAAACGCAAACAAAGACACCGCATTCTGATGCCATGCGACCCTCAAGGCCGATATGGCCGATAGTACGGCGACGCGGGCACCTCCAACTCTGCAGTGCCAGCCGTTGGACCAGCCCCGTAGGGACTCAGCGTTGGCGCCAACCGACCCGCACCCTGGGCTGACCTCTGGCCCCGATACCACCCAGGGATATCGTCATTGGCATGCGTCAAATCGGTGCTTGAGCTGGGCGAGTGCTTCATGCCATATAATCGGTCGAGCTCCTGGTCCTCGCGCTGGTGTCTTCGTCGTCGCCATACATAGATGATGCACCCAACGATAATTCCGATGACGGCAACGCCGCCTGCAATGCCGAGCGCTACTTTTGTTGTGGCTGCAAGGCCGGTGTCGGCGGTGGGTTCTTCTTGCTTCTTCTCGGCGTCACCACCGTTGAGGCCGTTGTTGACTCCCGGGTCGACTCCGGTCCCGCTAGGCCGTGGGATTGCACCATCGGTCTCGAGGGTTGGGAGTCCTGATGCGGCATCTGTGTCGATGGTCTGTGTCCCCGAGGTTATTGCCGGCTCGTTGGCGTCTGTTCTGGTTGCACCGGGGCCGGCAGTTGTTCTTGATGCTGTCGCTGGGCGGTCGCTACTTTGCCAGTTGATCTGAAACATGGGCGCAAAGAGACTGAAAGCTGTCACAGACGCTTTTGCGTCTGGTACTGTCATGAAGGCGAAGTCGCCGCTCTTGCTGCCGTCGCAGGTCACTGTGGGTATTGTGGTGGAGGTAGCGACCAGCGTGCACGTCTGGCCGTTGATGTTGGCACAGCCATAGCCACTGGAGAAGGTCAATAGGGCTCTGGAAAAGGTCGCACAAAGGGGGTTTACCTTGGGCAACATCCTACTGCGGTCTCCCCGGCCGAGAGTCGGAACTGCACCGGCCAATTTGAGGCACCAGCCGTACCGCCTGTCGCCGAGCATGCTGTCGCATATCCTGCTGGGCAATGCACTCCCGGGGAGTAGTAACCCCAGCCGTTGAGCGGTGCAGACTTTGCTGAAGCGCCGCGGGAAGTGGGTGGCCAGCACGACGTAGCGTCTACGCCGTTCCCTCTTGAGCATGCTTGCCCGAGATTCGCAACGTTCTGAACCGATGCCCCAAGCAGCGGGATGCCAAGAAGGCCGCCATCCACAACTCCCACTGCGACCGTGCAAGCTGGTGGCGGTACGAATGTTGTCGTCAACGGGCCGAGGTTGATCGGCGCTTGGTTTATCAGAGCCGTGGTTGCCATGATGCTGAGGCCTGGTGGTGATATCTGGGATTCCTAGTGAAGAATCTTTATTGCCTCGAACGAAGAGGGCAGCGCCTCTCCGGGGCGGACGCACTCAGTTTTACATCCTCCCTTTGGCCTCCGGGATAGGTATACGATCGGCGCTGCAGGCTGTGCTACGGAATCGTTCTGCCGGAGCAATACTGCAAGTAGGGTTGCCGGCGACAATTTGGTCGTGACGTTGTAGTATGGGTTGTGGAAACGCAGCCTGTTTCAGAGTTCCTCCTGCGTGGCACACAAGCCACCGAGCAAACGGGTTACCTGCCGCTTGGGAGGGGCGATATCAGGGGATCACCCAGCCGATCCCCAAGAAAACCCCTGCCGATCGCCCGCGAGTGTGGGTGAGCGCGCCCAAAAATGGGGATGTCTCCCCCGCATTGTCGACCCCCTGCCGATCATAGGTTGCCCATTCCCACCAATTGCCCTCCTCAACGTCCCGCGGCAAAAGGCCTCAAATGGCCCTCACTTGTTTGCCAGGTTTCGAAAGTGTCGTTTCGCGTGGGCACACGGTTGCAATTGGCGTGTGTTTGGAAAGGGGAAATGACCGTGTTCCACAAAAGGGCAGCGGCATTGGGAGAAGGTACTAGTGATGATGAGTGTCGAGCGACACGGGAGACCCGATGCTTGACCCCTTGCGTCGGTCGGTCGATTAGGATCCCGCGCTTCCAAGAGGAGCTGCCTCGAAACAAAGTCCCTAGCTGTGAAACAAACTTGACGATTTCGCATTCCTCTCAGCTCCCTCGGGAGCTTTGTTCTCGGCATCCCTCCGGACGCTCGGGCCGAGTCATAAAGAAGCAACGCCTGCCCCGCGGATAGGCCATCCAATGTACAGTCAAACCCCCTGTTTATGCAAGCTTTCCAGACCACCCAAGTGCTTGCATTTTGTGGATGTTTTGCAGAAAGAGGAGTGCTACAAGGCCCACTTTTCATGGGCTTGGCGAGAATTGGTCTCAGCCAGTGGCTGGAATTCTAGGGGGATTTAGTGGGCTAAGGCCTAACAAAACAACCCATTTGAGTCCAACCACTAAAAGAAACCCCCCTTTTACGCAATTTTTCAGGCTTGCAGTTGCGGCTTGCAGGCTTGCGTTTTACCATACTAATTAACTTAGACTGCGAAGTGGCTTGCGTTTTGTGGCAATTTGCATAAAAAGGGGGTTGCAAAAACAGGGGGTCTGACTGTAAGTGCGTACCGTACTTGCTGCTGTTGAAAGAAGCTTCCTCTTATCAGCCCGTGACATCGGGCTGATAAATGCTGAATCAGACCACCGGGACTGCAAGTGCCCCTCAGTCACCATCACCATGACGTGACCGCGAGCAGAGATTAAAGCAAGCACCCGAAATAGAATCTCTGCCAAAATTGCTTCCGCATGCTTCAAAATAATTGCACATCCGACATTAAGACATTTCCTTTTTCTTGTCTGCCCGTCTGCAAAACGGATTACCTACGTGCCACTGCGCCCGACCTCACAATGCGCACTTTCGCACGACCCTTGCTGGCGCTTGCCAAGCCGGCCGTGCCGGCATCGCGAAGGGGATTCACCTCGACCCCGAGCTACGTCCTGTCGGCAACCAGCATTGAGAGTCCATGCGTCTGGCACCGCATCTTCGGAGGGGTTCTTTCGCACCCTCTCAGAACCTCAGTCATACCGCCGGGCGGCCAGGATCGGAGCGCGTCATGGGGACTCTGGGGCGTAGCTTCACGTTCAGTGGACGAAGCAGACGACGGTATTGTGGCCATTTCTGGGGAGGTCAAAGAAAACCCCACCGAAAGCGAGGCAGACGTCGCCGCCGATCGGACAGATGAAGATCCGCTCCCACCGGGGCTACACCATACCATCCCGTTGCCCGCCGGAGAGGCGGCGCCTGAGCCAACACCTTCCGAGGAGAGAGTCAGAGCCGATCGGTCGCCCGAAGATCCGCTGCCGAAAGCGAAGAGGCGTTGAGAATCAGGGGGGTGTGATAAGATTGGTCTTGGCGGTTGCTATTGCGGATGGGCTACCAGTGTACAGTCTCGGACATGTCGTCGGGTCGACAAGTTGCAGGTTGATATTGCCCCGACGTCTTGTTAGGAATTCCAACAATATACCTATCTCATTTCCTTTTCCTTTCGTGACTGAGGAGCGAGCAAGAACCGCGGTTCAGTCTCCTCCAAGGTACGGCCAGTGCAAAACGCCAGTTGCCCGGGTTCAATAGAACGAAGCATGCGTGCATATGGTATGTTTCTTTCATTGCTTCGGCTATCGCGTTGACATCATTCGATAGACGACCATTTCAAGACCGGCTTGATCGCCTTCCTAGATTTGGCATCCTCAATCGCCTTCTCAAAGTCCTTCACATCATAATACTCTATCAACCGCTCCATGGGAAACAGCCCCTTAGCGTGCATCTCCATCAGGTGGGGGATGAACTATGTCTTTGTCAGTGTCATCACCACTCCAGTCAAGGTTGTAAACTTACGTCCGATGGAAGACTGTCCCCCTCGCTGCACCCGACATACTCCTTTCCATACGTCAAGTGCGACATGATATCAACACTCGCGCTATGTCCCGGCCCAGGCGCACCCACTGTGGCTGCCCTCCCTCTGGATCCAAGCGCATCAATCATGGTCCTCACCACCGCCGGCACACCCGTGCAGTCCACCGCGTAATCCACGCCGTTCGGCGGACACATTGCCCTAATCTGCTCAAACACATCCTTATCCGACCCAACACACCATGTGTCGCCCCCAAATCCTTTGCCAACTCCAACCGACTCTGCTGCAGATCAACTGCAATCACCATCTTCGCCTTGCGGATCAACCCCGCCGCCATCACCGCCGCCATACCAGCACTCCCCACCCCGAATACCGCAACTGTGCTCCCCTCCTTGACGTCAAGCGTGTTCAACACCGCCCCCGCACCAGTCTGCATGCCGCATCCCAGCGGCGCAAATAGCGCGAGTTCCGTCTCAGGCGCAACACGAACGACACTCGAGCGATGCACAAGCGTGTGATTTGCAAAGGAGGACTGCCCGAAGAAGGAAGAGTGGACTTTGGCGCCGCCTTCAGAGGAGAGCATCGCTCTCGAGGTATTGGGGCGGGCGCCGCCGAGGTTGTGGTCGTTGAAGGTGTGGCAGTAGGCAGGGTGGCCTGAGGTGCATTCCTTACAGGTCTCGCAGTGCGAGAAGGAGAGGAGGACTTTGTCGCCGGGGGAGACGGTGGTTACAGCCGAGCCGGTAGAGATGACGACGCCGGCACCTGTGAGGGGGTTGTTAGTGATAGATAGGGATGGGAAGGTGCCGGTGTCCGCGCCTTGAGCCCGGGAGGGGAGAGAGGGGCTACGCACCTTCATGACCGAGAACTGCGTTGGGCGCGCATGGCAGGAGACCTTGTGCGCAGGAGAGATCGGTGTGGCACAACCCGGAGGCGTGGATCTCGACGAGGACCTCGTCGGGTTGGATGTCCGTGAGGTAGACTTGTTGGAGCTTGAACTTTCCGTTCAGCTCGGGGATGACGAGGGCGGTGGTGGTTCGCGACATGGTGACGGGGACACGGATGGTGATGCAGTCGGCGGGCGCGTGTAAGTGGGCGTCACTGGTGGGTGTTGGTGGGATGGGGAATGCAACTCGACTCGACTCAACCCTGTTGCTGCTGAGGTGGTGATGCCACCTGCCTATGGATGGTTATGGGTTTCATTTCTCTCCGTTCGGCGCAAGCGCGTTCCGGCGGCATGGTGTTTTGGTTTGTCACGGAATGCAAGGGCTCTCCCTGCCGGGGAGATGGCTATGTCGGAGTGGCGGTGGGATGGGCCTTGGCGCCCAACCAAAGCTGTGAGATTAGATCCCAGGCGCTTGGCTAAAGGAAGAAAAGTCTAGATCGGCAGTTTCAAACTGCTCCACCGACCCCACGGGGACTCCGTTGCATTTTTCTTTATCTTTCTGCGGGATAGTTCGGACCGGGGAGGGCGGATGGCACGTGGGCTGTGCGTTGAGCGTTCCCCGGTTTCTCGGAGCCTGGCTCAAGTCCGTGCCGAGATCATCGTGGCAACATCGCAAAGAAGGGGCGGGAGCTAGTCTCGATGGGCTCCGTGCTACGTGTGAACCGGGGCAGCGGTAAACTAAACGGTGGGGTTGCGCTGGGGATGGCGCCGGGAACGAGTTGCGGCAATGTGTGGATGACTGACGCAGGTCACCTAAAAGATAAAAGTAAGATCCATTACGTATTGAATCTCTTGCCATGTTGTTATATGCCTCTGATTGCCGTTTTCTGCGCGCCGCTGCGGGTACAACCCCAGCCAGAAGTGTCAGGGAGTGTGTATCTGCGAAGGCAATACAGCCATTGTTAGAAGGTGGCCTTGATTTCCGCAGCCAAACTATTAGATAGCCAGCTCGCATGCTACAGCTCTTCCTGCCCTATGCGCCTTGCGATCTGCTGTTGTCGGGTAGTTCGTGATGTGCTCCCATGTGAGCTCCAGCAATGTGCCCAGGTGCCTTCGTCAGCTATCGGCCCAACACTTGTGCAAGAACCACCCTAGGGAGTAAGGCAGGGCTGCCATGTATGCGTCCTAGAATATGTGCTCGCCATGGTATTACCTACATTGTCTGCGCGGTACTAAAGTTACGTAATGGCTGAGGGGCTGAGCTTTTGGCACGCGCATCAGCTGTGGCGAGACATACGCAAGCCGAGCTAAGGTAAGCTTTCCGAGGTTAGCGGCAGGAAAATGCTCAGAACCTTGGTAGCACATAAGGAAACCTTCAGGGCCAAGAGCAACCTCATTGAAGCAATGCCAAGACGGCGTTCTCGAGGAGGGAATGCAAGATACAAAGCTTGGTATCATACATCGCAAGGCTTTTAAGCCTTAGACCTCGTCCGTCCCAAGGACACATCCAGGGGCGGCTGCTTCCACTGCTTCTTCTTCTCGCTACGTGGGGTGATCTGTGCGGGGAACTCCTCGGGCATACACACGAATCCCTGCGTGAGCTTCTCCTGGTCAGGGATGATGTCCTTGCCGTTCGCGTCAACAGCGGGCTTGATGTCGAAACCCCAGATCACACGCGAGACACCAAGGAACAAACTGCGCTCCGCGACGTGGATACCGGAGCAGATGCGGCGGCCGGCGCCGAAGGTGAACTGGTCGCGCTTGGATGCATCGGGGTTGGCCGCTGCGTCACCAAGGGACTGGAAGTCGTCCTTGTAACGCTCTGGCTCAAAACGGCGGGGGTCGGCGTGGCGCTTAGGATCCATGTGAATTGCCCAGACGTTGTTCATGACACCGGCGCCCTTGGGGATGAGCATGCCATTGTAGTAGTCGTCCTGGGTTACGGCGTGGGAACCAGCGCCCAGGATAGTCGTAGGCATCCACCGGAGGGACTCCTTGACAATCGAGCGAATATACTGGAGCTTTGGCTCATCTTCCATCGTGGGGAGGCGATCCTCGCCAACCACACGGTCGATCTCTTCCTGTGCCTTGCGCTGAACATCGGGATAAAGAAGCATGGCTTGAACGAAAGCATAGAGGGTGCTGGATGTGGTGTCGGAAACGGCCTTGAGGAGCGTACCAGAAATGTAGGCGGCCTGGTCGTCTAAGAACCCTTCCGTCTTCTGGGCGGCAACAAGTTCCTCAGAGAAGCAGCGAGTGATGGTTTCAGCAGCCGTCTCCTCCTTGGCACGGGGCCAGTGACTGAGGTAGAGGGCCTTCTCTCGCTTGTGCATCTCACGAGCCTTCTGCTGTGTTAGGAGCAAGAAACCGGGCAGATGACGCATCCAAGGGAAGAAGTCAATGAGGGCAGCCGGTCCGGTTTGGTTGAGATCGGCGAACTCGCTGAATCCGTCAAAGAGCTGTTTCATCTTCTTATCTTCGTAAGTCGGTGTGCGCCACCCGAAGACCATGGTGGTAGTGAGGGCGTCAGAGTATCGTCGAATGTTGTGCAGGAAGCTCTCGGGCTTGGTGAGCATCTCATACAGCATCTGCTTGTTCTCGAGGATTTGGTAGGGGACGTATGACTTGGCGGCTGAAACATTGAGGAGGGTATGCACAAGCTTTCGGCTGGTGCGCCACCTCGGGCCGTATCCCATCATTAGAATGCGAAGGTCTCCGGAGCAGAGTGTTTGTCCAATGTACATTTCCGGGCGGTGGGAGTGACCATGGTCTTGGTTCCAAGAATGAGGCTGTAAACCGGGCCATATTCGCGAGCCCATTTCTCAAATTGGGGATGGGCATCCTTCGTTGGCATCTGCATTCGGTGTGAGCCATGGCTTTGCTGCGAAGAAACTCCGTACGAACCTGGTAGAGATTGCCAATGATCGGAAGTGTGGGCGGGCCGGGAGGGAAGTTCTTTAGTCTCCGTACCCTCAACAAGAGCCGTATGAAGATTGCCACACCCACCACAATAGGCAGGTAGGTAAGAAGAACCGCCATTCAAGCACTGGGTGTCGACTGCAACGGCGGGGGAAAGGTGAAGGGGCTGCAGGGGTGTAAAACGCGAGATGGGCTGATTGTTGGATGATGTTGTTGTGACGCAAGTCGAAGGACGGCGGGGATAATGTAGGAAAAACGTATCGACGCTCACTTGCTGTGATCCCCTCGTTTTGGAGACATTCTCGGCTGACAGCTACCGAGAACTGGCCGTGTCGGGGTGGATATGGGATAGAAATTGCACCCAAAACGCGCCCGGGATGCAACCGGACGCGGGGGCGGGATATTGGTTGCGGTGAGGTCTTGGCACGGAGGCGATGTGGGAAGACGGAGCCTGTGCCCGAGACGACTGTGGGGGAATTTGGCGAACCGGACGAGTCAGATTTCTCATCCGTGCAGGGTTCCCAGAGTAGTAAATCAGATATATCTTCAGTACGTGTTCCTTGCCGGTTTCCCTAGTTGGCGTTTGCAAATCGCATTGCCGAAGTCTGGGGATGCCCCCGGCCCCGCCCCGGGGTATTGGTTTGGGGTGACCAAAGGGCATAATGCTGGTGGCTTTAGGGCTTGGCCTCTCTCACTCGACGTGAAATCTTTGGAAGTCGCTAATAAGGTCGTTGACTTGGCGCATGCTCGTCTGATCGTACTTTTCAAGGATAGGCTCGACAGACTTGACCTGCATGCTGGCGCGTGTCGTCACAGGGGCTTTCAGGGATGCCAAACCGACCAGTACAGCTCCATGAATTTGGAAAATCTGTAGAGAAGAATTCGATACACTGCTGCTCCAACACAGGTGACCAGGTCAAAGACACAACGCTGTTGTTTGGCCTGAACGTCACCACTCGTTTGATTAGCAGGACAATGTCCTGCAGTTTGGTGACGATTGGATTGTTGAGCCAAGAAGTCCCAGCCACGATTCCCTGAGCTGTTTCACCGTTGATGTCAACAAAGTTTCCAGGCAACGAATGGCTAATAATAGATGGGTTGAACTGTAAAGGCGGGGCTATAATGGGTTCTAAGTTGCCGATGTAAGCGTCGTCGAAAGCTGCCATGATCTGTTGCCTTCGCTCCAGGGTTGCGCACTCAAACGAGGAGACGAGTCCCGTTCGGTAAAGTCATAGAGGAACTCGAATGAATACCCCCGATATTGTAGAACTGGCGGCGGATCAGCGCCCTCAGGGGGTTGGGGAAAGATATCGTCCGGAACATAGTCGATGTCAAACCAGATATTCTCAGCGCTTTGGTTATTAATGAGAGAAAACTGATGAGGGGCCTCAGAGGTTGACGATTCCATGCCGTCTAACTCGGCTCCTTGACAGTCAAAGGGGGGCATGATATCAGGGCCGATGCTGACATCACAGGCCGATCTGGCGGGTGGAATCCCATGGCTGCGCCAACGACGGGGATGAAGACGAGGCCGCCGAAGACGCGATGAAATACTCGCACCGCACCGTGCGCTTCTCGCAGTTCTGGCATGGCTGGAGAGAATTGCAGGCCTTCTTTTGGCGCACGCAGCGGTCACAGGAGCGGCGGCGATTGGAAGTGATGAGCGAAGTCCCGTCGCACGTCTGCAGATGGTGCTTCAGCACGTCAGTCCGTTGGAAGGACGCGTTGCAGACGATACATCGATGCGGGCGCTCCGAGGTATGCGAGCTGCGGTGGCGCTGCAGGTGCTCTCGCCTCTTGTATCCCTTGAAGCAGACCGGGCATCGATGAAGTCCTTCAACGTCGGGCATTGGGGAGTGTGAGAGCTTTGGCGCGAGAGAGGGGGTGTCTCTTCGCGAATGCCCAGTCTCGAGTTGGGAAGATTTTCCACCAAAATGCGGGGTGCGCGGCAACGCTGTCTGCGCGTTCTACCCCGCATCTTCGATCGCCTACAGCAGCTAATCCAGCGAGCACTACAAAAGAGATGGGCAATGCCACACCTCCCATGAGAATCGGAGCCAATGGCTATCAAAACAGAAGAAGGGACGAGATCTCCCTCTATCCGGTTCGAACAGGTGACCTTGTCATGCACTTTGCCTATGAGACGAAAGACAGGGGGCAGGTAGTACACGGGCTAGATGCATATATTGGCCAACGCGATAAAATACCTTGGAAGACAAAGAGGCCAGTACTGGAACGCATTGCGGCCCGGCATGACAGATTGTGAATATGTGGTACGCGGGAAACCCCCAGGGGTCAGCTAAGAATTTATCACTGCATTCTAGCTGAGTTGTCTCTGAGAGGTTGTCCCAGCTGGATCCATAAGAAAGTGAGTGGCCTTCAGAAGGTTACGATGGAAGATGACGTCAGCTTCGGGACCCAGGGCAATGGCTGTTCAAACGTAGTGAGGCGCTAAACCAAGACGAGAAGAGCTCATTAGGCCTTATCGCTTCATCCCATCTAGGCAATGTGAGAGTGTTAGTGCACTATCACTAATAGCCTCCCACAGAATTCCCGAACCTCACCTCACAGCCCTCTCACAACCACAACAACCACAGCCTTGCCGATCTGCGCTTAACAACACCCAGCTTTCATCTCTGTTATTTTACCCCACATCACAAGAGTTCTGCTCCTAGGCGCTTGTCCTCGTCTCTCTCATCACCCAGGCTCACTTTCCAATCAGGTCTCGATGGCGGGGTTGGTGTCGCATGCGTCCCCGCAGCCTGAGCAGTCAGCGATGGTCGAAATGAAGCCATCTGGTAGCGCAACTTACCCCTGGAGATATTTCTGGAGATCGCTACGGCGGCTTATGTTCCAGCGATCCGACCGGGTCTTGTTGGCCCTTTGACCAAAGCGGAGAACCACAAGCGACTGCCCACCCTGTACAGCCTGTCCCTCGTGTCCAAGATGATCCGAAACACGGTACAGCCTCTGCTGTACAAAGAGTTCGCTGTGGGATACGGCCTTCCCCGTGTCATGGGACCGAAGTCGCAGCTCCGGCGTTTAGAGTCCTTCATCAATACGATCGCCATCCGAAGAGACCTCGCGGCCGCAGTCAAGAGGGCCTACATTGGTATTCACCTTGACTTCCCAGTTTAATGAGCCAGAACTGACAGGTATTTAGGTCCGGAGATGCTTCGTGTCATGGACGAAGCAAAGCTTGCTGCCACAATCGACAAGGCAGAAAGAGCTCTCGGGGCTAGAGTCTCCTTCAACGACTGGTATCGGAACGAGCCCCCTGCGCACTGATCGGAGGCCGAGGCCTTTCTGCAGTTCCTCTTGTTTGGGCTCATGCCCAACCTGAAACACATGGTGTTCCGCCCGCCCTACAAGACGCAGGCAACCCTGAACTTCGACTGCGAGACCCACAGCCGGCGGACTTGGACGGCGCTGTGGAACGAGAGCAATGTGTACGGAATCCCACCCTCGGTGCCCCCGGCGACGGACGTGTGGCGGTCCCCCAGGCTCCCCCACCTTGAACTGGTGGATTTCGGCTCGCCCATAGATATATCGACTTGGTTTCCCTTTCGCTTTCCTGGCCCGACCTGCCAGATCACCACGCTGACAATCCACGGGACTGTCAGGATCGCCCACACGCCAGACATTCTCCGCGACGGGAGGATGTCTTGGCCGGCAGAGCCTCCCCTCGCCAACATCACCGATCTCCGGATCATCAACGGGCACGACGACTACAACGACAAGCTCGTCGCAATGTTCAACCCAAAGCGTCTGCAAATTGTATTGGGGAAGAGAACAGCTTTGGGGCATTACCCTCACAACTTCATCTTCGAGCCGGGCACCTGGTGTCCTGGGACCGTTGGGGACGCGGCGTGGGTCTTTGGGGATGTTGGTCCTTACCCTTTACCATCTCCGTCCCGTGGAGCAGCGCATCAACGCTGACACATCTTCATGTCGACACCCGAGACGTGCCGAGCCATCTTGAACAGAGACTAGACCCCTCGCTGAGGAGCTTCACCGTCTTAGAAACCCTAGTCATCACCGGGTATCCGCTTGTCAAGAAGACATGCGAAGAGGTCGAGGTTGAGGGTGTTGACGATGACGACGAGGAAGGATGGAGCTCCGATTCTGAGACGGAGTCGGACTACGAGAGTCGGGATCCGAGACGGAGGAGCAACAAGGAGGCCAGACCCGCCGTCTCAAAAGTTTTGCGAGGCTCTTGCCGCACGCTCTCAGGGATCTGAAGATCATTGGAGGCCCCAGTACTGCGTTTCACGAGGGAGGCGCTTGGCTTGCCTTCTACAAAGATGTTGAGGCGGGACACATGCCGAACCTGGTGCGAATCCGGTGCGATCAGACAATGTGCCGTTCTGAGGAGACGCTGCGGGAGTGGTTCAGGCCCCTTGGTGTTGACTTTGAGCTTCTGTGCCCAACAGATCCGGACATCAACTGGTAAGTTGATGGCGTCTCAGTATGCAAAGAAGATCCGCCCGATTTATTCATGATCCGTTGCGAGGACTCACCATCAAGACTCGCGGATGGGAGGAACCTACCGTTTGAGTCTTGTAGGCGCACGTTCTCATGCTTTGGGTCTGCAGCAACAGGTAAGCAACCCCTTTCTTTTTTTCCCGACTGGCCCTGATGTTAACGCAATCCTTAACCAGGTTGTGGTCAAGCCCTTTTTGATGTCGGAGATACCAAACTATCAATCACGGTGGCGCCCAGAGCCGATGTAACATGCAGTGACGAGAGACATTGCATAATCTGCGGTGTGGGGATATTTTTGTACAGTTGCGAATACATGTGGGCTGCCTTGTTAGAGATTAGGAGGCTTTATTTACGGCTGTTTGTGGTTGCGCGGCCTTTCTTCAAACAAAATTGATACCAAGGTACCAAAGAAGTGTAAGATGCAAATAAAAGAAGCAAACCTGATGCTCTCCCCGCCATGCAAAACTCCTGTGCTATAAATGCATGTCTATCCGCTGCATACCTGTGAAGATGGGGAGGAGGCCGGCGCGTATGATGCATCTTCTTCAGTGCAGTCTCGTTGCATTTCGCCGTCTAAATACCTCCAGTCTTCCATGAAGTTGCCTGTAATACCGACATTGCGCACATTATGATGGAATCCGACACGCAGTGGCCAGTGGCGTCTCTTTTTGGGGAGTAAGATTTTCCCGCTTCCCCTGTTTTGAAGCATAACCGCGCTCTCATCGCTGGGGCATCGGATTTACTTCCAATTGGTTCCAACCGAGGTGGCGGTCCGCAAAGTTGCTGACAGGGGACGGAAGTTGCGTTCGGAGGACCTTCGATGTGGCAGCCTTGTCACCGGACCCACCCGCACCAGTTGTCGCACGCAAACTCTATCTTATCGCACCGTGACCTGCACCTGCCACTGTATCCCCTCATTTTATTTTTCAAGACAGACATCACATCTTCAGGAGTCAGCCAACCAACGAGAATGTCATGGTAGCGTTCAATGAGAACAAACGAATCTCCGTTGCTAGAGACCGGGGCCGGAGCCTGGGGCCGAACTGTGGGTGCTTCCCCTTGGCGCGACGCCGCGACAACTCGTCACTAATCTGTGCGAAGTCCCAGCTCCTGGAACGCGCTTTCAAGCAGCGCTCCAACGAATCTTCCCTGATGGCGTACCGCGCCGGTCGACACCGCGCCCGGCTCAAGTTATCGAGGTTGGCGAGGTCGTCGACTCTGATGATCTTCTCGAGCGGGAATGCAGCCCCATCCCAGACACAAAAGCCCCGCAAAGGGGTCCGAGCGCCCTGGAGGTCGTTCTGAACACCAACGTTGTTGAGGAGCAGGTACCGGTAGTCATTGCGACAGCAACTCCTATTGTGCAACAGGAATTTGGCCCCTTGGAGCAAATCTGTACAGCGATGGACCAAGCCCTTGATGGAGCCCCTGACTTCGCCGACCACCTGCACACCTTTCCGGCGACGACACGAATGATATTGGAAAAGATAGTAGCAACTACCGAGCATGAAGTTTTGTCAAGAGGAACGACACCGACAAGCGACAAGAGCTGTCATATATCCGACAGTTCATCAATATCTCCGTTCGGTGGACTTGTGAGAGAGACACCAGCACATCTTCTCATCCAGCACCCATCACCCCGACCACGCAGAAGAATCATCAAAACGCTCAAGGCCAAGGAAGGGCTCCAAAGGCGCATCGCCGAATCTCCGGTATTGCATTCCCCCCAACCTACTGCACCATCCCAACCTCCTGCATCATCAACACCTACTCCATCATCAACACCGGCCGGAACACTAGAGAATCACATCGATCTGGACGGTCCCACTGAGGACTGCATAGTCGTCAAGCCATGGCCCATGATCCGTGAGGGATTGACTCACCTTCCAAAAGCCGCCGCTACCAGGGGCCGCGTGGGCATAAGCGAAGCGGAGTTTGTCGGTTCCGTCAGAGAGAAGGAGCAGCTGCTGGCACTCTACGTCAAGCACAAAGGCTCCATGAAGCACATACGCAACGACCTCAAGTTTAGTCGGAGCAGGGGGAGAGAGGACCTCTACCGCTTGCTTAAAATCCTCCACGACGCAGAGATTGAGGGGAAAATAGAGCTGCTTGACATACACAAGAAGAAAATCGAGAAGCGGCGGGAGCGCAGCTTGTTTGCGGCTGTTGGGAAAGTCGAAATGGCAGAATAAGTGTGATCGGTTTTGGTGAAGTGACGATATTGGCGTTGGCGTGAGGGTCTGTTGGTGTGTTTGTGGGAAAATGATATCACTTGGCAGAAGTCTTATTTCTGGGGGTGACTTGCCTCCTGTGAGGCGCAATGTGGTCAAGGATGCCCTGTGTTCTTTTATCAGGGATGGTTCAGTGTGGATGCTTTGTTCGTATGCATTCGAGTAAATGGAAATCCAGCACGCATGAGGCCACACAAAGCTTCCACATGACCGTCTTTATTCTACTCCTGGCTTCCCGCAGTTTCTTTGTACCTATTCTACCACAAATCGAGTTATGACAGGCAAGCAATGGGATTGTAATAAGTCATCGTTTTGACGGCAAACTTTTGCTCCTTCACTTGGGCCTTAATCCCTTTCTACTTTAACTTTGGCTGTCTTCTCGGCATCTTTTGACAGCTCCCATGACGTACAGCGGGATCTACAACGGGAGCTCGCTATGAGAAGTTAACGCCACCTGGTAGCACCGAGAAGTTTCTCCACACTATCCTACCTCGCGGCGCCCACTTCTCCAGCTTGCATTACCGTCCTCTCGCCTCGCCTCGCATCTGTAGCGTTGTAGCATGGGTTTCCGAAACTCAAAAGAATACATGGATAGAGCGCGCCAGCTGGCCAATGGCAGCATCACCGACACCGCCTCTTGGATCTCGTGTTGTCCACATCGCGAGGGCTCCGAATATAACGCAAAGGTTGCTCTGAAGAAAATATTGAGAAAAACGAGACTTTCACTCCCAGCCAGGCCAGGGTGCCCCGGTTTCTAGGGCACCGCTTTGCCAAGTTCTTGGCCTACCGTAACCATGGGAAGATCACGCCGAGAGACAACACTAAAACCTTCGGGGACCGGGAGAGTGGTCTGACACTGCTATGCTATCTCCAATGGCCGTATGCTAGAGCCATCCTGCAGGCTGCAAGGTGGGCTGAGTGAAGCCAGGGTAAAGGGCGGAAAGGATGCAACGGGAAGGGCGGAGAGACTGCGCTGGTAGAAGCATTGACAGTAGCATGTTGTTTGCTGGCTCCCATGTCTCAGCTTCTGCGCAAACGAAGTTTTAAACTGCACTGTGAGCAATAGGGTCTTTCGAAACAAACCCGGTGGAAACAGCTCCGCGCTGAATTTAGCATCAATGAGCAACCTCAAGCCGTCACACCCACGGTTGACTGACGCAAAGCTTTCCGCCCTACACCTCGCGGGCAAACATCCCGATGTGACAGATGGGAAAACATGACTCTCGAGTTCCAGATTAGATGCACATGTTCTATCTTATAAGAGGCGCTACTTCTGCCTTTGATCAGGCCTATCCTTCCAGCTGCAATGGGTCGTCGTTGGGACGCATTTCCAAGACGGCGAGTACTTGTCATAGTCGTGGATTGGATAGTGGCGAGTTACTTTCCTATATATCGAAACTCATCACCCATCTCAATACCTGATAGACTATCATGCTTTCACGGGAGCTCGTGAGAATTGCGTTGGCGACGGGAGATCGGCGGCCGTGTGTTGAAGCGGCATCGCAGCCTGGGAAGTAGAGCCTTCCCACACCCCACGGGGCAGTGAGTACGAGTACTCCATAAATGTGGTACAAATATTGTCACGAGTGAATCTACTTAGGTAAAGAGCCGGCTGCGGTGCTGTACTGGAAGTCGGTCGCGCCTTCTAATCCGAGGTTGTTGAAGTTCCTGCGGCCCCACCACTCTGCGAACCAAAACTGAGTTTTTACACCTTCTCGTGCTCGCAAAAATCATCACCAAAACACAACTACTTCTTCCACCATCGCTAGAATGGTGGAAGTAGACACTAAATTTAAAAGCTTTCTTAGCCGTAAACATGAGTGCTAACTGACTTAGTATCTAACTTCATAATATCGCGATGGGATGCCGCAGTGTGGCTAACAAGCTTCGAAATAGCGGACCAGAACGATCGAAAGAGCGGCGACCGCACAGTGAAGCACGAAACCGACAACGCTACTTTGTCACGTTACAATCTCGTACATATACCTGTTTCTGAAACTGACGATGCCAGCAGATCCTTAGACATCGGAGCATGAGGTTGTGCCCGGAGGCGGCGCCGCAAGGCAAGCGGCTGTTAGCCTCCCCACGCTTCTAATTCACAGGGCAGCGGATAGAAATCCTTACCAATACGGTGTGATACGTGTCACGAGTAAATATAACTGGGTAAAGCCCCACCTGTTCTGTACATTCGAAGTAGGTCCCGCCTTTCGTCCCAACTCTCTCGAGCTTGGCTGCTGAAAATTTCTCGCTGGGCACTTTCCAAACTACTACATGTACTCGCTGAGCTTTCACATCTTCTCGTCATCACAGAGAACTTCAAACAAACACAGCAACTCCTTCAACGGCCGATCAACAGCCGAGCGAAATGGCTGAACCCGATCCGAATTTTCGAGGCTTTCTTGGCCGCGAACGTGAGTACCAACCAAAGATACTATCTTCATGATACTGCAAGAACGCAAAGGCCGCAAGCACGCAAAGAATGGCTGCAGGTAAACTAATCAAGTTTCAAAATACCTAGCCGAGGAGAATAACCAATACACCCGGTCAGCCATCAGCGATATCACAGTGAAGCATGAGATCAAGATCGAACCTGGTATACCACCTCACAAATCGAGTACATGTGTTTATTTCTCAATCTAACATTAACTCCGAAGTAGCAGAGAAGGATGAGCAGGTTGATCCAACTGTTCTCCTTGGCGATCCGGTCAATCATTCGACCAAGACAAAGTCGGGTAAGTTGTGTTCTTCTACCAATGGTTTCCTTATTCCCAAAAGTTCCAAAGCGACCGTGCCCACCCACGGCCAGGTTAGTAGGTGTCTGCGCGCCGTTGAGTGGCGATACCGCTGCTAGCTTCGCCCCGCTTCACCCATAATCCAAACCTTCTCCATCACCGCCGTCACCACACCAACCATGCCACTTGAACGACGGAGACGAAAACGACAACGACAAAGAGGACGACGGAGACCCCCAGCTTCCCGGTCCTGGGCGGTGAGTACTGGACAGAATAAATTACCGACAAGTTCATCAAGCTCCTCGACGTCCTGCAACAGTGGATACCGGGGTCGACGAATCCCCCGGCCGCTAGTTGGGCGACGCTCGGTTTCGAATCTGCCGGTTCGCTGTCTGGGGTTGCGCAAGGTAGCTGTGGCAGACCATGAAAACTTGCCTTGCTGAAGCGTGGCACCGACTGTCCGGGAACGCCGACCGGGATCAGAACTTTCTCTACCCCATTAGCCTTCACTAGAACGTGTGGCGTCGGCGGTAGCTTTGGGCTTCACTTTATCATATTTATTTCACCGTCTGGTTGGGGTTGTGCTATGTGCTGACCTCTCTTTAGAATCCCCACGTCCGAAAACTACCACCGTAGATACCACTGCCCAGACACGAAAGCTGAGTCCCGACGGGGCGGATGCCATGACAAATATCTGGGCCACCGGCTCGAACAATCCGGCCATACAGGCAAAGCTGAAGCTGTTGGTACTCCCGACCAAGAAGACGACGCGGATGAGGGGAACGACACAGAAGAGCCTCCTCCGGTGACCAACGAAGAGAGAGAGGAGTTGACCGACCTGTACATCGCCCACGACAGATCGATGGACAAGGTCCGGAACCATATGTCGACAATGACATATGGACAAGCTTGCCACCCCCGGATTAAATGGCGGCATCTCACCGTCCTCGCAGAGGCGCATAATGCTGGGAGGATCAAGCTCAAGAACTCGCAGAAGAAAGCGCTCGAGATTGGCCGGCGCCGACTTGAACAGGGCCTGGGCCCATTCACATACGGAAACTGGCAACATCACAGAATTGAAGAACCCCCGGTTCTGACTCGCTGAACAGGGTGTATAATCTAAGGGCAGAAATTGATACTTTAAGGAGGGCCACTTCAGGGGCCGGCTTCCGTCCCGCGTCCCAAACGGTGATGACGCCCGATGCCCGGAACAGGGAAGGCCAACGCGAGGTTCACCTGATTCTGAAGATGCGTGAGTTCGAGCAGGAGCGTCGACGGGTCTCAGAGCGTCATGGCGACAAGGTGGCGGCCATCCGCGCGTTTGGGTGGCAGCCATCATTTTGCGCGAGGCTCTCGGCTGTGCTAGATCTCTCACAGCGCCCGTTTTATATGCTGTTTTGCGTCTAGCAGTGGCTCACTCTGGTCTTGGATCTTGTCGCCGGCGGCCTCGTCGTTATTCTCGTAGCACTAACTCTCTGCTTGTTAGGCTAAAGCGGATTGGAAATGAGTCTTGGAACGTTGGGTGTTGCCCTTGTTCTCACATTGCGGTTTAGCGGACTCTTGATACAAACCATCCAGGCCTGGACCAAGCTCGAAACATCAATCGGCGCCGTAGCAAGGGTGCGACGGTTTGTTCGGGACACACTGGCTGAACCCGCCGGCGTAGGGCCTCTCTCGGAAAGCTGTCTCACGGCCGCGCACACGTGAGTTGGGTTGCTTTTTCTACAGTCTTTGGGGTTATCCAAGCTTACCGTTCCTCCTTATTAGACCCCATTCGGCTGCAGCATTATCCAACGTCAGCCTATCCATCGCGGCGGGCGAAAGGATTGCCATCTGCGGTGCCTCCGGTAGCGGCAAAACGTCGTTCATAATGACCCTTCTGAAGATGATGGAGATACGAAACGGTCAAGTTTTGATCGGCGATGTCGACATTGCCCGCCTCGACGGCCCCGAGTTGCGCTCACGATTAAATGTTATCCCTCAGTCTCCCTTCTTCATGCCCGGTACTCTCAAGCTAAACCTGGACCCTGCCAACAGGCTATCGAACTTAGCCACACAGGAGGCCATCGAACAGGTTAGTCCCGATCTTTGGGGGAAACTCCTGCGGACCGGCGATCTAGACGCTGAGTTCGCCATGTCGGAATGGTCTCACGGGGAGCGGCAGCTGTTGTGTCTGGCAAGAGCGTTGCTGGCACGAAGCAACCTCGTCATACTTGACGAGGCCACGGCAGCGTTGATGGGAAGACGGAGGCCGTCATCCAACAGGTTGCCCAGACCAAGTTCCAGGAAAAGACTGTTATTTCCGTCATTCCCCGGCATTCCCAATACACCACGGGCCATACCTATATCACAAGAAGGCTTGAGCACGTGAAAAGAGGCCATTTAGGAATGTAAGGTAGGGAGGCCTCTCAAGAATACGGTCCTGTCTGTCATGTCAACATCCATAGCCTTAAGCGCGGCATGTTGCGTCATGTGTGGGAGACGTTCTTTCCCTATTTATCAGCGAAATTGACCGGGGTAGGTGTGCAGGGAGCACCCGCTATGGCTGCAGCCTGCTGATATCCACTCGTCATGTTTCTCTCCCCGGCGCGATTTCCACTCATCAACACACTTCGAGAACATCCTTCACGACAGCACCGATATCTTCAACCACTCAATTTACACTCATCAACACACTTCGGGAACATCCTTGACGACAGTACCGATATCGTTAACCATGGACAAAGCCGCCCAACCCCCGCCGCCGAATCCGGGTCCCGTCACCGCCGATTTGGCTCACCATGCGACAACAAACACAGGACAAGGCAGCTCGGGCCAGGATGACGTGCCCGCTGACGAAGAACTTGACAAGAGCTCATATTTGAACGAGGGCGTCTTGTTGGACGAGGATGAAAACCAAGATGAGGACGAGCAAGAACCTGTCGCTGGCAGCACTGGCATCTCCTCCACAGAAACCAATGAGCTTGCCGATCCCGGACCCGTGACGGAGGCTGAACGAGATGAGCTCATTACACTGTACAAGCTTTACGGGGGCCTCTGGAAGAAAATGGCCAAAAATGAGAATGGCACTGGCATGAGGGAGGGATGGAAAGACCCCCGACTCAAGTGGCGCCGCCTCGTCATTCTCGCACACGCTTATAACGACGGGAGGGTGAGCCTCACCAGTGAGACCAAGAGGTCGATCGACGGAGGGCGAGAAGCAATGCAACAAGGAAAGAAACCATATCTTTTACGTGGTGATGTGAGTTGGCCTGAGAAGATCGAGGAAGCCCCGAAGTTACTTCCGGGAGATAAGCAACTAATCGACCGGCCCGGGGGTGGAACAAAGAAGGTGGCTGTGTTTAGAGTCCCCGTGTAGCGTGATTTTTATTTTGAGGACGTCAGACATGGGGGCATAAGAATAGATAGCGAGAACAATCAAGATCAAATGAAGCGAAACCACGAACTCTAGATATCCGTAAACTGCGCCGAGCTCCCCATGATCCCCTACGTAATGTCCGCCATTTCCCCCCCGAAGCCACACCCAGGTCGCGCCTTCCGTCCGCGTACTGACAAGGATCAGCCTTTACCCCTCCTTAGTCTCCCAGCCTCCTCCTTAGTCTCAAATCTGGCTAGACTCCTTGGTGAGAACAACCTCTTCGCCCACGTCCCACCGCGCAAAATCCCAGCAACCTTTCGCACCCCTCTCTCCAGGTATGTACACGCCTGCACAACCTGCAGCGCACAGTCGCCAAGCAAGGTCTGCCCGTGTTCGTGAAATGCCTTCAGCCTGTTACTTACCCACCGCTGATTCTGTGAGGTCCCAGCGCGCCCATTTATCGAGGTAGCTCGTTACGCAGATCAGTCGGAGCCCGCTGTCGAGGAGATCGTGCGCGCTATTCGCTATTCATGAAGTCCGTCACGTCAGAGAAGAGAACGAGGCTCGACACCAACTCGCCGAGATCCAGAAGCGTGCCACCACCGAGTGGAAGCCAGCCTTGTCCCCCCCGCCTGGGAGGCACAGTGTCTTCGGGCATACCCTGCGCCTGGAGCATATACCATATCCCCGAGGCAGAGGGAAGGAGAGTAGCGCCTTGCCGGCCACCCACCCGCTACACAAGGGAGAGGGGCGCAACCACCAGTCGGACACGCGCTGCGCCTGGAAATAGATGGGAGTTCCCTGAGTTGCTGGGGCGCCGAAGCTCTCGGCCGGGGAGGAGAGTCGCCGTTGAGGTACACTGCGTTGTTGTGGCTGCTCGGCGTGATGTCATTGAACCAGTAGCCCGCCGCGCTGGGCGCAATGTTTAGCGCCCTGTCCGCTTCGATGCCGTGCATGCCGGTGGTGTGGAAGGCGAGTTTTCTTTGTTCTATATGATTTTGTCCTCAGAATCTCGACCTGTCAAAGACAATCATCGCAACCAACTGACCAATCTTGAAGCAGGGCGGCGCCTTTTACCCCGTTTGTTGGCCTCGAAACCCCTCGGCGCCGAGCAGCTCACCCGTCAAGCCAGAGCCACACGTCTGCGAGCTACGGTCGGAGGACACAGGGCAATTCTATCCGGATCAGTTTTGGGTCACCACGTCGCGCTTTATCGAGTCCTAAATGCATCACGAACTTCCCTCGGTGCAGGACTCCCGGCTTCGTAGCCACGGCTGTAAGCTGTGGCTGTACGGCAGAGGTCGTGCTGCTGATTCATCGGGAAACAGGCCATATACATTGCACGCTACACCAGCTCACCGGCTTGCTCCATGGTTACTGATCCTTACCCCAGAAGGAAGAGGTTACGCACTGATCGGACTACTAATAGGCCGTCACTGGCTTGGCCGGCTCGGCGTGCTTTGCAACTGGCGGCGAATGGTGCACCTCAGCCGCAGCGCAGACTGACGGCCAGCGCTTCACAACCTGTCATCAGCAGTAGAGTTCGAGCATAACGCGATCCACCCGCAAGCCTCAAACATCGCGCTGACTTGGGGGGTGGCGGCCGCTGCGTTGTTGGCGCTCACGGTTTGATGGACGGGAACAACGACGTGAGAGGTCATCACACCCGGTATCTGTCACTACTTTTGACGCAAAGGGACGACTGAGAACTGAATTGTACTAATATCGAGATATCATATCAATCCAAACAGACTTTGTACATTGAGCAGACCACCGACACGGAAAGAAGGTGAAACGGCCTGAGCGCCAGGCTGGTTCGGAACACAGTCCCGCACTCAGTCCAAACTCTCCACGGGGGCTTTATCCACCTTAGTCTCGAGACTTTGACCGCTAGCTTCTGGATTCTTCGCAGGGAACGGGAACGGGAAAAGGCTTGATTTTCCCTCCGCCGCATACTTCTCACCCGTCTTTCTCATTTTTTCCAGGCCCTCTGGGTTGAACACCAGCTTGAGCATCTGCTCCAAGATGCTCGGATGGCCAGCCATTAGCTCCGTGGCCTCGGCTTGGGCCTCCGCAATCGACTCAGGTGTGAGTCCCGCGGCATACATCTTCGCCACAACCCCCTCGAGCTTGCCGCGGGTGGTCTCGTCGACATTCTCCTGTCACCAACCGTCAGCAGTCAAGCCCCTAGTGTCTCAAAGGCGCAACAAACCTGCAGATCAGACTGATAGTTGATGAAAGTTTTCCACCACGGCTCAGTGTTCCCAGGGATGGGCGCATTAGGGTCGGCCTCATTGTGGTATTTGGCAATAGCTTCGACGCGCTTGCCCATCTGTTCCATCCGCTCTTCGCGGGTCCCGCTAGAGAAGTCCAGTTTGGAATCAAAGTCGACATCGGGGTATTTCTTCTTGAGCTCCTCTATGTTCTTCTCCCAGATCGCTTTCTCGTCCTCGGTCAGGGCTTTGGTGGAGGCGCTCATTGTTGTTGCTGTTGCTGGGTTGCTGCCTTTGTTCGGCGTCTTTTTGTTCGGTTGCTGTGTTATTATTTTTGTCGAGTTGGCTTGCAAGAGCCTTGAACAGAACAGCTGATGCTTTTAAGTTGGAGAACTTCAGACTCATCGATCACCATGCCATGTAGCGACGAACTTGACGCTCGGGCTTGCTGCCTTGGGCTACCCCGCGTGTCCGCCTATTTGCCTGGTGATCACACTGCACGATGCGGCGCAGAGTCTCCGTGATTGGGCCGGGGGCTTTTCGAAGGATGCAGTGCAACCAAGATTTCCGCTTGGCAGCATTTGGCAGCGGGCTCCGCATTCACGCCCAGCGCACCTCTTGCTTGACTCGGAATTTTTACCCGGTTGAGTAAGGAGGCAGAGATGCACCTGTGCTCAGCGGCGGATCGCTGGAGATGTTCTGTGGCGCGCGACGGAAGCCTGAGTACCAACATCGGCCAAGTCTCGGTTCGGACGCATCGAGCCCCTTTCTGGTGGAAGCGATATGCCACGACCAGGAGAACTTGAGAGGCCGGCCCGGTTGAATGGAATCAACTTGATCGATCGAATCTAGCTTGTAGTGCTCCAACAACTAGTCTATCAAAGTGCAAAACACAACTTAACAAGCACCCAAGCATTCAACCCTTCCCTACCTCCGAGTGTACCACTCTGCTAACATACTAAACTAACCTGTCAGGCCAAGTGCTTCAGCTACAGAAGATTCCCAAGAAATCATGATCAAATACCCCAAACTCCTGGGCGTTAAAGCACCTCCCAGAACCGCTCATCTCCTGGGCATTAGGCTGAAGGACCCGGAAGCCGTTGTCTCTATCGACAAACGAGCAGGTCTGCTCGTTATGAAAGACAACACGGCAGTCCTGGGCCAGCGAAGGGCCCTGGATCTTGAAGCTGCCGATAGGGAAGGGGTCTTCTCGGCCCTGCGTTGTGACGCAGCTGTTTTCGGTCACCACGGCGCTGGCGAGAAGGCCGTTGCAGGTGGAGGAGTCGAAGGTTGAGACGATGACGGTGCGGCCGTTGCCTTGGGCTGTGGCGACGGCGGTCAGGATGGCGGTGGTGATGGCCTGGGGTGGATGCGGTTAGTGATTATCCTTGGTAGACTTTTTGGTGGTATCGGAAAGACTTAGACCTACAGCAGTGAAACGAATTTTGGGCTGCGAGAGTGAAATTTGAAGTGCGGAGTGGTGTTGATGGACTTCTGTGTCGTTACGGCTGATGACTGTGACGAGGACTGGATCTGACGAGGAGAGAAAGTCCGGCTTGAAGTAAAGGGGACAACATATTTATAACGTATTTGGTCTATTGCTGACTCTTCTTTACATAATTGGAAGAATAGAACAACTACCCGATTTTGTAAATCCGGCGCAGCGAACGACCTATGCATAGCTGTCAGAATCTAGCACTTTTGGGCCAATAATGGTGATGACTGTGGGATTGATTGCGTTGTTGTTGTCACTACTGTGGAAATCTCTGGCTTCCAGGGGCCTCTGTTGCCAAGCCGGCTGCTTCCGCTGATGGCCCCAATTGCTTATATAAGCTGACAACAGCCGCGATTTCGTGACCGAGTTTCTTCCCGGACGGGCACGTGTACGAGAACAAGATGGTGACTTTGGCTAATTTATTACTGGTCTTACGCGTGAGCCAGCATCGCCCAACAGTTCAATCGTCACTGACGAAGACCAACAAAACAGTGTTTGCTGATGGTCTTGTTTTGCCATTCTTATCAGCAAATCGTGCTTGGCATCCCCGAACACCAAATGGACGGCTAGCGGTACCTCAGATTGGGATGAGCAAAAACTGAGCCAAGCCTAAGCCAGGTAATAGGGCCTAGGTGACCCATCTCATGTGCGCGAGGTACGAAAAGGGAAATTGTGTTTACCAAGATCTGTCTCGACCAACATCGAATTCACGGGTCTATCACAAGATGCCGACCCCTAGATACACCAGCAACAACTGCCTCCTCGCCGCCCACTTCTCCACCCCCCCTCTCTCTCCTCATCAACAGCCCCCTGAGACCAATTCCCCCGCAGACTGCCACCCAGAACATCGCCCCCATATTCCTAATACCCAGCTCCATACCCCGGCCCCGACCCCTTATGCCCCTTCTCCTCCGAAACATACAGACTCAGTCTCGCATACCCCCCACAATACTCCTTCTTATCCCCCTCACACAAATAGCTGCACTCCCCCTGGCTCGCCGCATGCCCACCCAACCAATCCCCAGCACTGCAGAAGCACTGACTCCCATACTCTAGCCCCATATACTTACTCCCCTTACAAAACCGCGCACACATCCCCACCGTCATCTCCCCGTCCCTCAGCACCTCCCCATAAAGCGACCTCTCCTCGACACTATCCGACCAGCATCCCACAGCCTTGAACCCCCCGATCTCCCCCGGAGTCTTGACGGGCACGCCCCCCGCCTTGAGGTTCTCATACACGCTGAGGCGATCCGCATCGCCACAGGCACTATTCGGCTCGCCGCCGCAGCGCATGGCGCACTCGAACTGCGGCTTGCGGCGCGCAGAGGCTTCCAGGTGCGTGCCGCAGAAGCACTGCGTGGCGTACGCTAGGCCGAAGAATGCGTATTCCCTGCATTCGTACGCGCACTTGTCGGGAGTCATTTCCGCTTCGCGGGTGACCTTTCCGGTGAGGGATTTGACGGTGAGATCATCGGTGAAGCAGCCTTGGTAGGTGTAGGCGCCGATGTGCTCGCGGATAGGGAGCGGGGCGCCCCAGACGTGGATGTGGTGCGGGCCGCCGCAGGCAGTGTGCGCGTCGCCGGAGCAGGGGAGGGAGCACTCGTGCTCGGGGCCGGAGGGGGTGAGAGGGGGCCGGTCGGAGCAGGAGCACTTGTTGCCGTGGGAGACGCCGGAGT
>Ga0247780_1000495_pt1 | contig 36591 bp, 16 predicted proteins | sample UWRJL079202R5_FD_179927 | JGI IMG/M metagenome (GOLD analysis project Ga0247780, IMG submission 179927) | Plant litter microbial communities from Arlington Agricultural Research Station in Wisconsin, United States - UWRJ-L079-202R-5 | ecosystem: Environmental > Terrestrial > Plant litter >...
GATTTACGGAGCTTCTCGGTATATGCGGCGATTTGGCGTAATGCTTCCCAGATTTAGGGAGTCGGATGGGTTAATGAGTGAGTTCAACAGAAATACCCGATGTCTGGGTCGAGAATAGACGGCCTTCAACCAAGAGGCGGGGCGGGACCACTGGGAGATCGGAAAGACGGGAATTGCGGTTTCAACATCAGTACGTACCCATGTGCCATGCAGGGATGAGTTCAACAAGATTTTGGAGTGTGATAGACAAGATCTCTGTCATAGAGTGATAGTGGCTATAACCAGCTTTCGGATGGGGAACCAGTGAGTTTGTTGAGATTTGGGTGCTGTCCTGCGGTTGTCCGCAGACGGAACGACAAAGTCAAATGGCATTAGGGTGTGCCAAGGTGCGAAACCTTCAAGTTTCAAACCTACAACGCGACATCCGTCGGTGACTCCTATGCCGCTGCGATACCAGCATCAGAAAACATTGGCCCAGCACGACATCACGATCACCACATTGACGGACACGCTCATTTTTGTCTTCCAAACGCCCAATTATGCATGTTCTCCCCGCGTCTATCGTCAAGCAAAGGCTTGCTTGCTTACAAAGTTAGACCAGATCCCTTCACCCGTAGGCTCACACGCAATGCTGTTTCCATCACCATCCCTGCTCAATGCTAAGCTAGATACATCATCATCTCAAGCCTCAAACACCAACACCAAAGCGTCGTCACCCGCAGTAACTACCCTCTCTCCCGTCTCGCCCTGCACAAAGCCAAGCACGCCACCACCTTCACCGCCCCCGCGGTGACCCTTCCACTCTTTGGAAAGGCCGCTCGTCGCGGCAGCATCCCCGCTGGCGGTTGCGCCACGGAGATCCCATCGCCTGACGACACCATCCAGCCCGCAGGATGTAAGGAGCCACCCCGCTAGCGCAGGCGTGGAAGGCGACTTAACAAAGTCGATCTTGACGACGGACTCGCCGTCGTGCGCGCCGTGGATTTGCTTCCGCACGGCGAAGGATCGTGATGGGTCGAACACAACGATGCTTCCGTCTACGCTGCCCGCCGCAAGGAGTTGCTGGGGCGCCGGGCCGAAGGCGAGTGTCTCGATGTTGTCTTGCTGGACGTCCATCGCCGCGAGGATCGCGCCGGCCTGCGCGGCTTGGTCTGCCGGGGCGGCTGCGCCGCGACGGGCCGCGTTGCCGCGGGACTGGGTGGCTGGGGCGGATAGGCGCGGGAGACCGACGATGCGGACGCCGCCGCCTGCGCCGCCGACTGCGAGGAAGGCACCGGTGGGGGCGACGGCGACGGAGAAGAGGCCGCCACCGACGAAGAAGCGCTGGTCGGCTTCGGTGAGGGAGACGACGGTTTGTCCGTTGTCGGTGACGAGAGACTTGGCTGAGGCGGCGCCCCAGACGTCGAAGACGTGGAGGGACGAGTCTTCACTGACGGTAGCGAGGAGGAGGCCGTCGGGCGACCACGCACCTGCTGTGCAGGGCCCTGTGTGGAGGAAGTAGGTCTGGAGGATCTGGATGGGGTTGGAGGAGTCAGAGGTGTCAATGGTGTAGATCCAGACGGAGCCGTCGGATGCGCCAAGCGCGATGGTGTTGGGGTATTCGGTTGAGGGGCAGGGCGATATCCAGTTGATCTCCTCTGTCTCTTGCGACTCGCCCACGAACTTGAACTGTGCTACGCCCGAGTTGGGAACCGCCACGCTATATACCCGCAAGCGGCCGTCTAGCCCGCCGCTGACAAGGAAGTCGCCCTTCGGAAGGGTGAAGGAGAGCGCGTTGATGCTGTCGGTGTGTCCGTCGATCGCGAAGATGGGCTTGAGTTCGGTGTTCTGCTTGGGGCCTGGGTTGGAGTCGTAGCTTGGGGGGAGGACGGGGCGCGAAGCGGAGGCGGAGGTGTCAATCACGTAGCCCTTTCCTGGCGCGTCATCGGCATCACCCTCGGACCCGCCTGTCGCGACGAGGTTCGGGTGCACGGGATGTTGGGCAATGGCGAAGACGGAGTCCTTGTGCGCGTCTGAGTAGGCAACGCTGTCGTTTTGCAAGAAGATCTCCTCGTTATCGCCGTCCTCGTCAGAGTCCATTGCGACATCGCCATCGCCGTCGGCATCTTCCAAGACCTCCTGGGCGTCGTCTTCATCGAGCATCTCGGGGAGATCCTCCTCATCTGCGGGGTTGTGGCGGGGTTCGTTGGAGGACGCCATCTCGCTTGCTGTGCGGTCGCTTCAATCGGGGGAAATTCTGGAGAGAGCGCGAGACGAGCGTCGATCGATAGTCGAGTTTGCAGTAACAAGCAGAGGCGTTTGCGGAAGCCGGGCGGATATTTAGCTGTCGTCGGTCCAGGGCAACAAGGTGGGGGGTGAATTTTTGCTTGATAAGCTATCACATGGTGGGGTTCCTTGAGTTTCTCCTCGAGCTGAATCAGCAGCCTTGGCGGGCTTCGGGAGGCTGCAGGCTGCGGCTGACTGCGGGAATCCACATTTGACGACATGGTTTGAGGAGGCTGTCAGGCAAGAAAATCCTATATACCTTATAATTAACTTTTTATATCCTCACTTTTTTATTTTATTACTTCTCTTTTATATTATTAACACCTTATTTAATAATAATATTAATTATAGTAATTATTTTCGACGACGACGACGACGACGACAACGACGACGACAACGACGACGACGATAACGACACCCGCACCACCACCACCAAGATTTTGTGCGTTAGAGCCTTTTCCTTCTCGCTTTTTCTTGCTTTTTCCCTTTCCGCTCCCCTGAAAATCCCTGTTACAAGACCCCTCCTCCTCCTCCCAAAACACCGCAAGCATCCTAGAAAGGGGTTCATCAACTGACATGCATCACCCTTTGCCACAGGACGAAGAAGACGACGACGGCAATATCCCCACCACTCCCCACCGTGGCGGTATGATTTGTCCCGAAAATGTCATCTGGTCCTTGACGTAGTTGACGAGGGCCTCGTCGCTCTGGACCGCTGGGCCAGGGTTGAGACATGGACACGCCTCTGCTGCCGGACTTGGTCGCCTCGATGTTCTTCTTCTTCGCATGTATCTGATTCCAAGAGGCAACAGGCGACGGGAGAGATGGGTGCGGCTGGGATTTAATGTTCTAATACAATACAATACAAGATACGCCAAACTCCGGTCCAAGGCAGCCCTCCTTATACAACTTCCCACACCCGTGATGCTCACAGCTGGAGTCGAGGAACGGTGATGAGAATATCACCTTCAGTTGGGCCAGGTGGCCGGAGGAAGAGAAGGTCGAAGTCGAGCTGCAGGTCACCACTAGTAACCACGTACGACGCTGGAAGGTTGGGCGTATTGCCTGCCCAGTTGATGGTCATCTCTTGGGCACAGTGTGGTTGAGGCGTGTTGGCGAGGTGAGCAGCCGCTCTGGTGACGGGTCCTGGGCGGGGCGCTTGAACTGTCTCTACCCACTTCTCCAGGATAATCCTCCTCCTATGCCGGACCAGCTTAGCCAGGAGGACAATCTTGACCTGGTGGTCTGATGCTGAAAACCACCACTTTGCATCCATCCGTAATCCTGGCAGGGTCGATGAGTCGCCAGCCTCTATAATTAAAGTTGGTCAGGCCCCGTTTGCGCTTCGTTGCGGCCATGGGCCACCGCTTGAATCGGGCTCCCCGGCGTCCCTGTCCCTGTCTGCACCGTCACCACCCGGATGGCCTTGCCCCCTGAAGAATGTTGTCATGCCATCATTATTCCAAGCATCCCTCAGGCCCATAGAGACAATTTGGTCCCTTACTTCCAGATAGAGGTTTTGGTGAAGCCGTTCGTGAGGCTTACCCGTTATAAAGATGATAAGGATTTGCTGCTGGGCATTATAGCGCCGAAACCGAATACGCCGTCCGTGAAGGTCTCTCTCGCTGTTGAGTGTGGTGAAGTCTTGGAAGGAGACACCTGTTCGAATTAGCTTACAAAAAGGTAAAAAGGGAAAGGAGCTAGCTGCATTACCTTGAAAAGTCAAGACGTTGTAGCCAGCAGAGCTAATCTGGTTCCAGAAGGCCCTGGTAGTGGTGAAGGGGATGGGGAGGGCCAAAGCTGAAGCCGAAGCCGGAGCCGATGCTGATGCTGATGCCATTCTCGCTTCCAATGTCTCTTGTGCATAGGTGGAACCAGGTATAAATATTGCAAAAAGCTGTCTGGAAGTGAAGGCTTTGGGCGTTTTTATCCGCTTCAAGGTGCCGGGCCGTGTCGACAGCCAGGCTTTGTGTGCCGCCGGATTGGTCCCGAAAAATTTATTGAACATACACGTACCGCCGGATCCGGCGGTTCAGGTAGCATGTTGGTCATGGTTGTTACTAGCGGTGATGGTGATGGTGATGGTGGTGATGGCATTTTCTTAAGACCATAGGATAGGGAGGGGGCCAAGTCTTCAAGGATGGCGGTCCTCAATATTCAGGCCATTTCACCACATCGAATCCTCTTTGACATTCTTCCTGCTGGATCGTGCAGGCCATGGTATCATTTCGAATCCCTCCGCCGGAATGGGTAAACAAAGAAATCTTGTGACGCCCAGCCCCAGGTGACGTTGGCAGTCAAAAGACGTTGCTCGGATGTCGGTACACTGGGGGCCGATAGGAGAGCGTCCTCCTGGCAGCCACTGGACAAGGCACGGGGCACCCAACATCGACACGGAACAGAATAAGCCTATCCGAGGCTGTGAGACGCGAGCCCTACTCTTAGAAGAGCCTCTGCCGCCGGACTTGGTCACCCCGGTGTTCTTCTCATGTATCGGAAGGCATGCGACGGGAGAGATGGGTGCGGCTTGGAAGTGCCAGGACGAGGCCAACTGACTATAGACCATGATTGCTAACTCTAGGAAACATGTACGAGCCGTCTGTTTTCCTCCCACGCAGCCCCTTCCATTCCTGTATACAACAGCCCCATCGCCCCTGCCTCCGCTTCAGGACTCGCTTGAAACGTAGATTCAGGTTGCCTTGTCCTTGTTGTGATAGTTGACCGAGGAGTTCCAGCTGTGATGGCGTTCGAAGATGATGGCCGGCAATCGGGATCGAGCCTAGCCCAAGGAGATACCACCGTCGGTGCGCGCACGAAACGCCGCGGGTTTGTCGGCACCGGGCACTGGGCCGAATTGAAACGTCTGCTCAAAAAGCGTTGGCGATACAAACTGGCCTCTTAGAAAATGACTGTATTTGCGCCGCGATGGCGGCAAGCAAGGTGGCGAGGAAATCCATCACTAAGGTCTCGGTCGGGCTACGTGGTGTAGGTCGAGATGGGTCAGTATCGGCTTTGCTATCGCTGGTGTCTGTTGCTGCTGCTGCTGCGGCGGCGCACTAGATCCTCCACAGGACTTGGCTGATCACTATCTCTGTCTTTTCCCCCGACTCTTTGGCGTCTGGGTGCGTCAAGGAGCCGGGTTGGGGCTTCGTATTGTGGTGAGCATGGGAGACAGCGGTTCAGGAGGTTGTGCAAGCTGAAAAGGTGCGTAAAAAGGCCGAGCCTATCTCCCAGGCTCTCGGTCTTCTGCAGCGGGGTGTTTGGTCGGGCCTGGGTGATGCAGATCAGATCCATAAGGGCGCCCAGCTTTCTTAGCCCTAGCGCACCGGTCTGCAAGAGGTGTTAAGCGCAATCGGCATCTTAGCGGCAAAGGATACGATTAGTAACAAGGGCCTGGAGAGCGTTCTCTGGCGGCTCTCGCTCAGGCCAGATAACACACACGGTGAGGAACGACGCCGCGGGGACATTGGAAGCCGAGAAGAGTCCTGCATCTTGCCGGAAATTTGTTCAGACGTGGCTGTGATGGAGAGAAGATACCCAAGGAAAAAGCAAGAAGCGTTCAGTAGTGTACAGTCAAAACTAGTGCTCATGACACGATAGCTGTCGGCAGCAGGCTTCAGGGTTCCCTGAGACCTCAGAGCCGGCAGACGCAATGGTTCCTGACGCCGTCGCCCTTGTTCTTGCTCGGTAGGCGGTAGCAGCGGATCCTCGGGCCACATCATCCGCTGGATGATATTGCGCACCACGCTCTTATCCCAGGTGGCCGAACCTGTGCCAATGAAAAAGGACACTTAGTACGTGAAACGGACTATGGGCGACGAGGCTTTGGGGACGCAGGTGGCTTGGACAACACACCCATGAGCACCGGCAAAGGTAACGACAGTCACCTACTTTCCCGTCAGGACATTTCCTCTCTCTCTCTCGGATAACAACCTTGACACGCCCATCTTACACATCGAGCTCCCATCCACCAAAACGTTCTCGGGCGTTCCAGGCATACTGTTTATTCATCCGACGACAGAGCAAGCCAAGACAGGCCAGCATCTCGCTCCACAAGATACATGGGAACAGGGCCTATGCTTCCTCGTTCCCATCTGACATAATGGCGGTCCAATGGCCAGGTCGAGCCGGCGTAACGTAATCCCTGTCCCATCGTTTCCGAGTCAGTCGCTGATCGCTCGATCACCCACTCGCCCATAACCGAACCGGAGGGCTTAGGTTGAGGCTGGCCGAGATAGCCTTCCAACGGGTCCTAGGTAAAGCTAGGGAAACAAAGATAAGTGCATATACGCGCCGCGGGAGAAGAGGAAAAAAGAACAAACACACTCTCGGTAGTCAACAAGACGCGGCCGGTACTGTTCCTCCACGTGGTCCTTAGAAGAGAGCCAGAACGTGGTAAATGCATCATTCCACTGTCCACGTTGTCTGCCTGCATTCCACCACATGCGTACTTGGGGGCTCGGAGAGCTCTGCATTGAAGAAGGGCATCGTCAAGCGCGGGGAACGGGAGCGTCGGTGCTGCCATGGGCTGGCTCGAACATTGGAAGAGGGGGCTCATCGCCTCGAAATGATCAAAGGAATAACTACCGCGTGTCAAAATCGCTGTCTCGTGCCGGATGCGGCCGAAGATGGCTTAGAGCTCGCGTTCGAATGCCGCCACCATGTCTTGGTTGGTGTGATGATGTTTTGGGGAAACGCGCAAAGTCGGCTTGGTTCGCTTAGGCATCCCGCACTGGTGCTGGCTGTGGCTTATTGTGAAAACTCGGCAAGCGTGATATGGGCTTCGAAGTTGTCGATAAGGCTCCCCGATCCGGAGCGGGCCGACTGCGTGCCGGAACCGGCCTCCAGGATGTGCTTTGTTACAATGACATGCTAGATAAAAGAAACTGGAGTGTCTTGCGATGACGGCTGCGAGGCAAGGGAGTCTGACCACACCAACTGTGAGAATTAGATGCTTTCTAATAGCTAGGTAGATAGTGGAAGGCAGTCTTGGCTGGTTTCTTTTACGCCTAGAATCGGAGTCACGAAGTCGGCACGCAAAGAAAAGTCAGGAAAGACAGTCCTAAGAAGAGGCAAAAAGAACTGAGACCCCCTAAAAAAAATTAAAAAAAAGAGTAGGGCGGTCCCAGAATCGAACTGGTGGTTTGAGGAGTGCACGGGATTCGGCGCCTACTGCGTGTGTCCGGGATGTCAACAGCAATACACGCCTCTTAAGACCGCTAGGCCACCGCCCTTATTTGAACGCAGGTTTTAAGTAGTCTATATAGCCCAGGCGCGTCCGGAGGGCAGCACGTCAAGTGGGGCAGGAGCTGGACCATTTTCCCCCGGCCTCAGGCCGATAGATACCCCAGCTGCGGCTGGCTACCCACCCTTCTCGCACTATCCCACCGTGCCACTCCATGCAAAGTCTTCTCTGCCAAGCAGGCCAACCACATTTCAAATCCTAGTTCTCGAGTTTGTACAACAACAATGTGTCCATCTCGTCCCTCCTCGCCAGCGCGAAAGCGCAAGTTTGACAATGATGACGGCGGTAATCATCCCCCGTCAGGCATCAAGCGTCTCAAGCTATCTTGCGGGAAGCAGGTGGCTATGGATTTGGTCTTTCGGCCGAAAGTGTCTGGTATGTGCCGATTTTCGCCTTCGACTCGGGGAGCCTAGCCGGTCGATCTTATACCTTTTCTTCTGAAGCTTCATCGAAGTCCACAATTGTCGGTTTAAGCCGACGGCGGGGTTGTGGCCAGATTCTCCCAGTCGTTTTTCATCCAAGTCAAACTGGGCGCGGTTGGTTCACTGGCCAAATTTGGAAAATCAGGAACAAACTCATCCAGTTCATGATCAATAACCTAACAACTCGTACCTCATACTGACCTGAACTTTTGACAGTTTATTCTTCTATCCGGAGATTGAAATCCCGTGTGTTCGCCTCAGCATCACCAGAGCCCGCCCCGTCGGACCCTGCGGGGAATTTAGTTTGTCGGCAACACACTCTGTCACCCTCCCCCGCGACACCTCGATCCCCCCCTCCGCCCTAGAGAGGCGAACGGCGCAGGTTCCGCGGAACGATTTATCGGCGCCAGAGACATAATGCGGTCCGATTCGCATATATTGAGGACCACGAATGTTGGGATGGGGAAAGACGTCAGTGGGTCTTCTTCGCTGACGCCGCAAGAAAAGCCAACTATCCGAACCCGGACAAGGGCGGCTATGCCGTCGCGTATTGGCCCTTTGGCGCCCGAGCTGGACAGTATCTCGTCCGGACGTGGGAAATTCCTCAAATGCCCGATATCGTCCACGGCGAGATGCTGTCCATCTGCGAAAGCATTTTCATCGTGCTGCAAGCCGCAAAGAGGGGAGAGATTAGAAACATCACTGTAAAGGTCTTCAATGACAATTGGACCTGTCAGAACATCCTGAAAGATGGTGCGTCCCTTTCTCTGGACCGAGATTTGATCCCAATTGTGGAGGCCATCGTCTGGGCCTCGCATCAGCTGCAGCGGTACGGCTGCGATGCAGAGCTCCACTACATCCCAGGTCACCGCCATCACGTGGTCCCACACTGTATCGCGGACCTAGCCTCACGGGACCAACACACCGGCGGCAGTGAGGCTAAGACCCGATATGGCTTTCAGTGTCCAGATGGCTGGGTGTACGACGACTCCCGCTTTTCGAACTCTATGGCCTATCGGCTGGGATTCTAGCCGTATAATGGTTCGGGCATGTCGTTAACCGCAACAGGCTCGTGCGTGAGCCCAGTGGCTGCGCACAGCGGGAGGACGACAAGGAACGGAATTGAAGGTGGACGGGAGCTGGTTGGGCTTGTCATTGGCCGCGACAGGTTCGTACGTGGGCCCAGTGGCCGTGTACAGCGGGAGGATGACAAGGGCGACCATCGTTGACCGCAGCAGGCTTGTGTGTGGTCGAGGGCTACACACTGCGGGAGGACGATGGTTGTCCCACTGGACCGGGTCGGAATATCGGTTTGGGTGCCCGGTGCCGGTCTTCATTATTCAGGTGTCTCGCCCTCGGCACTGGTGGTCATATTCAGGCCCTTTGGTCTGATTGTAGCTCGTCGTTCATTCATCCCTCAACCCCGGCAACGGTTGTCTTTTTCCAGTTACCTCGCCTTTGGTGCGGGTTGTCATCTTCAAGTCTTTCGGTCTTCAGCGCGGCTTATCGTTCAGGAGTCCCTCGGCTCGGGCATCGGTTGTCATCAATCAAGTTATCTGGTCTCCAGCGGAGTTTGTCGTTCAGAAGCCTTAGCTCATGGCGCAGGTTGACGTTTACCAGAGTTCCCAGTTCCCGGCGCGGCCCGTCATGGTTCGATTCCATCGGTTTCCATCGCAGGTTGTCTTTCAGAGCACCCGAACCCGGCGCAGGACGCCATTATTGAGGTCTTTCGACATCCAGTGCGGCTTGTCACTCGGAAGCGCCACCTCCAGACGAATGCTGTCGTTATCTGTCTATCGTCTACTAGCGCTAGTCTTAATTATTTAGGTCCTTCGGTCTTTCGCGTGGGTATCATCACTCAGACACCTTGACCTCCGGTGCAAGTCTCATTCTTGGGGTTTGCCTTCGCTAGTCAAGGCCATTCACCCGCCTAATACCAACTCGACTCCATTTTTCTCATACCCTCCAGCGACGTTTCGACCGAGAGACACAGCATTTCATCGGCTGTAATGGACCTTGCACCAACCTGCAGGTCTTCTGTTCATGGGGGACGACACTGTGACCTTGCGTGGCGGACTGATATTGGGTTGCTGCTAACCGCGTTGGGTCTTAGTGGTCTGGATCCCCCTTGATATGAAAGATAAGCTAACGGAGGATTTGCCAGCCTGGTGGTGTCTGTGTCTGACTCCGAGGCCCTATACTGCTGGTGTAAAATACCAATTAGACGACTAATGTTGGCTCGCAACACAGACGCAGAGGCGCCACGCCCACTCGCTCTCTTACGATTCCCCGCGGTGCTCAGTGCAGGGGAGGGGAGGAGCAGCGATTTGTTGACATCGACATCCAAGCCAAGAGCGGACCACTCCTCCTCGAATGGATAGACCCACCAAGCTAGCAAATATTGCCATATCATTTTCTGAAGGGAGAGGAAGCCGCCGGTTTGATCCACTCGCAAGCCTTTGAGCCCATCATTTCAGTCGAGACGGGGAAAGGAGACCAGCTTGTTCACATGAGAGGATTCTCAGACCTTTGGATATATTGTTACGGATAACTTCGGAAGGGGGGGTATTTGTTTGGATATATCTTTGGGATATGTTGGGTTGAAACGGCTCAAGTTAGCTGAATACTCTGTTGTTTTACCCTAAAGTTGCCCTCACCAACCCCAGTTACCCGTACCACCCCTAGCTACCTTGCTCAGGCGCTACTCAGGCGTTGCTCAGGAAATGATCAGAGATATCGCTAAATATGGTTTAGATGAATAGGTAGTACTCTACGGTTCAAATGGCAACTTTTCGCGAGGTCCCAGTTTTTGGGACATAGGTGGCCCAAAACTGGGAACCCCCCATGTAACAACACCCAGAAGGTTCTAGAAGTAGCTGGAACCGGCTACTAGCTCATGCATCAGATTTTGTCACTGTAGTTGCCACTCAGTTGCCACTGAACTCAACTATAAGAAGAGCTCTCTGGCGAAGCTAGAGAGCAAGAAGCAGGCTTCAATTGATTGTTCACCCAACCCCAAACACTACGCTCCACTATCTTGCAGTGCAACCCCCTATCCTCGTCAACCCAACGCACCCTGCGTTGGACACCACCCCAACCCAACTCCTTTTCGCTCCTCTTCCTTTTCCCCCAAAGTTATATATAACCCAGTTTACATCCACTATTAGGTCTCTGTTCCCATCTTCCTTATTTACGAAAATGGGTAAATTTTGTCCTTAAGCTAAAATACTCCCCCAACGAATTACCTTGTTTTTATTCATCTGGTTGTTAGACGTAGCCCTTTGTTAGGTATAAGATGATCAGCACCGGGTTATTCACATCTTGTCGCACGCTGAGGAAGCGCTGGTGTGGCTTCGGGGGGAGCGGGTGAGCTCGGCGGCGAAGATGGTGGATGATGGCCTGCTTCGACTCAGTGGTCCGGTGGCGCAGGTTCGGGTTGGCCCGCAGATGGCGACACCGAAGAATGCAGCATGCGGCCAACGGTTGTGCTCGTACTCGTTGGTACGGGGGACGAGTCGGACAAATTCACCTTGACGGACACGCTCCCATCACTGCCGAGGCTTGAAGCCTCAGCTCGCAATGGTTGCGAATTTTGCGGGCTACTGCGAACGACGATCTTTTTGCAGGCCAGTGACGAGAAGACAGATCCCGTCGAGTCAACCAGAAGCTTTCTCAACCAGGAGTCACATTGTACGCTCGGCATGTACTGGATGTGGTTCCGTGAGGGGGTAGAGAAGTACGGGCTCCCTCTGGGATTGCTCAGTCTCAAGATCGACATCCGGGTACCGGAAAATGATGACTGTGTGACGGTGACCTTCGGAGCGGAGGCTATTGACAAAGGTTGGTCTACCCCTATCCTCTTGGAATGGAGAGGTATGTTGACAGAGTCCCTCAACAGAAGATGGCCCTGAAGGATCTGACATTTGTGGCTGGCTTCGCACTTCTCCTAGTTCGACCGTCACGGATTGGTCCGATGAGGGCTCTGTGGCCTGGAGCCAGGGTGTTATCGAGTGGTGCTCCAGCGCACACGGGCATGCTACCGACAACTTCCGCCCGAAGCGCCTCACCAACGTGCAGAGCAACCCTATCAAGCTTGGACACACCATTAACCCGCTCCCTGACTAGGCCGCTCTCAGCTACTGCTGGGGATCCGAAGCCGACGCTGAAGCACAGCTCAAGACTGACAGCAACGTAGCCGAATCGCGGTTCTCTGTGAGCATCGTTGAGCAGCGCCTACCCACAGTCGTGAAAGACGCCGTCGCCACGGCATAGTCTCTCTCAATCCCGTATCTCTAGGTCGACGGGCTGTGCATCCGACAGGACCAGCGCGGGCCCGGCGAGGAATAGGAGGAGCATGCCGGAGCTATGGACCAGATCTACGGCAACGCCCTCGTCACCATCGGCGCCCTTTCACCGCCCTTATGTCAGGATTCCTTCCTCGTTCCTCAGTCCGCAGTGTTCACCAACTTCCGCTCCACCCTCCGCCCGGAAGTTACTGGCTTGTTAAAGCTAGACTTCGTTAAGGCCACTATAAACAACATGTTCAGCATCCATAACTCCCCGCAGAAGCAGGTCCTTTAGGCAAACACGCTGAAAAAATGGGACGTGCGTGGATGGACTGCCACCGAGCAGCTTGCGTTAACCCGCTTGCTCAGTTTCGGGCGCCGCAATCTTTTATTTTCCTGTTCGTCTGGTTCGTGGTACTCCAGCGGGCCGAACACAAGCTTCCACTCGCTGTCGCAGTACGGATTAAATCGGATACGTGTCCTGTCGGGTGACTCCAGTGATGGCGCGCTCTGGCGGGAGATCGTTGGTTGGTACGGCGCGAGCACGGGGAAATTCCACAGCCGCCCCGCAGGATTCACCGACGTGACGGATACGTTTCCTGCCATTTCCAGACTGGCGAGGTCGTATGCTGCCGCGGCTGGTTTTGCCGAGGCGGATTACGCTGCAGGTTTGTGGAAGCCAACCTTCCTGCGAGATCTGCTCTGGACCATGAATGACCAGAACTGGGCGAACCGCGGTAAGGTGTCGCACACATTTCTGGACGATGATGACGGGGAACATTGCGCTGTCAAACTAGAATACGATTAGCTCGACACACGCGTTGTCCACAGAGGGAAGGACCCACTGGGAGCGGTAACCCACGCGGAGCTTCAAATCTCTGGGAAGGTGGCACGCGTCCCCGCGCCGCAGATGCTGACGGTCGAGAAGGAAAAGGGAACAATTGCCAGCTATGCGACCGACTACCAGCCAAGAGCATGGGTGCTTGCCACACAGCCGGGCGAGCACAAGTGGCAGTTTCAGTTGGACTGGGACCCTGAAGGGAAGGTGCAGGACTGCCAAGAACTTGGAACGATAATCCTGGAGAATGAGGTAAGAATCTTTATATCAGATCTCAGACTGGCCTTACTCTATTTATATCAACCATAGCTATTTGGCTCACTATCCCCTACATAACCGGCGCTTTGGATGAGACGGTATTAGAAGTTCTCAAAGTCGAGCTTGTGTCGAAGTTGGCGGAAACCGAGGCCGATGTAATGCAACTATGACCTACCTACCTACCTATGACAATGTAATTAAAGCCTTTAACAATATTTTTGAGGCCTTTAAAAATATAGTTTAGGCATGTTGATAGTAGTACTAGAATCCTATCCCGCCACGGGTGGAAGGCTAAGCAGTTTAGTTGTCTACACTTTGCCCCTACGGTGCGAGGGAGGTCAATGTCTCCTCCTGCTGCCAACACAACCAGCAAACTTATTCTACTCCCGTTCTCCCCGTTACCGACTAAAGGCTACGATCCCCGGATAGCCGTTATCTCGGACTTTTGGTGATCTGGTCGTACGTCTTTCTAATCCACTACCGTAAAGACTCGAATTATCCGGTTTTACTCGGTGAACGTGCGCGCTCACGAGCCACGCAAAGCCACCGCTCCAGCCTCCTATCCACGGCTGAATAAGGCTTAGCTCCGTTCTGGAAAAGGACTAGTTCTTACCTCTTCAAAATTATTACTTTCCAGGGTCGAAATTCTGCCAGCTCCATCCCCCCACTGCCGGCATCTTTCCAATTGGCCTTCTTCAGAGCGATCAACACCTTGCTCAACGCCAACAATTCCATCTTCTTCTACTTAACGATACGTGCGAATGGCCTTGCTTCCTCACGCGAAGAAGGCACACGACTGCGACCTCTGGTTGGCTACAGCGCTCCCTGCCCTCTCCAGGGCCCTCGTTCCACCCCCAGCGACCGTGCCGACCAGCACCGCGGTCAGCCTCCGGCGTGTCGTGAGAGCTTTATACTGGTAAGCAGTCTTCCTTCTTCTAAGGCCCTCACACTTTATAATCAGCTTTCTTCCTAATAATTTACTGATATAATGGCTTCTTAAGCAGCTCCTCTCCCCGCTAAACCAGCTCCCACGGTCCCACGCGTGCCGCTTACAGAGCTCACAGTTAACACCTTCTATAACCGTTATAATAATAAACCTAAGAAGTGAGGCAGGAAGCAAAAAGATTAGTAGGCACGCGGAGCCAGGTATATTAAATAACCTGACGTTATGCGCCTTAAGCGCTCTTATTTAAGAAAATAATAAATCTGTGTACTTAACTACCTGATGTTCCACTAAGTTAACTGTAACGGATAATGGAAACGCCGCTACGCTGAAGAAGATAAGTACGAGCTTATTTCTACTGCAGATTCTACCACCTAACACCCTCTAACGTACGCTAAAGCCGCTACTAAGTTTAAAATCCAATCCGTAAATACAGTGGGCAACTGGTGGAGGTGGAGAAATACTATTTTGAACGGCCGCGAGCCGATCTTTCGCTCTAAGTGGCCGCGTTTGGAGGAGGTATTACACTAAGAATTTATTAACACATGGAAGCTTGGTAAGCTGGTTAGAATTGTGTGACGACCCTGCAGGCCGTCACTTGGGCCGGGGCGGCCCGACGGATTCCCCGCAGAAGGAACAGTGCGGGAGGGCAGTACACACTGTCCAGGCGCACTGGGCCAGGGGTGCAAAGACCCAAAGCCCCTACGACCAATGAGGCGCTGCTTGCAGTATGCCGAGTGCTTGCATCGCGAGCAGGAGAAACCTTACAAGCAGAACGCTCACACGGTGTAAAGTGCTTGCATAACAAGCACTTACAACACTACAAGTAAGGTATAAAGTACCTCCCAGCTAATTAGTATAAATAGCTATAGTTATACCTATAACCACTATAAGGGACTCTGGTTCCTCACACTAGTATTTAATTATTTATTTATATCCTACTATTTAGATTCACCTTTATATATTATAGTGATAACAACTTATAATGATATTAAACCCCCGTTTAAGAGTGCTAGTTTAATAAACTGTCTTTAAAACGCCCCTTACCTGTTAGTGTCTTACTATACGTTCTGTCTTAACTTACACCAGTCCTCTTAAGGCCTGTATCGGGTATAAGTTATAATACGATACTAACGTCTAAGTTCTAAACGCTATTTATTAAATTCCTAAACACCACCTCTCTCCCATTATATCAACCTCTAGAAAAGGTAAGGAGATTAAAAAGGTGTAAGCCCAGCCTTAACTCCCTATTATTAACAAATTAACTGCACACCTTAAAGACTTAAACTTTAACTAGTAAGGATTAGTTAAGGAACTTAATAAAGCCTTCCCCAGAGATATTAAAAGCTATATTAATCTTATTAAAAAACTCCAGGCCTGACTTAACGCTGTTAAGCTGGAAAATAACAACCTTAAGGGTTTATAAAAGAAATAAGTAAAGCTCCCTCCACCTTTACACTTTAAAGAAGACTCTGTACAGTTAAAGTCCTAGATAGCCTAACTCTAAAGTTATGTCACTTATTACAATAAATAGTTCTTTAAAGAAGAAGGGAAAGTCAGGTTTACTAAAACCTTACTGGATAAAGTAACCACTTACTAATATAAACCTTATGTAAAGATAATTAACAACCTTTTTATAAACAGAGCGTGTAAAGAGGCCCCTAAGACTTGGGCTTTTTTTAACAACTTTAACATTTTTATTAACTAACTCCGGACTAAGTTTAAAAAACTAAACACCCTTAAGTGGGTTAAATAGTGGCTTATAACCTTAAAATAGACGTTTTTAATCTTTAAGTTCTCCACACGCTTTAAACTAAAAGTAGTAAAGATTAAGCTTAGCTAAAAGGCCCTAGTAATACTATTCTAAAGCGGTTTAAAGGAGCACGTTACTAGAGACCTTTATTAAAAGGACCGACTAGACTGTCTTTAAGAGTTAGTTAAAATGGCCATTAAGGCTAATAATCGGTACTATAATCACCATTATCAAAAGAACTTTTAAAAGGAGCAAACCCCCTAATTAAGTAAATTAAAGAAAGGGAACCAATTAACTGTAATAAGTTACCATCCTAGGCTAATAGATATTAGTATAATAAACTACCAGAATTAACCTAACCATAATAAGCCTTAATAATAATAGCAGTAAAAGTAGCTTAAGGACCTGTTACAGGTTTAATACTTTAACTGTAATAAGAAAGGACATATGGTATAACAGTGCTTATTACTAAAGTAAGTTAGTTAGAAACCTGTTCTAAAAGGGGGAAAGCATATTAAGTTTAACTCTAAAGACATTTATATTAGAATAGCAAGTAATAAAGAAGATTACACCTGGATAGATAAGTGTAACCTAAGAGATAAGGAAGAAGATAAAGAACCCTAAGACGTAATATATCCAGTCTTTAAGGGTGTCTTAAAAGAGTTAGCTATAAAGGTGCAGGTTATAAAAGACCGACTTTAAGGTGGAAACTTAGAATTACTAAAGGTATAGGTTATAGAAGACTGACTTTAAGAAGAGATGTTTTAATTAACTGTTACAGGCCTTAAAAACCTCACCCTGTAAGCCTAGGAATTAAGGAAGTCTAAGAAAGACCCTAACTTAAAAATCACCAGGATAGTAAAAGGAGTTAAAGAACTAGCCCTCTAGGCCACCTAAACGGTAAAGTAAGCCTTAAAAGGTGAAAGAAAGTAAGTTAAAAGAGTCAAACTAGAGAAACGGAAGTTCTTCTTAACAGTACCCCCTAAGACTTTTAAACACTTTAAGTACGCTAAGTGGATTAACACCCTTACCTCCCTAAAAGAAGGACAGCTTAGGTAGCTGCCCTGTATTAAAGCTAGTATGCCTTAAATTAGTACCTTAAAGGTTCCCCGGGAAGGCATAAAGTAAGCACATTAATAAAAGATCCAGGAGTTAAAGGAGAAATATTAAAAGTTAATAGACGAAATAAAGGACTTATGGGTTAAAGGGCTTATTATAATATTAAAGGACAGAGTGGTAAAAATCAGGTTATAACTTTATAACAGAGTTCACTTTACTAATTAACTTAAATATTACCTTATTAAGGAGGACCGTTTCGTGGAAGAATAAGCTGGATTGTTATTACCTGAATTTTAAGAAAAGGTTTAGGAGAAATAACGCACTTGGAGGTAAGTAGAAAAAGAGAAGAAATAAGGTATTACTTCCCCTGTTCCGTACTTTATAACTGTAACACCTGCAGTTAACATTAACCACCTTAACTATAAGGATATACTGTAAATTAACTATATGTATAATAATTACGTTTTTAACCAGTATTATAAACTTAAAGCCTTTTATAACCACTTCCCAGGTATATAAAGATAGGATTACACTGTTATAAGGGTAAAGTTAAAACTAACTTACTATTAAGTCTCCTACTCCCTAATAGGAGAATCTGGTAATAAGCGGAAGGTTATTATAGTTAACTAATCCCCCACCACGTATTAGTGAGGAGGAGTGCTTAATAACTGCCTAGCCGTAACGTGCTTATTACACTTTAACAGAAAAGCCTAAAAGTGGTAAAAGTAAGAAGATTACTAGCGGATTTAAGAGTAAAAGGACATTACTATAATCCAGTCTTGTAAAGCGTACTATTAACTTATTAAAGACTTCAGGAATATCGTACCGTTTAAAATCAACTAGACGTTAAGGTGTGAAAACTTAAAAAAGGTTAATCGCTAGGTTTATTAAAGTTACCTGTTTTTTTAAAAGGAACTGGGAAAAGGTTATAGGCTTTTTAAAAGGGTTGGAAACTAGTAGTCTGCTAGTTAATAAAAACCTTAAGAAGAAGGAGAGGTACTTAAAGGTTAAGCTAGATAAGACCTTAAGGATAAATGATTATTATAACTTAAATGTTAAAAAAGTATAAGTATTATTCCGTTAGTGTTAATATAATAAATAGAAAAGGGAGGCTATTTAGGGTAAGAGTAATAATTAATAACGGGAGTGTTTCTAACCTAATGCACCCCTTATTAGTTAACTAAAGGAAACTCCCTAACGAAGAGTATAAAGAGGCTATTCCCATTTGAAATAGAGAAGGAGGCCTGTATTAATATAATAACGGTAAAGTCACTTACCACTTACCACTCCTAATTAAAGTAGATAAGGATAAATAATAAGTAGACTTTAACGTTACACTAATGGTAAGGTATAACATAATCCTAAGTCTACCCTAGCTGGAAAAGTATAACCCTGTGATTAATTAAGGGAGTGGTTACCTCACTTTTAGTAAGTCCCCTAACTGTAACTATTATTTAAAGAAAGTTAAAAAGGTATTAAACCGCTTTAGAGTTACATAAAGTACTTAAAAGTATATTAAACCTTTAGAATTAAGTATAGTTTAGGTTAGGTTTATAAAGACGGTTAAAGGATTAGAAGGTTTACTACATTACTTAAATAATAATTTAAAAGGTGGAAAGAAGTAAAAAGCTAATTTACAGGTAAGTGAAGGAGTCAACTTATTTAAAGTACCTGTGGAGTTGTGACGACCTTGTAGGCCGTCACTTGGGCCGGGGCGGCCTGACGAATCCCCCGCAGAAGGAACAGTGCGGAAAGACGGTGCACACTGTCCAGGCACACTGGGCCAGGGGTGTAAAGACCCGAAGCCCCTACGACTAATGAGGTGCTGCTTGTAGCATGCTGAGTGCTCGCATCGCGAGCAGGAGAAACCTTACGAGCAGAACGCTTGCGCGGTGTAGAGTGCTTACGTAATAAGCACTTGTAACACTATAAGCAAGGTACGAAGTACCTCCTAGTTAGTTAGTATAAATAGCCATAATTATGCCTATAACCACCGTGAGGGACTTTAGTTCCTTACGCTAGTATTTAATTATTTATTTATATCCTACTATTTAGACTCACCTTTATATATTATAGTGACAGTGACTTACAGTGATATTAAACCCCCCGTCTAGGAGTGTTAGCTTAATAAGCCGTCTTTAAAACGCCCCTTACCTGTTAGCGTCTTGTTATACGTTCTGTCTTAACCTGTGCCAGTCCTTTTAAGGCCTGTGTTAGGTGTAGGTTATAATACGATATTAATGTTAAGTTCTAAATGCTGTTTATTAAATTCCCAGACACCACCTCTCTCCCATTAACATATTAACCTCTGGAAAAGGAAAAGAGATTAAGGAGGTGTAAGCCTAGCCTTAACTTCTTACTATTAATAAGTTAGCCGTATGCCTTAAGGATTTAAACCTTAATTAGTAGGGATTGGTTAAGGAGTTTAACGAGGCTTTCCCTAGAGATATTAAGAGTTATATCGGTCTTATTAAGAAACTTTAGGCCTGACTTAACGTTATTAAGCTGGAAAATAACAACCTTAAGGGCTTATAAAAAAAACGAGTAAAGCTCCCCCCACCCTTACGCTTTAAAGGAGACTTTACGTAGTTGGAGTCCTGGATAGCCTAGCTTTAAAGTTATGTTACCTATTACGATAAGCAGTTCTTTAAAGAAAAAGGAAAGGTTAGGTTTGCTAGGGCCTTACTGGACAGAGTAGCCGCTTATTAGTATAAACCCTATATAAAGATAATTAATAACCTCTTTATAAATAAAGTATAAAAGGAAGCTTTTAAGACTTAAGCTTTTTTTAATAACTTTAACGTTTTTATTAACTAACTCTAGATTGAGTTTAGAGAACTAGACGCCCTCAGACGGGCTGAATAACACCTTATAGCCCTAAGACAGACGTCCTCAGTCCTTAAATTCTCCACACGCTTTAAACTAGAAGTTATAAAAACTAAGCTCGGCTAGGAAGCCTTAGTAATGCTGTTCTAGAGCGGTTTAAAGGAGCACGTCACTAGAGACCTTTACTAAGAGGATCGGCCAGACCGCCTTTAAAAGCTAATTAAGATAGTTATTAAGGCTGATAACTGGTATTATAATCATTATTATTAAAAGAACTTTTAAAAAGAATAGACCCTTTACCAGCTAAGTAAACTTAAAAAGGGAAACTAGTCAACCATAACAGGCTACCACCCTAGGTTAATAGATATTAGTATAGTAAATTAGTAAAATCAACCTAACTGCAATAAGCCTTAATAATAATAATAGTAGAAGTAGTCTAAAGACCTATCTTAGGTTTAATATTTTAATTATAATAAGAAAGGATATATAGCATAACAGTACCTGTTATTAAAATAAGTTAGTTAAAAGTTAGTTTTAAAAGGAGGAAAGTATATTAGGTTTAACTTAAGAGACATTTATATTAAGATAGCAGGTAATAAAGAAGATTGCTTTTAAATAAATAAGTGTGAATTAGGAGATAAGGAAGAGAAGGAAGAAGAACCTTAGGATATAATATACCTAATCTTTAGGGGTATCTTAGAAAAGTTAACCACAGAGGTGCAGGTTATTACAGACCAACTCCTAGGTGGAAACTTAGAACTGCTAAAGGTGCAGGTTATAGAAGACCGACTCTAAGAAGAGATGTTCCAGTTAATTATAACAGGCCTTAAAAACCTTACCCTGTAAGCCTAAGAATTAAGGAAGTCTAGGAAGGACCTTGACTTAGACCTTACCAGGATGGTAAAGGGAGTTGGAGAACTAGCCTTCTAGGCCACTTAAGCGGTGAAGTAAGCCTTAAAAGGTAAAAGAGAATAAACTGAGAGAATTAAATTAGAGAAATAAAAGTTCTTCTTAACAGTACCTCTTAAGACTTTTAAACACTTTAAGCATATTAAGTGGATCAGTACCCTTACTTCCCTAGAAGAAGGACAGCTTAAATGGCTGCCCTGTATTAAAGCTGGTGTGCCTTAGACTGGTACCTTAAAGGTTCCTTAAGAAGGTACGAAGTAAACACATTAGTAGAGGGTCTAAGAGTTAAAGGAGAAACATTAAGAGTTAGTAAACGAAATAGAGGACTTATAAGTCGAAGGCCTTATTATAACGTTAAAGGATAAAGTAGTGGAAATTAGGCTGTAACTTTATAACAGAGTTTACTTTATAAATCAGCTTAAATATTACCTTATTAAAAAAGACCGTTTTATAAAAGAATAAGCTGGATTATTATTACCTAAGTTCTAGGAAAAAGTTTAAGAGAAATAACGCATATAGAGGTAAGTAGAAAAAGAAAAAGAATAAAGCACTACGTCCCCCGTTCCGTACTTTATAACTACAGTACCTATAATTAACGTCGACTACCTTAGTTATAAAGACATACTATGGATCGATTACATGTACGATAATTACACTTTTAACCAGTATTATAAACCTAAGGCCCTTTATAACCACTTCTTAAGTATATAAAGATAGGACTATGTTATTATAAAGGTAGAGTTAAAACTAGCCTATTATTAGGTCTCCTACTCCCTGATAAGAGAATTTGGTAATAAGTGGAAGGTTACTGTGGTTAACTAAGCCCCTGTTATGTGTTAGCGAGGAGGAGTGTTTAATAACTGCCTAGTCGTAACGTGCTTATTACACCTTAGTGGAAAAGCTAGAGAATAGTAAAAGTGGGAAGATTACTAATAGATCTAAGAGTAAAAAGACATTATTACAATTTAAGCCTATAAAGCGTATTATTAACTTATTAAGGATTTTAGGAACATTGTACCATTTAAAGTTAACTGGACGTTAAGGTGTGAAAACTTAGGAAAAGTTAACTATTAAGTTTATTAAAGCTACCTGTTTTTCTAAAAGGAATTGGGAAAAGGCTGTAGGCCCTTTAAAAGGGCCGGAAACTAGTAATTTGCTAGTTAGTAAAAACCCTAAAAAGAAGGAGAGGTATTTAAAGGTTAGGCTAGATAAGACTTTAAAGACAGATAGTTATTATAACTTAGATATTAAAAAAGTATAAGTATTATTCTATTAGTATCGACATAATAAATGGAAAAAGGAAGCCATTTAGGGTAAGAGTAGTAATTAATAGTAGGAGTGCTTTTAACCTGGTATACCCCTTATTAGTTAACTGAAGGAAACTCCTTAACGAAGAGTATAAAGAGGTTATTCCTATTTGGAATAGAAAAGAAGGCCTGTATTAGTATAATAACGGTAAAGTTACTTACTACTCACCACTCTTAATTAAAGTGGATAGGGACGAATAATAAGTAGACTTTAACGTTACACTAGTTACAGGCTATAATATGATCTTAAGTCTACCCTGGCTGGAAAAGTATAACCCTGTAATTAACTGGAAAAGTGGCCACCTTGCCTTTAATAAGTCCCTTAGCTGTGATTATTATTTAAAGAAAGTTAGAAAGATACTGAACCGTTTTAAAGATATATAAAGCACTTAAAAGCACGCTAAACCCTTAGAATTAAGTATAATTTAGGTTAGGTTTACTAAGACGGTTAAAGGACTAGAAGGTTTACCATATTATCTAAATGACGATTTAAAAGGTGGAAAGAAGTTAAGAGCTGATTTACAGATAAGTAAAAAAGTCGACTTATTTAAGGTACCTGTGGAGTACAGGAAGTTTACCCTATTTTGAAAAAAGATACCGTAACTATTAGACTATGGATTATAAGATTACGAAATTAAGCTGAAGCCGGGAACGAAGCTCTGCAGCTTTTAACCTTACCATTTAAACCCCTAGTAAGCTAAGGCCTTATAGGAGTATGTTAATAAGAACCTGAAGAATAGGTTTATTGTAAAATCCCAGTCCCCAGTAAGGTATCTAGTGTTATTTGTCTTAAGAAAGGAAGACGGTAAGTTACATATAGTTATTAATTACTAAACGTTAAATGAAGATACGATTAAGAATCGTTACTTATTACCACTTATTATAAAGATATAAAAGCAGATTATTAAAGTAAATTAGTTCTCTAGCCTTGATTTCCTTATAGGGTTTAACTATATTAGAGTGAGGGAAGAGGATAAGTATAAAACGGCTTTTCAGACTTGTAACGGGCATTATTAGTACTGTATTATGTTAATAGGATTAATAAACGTCCCTGCGACTTTCTAAGGCCTTATTAACAATATTCTCTGCCCCTTCCTTAATAAGTTTATCTTTATATATTTAAATAACGTTTTAATCTACTCTGAAACTTTAAAGGAATATTAAAAACATATATAATAGGTTCTAACAGCCCTTAAGAAGGTGAAACTGACAGTGAACCTAGAAAAGAGCTATTTCCACGTTTAGGAACTGAACTATTTAAGGTTTAAAGTAACCCTTAAAAGGCTTAAAATGTAACTGGAGAAGATAAAGGTAGTTAGGGACTAGCTTACTTTAAAGAACTAAAAAGAGTTATAAGCCTTTATTAGCTTTATAAACTTTTATCGCTATTTTATTAAGTACTTTATAAAAATTATAAAACTACTTTATAAACTTACAGGTAAGGGAAAGCTATTTAAGTGGACTGATAAATAGTAAAAGGCGTTTAAAGACCTTAAGCACGCCTTTATCACAGTACCAGTCCTAACCCTTCCCGATTTCTTAAAGCTTTTCTAAGTCGAGACTAACTCCTTAAAGTTCGTAATCGGCAGAGAACTTAACTAAGTCTAGGACGATAAGAAACGCCACCTAGTTACCTTCTTATCGAAAAGGATCTACAGCCTAACCTTATAATACCTAATCTATAATAAGGAACTGATGGCGATTATTTAGTGCTTTATTAAGTGGGCACTATATCTAAACGGTATAAAAGAACTGGTCTAGGTCTTTTTAAATTATAATAACTTCCAGTACTTCCTAACGAAGGAACTTAGTTTACAGTAAGTATAATAAGCAGAATTAATGGCCCTGTTCCACTTCCAGATCCACTATATTAAGGGAAAAGATAATGGGTAAGCTGACGCTTTTAATTAGAGATAGGACTATAAGGATATTAATCCAGTTTTAATCCTTATTACCATATTTAATAAAGCCTAAAACAGCATATTAGAGTATACACTATAAGTATTAGATAATTAAATATTAGAATAAACTATTAATATCTGTATAAACTTATAGATAAAGTATAATGTCTATTAATAATAATAAGACTTTTAAGTAAGAAGGTTAGTAAAAGGAACCTGTAAGTATAAATGCCCCTTAAAAGACTTCTTAGGGTATATGTAAAACTGTGGGAAGGAGTGCCTAATGTATTTAAATTACGATAAAACTAGTTATTAGTTAGAATAGCTACTAGAAGGTGTAAACGGTATATTTAAACTAAAAGTAAAGCTTTAGTATTAAGAGAAACTGTATATTTACGACCTGGGAAAACGGAAAGAGTATATCCAGTAAGTCTATAAATCTTAACTTAAAGGATATATAGGCCGAGCTAAAACTCTCGTATAAGCTTAATAAGCGTATACCTTCCCGGGAATGAAGAAGTTAATTAAGGAAGTGGTTAATAACTGTAATATCTGCCATTAAAAGCAGAATTGACGTTATAAGCCTTATAGGCTTCTTAAACTGCTCCCTGTACCATAGGTGCTATAAAGTTCAATCTCGCTTAATTTCGTCACTAGGATCTTAAAGTTTAGAGACCCTGTTATAAGAGTTACCTATAACCAGATCCTTATAATAGTTAACAGATTAACGAAATAGGCTTACTTTCTGCTAACTTTAAAGGATATAACAGTAAAATAACTCGTTTATATTTTTAAGAAAAAGGTAATTTTATAATACCTTTAGTTAAACAGTATTATTATAAATTAAAATAAGCTAATTATGTTAAAGTTCTGGTAAGGATTAATGTAGAGAATAGGTATAAAGAGTAAGCTTTTAACAGCATTCCACCCTTAGACAGATAGCTAAATAGAGTAAGTTAACCAGATATTTATAATATATCTTTAAACCTACGTTAACTTTAAATAAGATAATTAGCTTAAGCTGTTACTAATAGTATAAATAACTTATAACACGATATTAGTTAAGTTAATAAGTATATTACTGTTTTTCACTAATTATAATAAGGAGCTTAAGCTTTGTTAAAGCTTACCTATAAGCGCCCCTTAAGTTACAGTCTGTATAGACTAGATATAAGAACTGTATAACCACTTGTAAGCCGAACTTGAGTTTATACATAAATAGATGAAGAAGTTTACTAATAAATACTAAATTAAGTAACTAGTACTTAAGAAAGGACTTTACTATAATAGTAAACGAGTTAAGGGATTGACTTTTTAGGAGGGGGATTATGTTTACCTTTTTTTATAAAACCTGTATTTAAAACGATTTAGTAAAAAGCTTAACTTTAAAAGGTACGGACTGTTCCAGATTAAGAAAAAGGTCACCACCTTTAATTACAAACTAGACTTATTTATTAGCATAAAGGTACAGATTAAGGTTTTTCACATCTCACTTTTAAAACCTGCCTTAAAAGAAGTTCCTTTGGAAAAGAAAATTAAGATTAACACTAATAAGGATAAGTATAACGTTAAGGAAGTTATAGATTTATAAAAGGGAAAGAACACGTTTAAGTATCTTATTAAATAATTAGATTACAGCCTTAAAAGTAACTTATAAAAACTAGTTAAAAACCTTAAATACCTAAACCTAATTATAAAGTTTTATTAAAAGAATCCAGACCGATTAAAACTAACGATAAGAACTAGAAATAAGATAAGATCTGATATCTAAACTACTATATTAAAGAGTAAGACCACTGTAGGACTTAGAGCCTAAGAAGCGGCAGGAAACTCTTTAATAGGTATGGAAGGATATTTGTCAGGACCTTAGCCAGGGTTAAAAGGACCTTAAACCTAGTAAGGAGGTAAGATCTCTGGAGCTCCTGATAAGCCCCATATAAAAATAAGTGCTGTTAAAGAAAAAAGTTAGTAAAAAGAAAAGAAGAAATAAAAACCTGTACTTACAGGCCCCTAGTAAAGGGAGTCACAAACCCAGTTATAAAGCGACCACTTGCTGTAAAGACTCCGCCAGAAAGTTCCCCCAGTTAAAAGACTCCACGTCTTTAGGAGGAGTGTCTAACCTAGCCTCCTTACTCTCCTGGAACTCTAACAACTCCACTTCACGACTAAACGTTTTCACAGCCCAGTCCTTAAGGCGAGACCGCTGCTTATAAAGGCGCGCCAGGCGCGTTAACGCCTTTTAAAACTTAGTAATGGCCTTATAAAGCTGTTAAGTAGCGGACTTAACTTGTAAATTAAGGTTCTACTTTTTAATAAGAAAAGCCTTTAACTTTGCTTCACTAATACTAAAAACGTCACACTGGGAAGGCCGGTACCTCTTTAAATAGTGGTTATAACTGTTAGACCGGTTTGAAACCTGATAAACGAGTGGAGGGTTGGTAGACTTATAAAAAGAATAAGGGGACATTTCGCCATTAAACGTGTGTGTGTAGGCTGTAAGGCTTAAACGGCGGTTAATGCTTTTACCCTATTCCCGTTTTAAGACCTGGGAGCCGGACACTTATTATATAGTGAAATGGTGAAAGGAGAAGCTTACCTTTTAGGTTCTTTATGGGAAAAGAACGTTAAAGAGGGGGAATTGTGTGACGACCCTATAAGTTGTCACTTAGGCTGGGGCGGCCTGACGAATCCCCTGTAAAAGGAATAGTGTGGAAAGATAGTGTATACCGTCCAGGTGTATTAGGCTAGGGGTGTAAAGATTTAAAGCCCTTACGACTAATAAGGTGCTGCTTGTAACATGCTAAGTGCTTATATTACAAGTAGGAGAAACCTTATAAGCAGAACGCTTACGTGGTGTAGAGTGCTTGTGTAATAAGCACTTGCGATATTATAAGTAAGGTATAAAGTACCTCTTAGTTAGTTAGTATAAATAGTTATAGTTATGCCCATAATTACTGTGAGGGACTTTGGTTCCTCACACTAATATTTAATTATTTATTTATATCCTACTGTTTAAACTTACCTCTGTGTATTATAGTGACAGCGATCTATAGTGACATTAAACCCCCTGTTTAGGAGTGCTAGTTTAATAAGCCGTCTTCGGAACGCCCCTTACCTGTTGGTGTCCTGCTATACGTTCTGTCTTAACCCGTGCCAGTCCTCTTAAGGCCTGTATTAGGTGCAGGTTGTAATAGGAGTATAGGAAGTTTACCCTATTTTAAAAAAAGATACCGTAATTACTAAACTACAGATTATAAGATTATAAAATCAAGCTAAAGCTAGGAGTAAAGCTTTGCAGCTTCCAGCCCTACCACCTAAACCCCTAACAGGTAGAAGCCTTAAGAGAGTATATTAATAAGAACTTAAAAAACGGGTTTATTATAAAGTCTTAGTTACTAGCAGGGTACTTAATGCTATTTATCTTAAGGAAGGGAGATAGCAAGCTACATATAGTTATTAATTACCGAACGTTAAACGAAGATATAATTAAGAATTGCTACCTATTGCCATTTATTATAGAGATGTGAGAACGGATTATTAAAGCGAATTAGTTCTCTAGTTTTAATTTCCCCATAGGATTTAACCACGTTAGAGTGAAAGAGGAGGATAAGTATAAAATGGCTTTTCAGACTTATAACAGGTATTACTAATACTGTGTTATACTAATAAGATTAATAAATGCCCTTATAACCTTTTAAGACCTTATTAACAGTGTTTTCTGCCCTTTCCTTAACAGGTTTGTCTTTATGTATTTAAATAACGTTTTAGTTTATTTTGAAACTTTAAAAGAACATTAAAAGTATATGTGACAGGTTTTAACAGCTTTTAAGAAGGTAAAGCTAATAGTAAACCTAAAGAAAAGCTATTTTTACGTTTAGGAACTGAACTATTTAGGGTTTAAAGTAACCCCTAGAAAGTTTAAAATATAATTAAAGAAGATAAAGGTAATTAGGGACTAGCTTACTTTAAAGAATTAAAAAGAGTTATAAGCCTTTATTAACTTTATAAACTTTTATCACTATTTTATCAGGTATTTTATAAAAATCGTAAGATTATTACATAAACTTACAGGTAAAGGAAAGCCGTTTAAGTGGACTGAAAGATAGTAGAAGGCGTTTAAAGACCTTAAGCACGCCTTTATTACAGCGCCAGTCCTAGCCCTCCCTGATTTCTTAAAGCCTTTCTAAATCGAGATAAACTCCTTAGAGTTTATAATTAGTAGAGAACTTAGTTAAGTTTAGAATAATAAGAAACGCCACCCAGTTACCTTCTTATTAAAAGGAATCCACGGCCTAGCCTTACGATACCTAATCTATAATAAGGAACTAATGGCAATTATTTAATGCTTTATTAAGTGGGCACTGTACCTAAGTGGTATAAAGGAACTAGTCCAAGTCTTCTCAGATTATAATAACCTCCAGTATTTCCTAATAAAGGAGCTTAGCTTATAACAGGCATAGTAGGCAGAGTTAATAACCCCATTCCACTTCCAGATCCACTATGTTAAAGGAAAAGATAATAAGCAAGCCGACGCTCTTAATTAAAGACAGGATTATAAGGATACTAATCCAGTCTTAATCCCTGTTACTATGTTTAATAAAGCTAAAAACGGCACACTGGAGTATACACTGTAAGTGTTAAATAACTGGACGCTAAAATAAACTATTAACGTTTATATAAACTTATAAATAAAGTATAATATCTATTAATAATAATAGGACTTTTAAGTAAGAAGGTTAGTAAAAGGAACCTGTAAGTATAAGTGCCTTTTAAAAGACTTTTTAAAGCACGTGTAAGACTGTAGTAAGGAGTGCCTAATATATCCAAACTATAATAAAACTAAGTGTCAGCTGGAATAGCTACCAGAAGGTGTAGACGGCGCGCCTAAACTAGGAGTAAGGCTCTGGTATTAAGAGAAACTGTACATTTATAACCTGGATAAATAGAAGGAGTACGTTTAACAGGTCTATAAGTCTTAACTTAGGGGATATATAAGTTAAGTTAAGACTCTTATATAAGCCCAGTAAGCGTACGCCTTCCCAGGAGTAAAGAAGCTAGTTAAGGAAATGGTTAATAACTGTAACGTTTACCACTGGAAATAGAATTAACGTTATAAGCCTTATAGGCTTCTTAAACCACTCCCTGTACCATAAGTGCCGTGGAGTTTAATCTCACTTAACTTCGTTACTAAGATCTTAAAGTTTAGGGACCCTGTTATAGGAGTCACTTATAACCAGATCTTTATAATGGTTAACAGATTGACAAAATAGGCCTACTTCTTATTAACCTTAAAGGATATAATAATAAAGTAACTTGTTTATGTTTTTAAGAAAGAGGTAGTTTTATAACACCTTTAACTAAATAACATCGTTACGGATTAAGATAAGCTAATCGTGTTAAAGTTTTAATAAGGATTAATGTAAAGAATAAGTGTAAAGAGTAAGCTTTTAATAATATTCCACTTATAAACAGATAGTTAAATAAAGTAAGTTAATCAGATACTTATAACGTATCTCCAGGCTTACATTAACTTTAAATAAGATAATTAATTTAAGCTATTACTAATAATATAAATAACCTATAACATAACACCAGTTAAGTTAACAGGTGTGTTACTATTCTTCGCAAATTACAATAAGGAGCCTAAGCTCTATTAAGGCCCACTTATTAACGCCCCCTAAGTTACAGTCTATACAAACTGGATGTAAGAACTATACAACTACCTGTAAGCTAAACTTAAGTTTATATGTAAATAAATAAAGAAGTTTGTTAATAAATATTAAACTAAATAACTAATACTTAAAAAGGGACTCCATTACAACAGCAAATAAGTTAAGGGACCGACTCTTTAAGAGGGGGATTATATTTACCTTTTTTTACAAAACCTACGTTTGAAACGACCTAGTAAGAAGCTTAACTTTAAAAGGTACAGACCTTTCCAAATTAAGAAAAAGATCGCCACCTTTAATTATAAACTAGACCTACCCACTAGCATAAAGGTGCGGATTAAGGTTTTTCACATCTTATTTCTAGAACCTGCTTTAAAAGGAGTTCCTCTGGAAAAGAAGATCGAGATCAACACTAATAAGGATAAGTACGACATTAAGGAAGTTATAAATTTACAGAAGGGAAAGAACATGTTTAAGTATCTTGTTAAGTGGTTAGATTACAGCCTTAAAAGCAACTTATAAGAGTTAGTTAAAAACCTTAAATGCCTAAACCTAATTATAAAGTTCCACTAAAAAAATCCAGACCGATTAAAACCACTTATAAGGAACGTGAAGTGAAGGTTAAACCAGTTAATATAACCTTAAGGAGGTAAACTAACCAGTTTACTTTAAAAATATAAAAATAAGATAAGATCTAATATTTAAACTGTTAAACTAAAGAGTAAGACCACTACAGGATTTAAAGCCTAAAAAGCGGCAGGAAACTCCTTAATAGGTATAGGGGGACATTTATTAAAAACCTTAGCTAGGGTTATAAAGACCTTAGATTTAATAAGGAGGCCGGGCCTTTAAAGCTCTTAATAAGCCTTATATAAAAAATAAATACTATTAGTAGAAAAAGTCAGTAAAAGAAAAAAGTCGTTAAAACTTTTATAGGAAGTTAGACTTATAACCCCTTATTAGAAAAAGCAGTTATAAACTAAGTTATAAAGTAACTATTTACTATAAAAACCCCATTAGGAAGTTCCCCTAATTAAAAAACTTCACGTCTTTAAAAGGGGCATTTAGCCTAACCTCCTTACTTTCCTAAAACTTTAATAACTCCGCTTTATAATTAAATACTTTCACAGCCTAGTCCTTAAGGCGGGATTACTGTTTATAAAGACGCGCTAGGTATATTAACGCCTTTTAAAGCTTAATAGTGGCCTTATAAAGTTATTAAGTAATAAACTTAACTTATAAGTTAAGGTTCTGCTTTTTAATAAGAAGAGCCTTTAGTTTCACTTTACTAACATTAAAAGCGTTACATTAGGAAGGCTAGTGCCTTTTTAAATAGTGGTTATAACTGTTAAACCAGTTTAAAACCCAGTAGATAAGTGGAGGATTAGTGGACTTATAAAAAGAATAAGGGGATATTTTACCACTAAACGTATATATGTAAGCTGTAAGGTTTAGACGGCGGTTAGTACTTCTACCCTATTCCCATTTTAAAACCTGGGAGCCAGACACTTATTACATGGTAAAGTGGTGTAAGGAGAAACTTACCTTTTAAGTCCTTTATGGGAAAAGAACGTTAAAGAGGGGGAATTATATAACGACCCTGTAGGCCGTCACTTAGGCTAGGGCGGCCTAATAGATTCCCCGTAAAAGGAATAGTGTAGGAGGGCAGTACACACTATCTAGGCGTATTAGGCCAGGGGTGTAAAGATTTAAAGCCCTTACGACTAATAAGGTGCTGCTTATAACATACTAAGTGCTTATATCGCAAGTAGGAGAAACCTTATAAGCAGAACACTTATATAGTGTAAAATGCTTATATAATAAACATTTACGACATTATAAGTAAGGTATAAAATACCTCCCAGTTAGTTAGTATAGATAACTATAGTTATGCCCATAACTACTGTAAGGGACTTTAGTTCCTCACACTAATATTTAATTATTCATTTATATCCTACTGTTCAGATTCACCTTTATGTATTATAGTGACAACAACCTACAGTGACGTTAAACCCCCATCTAGGAGTGCTAGCTTAACAAACCGTCTTCGGAACACCCCTTACCTGTTAGCGTCCTGCCATACATTCTGTCTTAACTCGCACCAGTCCTCTTAAGGCCTGTGTCAGGTGCAGGTCGTAATAAATTAGTTGGTTTCAGTATACTGCATATATATTATATTCTGAATTTTATCCAGATTCTGAGGCATAGTTTGGCTTTAATAGGGGTTGGCTCCATAACTTCCTTTAGAGGTGGAATATCTCGCTCCAGTGGCTTATAAATTAAGCTACTAAACGGCCAAAGGATTACGTTAATATCACTAATACCTTCCTTTATTACATCTACTAAATCAGCCAGCCGAAGCTAATTACTGGAGCCGCCCCTAAATCGGCCCCTAAGCCGGCCCTTAAGCCGGCTCCCGAACCGGTAATTAATAATAACCTTCCTCTGGCTGCCAGAAAGCCTATACCAGCTGGCCCCCCTTTGTTATCAGCTGCTAAGATACCCACATCGCTTACGCTTAACTGCATTAAAGTGAAGGTACTGGCTAGTAAGGCTTTAAAAGCTTGTAAACCATTACTACCTTATTTAACCGATTACCCTTATTATTTTACTAACGCCTTACAGCCGTAACTACTATTACTACCACCATTACTAACTGCTAAGGGCTCTTTACTAGCCGCTAACTAGGTGCCATAACGCCGATTTCAGCTGTTATATATTATTAATATCGACGAAACCCTTATGCCTTTCAAACACCCTAACGGCCAGACTTACGATAAAGTGGGGAATAAGATTATTAAAGCACGTGTTATAAAAGGAGGGTGGTTTAAATAGATGGCCACGTTAATACTGTATCTTTCGGCCGATGGAATTCTTTATGTGAAGATTACACTTATTTTTAGGGGTGAGGGCTATGTGACGTTAGAAGAGGTTTAAGCTTAGAACCTTAAGGTAACTATATTATTTAACCTAACTGCTTATAATATAAAGGCCCTTTATATACAGTTAATTAAACAAGTTATTATTTTATTAGCTAATAAAGCCCCTTTTTTATTAATATGGGACTCTATATGGTTCCACGTGACTGATAATATTAAGGCTTTACTCCGGCACTATAGTATTAATCTTACAGTTATACTAGCCGGTATAACTGTAAAATTACAGCCCCTGGATATATATATTAATAAGTGGATTAAGGCGGCTGTGGAACACGTGACGGAACGCCTGGAGGTTAAATGGGAGGCACATGCTGATTTTAAGGGGTGGTCTCTTAATACTTAGTGAATTCTCACCACTTACGTTATTACGGAGGTTATACGGCTCCTGGCGAAAAGGGGTAACCTTATTCGGAAGTCTTTTATTAATACCAGCATCACCGTCACCCCTAACAGGTCTAAGGACCACTTGATTAATATTAAGTGTCTTTAAGAGGCGAATATTAGGCTTGATTTTACTGGTTGGGAGACAGTAATAATAAGTCACGCCCTGGAGGAATATAAGCCAGACCCTGTTAACGGCGACCCCCTATTTGAAAACCTTGGTGTGGATTACTGGAAGCTTATAAAACGTAACCTGTTAGTTATTGCTAAGGTACGTGGTTTGGCGGTTAAATCTAGGGATACGAAATAACGGATTATAGATCTTCTGGAGGAGTAAGATGCCGAGAATTTTGTGGATTTGGAGGTTAACGACAAAGAGGTGGACTACGAAGAATAAGGAGTGCCAGGAGCAGCGAGTTTATATGCAGTTTTGTACTAGAACCAGCTACTCAATCCACCAGCCAGTCTCTTATTCTTACCATTGCCGTACTACCTCAGCACAAAGAACAGCGCTCCAAAACACCAAGATCCACGGAATCCACGCGAATCCACAGAATCCACGCAATTTAGGGCCCCTGGTTCTGTGGGGGGAGCTAGTCTCACCGCCTTTAAGGGGTTGGCTTCCACTAAGCCAAATCTAGCGATTTTAAAGGGGTCGCTTACTTAGAATCCAGAGGCTGGAGCGGTGGCTTTGCGTGGCTCGTGAGCGTGCACGTTCACCGAGTAAAACCGGATAATTCGAGTCTTTACGGTAACATGCCTGGTAGCAAGCCTTGCTACTTGAGTTCCCGTCACGGGCCTGTCAGCCCCAGCCTCTGCTGCCCGGTCAAGAGTATCCTTGTGCAGTGGCCGAACGTCATTGTTGTTTGTAATCCACCGGATTTGCCAGCAATCGTGAAGAAACCACACACGGGAGGCCTAATGCCTTTCACCACATAACACGTGCGAGAAAACCTGTGTTTGGTGGCACTGCGGTGGAAGAAAGTGACAGGACAACGTCCATCATTTTAGGTTTGGCCGTCAATTTTGTGTTTGACAATACCGAGTAGAAACCTAAAAAAAAAGGTGGAGCCTCAAAACCTGAAAAAGAATAAATTCCCTGTACAGCCCTTCAATTCGATCAAAATTTCCCTTTCTCCTCTTTTCCATTGTTCCTCCGTTCTCTTCAGCTGCGCCACCCCACGACTTATCTTGCTTCACCCACCGCCAGAATTTGAGTGGCCTTTCCCCCTAGATCAACTCAATATCCGTTTTGCAGATTTCCCAAGCTCTCTTCTCGATTGTGGTACGTACCTACTATCCACGCTTAACCTGCCCCCTCCCCCCCCCACCTGTTGTTTTCTAACATCGGGATACTAGCAGCGTACATTCGGCGCCCAGAATGGCCTCCAATTCGTACCCATCCCCCGGTTCCTCGGGCGACGAGCGTCGGAAGCGCGCGCGCCTTCGGCGATCAGAGGCTACATCTTCCGACTCCAGCGACGCCGGTACTTTCACAATCTTCAGCGTCCGGCATCGGGTAGCAGCACCCCCGCCCCACCCACTGCCTATGAGGGGGGAATGGGATGATCAGTGTGCATCAATACGCCAAGAACTTGGAGCGACGCTGGAGCACGAAGTAAGAATCCTCTTGTCAGACTCGGACGAGAACTTGAAAGAACCTGAAGTTCTGGAAGTCGAGCTTGTGTCGAGGATTCCTTACATTGGCACCGAGCTGCCAACGAAGGGTCAGCCAACCATCCTCATCGTGGCACGCTGGACGGACGAGAGCTGTTCTGCTACATGGGAGCGTGCTGTTAGCAAGATCAAGAAATTCGTCGATTCGAAACGCGTCACAAACGGAAACCTCGACCACCTCGACATCGCCGTCGAGATGATCGCAGAGGAGCATTACCAAGAAAAGTATATCTCGCCTGTGTCTGCCGAGCTCCTTGCGCGTGGGATGGAGACGGATTGGGCTCGTATCAAGGACAGGGTTGCCGATATCATGGCGAGTTATCCGCACACGGCAGGCCATGCTACATCCATCCAGCTCTTCAGGCTAGGCATTTCATCGAACGACGACGACAACCCCAACACGGTGTATGTATCGGTTGACTACGAATGCCTCGAGACGAAGTGGCCGCCCGTGGTTGGAGAAATTCAACAATTTCTTCGCCAGTTCACTTACGCTGACTTGAAACTCTACTTCGAGCACAACATTGTTGAGCAATGCGCTTTCCCGTTGGTCCGTAGCCGTCGTAGCCGAGCTGAGATTGAGGCGAAGCAAAAAGCGTTCAGACTGCTGCCAGATTTCCCGTACCAAACCAGAGTCAATCTGGGGGTCGACATTAGCGCGAGCAACTACCTGAAGGGAAGCGACGGCAATGACTTCTCCCCGTTGCTTGGAACTTTGGGGTGCTGGCTGGAAATCAAGACTAAGAAATACCCCAACGGAGTGAAGGTAGCACTCACAAACTACCACGTCATCCGCCAGGCCTATGACGGGTTCCAACTGCTCGTCGATTCCAAGGGCGAATCTCGCATCGGGGAGCCAAAAGAGGACTCGCAACTTTGGAAGCTGGACGAGAATGGCATCTTTACCGAATCGACGGCACCCGAAATTGAGCACCCGACTCGTCTCAAGCACAATTTTGGGGTTTACGAACGGGAGACCATCATCGAGACCATTCCCGGGCAGCCCAGGGAGCAGGCCCAAAAAGAACTTGACGACATTGTTGCTTTTTTTGACAATGGCCACCACATTTTTGGCAGAGTTTTTTGCGCATCTGGCTACACGAGGCGTACGGACCACCACGGCCGCATGGACTGGGCGTTGGTGATGCCGCTCGACGAGGCCCGCATTGGCGACAACAGACTGCCCACCTTCAAGACGTGGACGGAAAAGTACTTTGCGTCTTCCGGGCACTTGCCGGAGCCGGTGACATTTGGCTCGCCTCTCCAGCAGCCTACAAAGGCCGGGCTGAGGGGAGTCTGTCAGAAGGAGCTGGTCTACAAGGTCGGGGCCACTACGACCACGACCGTCGGAAAGTTTAACCAGATGAAGGCTGATGTGAGCATAGCCGAGGATCGACACGTCTCGCCGGGCCTTTCGGAGGAGTTTTCATACGTGAATACTGGAGACACTGGTGCGTTTGGGACAAAAGGCGATTCTGGTTCGGTTGTCTGGGACAGAAAGGGGCAGGCCGTGGGGCTTTTGTTTACTGGACAGAAGCCCCAGGGGGCCAAGCAAACTCTTACATACGTCATGGCAATCGAGGACCTTTTTATGGACATCATAAAGTTCTCGAAGGGCGAGATTAAGGAGATTCGTATCGCGGATCCTACGCCGGGCAACTAGTAGCAGTAGTTGTACGAAGAAGAATATTGGGCGCTATTATAAACTAAGCCAGAGAGCTCCCTAACATACAGCAGCATACTCTAGATTAGCTTACACCAGAACAACTACAACTTCTCAGTAGAGTTCAAAGGACGTTATGAACTTGGCCATTTCATAATAACCCCTTCCACCCACCTCACTTTTTTGGGGTTGGGTAACGTCAAACGTCCGGAGGGACCACAAGTGCACACTTTTAACCCAGCCCCCCCCC
>Ga0247780_1000496_pt1 | contig 36567 bp, 45 predicted proteins | sample UWRJL079202R5_FD_179927 | JGI IMG/M metagenome (GOLD analysis project Ga0247780, IMG submission 179927) | Plant litter microbial communities from Arlington Agricultural Research Station in Wisconsin, United States - UWRJ-L079-202R-5 | ecosystem: Environmental > Terrestrial > Plant litter >...
TTTGCGGGGGCGGGGGTCCTTTCAGAACCAGGGATAATCAAAATATTGCTTTTCTCTTTCTTTTCATAAGTTTGTCTTTCGTCTCTGAAATTATCAACGGCCAATAATTCACAGATCGACAGTTTTACTAAGACAATGAAAACATACAAGCCCAATAGCCACACCACACCACCCGACCCCAACCCGCATGACGTAACCACAGTATACCAGCCAATATATCCCCACAGCCCCCGAGCTCACCGCAGATTCTCCCAAAGCAACCTGGAAGCGATACCAAAACCAAATCTGAAGTTCTCCCCAGCACGAATCCGCCAAAATGAACTCTGATCACCAAAAAAGCGAATACGCCCTCCACAAAGTCGGCCAGCCGTTCACCAAGTCCTACCGCATCTACTTCAAGCGACGATGCAACAACATCCCCATTTTGTTGCACGCTGTGGATTGAAGGCTTTGTCATGAAAAAACGAGTGTGTTGATTGCTTCAATCGTTGGAAGCCGAGGGCTTCTAACCGCTAAATACTGCGTATAATGGGGTAGTTCCATTCCTCCGTTGTTGTGGCCTGGAACAGACCACGGAGTAACTCGATAGAATACCAGCGATCAGACCGATCGCTGGTATGGAGGCTATTCAGGGATTGGATTCGTGTGACACATTTCCCCCTTCCACGATATCCCCGACTTCCACAGCCACCACCCCAAAATCCTCAACATGATAGTCGAAATCCCCCGCTGGACAAACGCCAAATTTGAGGTCTGTCCCCTCCCTCCCCTCCTCCCCTTGCATCCTTCAAACCCAGGTACCAACCCACCCACAGATCTCCCTCCCTACTCCCCTCAACCCTATATCCCAAGACATCCTAAACTCCAAGCCCCGCTTCACAACCAACTGTTTCCCCTACAAAGGCTACATCTGCAACTACGGCTGCCTTCCCCAAACCTGGGAAGACCCGCACCACACCCACACCGACACCGGCAGGCAAGGCGACAACGACCCCCTCGATGCATGCGAGATCGGCTAGAAGATTGATTCGCCAGGGGAGGTGAAGTGTGTCAAGGTCCTGGGTATCCTAGGGCTGATTGACAGTGGGGAGACGGACTGGAAGGTGATTGTGATCAATGTCGATGATCCGCTGGCGGGGAAATTGGATGATATATGGGATGTGGAGAGACATATGCCTGGGTTGTTGGCGGCGACGAGAGATTGGTTTAGGATATACAAGATTCCGGATGGGCGTGAGACGAATGAGTCTGCCTTTTGGGGCGAGTTTCGGGGCAGGAGGTAGGTTCTTGGTGGTTGTGGGTGGTGCGATTAGGAATTCGGAGTTGACCTCGTGGTGTAGGTACGCTGAGCAAATTATCGAGGAGTGTAATAGATCGTGGAGGGAATTGTTGATGGGGGAGCCGAAACATGGGGATATATCCTTGAAGGTGAAGTTGGAACGTGAGATAGCTGATGCTCACGGAACTGGATAGGGAAAATACCACGTTGAAGAAAACGCCGGGGAAGAAGAGACCCGACGATATCGACCTGCCCCCATCGACGATGATCTGGATGAATGGTTCTTTATTGACAGGGAGAGGCTAGATTCTGGTTTGAACCTTGATGTCTCAGTTGAGCAGGGCACTCTTAAGATTGATTTGGAACTGAGGCAGCTTGATCAACGTTCATAGGTGTAGATTTACGCCTCGTAGTTCCTGTTCCTCATTAGATCCAACAACAGCTCTTGCCGCTCTCTAGCTTTCTCCTTCAGACTCGCCGCAAGCCCAACCGCCTTGTAGGGCTGAGATCGACGTCCGTGGGTTAATCAATATACCTACAGCGAAGTATAATGCCTCGTCAGGCCGTCGTTACTCCTTCGATGGGCCGTACTCCCCTCAGCGCGTCGTACCGGTATTTGACAGCCGGGATAGCCTGGGGGTAGCTGCATCGCCAAGGGTTGTGTTGTGGCCCTTTCTTCCGTTACCTGCCTGGCTTCCCTTGCATGAGACTGTCCTGGGTACAGCCGATGTGTTTTCCCGAACTGCGTTAACCATCACAGATATTCCTGTCAACCCTGCCTCTTCTGTCCGTATGTAACATAACTACAACGGTCCTCAGTCAGAGAGAATCTCAAAACTGGGGGTTGCGTGGGGAGTGTGACTCACAAGTCCATTTGCGCGTGGATCCTTTTGTTGCCCAAATCTAGGCGGACCTTTTCTAATATGTCATTGATCTCCTCTCTTTCCATCCCCATGTCGGCGAATAGGCGGAGCGTAAACGCCTCGAGGCCGTTCTGAAATTGCACGAGGTTAATCATGCCGAGCTCCTTGAGCCTTTTGTCCTTGGCCCAACTCCCAAACGGAAAGCTGAACTTGCGCGTCGTTATATTCTCGAAGCCGGCGTCCGACAGCCAGCCGTGGAGCTGTGGTCCCGGACAGGGCTCCTTGCCCAAGGCACGGAAGCCGCCAAGGAGCGTGCGAGTCCACTTGAGAAAATTGCTGTCCGGTTTTAACGATCCATCCCTTGAGTAGAAGTTGAAGTCGTAATCTTGGAACTCGGCCCAGCCTCCAGGCACAAGATTTCTGTGGGGCCTCTGTGTCAGCGGCAGATGCTGGCAGGGCCTCGAGGGGCCTGGGGTTCGACAATACGACTTACTCATGTGCCCTTCTCACGAGCTGGGGCCAGTCGCTGATGCACGAAGCCATGTATCGGCAAAAAATAAAGTCAAAGGGGGTGTTATAGATCCATGTCGACTCGACGTCGTCGAGCATGAACCTCACGTTCGGGGGTACCCATGGTGGCTGGATGGCGCTAAGATCGTTCCCGATGATTTCTGCGTTGGGATATTCGTCGCCCATGGACATGCTCCATAAACCGGTCCCGGTGCCAATATCGAGCACGCGGCCCATGTCATTTGGCGCAATAGGGGCAAGAAATAGCTTATCGCCGATGCCCTTGGTCATAAGAATGTGGGTGAGATCGAGACGCTCCTGCTCGAGCTCGTCATTTGGCAGGTAATAAACGCCAGCGCGAAATGCGTGATAGCGTCGGCCATGTTCGACAGGGTAGGCGAGTACGCTCGCCGTGATGGAGGCTGTGAAATTGGATCTGGGGGGCACGCGGTGGTTAGTTGGTTGGGAGACACCCGGGGTGATCAATCAGGTGTAATTACATCTGGTCTTCAAAGCCCGAGTCTCGGTCGCTAGACTGGTGAGTCGTGAGACGGCAAAGTCAGCAATGAGAATGACGAAGTGCGGGGAAACCGACGACTGACGACGCTCTGGGCAAGTGCAAGGGTACACACCGAGTCAACCTCGATTTCTTCTTCCATCATAACATCTCCTGTCACGGCGTGAGGTGCGCTGGGATACCCGAGGGATTGGAGAGAGGGGGGCAGACGTGAGATGAGATCCGGCGCAGCAGGGCCATGTCGGAAGGCGGGAATATAAGGGAATAATAATAAGTCTAGTGTGAAGGAGACCAGGGCACTCGGAGCCGTGTCAACGCACAATCACTAGATGCAGCTCCGCAGCTTTGGGAAGGCCTCCCGGCACTCTCCGGCACGGCACGACCGACATGCCACCCAGTTGGAGGGAAGGAACCAAGCAGCAGGCTACGTTACGGAGCAGTACCAAGCAATACCTGCCGCGCCAAGCCCCCGCTGCTCCCACGGGGACTCGGTCGGTTTCGGGAACGGGAAAGAGATGAAAAATGGCCCCCATTGCGGGCTTGTTCTCCCCATCGATGAGGAAATCTCTTCCCGGCGACGTGTGCGCGCTTACGAGTACCTTTCTTCAGTTTTAAGGTATTCCCTAAGTGACTATTGCGCCGGAGTGAGGTCCGTCACCGATCGTGCCTCCCTCGCCTGCCTGGCGGTGAGGGGTAGAGGGGCTCGAGGGCGTGGAGGGGCTCCCACCTCTCCGTTCTCGCAGCCCTTTTCCCTCGCCATGGGATCCAAGCTCCAGGCCAGATCCAGACCCTGACATCCCTGTCAATTCCCAGCGAACTGCAATGCTGCGCGAGCCAGCATCACCAAGCATGCACGTCAAGGTGTGATCGCGGCTGTGGTTGGCAGGTATTTCAAGCTGCTTGCCAGTGAGCCCCGCACCTCGGGGTTTGCTACGAGCCCGCCGCGCTCGCGCATTGTCTGGCGTGATGTCGGAGGCTTCTCCAGCGCCCCATCCCAGCCCCCTGGGTTCATCCTCCCCTTTCCGCCCCTCCTCGCGCCAACCGGTCGGGCCGGCCTTGGGCTCGGGCACAAAGCGACCAGACTTTGACGACAGCACAGTGTGAAACGGCGAAACCGAGATGGTGGGAAAAGTACCTGCAGCCAGAGTTGAGCCAAACCATGCCTTCGGTACTGCCCCAGCTACATCCAGCAATGTGCTCGCTTTCGAGGTTTCGGGCTCGCAAGCTTTCACCGCCATTCCCCCGTCGGCTCCCATTGCCCGGCCGGAGGATGGCGTGTTTTGGGACCCAAGAAACCTGGGATCCGTCTGGCTGGTACGCTACCACGGACCCCTGCCCGCCCGGCAAACAACCTTGCCTGCCAAACGGCAGGCGACACGAAGACCATCCGACAGACGCACAGAGGACACGAATTCCAGTCAAACGAGGGGTCCAGCTGACCAGCGTAAAGAGGCATTCTTATTGTCTGTTTTAACGGCTCAAATTTGAGATGGGCCCCAGTCCCTGATTGTTAGGGGCCAGGTTGCATCTCCGGGAGTTTTGCTGTTTGGGTAACAACAGCCCTGTCCAACGTGAGGAAGACGCTTTACGATGCAGTTCATTGCTAGCCAGGAGGAAGCCATTCGCGATGCATCTAGTGTCATCACCCTTTTCATGTTTTCTTTCCTTTAGCCCTCCACACTAGGCCTAGCCACACTGGGCCTAGCTTCCCACACTAAGTGGTTGCTGGGACTACCATACAAATCTCTTTCCACCTCGTTTTCGCACTTTGATATCGACAATCTAGCCCTTCCAAGACCCAACCCAACTCCTAGTCATGGCACATCACGAAATAGCCCCGCCGCCCATTGGGGATATCATTCTCACTCTCAGAAACCCGGATGCGCCATTTTTCCCGCTCGAGGTCCTGGAACCAGATAGCGACCGATCATCAATCTCTTCGTCGGACGAGTCGCCAGACGAGGAGCAGCAACTCCCACCAAGCCCAAAGCCAGAAGAGTCATTGCCTGCAGTCACGTTCCATCTTTCTTCGGCACATCTGATGTTGGCATCCCCTGTTTTTACAGCAGCCTTGACAGGGGGTTTCCGAGAGTCCAAGACCGCCAACGGCGAATATCAAATTGAAGCATCGGACTGGGATGCCCGGGCTTTCTTCATCCTCATTGCCATCATCCATGGCCATCATCCATGGCCGCCAGAGTCGCACTCCGTTTTCGCTCGGGGGTGAAATGATTGCCAAGCTGTCCGTCATTGCGGACTATTACCAAATACACGAGGCCGTATGGTTCCAAGCCGAGCGGTGGATCAAGGAGCACGCAATGTCCAGAGTACAGTGGGCTATGGCAGCCGCTTGGGATATCTGAAATGAGGTCCGCACTTATGTGAGTGTGCTCCACCTTTGTCTTTAGTGTCGAGGGGGAATTTGCTCAGACCGTTGCTGTTATCATCATGCGGGGCCCTGGAAATTTGGAGGCTCCCATCGACCTTCCTGTCGCTGCCGTGACGAGTAAGCAGCGTCAAGCCTGGTGGGCAGATATTTTTTGCTAACAAAGAGTGGTGTAGTCAAGATTAACGAACAGCGAAAAGTATATATTGACGAAATCTGTAAGAGACTCGACCAACTGCGAGACTACTACGCTGTTGAGAAAAAGGGATATCATCAGTCTAAGTCTTGGTTGGTATTAGTTCCCTTGGACAAATATGAGCTGGGCCGCATCCTATAAGATAACGTGGCCGAGCAGCACGAACGACGACCCAGTGTAGCCTCGTCTAGCTATAGCCCAACGCAAGATCCATGTGAGATCATCCGTCAACATTGCAGCTAGTTATTAGTCATGCTGATATTCGGCACCGTCGCCATGGCAGGAATATCAAGAGAGACTCAGCGTACAGCAAAGGCGCTTCGACCAAGTTTCCATCACTGTGTAGCAAGAGTTGAACTTACATCGTCGATTCGTCCATCGCGGACTTGGGAGTTCTACCTTACATGTATCCAGTTGAAATTATTGTCTGTCTCCGTGGAAGACTGCATAGCTAACTACCAGTTATGGCCTGGCTGGCCAAGATGCGGCAGCACTACGTTCTACGCTTACGCGTGTGGAAATGTCTCGGTCGACTCGATGCTAGCGAGGCCAGGTGCATCAGTGCCAGCATTGATCGCCTCGATGACTCCATCAAGCTGCTCGGGATACCGGCGAGCAGTATCATAAATATGCGTACTTCCAACGTAGAGTAGAGTAGCCACACTCGAGGCCGGCTTTTATCCTTGGAAAATAGAATAATTGTGTGAAGACCGGATCACACACCTCCAGCGGGATTTGTCGGAGGCTGACGACGCCGCTGCTCAGTACCACGATGAACCGCTCTTTCCAGCTGGGACTGAAGGGACGCTGGATTAGGGGAGGGTATTGCTGAGAAAAATGAGATGCAACTGCGGGTGGTTGCAGCCATTAATGTCACACACTACGGTTGACACAAAAGAGAGAATTAGGCGATGAATAATCCCCGATATCCCAAAAAGGCGATCTGCAAACCATATTGAGGATTGAAGAGTTGGCAATCCCTGAGCGCCGAGTCATCGATGGTGTCATGTGGGGCGCATCATGTTTGGCCGACACCGGTGCCGAATGGTAGCTCGCTGCCTGCATGAAGAAAAAAAAACGTGCCGATTTCCATTCTGTCAATTTCCACCTCTATAGAAGTTTCAGTCAACTCACAAACAGCAAGAAACCCATTGTCATTTTGGTGGTCTATCTACCTTGGCGCTTTTTGGCCTAGACAGATTCAATTGTTTTGATACCCCCTTTTTCCCGGGCGGCAGCCGGCTCCACTGCCTCCGAGCACGCCCCTTTACCCGTGTGCGCGGACCGGAAGGCACGGGACGGACAGCCCAGCCCAGCGCAGACTCGGAACTCACACCCTCGAACCAGAGGAGGCAACGCACCTAATCCGACAATCAAGAAAGAAAGAATCTCCAACATGGCCACCGCCCTCTCTCTCGCCCGTTCCGCCCTTCGCGAGGCAGGCCTCAAATCGGTCTACGCGACCGGTCTTGATGCCTGGCTCATCATCCTCTCCCGCAGCTGCCGCATGTTCGCATACGGCGCCAGCGCCCTGGTCCTCGCGCTCTTCTTCGCCGAGCTCGGCTTCTCCGACGACCGCATCGGCGTGTTCATGACGCTCACCTTGCTCGGGGATGTCTTCTTGTCGCTGGTGCTCACGCAGATTGCGGACCGTGTGGGCAGGCGGAGGACGCTGCTGTTTGGGTCAATGCTGATGGTGCTGTCGGGGGTGGTGTTTGCGCTGTGCGAGTCGTACTGGGCGCTGTTGGGGGCGGCGGTCGTGGGCGTGATTAGTGCGACGGGGGGTGATTTTGGGCCGTTTCGTGCGATTGAGGAGTCCGTTGTTGCGGAGCTGACGGTGCCGGATACGAGGGCCGATGTGTTGGTGTGGTATGTGACGCTGGCTAGCTTGGGGTCGTCGCTGGGGACGGCGCTGACCGGACGGACTGTTGAGTGGCTGCAGGCGAGGGACGGCTGGACGTTGTTGGACGCGTACCATGCGTGCTTTTGGCTGTATACTGTCATGGGGATGGTGAATATTGTTACGAATTTGTTGTTGTCGAAGAGGTGTGAGCTGAGGAAGCCGGTCAAGGAAGAGGCTGAGCAGGAGGGAGAGGAGGCGGAGGGGCTTCTTGAGCCGGCCGACTCCAGAGAGTTGGGCGAGGTGGGAGAAGTGGCGGCTAAGAACGCGCCTGGGAAGAAGAAGCCGTGGTTTGCCCAGATCTCGCGGGAGACGCTGTCTATCATGGCGGTTCTCTGGTTTCTGCTGTCCGTCGACTCGGTGGCCGACGGGATGGTCAGCATGGCCTTGACAACTTACTACATCGACCAGAAGTTCCACCCGGCCAAGTCAACCCTGGGAGACTTCCTATCAGCCAGCTACTTCCTCTCGTCGCTGTCCACCATCTTTTCCGGCCCTCTGGCACGGTACATCGGATTGGTCAACACCATGGTATTTACCCACATCCCGTCATCAGCCGCAGTTCTGTTGTTCCCCTTCCCGCAAAGCCTGGCAGGGACCTTTGCATTGCTGTTGCTGCGAGTGGGGCTGAACAACATGGACCAGGCCCCACGAGCAGCTCTCATTGCGGCAGTTGTCAGGCCAGAGGAGCGCACTGCTGTGATGGGCATCACGGTGCTCTTGCGGACTCTGGCCTCAGCCACCGGGCCTACCGTCACGGGCATATTGGCCGCAAACGACAAGTTCTGGGTTGCCTTCGTGGCCGCTGGTGCCTTGAGACTTGCCTATGATCTGGGCTTGTTCACCATGTTTATCAACATCAAGCTCCACAAGCATGAGCCTGTTTCTGCCTCTGACACCCAAGCACAGCCCGAATCCGAATCAGACGAGGAAGAGGGCGCCAGGAGGAGAACTGATGTCTAAGAAATCGGTGACTTCAGGATGGGTGTTAAATGATGAATATGGGAGCTAGGAATTTAAGCGACTAGGTACCTCCAAGTAGATACAGCCACGTCTCTACCGAAGTAAGGCATATACAAAGGTATGAACTACAAGAATAGTTCTTAAACAGAAATTATCCCCTTTGCACGTCCTGTCCCCAAAGGAAAACCTATCAAAGGAAGACCTATACATTCTTTACACGTAAAATACTTGTCTAAGTAGCCACTGTGTAGCCCTGTCAACCCTCCCTCGCTCACTGGATGGAGGACTTTCAACATTCTTGAGCCCATCTACTGGTGCCTTCTGCATCCTTCGTACAAAGAGTTATTCGGAGGTCGTTTGATAGGACGAGCACTATCAGACGCCGACCTGGCTTCTCATCTGGCAGAGGCATCTGGCAGGGACATTTGGATCAATGTGCATACACAGTACGCACTGAGCTTCTGAGAGATTGCGCCTTAAACTACCGAAGCTTCTGGACGTATCTCTCGATCTGCTGTTACTGCTACTCAACGCCTCTCCCACTCTCAGCACTCTTATCATTGCCCCAGCGTGCCTCTTCATCCCCTGTATTCAAATTTACCCCGCGCTCTCCCCACGTACATCAATACTGATCAACCTCTCCGTAAATCATCAAGCAACGCCATGCAGGACTCCACACCAGTCAAACGCATGTATAACACACGCCCTCTGTATCAGACGAACCAGCAACCCCCACATGCAAATTGAGAGCCCATGTGGTCCATCCCCTCCTGACAGGGACCACGCCTGAGCCTAGGGTAGTGTCCAAAGATACGGTAAAAGCATGACATTGGTATATCCAACCCGTCTACCGCATATGCTCACATACCCCTGGACTAAGCTGACTTTGAGGACAAGGAAAAGAAGGAAACGAGAACTTGGCAAGTCGCTTGGTCATGACTAGCTTTTATGCTTCCCCTTTTGCTTCCTTCTCGGGTCTCTGTTTTGGTAGCTGGTTTCCGGCGCGTATGTTGGCTCCTCCCCATAGCCAGGCTCCTCTCGATAGTCTGGCTGATAGCTCGGATCTACTCGGTAGCTGGGCTCTCCCCTGTAGCTGGGCTCTCCCCGATAGCTCGACTCTCGGTAGCTGGTTTCTGCAGGGTAAGTAGGCTCTACCGGATGACTAGGTTCTTCCTGATAGCAAGGCTCTTCTTCCGGCATCGGTAGTTGAGTGTAATTGTCGGGAATAGCTGTTCCACTGTCGTTGTTGTCTCTCGGTGTGTACGGGTGCTCGTATCTCGGACGAGCTGTTGCGCCGTCATCGTCTTCTTTCCGCGAGTACGGGTCCACATATCCTTTCACGTACGGCGGCGGTATAAATCCCTGCGGATGCGAGTTAGCTACAAATCAAGCTCGGCGTCCAAACGGTTTGGGCCCTTACTGTTCCGCCGCCCATCGGAGCCGGCGTGTATCCTTGCTTGCTGGATCCCGCTTGGCCGTCATCATTCCAGGGGTAAAGCCCGGACGTGTACGGCTCGTAGTAGGGCATCTCCGGGACGGTGGAGCCCGAGTCTTGATCATACTCCTGGCTCTCCAAACTCATTCCCTGGAACTGACTGTCTAGGCTGGCTGCACCACCTGGATCATACCCGCTACCACCCGGATCATACCTGTTACCACCTGGATCATACCCAACACCACCACCGCCGCCGCCGCCGCTACCATCCAGGATGGCCAGCTGTTCCGATGCCGATGGACGTTTTTTCGGGCTGTAGCTCGCCATCCTCCTGACGCTTGCGTATTCTGGAAACTCTGACAACTGGACGAGCCATTTGTGGATCTGCGATGCGCCGTATTGCGAGCATGTGTCTCGGAACCCCTCTGTGTTGTGTATCCAGATGTACGTAGCGAAAAGTGACCAGATATCTACCTTTGTCGTTTGTTCCTGTCGATGGAACACTTCGGGCGCCATGAAGGGCTCCGTCCCTGCGACCGTTCTGGCCAGCTTAGGGTCATGTGACAAACCAAAATCACCCAGACAGAAGTGGTAGTTGTCGTTCTCTCGGTCGTACTTCCAGAGAATGTTTTCCGGCTTTATGTCCCGATGGACAATATTGTGTGATGCGATACACTCCAGCGCAAGGAGCATCTGCCGGAGCACCATGTCGGCAATGGAGGCTTCGTCAGGACTGTCCTCCCTCTCAACCAGGACTTTGAGGTTTCCATCCATCAGCGGCATGAAAATCTCACCCCAATTATCTTCACCACCGGCGTAGTCGTAGATCTGAAGGATGTGCTCCTGGTTGGGTCTACGTCAGAATCTGAAGACAACATAAGCAGAAGGACGTGAACTTTACTCACATGCTGTATTGAGTTATCCTTATTGATCCGAAAAAGGTTGGCTACCTCGCGGGTTGCAAAGTCCAGATTCTTCCCCGAAAGGTTGCGGAATTTCTTGACAGCCATGGGCTCTCCATTTGTGATATCCAGAACCCACCAGACATCGCCATATGCACCTCCTCCTACTCTTTCCGCCTGTACATATCTCTTCGTCTTCGAATGCCTCGGCCCTACCGTGTACGGATCGTCCTTATTGAAGCCGTAAAGACCATCAGATTGCCATCGCACCTCGAACTGGTAAAACTTGTCGCGGCCGAAAGCTATGCGCGAGTTGATGCCACGGGCAATGAGGACGGTACGGCTGCTGCGGAGCTTCACGGTGACACCGTTATGGTGGCTGCCGCTGTGGCTGGGCGCAAATGGCTCGGTATTCCTGTGGTCGGAGTGGTCCCGTAACAGCACGGCGCCAGTGCTCTGAACCAAGAAAAATGAAGCCTGAAGGTCGGAAATCTGCGGAGGCCCCTTGCCGCCCCGCATCTCGGGGAGGTAGATGTCTTGATGTTCACTGCGGCCAACCGTGAACTCCTGGCGGTCGGGGTCTGAGAATCCCATCCACAGACCAAACGTATTATTGTCATCGAGGGGGTATTGGTAGTACTTGTTCCTGATGTGCTCTGTCGCTTTTCTCGCTGCCGAGTTTAGAGGCGCGAGCACGAACGCCGGGGTCTCCCGCGTCGTTTCGGCGGTCTCGTAGGGGTCCATCGCCGGTCTTCGCGCGCGGCGCCGAGGGGCACGCCAAGGGACCGCAGATGCGGGGCGGATTGCGTTGGGAACGACGTTGAGATCAGCTTCGAAGTGGCCATGAATATCGCATGTTCAGAAACCTCCTTCCGTGTCTCGTTGGGTCGAGCGGGGGACCGGCGCCGGGGAAGAGCAGGGAGCGACTGGGCCGTTAGGTTGGGGAGGGAGAAAAGGCTCGGAGGGATTGGAAGAGAGGTCGACAGACGGCAGACAGAATCGCCGACAGTTGATCGGCCACGCTCGATCCAAGTCTGGGGGAAAACGACAGAGTGGCTCACATGCTCTACCGGGTGCGGGGGGCAGCCGCAACTACCCCTTGTGCAGCGAGAACCAGTTCTGGGCCACGGCAGCCAGATGAGCGCTCATCCTCCTCACACTCCCCCAACTCGTGGGCGGATGATAAGGCAGCCGCCGACTGGCGGCATCCCCTCATTGGCAGCGAAGAGTATGGCCGGCATGACCTCTGTGCCACCATTTAGGCGGAGCACTCGCTCAGCGACCCGTGCCATCGAGAACCGAGACGGCCACTGGGCGAGGCTCCCCGCGCGACCACGACCCTGGGGCCTGGGTTGTGATTTTTGGCCAATGACGCAGCCCGCAGCACCGTGGCTTTTGGGCGTCAAGTGCCTGTCCCATGTTGGGCTCGAATTCACACGCAGCCAAAACACGGGTTTTGGGAATTGGAAAATGGAAAATGGGAGGATTGGCGGTGGCCTTGCCTGGCGACACCACCCCGCCAGGCGGTGCGATCCGAATGGCAGGCTAGGGGGAGCCAGCAATGGAGGCGGCAATCTCTCCCTGGACGGGAGGAGGTGCTGGGCAAAGCCCGTGGTGATGCGTGGTGGTGATGCGTGGTGGTGATGCGTTAGACCGGGCATGGCAATATCCTCCAATTTCGACTACAGCGGATAGATACCGCACCGACTTCTCGCGAGCGCGGCAAGTGCGGGCGGAGAGCAACTGGCGGTTGTGCGGTCCTGGGTGCCGACGCGAACTGACGAGCGAGAAAACAGACACATCAAAAGGAGCGGGATGGCAAATGCAGCCTGCCGGAGACGAGTGTTGGACGAATGCTTTAAAATTCCATTTCCCAGATCGGGAAGGATGTCGAGGGCAGGCAGATCCACCCAGCCAAAACTCCACAGTTTGAGCGAGCAGTTCCCTGGGATAGGCCACTTATATGTTACATGCCAGGCAGGAACCTCACCGGTGAGAGAACACCCTTTTTCGTGATGCGTTGTCGCCGCCGCCCGACCGCTCTTTCCAATGTCGCGGTCGCGGCCCCATGGGACTGGGCCCCGGCCGGGACAACCTCGGAATCCACAACCGTTCCCCTCTACTGCAGACTTCCCGGGGAGCTCCGCTAGCGGGTCGCATGGCATCATGGCCTCGGCAGATTTCGCGTCGCTGATTTGCCTCCTGCCAATACGCATGCAGCCCGCCCCTTCACGGCACACGACATTGGCCTCCAGCTCGTTGAACAGCATCCCTACCAAAGACCAATTCGCCAATTTCCAATCCCACAGCAGCTACCACCACCACACGAGCTAAGCAGCACATTGCGAAATACGAATTACGAATTGCCACGTTCAGCCTCCAACCTCGGGAAACATGTCGCGAAACCTCAGCTCCTTCCTCCGACCCCTCCGCCCCCTCCGGACGAGCCTCACCCCTCGGGCTCCGACCGCTCACCGCTCTGCCAGCTCCTTCCTCCAGGATTCACCGGCCCCGCCCCGCCTCCCAGCAGACCAGCAAGCCGAGTTCGAGCGTCTCCAGCGCGCAGCAGAAGCCGCGCTCTCCTCCCACAACCAGGTCGAAGTCCCCACCGTGGCATCGCTCACAACCTCTCGACACGTCTCAACGCCCGCTTCGCAACCGCAGCAGACCCAAGCACAGGTGCAAAGGCCAGACGATGATGCCTCGCCAGGGACACTGAGCGGTGGCATCCGCAAGGGCGCGCCACCCGAGTTTGAGGGCGAGACGAACCCCAAGACGGGAGAGGTGGGCGGGCCAAAGAATGAGCCCCTCCGATGGGGTAGCTCGGGCGACTGGAGCTATAACGGGCGGGTAACAGACTTTTAAGGCGTGCGCCGCGCTCCCGTGGTCTGGGAAACGAGCGACAGCATCTAAATGTTAGCTGGAAGCAGGCAACGCAGTAAGGCTACCAAAATAGTCAGAAGGACTGTGCTGGAGTGAGTGTACACATGTAGATTATAAGACACCAAGCATCGGGATAGAAAATCCCAAAACAGGCTGCGGCAGGCTTGCTGGAACGAAAACCCACAACCAACAGAATCGAAACCCGAACCATATGTACAGGCCCTGTGGACTGTTATTCGTACAAATACTCATGGGTATAGCGACAGTGACAGACAAGAACGGTACCATAACTCCCTCCCGCTATGCGAGCAAGTACACGATGATCAAGCCAAACAAGCAAAGGTATCAAGGACAAAGAACCCATTAGTATTGTACCATAACAGAAGACAAATCCGACCCATCCAATCCCAGCAATGACGGTGGTAGGAAGACACAGGCCAGCTCATGCCTCAGCAGCGGCAATAGCCGTGTCAACCTCGCCGTCTTGCTTCCCAACATCCTTCGCAACCTCCTTCTCAACCGGCTCTTTATCTGCCGTTGCCTTCCCCGCCACCTCCGGCTCTTTGCTATCTGCAGTCTCTGCGATTTCTGCGGTTATGTTTTTCGGTTCTTTCGGAGGCTCCGAGGTCGCGGACACAAGTGGCTGGTTCTCCTTATCACCCTCGCTTGGCGGTTTGCTGGGCTGTTTCCACCAGGCACCTGATATCTCTCCTACTTTCTCTGCCGTCTTTGGCGCCTCATTCTCCCGAGCCTCGACCCCATTTCTGACGCCACCCGCCCACGCGGGCCCGAGTTCAACCTCTCTGAGGGCCTTGCGTATCCGCTCGCGACGTGCTTTCCCCCTAAGCCGATTTTGTGAGGATCCTCCGTTTGTGACCCAACGCAGCCCCGTTATCATAAAGCTAATTCCGTCGTGAACGGCACGCTTTCCGAACTCGTCGCGACCGTTAACTGGCCCTCCAAATTCGCGGCTTTTGATCCCGTAGCGTGTGGTCGAGGCGTACTTTTCCAGAGTTGGAAGGACAAGCAAGGTAACGTGCAAGTCACGGTTCTCGGGAACCACCATAGGGCCGGTTGCTGGCGGCTCTGTCAAAATATTCGGGTTTGCCTCTTCAACGACGTTCCGGATCGGGCCATTCTGTGGGGCTTGCTGACGGCCCCTGATATCCTTCGCATCTGACACGTAAAAACCCTCGTCAAGTCCTAAAAGATCAACATCTACCTCTTCAGGCCATTCACCCCGTATCCAGCCAGCGTGGATACACGCTGCAATAACATCAGAATCATCCGTGTAAACGTCAGTCCCCCACAGGGCACGTCGGGAAGTGATTTCTTCGCGCGATGCCGCAGTCAGATGCTCTTTGCCAATCTTCATTGTCAGCGTGCAATTTTCTTTCCCATTTATCAAACCCCAAGGGAGAGGTCGCGGGGTTGACTTGTAACCGCTATGAGGAGGGCGCCCAGTACGTTTATCTTGCAGGCGAGCCGGCTTTAGGATCGGGTCGTATACGACGTCGCCAAGATGGGTTCGGGGAAGGTTGGCCACGCTATCCAAAACAGCCCTTGATGTGGCAACCTGCCTTGGCTTGGGAATGACAACAGGCGGAGATGGGGGAGGCGGAGGAGGTGCCCGGGCGGCCGGGGGGTGAGGATGGCTGTTCGCAGAGTGCGAAGCAGAACGGGGGACGGCATGGTGGTGTGTCGTCGGGAAGTCCTTCGCGAAGGCAGCGGTTGGAGACGGTATCGGTGTCGAGCCCTTGACACTTTTGAAGGGCGTGTTTCCTGATAGGGCAGGAGATGAGCCGGCATCGAGCGCATGGTGGTGATGATGATGGTGGTGGTGACTAGACACATGTTAGATTGTTTAGGGGGGGAGGACAAGAAAGCGGGATTACATACTGGTGATGGTGGTGAGGGTGGGTCTTGGGCTTCTTGGCACGACCACCAACAGGGGTGAGCCTGCCTGTGCTGTCTTCATCGCCCCTGATGTCCTCCTCTTTCGGCTTTCTCCGTTTTCCGCGGTTCGTCTCACGCCCGCCTTTGGCAGAGACATCCCCGCTCAAGGGCTCCTGCAAGGCGTTATCCGAGTCCTCACGCCGCAACAAGCCGGCGGCCCCGTACGGAAGCTGAGCACCAGGAGGAATAGGGCTTGACATGTTGCCAACACCCGTGCCAATGCCTGAAAACATGCGACCGAACTCGCTCTTGATACCTGGCTCACCCGCAGGACCAGCAAGCTGTGGTTGCGCGCCCTGCACTGCCTGAGGCAGCGGCGATATGCGACCCTTGCGATTGATCTCCTGGATGCCCAGATGGTGGTTACCCCTCTGTTGGCTATGGGGTGTCGAGATCTCCTCCATATTTCGATTCCTGGGTGAATCATACATTGGCCCTCCAGTACTACCATACGCAACTGATGGCGGAGGCACCGCGGCTTCCTCCCGAGTCCGAGGTGGAGGCTGCTGTTGGTGCGAGAGCTGGTGTTGCTGGTGTGGGTGCTGGCGATCGTGGTGCATCACACCCATCCGCTGTCGGTCTGGGGAGTCATAGGGTTGCGGGTGTCCCGGTCCCGAAGGCGGGATGCTGTGTTGTTGATGGGGCGGCGGCTGGTGCGAAGGATGTGGGGGCTGTGAGTGTCTCTCTACAGGTGACGGCCCATAAGCAGAATGGCCATTGTATGGCGGCCCACCAGTACCAGGAGGGTACTCCTGATGTCTGGGATGGTGGGCGGCGGGATCGTACGGTGCAGGCCTCGAGGTTTCGAATGGTACTCTTTGCCAGTGCGCTTGTGGCTGCTCCCTGGGCTCTGGAGCCCGACCATATGGTTGCTGTTGCGGTTGCGGCTGAATCTGCTCTAGCGCACGCGCGTAGTCCGACAAAGAATGCGGGTGCCCCACGGGCCTACTGCCAGACATAGTCCTTTCCCGACGCTCCATTTCACGGAACTCCATCTCTCTCTCTTGTCGCCCCCTCTCCTGTCGGTCTCGGTCTGACATGTACCTATTGTTGTCCTCATACTTCATCGGCCGGGGTATTGGGCGTTCAGGGTTGTATTCCTCCGACGGCCTTAGCTCCTCCCTGTGACCGTACAACTCGCTGTTAGGGGGCGGTCTGTTTATCTCCATCGGCCGAGGCGGTACGGAATTTGGGAAAGATTTCGGCTGACTACTCGGTCGAGGGGGTGCTGCGCTGACGGGTATGCGGCCCTGGTCTCGTGCTTGCTCTGCAGCCGTCAACGGTGGCCCTCTTTGTGAGTAAGCTTGCGGCGTGCCATATCGCTGGACCTCGGGGGTCGAGTAAGCTCCCGATGGCGATCCCGCCGGGTTCGCCCTCGGGTCCCGTGCTTCATACATTCTGTGTCGCTCTGGTGTTTGTGGCCGAGGTTGCTGGTAGGGACGATACTCGGGTGGCCCTGCTGGGTGCATGCGAGGAGACGCGTGTATCGGCTGGCTGTATGGCGGCCCAGACACACCTGGTGGCGGGCCAGGAGGATAGTGGGTAGCAGGAGCCTGATCTCGAGGGGGCGGGGGACCGCCGAGCATCGACGATATCGACATACTGCTCCCTGAGCTGGCCGTTCTTGGCAGAGTCTCCAACGCTGGCAGCTCGCGGCTTCGTGGAAAAGCTGTAGGAGGCCCAACCGAGACGGGCGGGGGGCGAGGGGCCGGCAGCCCATAGGGCCCGCCAATCTGGTGTCCACCCGGCCCCTGGCCCTGCTGAGGATGTTGTTGCGGTGGCGAGTTCGGTGGCGGCATTCCGCGATTCATTGGCGGGCCGGACGTGATCGACGAAGCACTCTGGTGCCGCGAGTGTGCCGAAGGCGGCATGGGGCCGGGCTCGGGAGGGTACTGTCGGGGAGGATAATAAGCCTGTGGGTCGGAGGGCTTTCTCGAGTGCACGTCGGGGTAGGCCGGAGCGGACGAGGACGGGTGCGGCGCGGCATTTGGGTATGGCTGTTGACTCGGCGGCTGCGAGCCTGGAAAACCCGGGCGACCAAAGGGCGAGGCAGCGTTCCGCGAGAACGGAAGCTGGGGCGGTTGTTGTTGTTGTCGGGGGTCCATCGCGCTCGCAACTGTGAAATGGCCGAGTTTTTTTTCCTGCTTTGCGCCAGGGGCTCGACCACTCGAGGTCGGTGATCAAAGGTCTTGCGACCGCGCGCGACCGTGCCGCCGCAAAACGTCCAATAAAGAAAATCGAGATCAAGGCCAAGGCCGTCACGAGGAGAGCTGTCGGGAGGCAGACGGCGGGCCGTAACGGGTTGCGAGAGTAAATTTTGCTTCGTGCCTCCTTTGCTCTCTGGGCTTGTCTGGGGAAAGGATGGCCGCTGCGTGACCACCCGACGTGCAGCCTTAGCTCTCAGTTCTGCACCACCCCGACCAGCTTCAGTGGCCCGAGCTGGCTGCACAAGCGGGCACTGTGATTGGGCGCAGGCGCGAGCGAAGCGGGATGCTTGGGGACGAGAAAGAAAGAGCCGACTGGGCAGGGGTGGCGGGTGGGCGCTAGCAGTGTTCGACAACCGGGGGGTGCCTTGATGACGGGATGGCTGGTTGATTGCGAGACCTTCGAGGTTGTGCGACACCCGCAGCTTGGCGGCCAAGGTGGCCGGCCTAGGTTTTTGTTCGCATTCCCTCCGATGTGGAGGTTGGGGGCGCAATTATCTCTGCAGCGGACCAGTGCCAGCAGCAGCAGCCCATCCCGCCAGCAAACAGCCAACGGCTCCCGAGACAAGACACAAACAGTATGGAAAAAATGGCCCGATGGCGCCGGCGCAAAGCGCGAACCTACATGGCACCCGACCTCAGCCCGACGTCGGCATGAGGAGGATGCAAACAAAAGCGCGACAGAGTGGAGCGGCAGGTGGAGCAGCCTGTGGGCGGCGGAGGGTGCAAAAATGGCAAATGCAAGAGCAAAGCGCGTCATCAGGGCTTGCTGACTGCAAGTTTCCATGCCCAGGGAAGCTCCCAACATGCGCGCAGGGACAGCCAAGTGAGGGGAAAGCAGGAGGTGCCAAAGCTGATTTGCTTGTGATCCCGACTTCGACTCCCCCCGTCTTGTTGGCGCAAAGCTTGCTTCTCCACCCACATGCGTTTTCATCACCACGCTCGCAGCGCATTCAATGCATCTTTGAGGGGCCGCAAGTATTTAGGCTTTCGTCTTATGTTACACGAATCCTCGGATCCCAGAGTCGCCCTGCCGCATTACTACCGCGACAGCGACACCGTTTTCGTTGTAAGTTCCATCCTGGTTGCTGGGAGCAATATCGTCTCCAAATTACAGCACCGCTGCCCAGCCAGCAGCAAGCGCGCCAACCAGCAGCCACCCAAAGCCGGACGACCGCGCTGAGCCGCTCCCGATGCCGTCGCCGCTGCTCAAACCAGAGGGTTCTTTGTCGCTGCCAGCAGCCGCAGCCCTGACGCAGGCCACATGCGACCGCGTGTCGCCTCCCGGGCCGCCCAACGAGGATCCGGATGCCCCGCGATGGGTCCACGACAGCACCACGGGAAAAACCCACGTGCTGGCCGCCCCAAACGCCGTGGTATCGCCCGTGTCTAACGGCGACGTCGTGGCAGCAAAGAAGGGCCCGTCCGCAATAAGACCTCCAATGGCTGTCCCTCCTCGTCAGCAACAGCACCCGCGCCCTTTTTGATCCGATGTCAGGAGGTACTCACTCTGCGGGACATTGGAGCCCCTTGTCACCCCGTCGGTTCCGTTTGCCAGGAATGGCGCACAGCTCAGTGGCATAGTTTGGTTCTGACAGAAGCCAGCCGAGTTAAACCCTGCCTCCATCTCCGCAATGCACTCCTGAGAGAGCAAGCCACCGCACGATGATGCAGACGCATCCGCACCAGATGCCGAGCTCCCAGCAAGCGCTGCCTCGGACAGGCCCATGGTCCATATGGCCGAGCACACGGACCAGTCCTGGAGTTGCAAACTGCCGTCCAGTGCCCCCGCCAGCTTTGCAGGTAGCGACAGCGAGAGGAGCGCCGTGTCGAATACTTTGGACCCCCCTTTGCTGTCCGGGCTACCCTGTGGAATAGGGACGTCGCTGACGAACTTGACCACTAACTGCCATCCGTCCAGGGATGAGTCTTTGGTGCCAGATGCCGCCGCCAATGTTATGTCATACCCAGGCACATCGTATGGGCGCGTAACCCTTGCCTTTTCGGTCGCCTGGCGGAATGCGCCGGTGGAGTAGCCGTACGGCCCCTCATCGCCGATGAGATATTGCTGCTGCGAAAATGGGGTTGCTGCTGCCGCTTGGGAGTAAGTCAGGAGTCCGGCGGCCAGCAGCCCCAGCCGATGCCGAAGTGGTGCATGCCGTGCCATTGTGAACGTCAGACCAGTTGTTATTGTGGTATCCAGATCTTGAGAAACTGCCCCTCAAGCGGGCACAATACATGCGAGTGCAAGTCATTAATAACACCATAACAGTTCGGTAATACCTCTTGGCGAAACAGATTCGTTGAGAAGGTTACGAATGGATTTCTATTAGCAGTGTTTGATTTGCTACAGAGTGTGCGTGCAGGGCTCTTGCTGAGCGCAAATTGTAGATCCAAAACCTGGATGACACGGGCGATCGATCAGATCAAGACGGCATTGCATGCATGTGCTCAGGTCGTCAGGCGGTTCGCATAAGCCGCGCTATGATCTCCTCGACCCTGCTGAGATGAAAACGGCCCCAACGCCTACGCCCCCCGCATCCGACGATCCGGGTAGCTGGATTCCATGGATTTTAGAACCGGAGGATCGACGATGGGGTTGGCCGGTGCTTTGTGAGGACGGCCAATTCCAACATGGTTCGCCCAGACCGCCGACACACCGCCGCGCGTTGGGAGAATTCGTGTTTCACAACGTCACGTCTATGTTGAATTTCAGGTCTCCCAATGGTGACAACCCCCCAGAGGTATGATGTCCCGCGTGACCCCTGCATTCGGCTTGTGGGATCAAGATTAAATGAAGGAGTTAGTGACTCTTCTACATCATGACATTAATTGTTGTATCTTACACGAATGACTACGCTATGGGTTGGTACGAAGGCTCGGGCTAAAAGAAAGGGTCTCTTATCTCCGTACAAAAATATTTTCTTGGAATACTCACACAGTTATGTTCTGGGGCGGTAAGGCCTTAGCTTATCACTTCACAGGCCTTTTCAATATGCAGGAAGGCTGTTTCAGAATGCACAAAGGTATTTTCAGTATTGACCAGAGCTGGAAGCTGACCTCGTCCTCGTCGGCCCACCATTTGTGCGACAGGATGGGTGTACCTAGGACACTTGTACTCGCGATACTCAGTAAGGCGGGCGGTGTCGTCGGCTGAGCGCTCCAGAAGTCAGATAACTAAATGGCTAGGTACCTTGGGTATATAACAGGCACACCCTCAAAAGAAGTTCTCAAACGCCAGGTGTGACGCTGAAAGCAAATTTTTTCTTAACCTAATAGTTATATGTCACAGGGATTTGAGGAAATGGATGTGGGGAAGTCGAAATGAAGACGAGACTGTCCAGAAAAGTGTGGAAGCCGGGAAATGGAGTGCAAAACCAGAATGGGGTGAGTATCCGGGCTCCTTAAATCCCCACGAGGACATGGAAGCAGCAGTTATCCGCCACAAGCACACATCCTGCTATAGGATTCACGGGGTGAATCAGAAGGGCGGCCACGGGATCTGAGGCCTAGGGCCGGATGAGAAAGAGAGACAGGACTTCCACCTGTCAGGCCAACCCGCATCTCAGCGAGGTTCCATGTTTGTAGGTGACAACGACTGGTGAAGTTTTGTGATGTGAATTGGCGTGATACATTCTTTGAATTCAAGATGATCAAACGACGCCCGAAATGGGCTTGAATACTAGGTAAGACTCCAAGAAAGCGAAGACCCCCAATCCGGGTGGCGGGGACAAATTCATTAACTGCCACGGCTTGCAATCAGGACTTCACTGTTCTGACACAGGTTATATAGGTTATAGTGTTTCCATAAATCCACCAAATCAGTACATCTATACAACGTGCTCATACCCAAACGCCCTACTAGTAAATCTTAGAGAACGTCTCAGTTGGATTATGAACCCACACACTGCGCAGCCCTGTGGTCAGGCAAGCAACTTGGAAGGCCTAGGAAGTTGCGTAACAGGCTTTACCCGCATCATGAAAGACCTTGACTGCATGGGAATAGGCCTCTTAACAATGCAGAAAGGCCTTGTAAAAACGTGGAAGGGCCTTTTAAGAATGCGATAGGGCCTATGATATTAAAACTTGGGCATTGGGTACAATTGGTGTTATGTGTGGGATTATAGTGCAAGTGACGAGGGCTATAATCAGTGTAAGGAGACGTTCTCCAAACTTAAGACATATATAGAAATGAAGCAGACTTCTTTGATACAGTGGTTCGGCAAATCGTATGATTCGAACTTGAACAAAAAAATCCCAGAACTACACACAGCGATGTTCAAGAGGCCATTCGATGCGCTGCAGCTTAGAACGTAGCTGATCCAACTCGGCTGGCAGACGACGTCAACCCAAGTATATTCGGTCATGGCCGCCGCGTCCTCGTCAGCTATCATAAAGAGCTGACCGGATGACGCCGAGGCTGAGTGCATGCCCACTCTGGCTTTGTGCCTGGGCGGGTCAGCTAGGTACGTTGGTGCTCCCATCACTATTTTCTGCCGGTTCTCCATGCTCACCAAGGCCCAGTGGGCGACCATGCCCCGCCACCCATGCCCAGCCCCTGATGGTTGACGTTATCACTATTTTGGCTGCCGCCTTCGAAGATAAAATAGCGAGGAGGCTCGAGGGGCGCAGTGGTGGTGGTGCTGGTGGTTGTTGTCTCGGTTTGGGTAGTCACGGTGGCTGTCAGCGTGGTAAGGACGGGCTCGACAATGACTCTAGAAACCACGGCCGTGACGACAGTGGACGAGGTAGAAAGGATGGTTGAGGCCACAGTGGACTTGATGATGGATGTTTCGGCCGAGACGTATGCTGTAGCCGGCTCGGATTCAAGACAGGCGTATGCCGACGAGTATTCCTCGAGGTTGGGGCAAGCGGGAGCTTGAGCTAACGGAGGGGGTGCTAAAGACGAAGCTGGTGCTGAGGCTGAGGATGAAACCCGATGCTTGCACCGCCGTCGCAGGTGACCTCCTCGGAGTCCAACCATGTCCCCCGTCTAGCGTTCAGTGAAGTATCCGCTCAGCCTGACACCTGCCCGGCGCCTTGTACTCGAGATCCTTCATTCCAGTCGTATTCATTCCTCTTCTTCGCTCCATTCGCGGGCATCCAGGCCGGTATTGGGACTTGGCTCTGACTTGGCTCCTGAAAATGCCGCCGCCAGAAAGTCCATGCAAGGCCTTGGCTGACATTCTGTTGAGTTTTCTAAGCGCAGTAGATGGGCTCTCATGTCGAGTAGTACCAATTTGTTGACCTTGATTCAGGCATAGTAGACGCCGCCGGTAGATCGAACTAGTCACCGCGGCCAGACAGTGTATTTCGACTGGAGAACGGGATTAACCATCTGGACCTGCCTTGGTGTTGGGACGGTGCACCTCTGAGTCCAGGAATGAAACAAGAGGCGGCCGTTCCGGGGACTTGAGACCTTTCCGTCTCCATTCGTGCACGCAGGGCGGGGAGACAGGAAGAGTAGGTCGTGCTTGTCCTTGACGCCGGAGCAGCCCCTCAGCTCGCCCCTATCCGCCGACACCAATCCCGCCCATGCTGTACCTGCCAGTCGCAAAGCCATACCTCCATAGCCATGCCGATGAACCCAGCCACGGATATACCTCCACTGTCGCTCACGGATGTAGCCCCGAGGCTAAACTCGCGCTCCTCGATGGGCACATTCTCCATGATCTCGGCAAACGTGTTGACATAGACCGCGCCGCCCAGAAGCCCCTCCCAGAATATGACAGCAAACACGAGGTATACTGACGGAATGAAGTTGAAGAGTGCGTGCAGGGTGAGCAACACGAGGTTGGCGACCTGCAGCAGCGAAGGCAGATACAGGTGATGGATGCGGACGAAGGGCGTCGATGAGCGAGCAATAAACACACCCAGCTGGTAGAGGAAGCCGTAGAACGGGTAGAATGCTCGGAACTCGGAGAAAGGGGACCGTTCGAGTGGGAATAAAAGAGTTGGCGCAACGCCCTGGTTGATGGTATACTCGGCAATGTACACTAACAAGAGCGGCAGCATGTACGGGAGGAACAGTGACCTGGCACGGCGCAAATTAGCAGCAAAGGACGTCTTTCCGCCGCCGTGAGCATGCGTAGCGTAAGCGGCCGAGGCGACCCCTGGGCCGGGCGCAAGAAGGCTCGCCGCTGCGGTATCTTCAGGGATATCGTCGAATGTTTCCGGCCTCCCCTCGTCATCGTCCTGCAACTCTGCATCTGGAACAGGAACGTAATCCTCCGATACCCCCCGATGTAACGGCTCACGTGGAAGAACCATGAAAAAGGCGACGAGCATCACCAAGGGTAAAGACGCAGAGAGGAGCAGGCTGGTCTTGACGCTCAGACCCAACCAGGTGGTCAAGATCACATAAAGCCCAGAGCCGATCAGACCTGCACCACCCGTGCCGCTCCCCCAGGCAGCCAGGCTCATGTGTCCATAGTAATGTGTGAGACCGAGGAAGCTCAGCTCGCCGCCGCCGCTGCTCAGGCTGGCTAGCACGACGCCGATGAGTTTGATCGCGACCGACTGCGACGGCGGCGTAAAGGCGACGAGGGACATACCGACCGTCGAGAGGGCGACGAAACACGGGATACGGATGGAGTAGGGTACTCGGTGGATGAAGTAGGGAGCGACGAGCTTGGTTAGAAAGCTGGGCATGACATCGGCTAGTAGGACGACGCCCTTGGGCACATTGCCGACGAGATCCTGGGCCGCCGAGAGAATGATGACGTAGATGACGTTGTTGATGAGACCTGCGAAGCGACGAGAACCATTGTCAGCGACTGTACGGATTGCCTACCTAGGGGTATATCCAAGGGACACAAATGCACGAGGTGCATTCCAAATGGACGGGAATCTGCAGCGGGGGCCATACCGAAAAGCCAAAAGGCGACGAGGACCGACGTGTCAGCGTTCTTGAGGAACGTTGCGAGACGCGCGCGATAGATAGCCCATGATAACGACGGCGCGCCGGGTATCGGTAGGAGCCCTGAGGCGGACGGTGATCTATTCATTGTATTTTGAGTCGAGTTTCACCTCCATTTGGCTGGAAGGGCTGTGAAAGGACTGAGGACCGGCGAGGGAAAGGGGATGACGACGGGACGTTGGATTTGGCGCGGTCGCACCCAACCGGCAGGCAACCGGAGGATGGCAGCACATGACTGACCCTGTGAGATGTGCAGCAACCCCCACTTGACAGGGGTCACAAGTCCCGAACCCGACCCGCTCAACGATCAGTTCCGGCAGCGCAGCGCGTGCGTCACTCACACATTAACAATCTGATTAATCGACATCCAAAGGCATGAATGTCCAATTCCAGACGCCAAAGCTCTTATCCTACATATCCTACACATCCTAAAAATTGCGCTAGATAAAACAAGCTGCTACTGCTACCTCGAGCGATCCCACCTCGCCCTCACAGTTTCATTGTTGAGTACCTGAAGCGCAGCAATTTCTCCGATATCCTTGATCGCCCTCTCCGCCACGGTAAACGGCGTCGCGAACAGATGTTCTTGCATCATATTGCACAGCCTCTGCGACATGGCAGCCGAGCAGGGTGCCCAAACATCCTGATATCCTTCGCCGACGGGCCGCCCGCCCCGACCATTCCCATCTCTTTGCCCGCCGTGACGCAGCTGCCGCTCGCGGATGGCCTCGATGAGGTACTCGGGGAGGTTGTACAGGAACCCGTCTCGCTTGGGCGAATCTCCCTCCGCCAAACGCCTCGACTTTGGCGCGGCGCTCCTCTTCCTTCGTCTCGGTACTGTCTCGGGAGATCTGGACACCTTAGCAGCGCTGTCACCTCGAACCGCGTCTCCCACGGCGTGATGCCCTAGTATCTCGTTCGCGGTGTCCTTCGCATCAGCCTCCTTTTCTTTCTCCAGGGCGTCCTTCTGTTCCTGAGCGAGTTTATCGCGCCCACCAACGTCCTCGTCCACGTCAGGCCCTTTCACCCACGACTCCAGCTTGTTGAACATCTCTCTGTTCCACTCGTTGGCTAGGATGGTCGCGGTGCGCAACTGTTCCGCCTTAGGGTGCGCCTCGCCCAGATCAGGCCTTTCCGTCGACCATGCCGGGGTCAGGGAGGGATCGAAGAGCTTCGGGACCAATATCCGGAACATGTCGGTTCGCATTTTCCTGGCCTCGATCGAGGGGTTCACCAACGCGCCGTGAACGTCTGACCACGCAACGGACGACTGGTTAAGAGAGCTCTCGTAGAGCCTTTCGACTTGATCAAAGATGTACTCTGTAAACTGCCCGATCATGTACTGGCCGAATTCCGACGGAAGACTGGCGAGTGACCAGACATCCCACGTCCCAAGGGTAAACACCCACAGCGTCTCCCGCGGCGGCGTCTTTGGTTTGTCCATCGCTAGGAACGCCGTGATTTGTTGATCTAGGTCGGGAAATTCCCATGCAACCGGATACTTCTCGGCTTGGAAGCTGTAGTCCTCTCCGAGACCGGTGGCTTCAGCAGTGTGCTTTGCGACCTCATCGAGTGCTTGGGCGTAGAGCCCAATAGAAACCATGGATCGTTCCTGGTTTTTGCGGCCGGGAACAAACGATAAGTAAGTCGAGCAGTGCAACTGCGGAGTCTGTTAGTCGGGCTATGAGGGAATCGATGGACACTTCTCCACAAACCTGTTGGCACAGCACGTCCGTCCAGCTGGGGGCCGTTTCGTCTCTCCAGCTCGGGGTAGCGATGTCCTGCTCTCCAAAGACGACAATCCTTAGATTCCCCAGCCCGTCCTCCCCATACCCCAGTGCATTCTCCTGATCGATGCGTATGCTCGTCGCATCCCACGTCTCGCCTGTGTGCCAGTGCCAGACAGCCCTGCTCGTCCCGACTGCTGCTTGGGACAGCTCCTGGGATACGAATCTCAGGGCCAGGAACGAGAGGACGAGGCATCCTGTCAGATATGCCAGTAGCCGGGGGCCGCCGCGCAGCACTCGGCTCGAGAAGAAGCCCATCAGCCAGCGGGTACCGCGGGCTTCCCGCAATCGTATTCGCTTCAGGGGCCTCAGGGGGTTGTAGGGGAAGCCATTTGTGAGCATGCCGGCGCAAGTGGGCGCTGGTGCTCCTGAGAGATAGGACAAACCCAAGATTAGGTGGGCAGGTAAGTCGATAGATACTTAAGTGCCGCAATGCCCCCAGCGGATATTTCACTTGATCCGGTCAAGCATGGAGTGCCAACTTTGCAGTGGCAAAAGAACAGAGTGGGAAACAGAAAAGAAAAGAACAGCCAAAAAGGAAAGGGAGGCAAGAAACGTCTGTTTCAAGCGTGTGTCTATGGGTCTCTTAGTGAAAGGATAGCTATGATGAGGTAAAAGAATGCGCGGACAGAGCCAAGTCGAACAAAACATGGGAGGGGGTTCTTCTGATGGAGCTACGAAGCGGTGGAAACTGGGCTGCGGAGACTGCAAACTGGAATCTCCTTGCCCTTGGCTACTATCGCTAGGTCCATCAATACCCAGGGCAACAAGACTGACGCACAGCATGCTTTATACTAGCGCCTTGGACGCCATGATGAAGAGAGGCACCGCGCCACGCCGTCTTGAAGCGGCGTGATGCAGGACCGCTTGGAACTGAACGGTGGGAGACACCAACCAACGCTACCGGTGCCGATTTGAACTGTTGGAAAAATGTTTCAGCGAGCCTCCACAGACACGCGTCGTCGTTGATGGATCCCGACAGACCCGTAATTGTGGGCAGGGGTGGGACAAGCTGGGTGGGGTCGAGAGATGTCGATGCAACGATCAAAAAAGGTTCTGACACCGTTTCGCCTCAAGGTCCGCTGTTGTTGCGGAGGTCTTCATTCCTGCCCATGATGCATGATACCTCCGCCTGGGGGAAGGCAGGCACACCGAGCTGGGCCTGATTCTTGTTCTTGACATTTGCGGCCACTTGTTTCCATGTTCCAATGTGCGGCAGCTCCACAACCATGGCACCGGCATTTTGTTGCCGAAATACGGACCCGTCCTGCCCGAAGTTAAACCCGTCCGCGTAAATATCTACAAGGGGGCCAGATGAGTTGTGAGCAACATCAATAACGCCCCGGACCCCAAGCGCCAGCCCAGCCACATTGCGATTGCCTAGACCGGCCGGTCGTCATCTCGCATCCCAGAGCCACGGACGCCAAGCCGGCCTCCGGCTCTCCGACCTTCCGGCTTAGCGCAGCCACGTCTCGTACGCCCAGCCGAGGACACCCAAGCCTGCAAATGCCGTAAAGACGGGCGCCTGGGGAAAGCCGGGAGGGCCGAACTCGGGATCGATCCCGGCCGTGTTAGGGTACAGGATCGCAGCAAGGCCGGAAACCCAGTAGATAGTCCCGGTAAAGACGGCCGAGTGGAGAGAGTCTCGTCTGACCCGAGCTGCCACGGCTGCCGCGGTCGAGGGCGAGAGGAAGGACGACCGCCATGTGAAGAACAGCGTTGCGAGGCCCAGTGCCACCGAGAGTGTGATGGTTTGCCCGCAGTGGAATCTGTTTGCCCTGTATTAGCAACTGCTGTGAGTACTACCCTTTGCAAGCTTGGAGGGCGCCCACTTCGCATGAGGTGGCCAATGAGGGTTGTAGATGTGTGTGTGGCCCATGTCGGCGATGGGAGCCCCAAGGAGCAGGCCGATAGCATCGACTGTTAGAAACAATTTCCCGAGCATTTTTCGTTGCTTTCAGTTACTGCGAAGCTGCGTGGTCTCGCCGTTCTGGTGGGTTGACCTTGGAGGCGCGGACTGGACGGATGTCGTGTTGTTATGTGAGTCTATGGGGACCGATTGGCGATTGTTGAGCCTCTCGTGGAACCCCGCAGTGACGATGAGACGCTGCGGCATGAAGGATGACTGGCAAACAGCTTGTTGCAGGGGCACACACCCCGGCTCGACCGAGAAGATACACGGCAGGGCATAATATCTGAGTTGAGGTGGGTTCCAGGCCCTTTCTGGCGGCTCTGGCCAAGTGCCTGTCTTGTGGGAGTCTATTTTTTTTTTTTTTTGGGATGCTGGGGTTGCTGTCGTGGGACAAATACAGCGACTGAAAGCACCCTCTTCTGCATACGAACGGGTAGTATTAAAGTTCACACCTGCACCCAGCACCTAAGGTAAGTCGGGCTCGAAGGCACATCCAACCCTTCACTGTGACGGCACTCACGGATATGGACACCGCTGGAAAAGTTCGTAATGCGCTTGTGGTTTGGTAGGGACATTTATCGTTGCGATCGCTACCTACCGAAGCCCCAAATTAGGTACCGATAGCAGCTTGGGGAAACTGCGACTGCAGCACGAGCAAAGCGCCCCGCAGTTGAGAGACAATGAGACGGATGAGACGGTTCTTCTCATGCTTATTGCATCAATTGTCACGCGCATCTGAGGATCGAGCTTGCTCCTAGGGCCTAGGGACGGTGCCGGTTGTTTATCAAAACACAAGGCTGGGGTTGATGCTAAATGCACAATCCACCACAGGTAGTCAAGTTTGTAGTGGAGCGAGCACCTTTAGTTGAGCCAAGCCGCACTGTGTTGGCTGGCTGGCCCCTCCTATTTTTCACTTTCGCCGCACCCAACTCTGATTGATCATGATTCCATTTCCCACAACATCACCTCAACCCATACGGGCTGCTTCGGTTCACTCAAACACGCACCAACATCCTCCCAGCCATGCCGTGCAAAGAGTACCAAGCCTGAGCTGTTTTTTGCCTGGCACCTCGTCCCCGCTCCTACCAATCCACGAAGCCCAAGATTCATCTCTTTCTCTTCACATGTCTTTTCCCCATGTTGATTTTTCTCTGTGGGGCGTCTCCGCAACCTTGTCAGATTCATGCTTGATGGGCGCTGCTGAACAAAAATCATCTTACACACCTTCCGATCGCATCCTGACTGTGGGAGTGTCATCCCAATTATCAGGCTCCTCGTGTACACCAATGTCCCCAATACCAGCAATCAAGGTGCTTTAGAGAGGTCTGAGGGCGATTAGCTGGAGTGACTTGGCCCACTGGGCGGAGCCGGGTCAACCATTGGTTGCCTTTCCCCGATCTCCCTTCGCGCTCGTACCCAGTGGGCGATCAGTGCTGAATCAGAGTGCCCCGCGTCCCTTAACTCATCCACCTCGCATCATCCACCGCTCACACCGCCCAGCTTCCAACAAGGCCGATCTCGACACAACACGGCCTGCTCCAACTTGCCGGCGACGACGCTACATTGCTGCCTCTGCGAGTATCTCTCTCCAAGGGAAAGGTGTCACCCCAAAAGACACATAATGGGAAAGGTGTGCATGTCATATGTGAGGTTTGCAGAAGGGCAGCGGAACCCAAGGGCAATGGTAAGTACAGACCCTCACAGTCAACCAGCTGCCTCTTGAACAATTCACCTGCCACCTCACAAGATGTTGTCTGCAATGGCTGACCAAGATTTTCCTGTTAGGCTGACGGTAGGCCCATTCCCACGGCCATTGAGGAAACGGCTATCCACGCAACACAAATCCCATCCCCAACATCAGCCGACAATGAGTGTCTTCACACAGGCCCGCGTCACAAACGAGTCTACAAAATACAATAGCGCCTCCTCTCCCTGCAAGCCTCCAGACCCTCCCGAAATTGCCAATTCGAACGCTTGTGTCCTGAGGAGCTCGGCGAACTCTGACGGTATGCGACAATGCGACTTGCCAACAACCATCAAACCACGAACGTTTTTCGATGCGACACGAGGATGGACAACCTCTCGAGGTTCTATGCAATAGACAAAGCTTTTTTGGGCGGGAATACGCCCAACATTCTGTTTGGCACACACAAGCTCCCTTTTAAGTTTAAGATACAACGAGCTGACAGCTACCAGTGAAGCGGAACACAAGTCGTTCTCTGTTCACGAAACATGTCACCTACCGTTGGGACCCAATACCTCAAGCAGGGGCATCAAGAACATCGACATCACAAAGGCCAAAGTCACCAACGCCAAACGGCATCGAGAGACAATCAGAACATTGGGGGGAAGTAGCATCTCTATTTCCCTAGCTTCTTTCGTTTCCCTGCCCTTGTCCTCTTAAGGACAGCGGCGCAACCAGCCATGTCCTATCTCAAAGCGAGCTGACGCAAGGCGTCTGTCCTGACGCGATGAGATGGGAGGCGTTGGCGCTTAAGCTTCCGGTGCGATACTCAAACAAATCGCCTCCCGCCACTTTCCCAGGATATCAAATGGGCGAACAGTATCGCATGCGCATCCCTCTGTGGATCTCGCAGACCACGATATGTTGCTGTCCTGAATTCCACTGCTCATCACCAAACGCAATGCATATTCATATCCTTGCCCCCAAACCCGTTTCCCTTTGTTGCTCGGCAGGCTTTTTCCGGAGATGAAGCGCCCCAACCATGCGGCGCTCGTAACCGAATCTCATGTTGTGGAAGTAATTGCCGACCAAGACCGTGGGGGAGGGAATTTCTTTATAATGGTACAGGCAAATATTCCTACAGTTGAAAGAGAAGGATCATGGTCTTGGTCTGCTGTGGGCAATGTGGGTAGTAGGGTGCTGATTATCCCGGATCCCTATATGGTGGAGGATTTGGTTCTTTGCTACAGCTGTAAGTGCAGCAGAAGAACGGCGTCTAAGCAGAACGATATCCCAAGACGCTGTGCTGTCTATCATGGGATGGATTGGGATCTGAATGCTGCAGCAGACGGGAGATGCAACGGTAACGTGACCCGGGTACCGAGCGAGGGCACGGTTAGCCAACATCCGGTCCGCTCAGGCAAATGGCATGACGACGAGGTTGGGTCAATCGTAACCTCAACCGATGAAGGTTTGGGCTGTCGCATCCATCCGCCGAAAAAATACTCATACAGTAAGCCATGGCTCAGCGACGACGAAGATGGAATGATGATGCCTGAGAGAAATAACGCAGTTAATCCTCTTCGGAGACCTCGCTTTCCTCCTCCACGGTAGGAAGAAGCTGTGCGGGTTTGGAACTCTACTCCTCTTCGGAGCTCTCCTCATCGTCGCTGTCCAAGTTCTGGTTCGGGGCTGGATCGATTGACGCTCTGCCGTTGCCGTTGCCCTCAATCGACTCCATTGGTTCTTGGCTGCCGGAGCCTTGGCGGCCGGCTTGGGCCCTGAGCTCGTTCAACTGAGCGATCCGTCGCTCTTGTTCAATCTTGCTCATAGGCTTGTTCTTCTTGTTCCTGGCGGCTGCCTTGGACTTAGGAGCAGCTGGTTGGGCAGGCGGAGGGGCCGCGAACGTCTTCTCCTTGTCAGCCCGAAGATGAGGAAATTCTTTGATCGCGAGGTCGTAGAGCTTAACTAAGGCCTCTTCAGATAGTTGTTCAATGTCCAACTCCAGTTCACCTGAGTCGTTCTCTCCTTGGCCGGTATCCTTCTTGATAATGTCGATAGCGCGCTCGAGGACGGGGCCATCAAGCTCTGCGATACCTGAGGCGATGACCTCCTTTTCGAGAGTCCCGATCTTGCGCCGCGCAGCTTTCTTGGGACCACCGGCCTTCTTCGCGGGACGCTCATTGAAACCACCGGTAGGCCCAGCAGCAGCCTTTCTGTTGTTCCCGCCGTTGTTGGTCTTCTTTGGCTTGGTGGGCTTGGGCTTCGCAGGCTTCTTCGCCTGGAGTGCCGCAAGCTTAGAGCGTTCGCTCATGAGGTTCTTCTGTAGCATCGCCACGACCGACTGTGCAATTTCCACATCGGCCATCTCTGCCGTCCCGGCGTTGATCATGTCGTTGACCTTCGCTTGTTCTTCCACAAGCCGCTTCTGGATCGTAGCCAGGCGGTGTTGTGTGGCCTTGATCTCCGGGTCGGCCGCCTCTGGTTCAGCCTCGGACTCATGATCTTCATCCTCCGAATCATCCTTGGGCACGGGGCTGGCATTGTGGAACGAAGCAGCTGGCGCGGCAGGTGCATGCTTTGCCATCCAATCGTCCTTTTTGTTGAACTCTCTTCGGAAAAGCTGTTGCAGTTGCAGAGCCTGTGCGTAAATGACGTGGCCCTCGCCATTAAAGAGTTTGCAGTTCTTAACAATGAGATCAAAATCCCTTTCAAACTCCTTTGCCGAGGTATATTCGCCGCCGCTCATTCTGGTGAACATCGTCTGCAAGTCCATTGGCTTCTTGACTATCTTATGGTAAGAAGGTATGTTGAGGGCGACTGGGTCGACGGGCTGCATGAAAGGGTTGTTGAACTCGTAGTACTTCGACTTCCGAATTTCATTTAGCACTTCCTCGCAGAACCGGATTTCGGGGGCGAGCTTCTTCTTGCGCTTTGTGTCATAGACCAGGTCCTTTGGATGGGCAGGCTTCACCGGCCGCTTTGCGCGTCCATCGACCTTGGTAGAGTCGCGACGGATGAGCGGGACTCCGTTGTTGTTTGCGGGGATGGCAAACGCCGGGGACTCAACCACCGGCTTCTGGGGAGCGTCCATGACGGCACCCTTGGAAAGACGCCGGGGCGAAGCTGTGGGAGCTGGCTGTGCTGTTGCACGTGGTTCCGTGTGCCGGGTGGGATGTTGCTTTGACAGCTCCTTCTTTTCGGCTTTAACCGACTCAGCTGCGGGCGCGGTGGCCATCCTTTGCAGGATTTGATCACTCAGAGACCTGGCCAAATTCGTAACCTCGTGTTGCTCGCCATTGAACGTGATGGAGTTTTCGACGATGAGAGCAACGTCGCGCTTGAAGTCGCCCAATGTGGTATATTTGGGGAGATCACCACGTAGCTTTTTCTCCATCATGCTGATGTCTACGGGGTTCCGGATTCTCGCCGAGTAGTCGCTCCAGAGGCCAGGCCAGAGATCTTGGACAGAGGCCTTGAAACTAGCGCCCGCTTTCGTCTTCTTCACGCCAGCGAGGATTTGCCTGAGCTGGCGGCCCATAAAATTTGAAATAGGGTTGTCGTTCAGGGTTGGGTCGCCCAGGAGTTTGGCCTCCCCCTTCTCATTACGGACCGGTACCTCGCGTACCGGCTGGTCGAGCTCCATGCGATCTGACTCGGCTCCGGTTTTGACCTTGACTTCTTCCGCAGTCGCATCAACCTTTGCGCGTTTGGCCACTGGCTCATCTTCGCTGTCGATGTCTCGCTCACGAGAGACCTTGGCTGCAGTTTGCGACGGCTCTGAGAGACTAGTATCGGCAGTTACTGGTGCAGTTGGAGATGCTGGTGGTCCATCAGCGATGGCAACATTTGTAGGGGAAACTGCCATGTCATTCGCCTCGTCCACCGGTGTGGTGGCTGGAACGTCACTGATTGCTGTCTCTTGTGTGCTTTCGGCGCGGTCTGCCGCAGAAGTTCGTTCCGGTTGAGTCTGCGTGTCATCCATGTCGATATCTTCCTTCGTTCCTGGGGAGATGGCAGAGCTGCCTGGGGAGGGCTGCGTTGGGATCTCAGGCAGGATGCTCGGTGCTGGCTCGTTGAGCGCGGTAGGCGTACTGATCGGCTCGTTCGAAACGACAGGTGTCGGCGACTTTACAGGCGCATCGGGCATGTCGCTATCAACAGCGACGTTTTTGTTGTCCTCCTCCATTGTGTCTTCCGGCGCATCGACCTTTGGTTTCGTCGTTCCGTTCGGCTCACCGAATACTGCCTGATTCGCCGAGAACGCTCCCTCGTTCTGCTCTAGCTTCACTTCGTCTTGGTGGTTAGGTATGCTGTCTGGAATCGGTGTGATCTCGGCGGGCGAAGCGTGACTACCGGGGCACGGTCAGTATGATTTCGCGATTGGAAGCGCAAAGATACACGTGGCAGCAGCGCTGAGGTTCTGGGAAGGTGGCAGAGAGACATGCGCCTGAAAACCAAGAGCAAGGAAGGTGCGCGCAGCTTACCCATTGACTTCCGAGTTACCATTGCGGACCTCTTTGTCGGTAACTGGGGTCGTCTTAAGCAGCTTCTCCTCGAGGAGCACGCCTTCTGACTGTTGCGTCGTCATGACTGCCATTCGGAGCGATGCGCGACTCAATTCAGAAGATGCGACATGAACTCAACTTTGCGCCTGGTTAGCAACCTTGCAACATCCACGAGAGCGCTACTGAGAAGCGCAGGCAGGATGCGATAGGCAGCAGGATGCAAGAAATAATGCGCAATGCACGACACCACGCGGAAGAGGAAACCCAGTGATGCAGCACAATATGCGATGCGACCGATGTTGTGATGTGGTAAATTCAAGGGTGGGTTTGCAGAGAGGCAATTGGCGCGTGGCGGGGATGTGATTTTTGGCGGCGGCGGAACGTGCGCACGCGTTTGGGTGTGAAATGGAAAGCAAGAAGGCAAGAACGAGAAAAAGAAGAATGGCGGCGACCACTTACATTTGTGCAAAGCTGCGTGGTGGGGAGGAAGGCTGAGGACAGCCAAAACCCCGGTTGCCAGCCTCGCGCGATGGCGACAGTCGGGAAGGAAAAACCCAGAACAAGTCGGGCGCGAATTCGGGTGGCTGGGTTGATGCGACAGCCGGGATGGGGGCGAGTTAGGTTAGCGGGCAGTCGGGAGGTGCTGGCAGAAAAAAAAAAGAGGGAGGAGAAGAGGATGGCCCGGCCGATTGTTGGAGAGGTGCAGCCTGTCGCGTTATGCTGCGGTCTGATGGCTCTGGTTGGTCCGTTCCGGAGATGTGGGGGGCGAGATGGGTTTCGTACCGCGTCAGGCCTTTTCAAAATTTCTGGGTGAAAACACATGTCAGTCCCGGTCGGCAGCCCAGAGCTATTTATGAGAGCTGTCTTGCTCCAGAGCGCTGCGGGTGGCTCCGCCTCTGACTGGCTCGCTGGGCTTATCGAGCCCGCTTTGAGCAGTCTGGTTGGCCGCAGGCATGCGAGGTGGACCGTGCGCGATCGACACGAGGGACACAAGGTGTCTCCTGTACCACTGCCCGCCTTTGATTCTGCTCTTCAAAAAGCAACTGGAGCAGACATCGCCATCGCCTCTCGCAAACTCATCTACCACCCGCTGCCATCGCTTGCCACCATGCAGCGCCGCTGGCCTGGGCTGGGCAGGCCCACGCGCCAGCGACAGCAAGCGACCAGCGCTGCAGAAACGCAAATGCGACAGACGACAAGAGGCGGAGCCGCATGCGACGTGCAAGATGAGCCCGGCACACAAAGCTTCGACACCAACAAAGACAGGAGATGGGCGTCCTCACCTGCGAATTTTGAACCGCCGGCAAACGGCGGACTGCGAACGCTTCCGGCTTGACCGCTAATCACCAAGACGAATACTCGGGAACGGGACAGACGCAATAACTTCAACCGTGGACAGCGAACGGGTAGGTATTGTTTCGGCTGCAGAGTCTGTTGCATCAGCCGGGTGCCGAGGGCAAACGATGGCGATGACGACAACGATGGCAGCCGCAGCGGCGACAAGAGAACAGCAGCTGCCGCGATCTGAAACTGTATGCTGCACCGCGATCGTATCCAGCGCCGCGTTCGCAGGATACGCGAGAATGACGCGAGAACTGGTGCAGACGGGCAGCCAACCACAAAAGGGGGTGCCAACGGGTCTAATTTAAAAAGGAAATTTCCCTGTGCGAATTGCCGTTGAACCCCTTCTCTTGGGACTTGGGGACATGTCCGCGCGTGCCCTTTTTTTTTGGGGGGGGGGGGGGGGGTTTTTGGCGGGGGGG
>Ga0247780_1000497_pt1 | contig 36544 bp, 18 predicted proteins | sample UWRJL079202R5_FD_179927 | JGI IMG/M metagenome (GOLD analysis project Ga0247780, IMG submission 179927) | Plant litter microbial communities from Arlington Agricultural Research Station in Wisconsin, United States - UWRJ-L079-202R-5 | ecosystem: Environmental > Terrestrial > Plant litter >...
AATAAATTATCCTTTAAACAGGATAATAAATAAGTAGTTAGTTAAGTAAATACGTAACGTTACGCTATTTAAATTATAAATAAGTTATTATTATATAAGATATAATAATTCTACTAATTTATAATTAGTTCTATTAATTAAGATTTACCCCTTTTTATAATGTAGTTACTAACTTAGTAATAAGAGGCTAATATAATAATAAGAAGTTAGCAAATAATAGCTTAAGTGTGTAACTTTATATAAAATTTTAAGCTAATGTAATAATTAAAATATACAGTTATAATACCTTATTAGTTTTTAATACTTAACTTAGTATTATTTTTCTTAATCTTAAAGCACTTTCTCTTTAAAGCAATTCTATTATTAACATTACTTTAATATAAGTATAATAATAAATAAAATTACTAAGAGTTAAGAGAGGAGGCCTTATACCAGAGCGTAGCGGAGGTCTATAAGGCTGACGATCGAAACGGCTTTAGTAATTTTATTTATTATTATTTAAAGATCCTTTCACTCTGCTTTTATTCTTTATATTAAATCTGTAGCTCTGGAATGTGGAGGGGATTCCAGCCTTCAGACCTTGTAGGAGTCAGGACGGGAATGCCTCTAGGCTAGAGGGCCTGTACTGGCTTACAGACTCTAAAGTCCTACTAGCTTTCAGACTTAAAGTCTAGCGCTAGTAAGCTTACTATGTAACAGTTACGGAAATTAGAGGGCATAATATTATTATAACCTGCACCTAGCACAGACCTAAATGGCTAGTTAGGTTAAGACAGAGTATATAGCAGGACGCTAAAGACTAAGTGGGCGTTCTGAAGTCAGCTTGTTAAACTAACACTCTTAGACGGGGGTATAATGTCACGATAGGTCGCTGTTACTATAATGCACAGAGGTAAGTCTGAAAAGTAGGACATAAATAAATAATGTAATACTAATGTGAGGAATTAGAAGTCCCTCACGGCCATTATGGTCACAATGATGACTATCTATACTAGTTATCTAAGAGGTGCTTCGTACCTTACTTAGTGTTGCTTACTTGCTCACTTGAGGACTAAGCACTCCATTACTGAGCACCCTCTGCTTAGTAGCCTTAGGAGTGCTTAGTAGCTGAGCGCTGGCGCTAAGACTGAGCAACTCCTGATTATTTGTAAGGGCTTTAGGTCTTTACACTCTTAGTCCAGCCCAAAACACCGTGTGCACTGTTTCCTGCGCGGGGACTTGGTCGGGCCGCTCCGGCCCTGATGACGGCCTGTAGGGTCGTTACAGGTATGGTATAATAATGATTATTCCGGGGGTCCTCTAGCTTCAAAGAGGTGCGTGGCTTTAGTCCTCTTATGGAGGCCTGGCTGGCCCACGTAATTACAGCCTGTGGGTCTGTAAGATGTCTGCGACACTTCCTTTATGTAAGTTTAAAATAATTTCATTTTTCCTCCTTTACATCTTCTCTCTACACCTAGCCCCTTCCTTATTTATTATCATCCACTTCCTCTCCAGTGATCTCCCGTATACAAGACTTACCACTACTGAAAAGCTTAATCAAGATCGGGTTCTACATACAATAATAATAAAAGTATACATAACAGTTATCCTTCTCTGGATAACAGTTTATATAATCCTATAATTACTTAACTAGTAGCTTAGTCCTGTAAGTACACAGGAACTGCTGGAAGTCCTGGATATAGCCTAAATTGGCACAAATAGCGTTAAACACAGAACTGACTTCCTTCCATTCACTATCAGGCTTATTAAATAACAGAACTAGACATCCCATTAAATAGTTAATAGCAATTTCTCTACAAGCTCTACAGTACTTAGAGGCTCCAACATAGTTCAGTAACGGCTTTATTAACGGGACAGCGTTATCTAGCACTTCTTTTAAGGTAGGAACGACTATAGTGATACGGACAGGTAATACTGCAGGTTTAGACAAACAACCACAACCGATAATCTCTAAACTATCACGGCAGCTAAGGTAGGTTTAGGATAAAACAGAACTACTGTAAAATATCTAGCAGTCAGCATAGAATATATGCCCGCAGAAGAGAGCAACCCCGGCACGCAGCTTAATAGTTTTGTCCAGTAATGTATTCAGCTTAATAATGTCAAGCTAGGTGTAACAGATTAGATATACTACCTGCCTAGCTGGCTGATTCCCAGTGAGACTTAATATATACTACACTACCTGATATTATAACATAAGAGTTATCACAAAGGTTACTATTATAAATGTTTAAGGAATGGGAGCTTCTATACCAGTAGGTTAACGTGATTATATACTACTCCAGCAGGCTGGCATTATATAATAGGTAAACATATATATAATGTACGTGTATTACAGCGGGTGACTATAATAACAATAAGTGGTATAATAACAGTAAATATATAGGCAAACAGAGTAATAATAGTGTATGGGGAAACAGAGTATAAAGGAGATAAACAGAGCACAAAGGAGAGCTTTTTTAACCTGTAACCCGAACTACAATGGTGATATTATAATAGTGGAATAATAACTACACATATTTAAGGTCAAGTACTATTTCTGTTATACTTACAACAGCTCTGGCAAGGTGCTTGTTAGGTCAGGTTAGTTCTAACAATTAAGGTACACAGGGCAAGTTACATATACTAAATATGTTAATTATTCATCATTATCTACAGCGATAATAAGCCACTATATTACTATAAGTCTTTAAGACTTAACATAGTTACTAACATTAAACCACTTAATATACTGTAATTTATTAAACCAAGCGGTTTAAAGTTTAGTTATATCACATTCTATATATATCAATACTAAATCCAGAGTTAGGAGAAAACCTCATTACTAATCTACCTTAAGCTAACAGCTTAAGCACAGGTTATTTAACAAGGAGGTAAATAACTCTTAAAACGTTCACCTATTCAGATCTTATTATTACCCTGTACCGTTCCTTAATTCCTTATCGTAACTTAAGTAGTCCGGCGGCGCTATAAGGGAGGAGGGTTACTATCGTCCGTTATCTTTCTCTTAATAGGCGTCTTCTTTACTGTCTTTAATCTAAGTCTCTTCTTTATACTATTTACCCGCTTTCCTACCTTTTCCATCTCCTTATTAACATTATCCTTCTTAAAATCCTCTTCTCTATAAATAACGTGTTTAAGGGGCTTAGCGTAGTTAGTGAAATAAGTGTAATCACACTTAAGTTTGCTAATAGGAGGATAACTGTACTTCTCTATAAGTTAAATCCTTTTACACTTAATCTCTAAGAAGGTGTTAAAGACAGTCTCCCACATTATAATATCGGGATCAAAGTTTAATTCTATAACACACGTGCCATTAACCTAAACGATAGGGTTTCCATCCTTACTAAGCTTATCCCAGATGTGCATATTAATAATAACAGGTCTTAAGAAACTTATATACAGAAGGATAAGCTAATTCTTAATAAGGTCTTTAACGTTAGTAACCTTTACTAGGTCTACTGTGAACGTTTTAAGACTAGTGTTGATATCCTCTCCCTTATTTCCCTCTTTTAGTAAGCTAGAGCCTAAGAGGCAGATAATAGATAAGTAAATCCTGCTGATAAATAAAGCTTTATCACTTAAGTAGTTGCAGATAGATTAAGGTAGCTTAACCGCCTAACTGAACCGGTTTATTAGGATGGTTAAGCTGTGTTTAGCAACCTTATATGTAAATAATAACTTTAAAACCGGGTCTTTAACCTTTACCAGCATCTGGGGGCTGATTTCTTTAACCCACTAATATATATTAGTATAGAATTAGGCTAGTAGTAAACTAGTTAGTATAACTAATAAGTATATTAATTAGTCTAATGTTAAGTTTATATACCTTATATAGTCTGCGCTTTATAAACCACTTGTTAATAATACTAATAATAATAGGGAGATATTACTAGACAGGCTTTGTCTATTTAATGCGGTACAGTTAACTAATATACTGTTAGATAGTTGCCATGTTCTATACAAACCCTACTCCAATACTATGGTTATATTAGTAATGTGTGTTAAGTCTAGCGCTGGATACTGATAAGTTTAATATTAGTATGTTAAACGTGGTGTCGGCCTAATTCCATTACTTTATAATAGCCTGACGCTTATTTATTAAGAGTCTTAAGTGAATAAACTTAACTTTAAAGTTCACCTTAACGAATATAGTAATAACCTCCTTATATTTAGCTGTTAATATATCTGTTTATTTAAATCAGCTAAGGGGATATTAAACCTGTTAATGTACTTATACGGTATATTAGCTGGTTTAATTTTAGCCTTATTAGGATGCGGTCTATTTACTGTTACATAATAGGGCTGTTTATTATAATCAGGACTTTAGCGTTTTCTTAACTAGGTTCAGATCGGATCTCCATCACTTATTAAAGACAGTACAACTTAATTAGTAACTTAAAGCATGCGAAAAAGAGGGAGCTAAGTCGGTCCTTAAGGGGGATATAGCTATCGTCCTCGTTTAATATTACGTACGTGTAGCTGATACTACTATCTGTGCTGTTATATATTAATAACTAGACGAAATTAACACTAAGCTTCGTTAAGCCTAAGCTATTAAGGTTAACCTTTATCTGTTACCTCAGGTTAAAGGCCCTGTTAAGTGTGGATTTAGATGTATATTTCACCTTTTTTACAGTCTTAAGATTGGTGATCGTTCAAATCTCCTCCTCCGTCAGCTAACAGACGGGATTATTATGTATTATTATTATATATATATGTTTGCTTTAGGCCTCTACTGTAACGGCTTAAAGTAACGCTATATTAAGTGTATTAATCTAGTCTAAATCCTTCTCTTTACCTTTCTTAAGATTACTATTAATGTAATCGTCGGTAATCTGATCTATCTCCCCAAGTGTAACATTACTTAGAATTTTATTAATATTATTATAAACAGCGTTATAGTCCTTACTATATCTGATAAAAGTTAAGTTAATTTCTAAAGGGCCCAGTCTGTCCTAAGGATAATACTTTAAGTTATTTAGCAGGGTTATAAGAGTGTTTATTCCCCTGTTAATAATAAATATATTATTCACCTTTAAGATATCTTTGGCGTTAAGGTTGATATCCACCTTATTAAAGTCCTAGATATTATTTTAATAAAAAGGAACCAGCTTCCACTAATACTACTTATACTCTTAGTAGATACTACGTAACTTTATAATAGTATCGTTCTCATTAGTATAATATTTAGTAATAAGTATGTCAGACCCCTCCTTATATGTTAGCTTATCACTTATATAATGGAAGTCTGGATTAAGCTGGAATATATCTAGTATCTTTATTATAATAACCTATATTATTAGGCTGAAACTTTTCTAATCCGTAATCTTATTCTAAGCAGGAGTTACAGACACACTACCTTATAACACTTTCAGGATAACCTGTATAAGACGCTAGCACTAAGAGTCGGAGTTACACAGATTAATGGCTTCGTTGCATATCATAAGCTGGAATTTAAACTTTTTACTTTTCGTAATATAGGCATTAATACAGCGGACCTGGTAGATTTTAAACTTTTAGCATTCTAACACAGGGATTATAGTAAGATTAGTTACATATTAGTGGATATAATAAGGTGATTAGAAAGTAAATTAGTTAAAATATTAAAATTTATATACTAACTAATTTACTTTATAATAGGGTGGGGTATAAGGATAGGATGTGTAGTTAATACTTACTTAGGGTATCGGTTAAGGAATAATCCGTATCTATTTACTTTAACGTGCTTACTGTAATTACCCCTAAATTTCTTATTAAGCTTACTTAATTACTTAGCATATTTCTTATCGTTATTATCGTTAACATTACTCTTATTATCTGCCTTAACAAGCCTGCTAACTGTAATGTCCAAATCACCCCCATCGTCCTTAAATTCGCTGCTAGATCCTATATTATCAGAACCCTTAAGGCTAGGGGTTATTAGGCCTGTAGGAGTAGCAGAGATCCTTAACTTCTAAATTACATATTAGTTATACACTTATTATCTAATGTACTTAAACATATCTATATCGTGCTTAGTTATAATTATCCAGTAAACAGCCATAATAATATATGCCAAAATGTACATAACCAGCATTACTTTAGGGTTTTCTATATCATTTACGTAACTATAAAAGTTATTATCTATCTACTACATACTTTAAGTTCACGTACAGTAAGGGTTATCTTATGGAATCTGGGTAATATTTTAATAAAAAACGTAGAGCTCTAATTTAGGGAAATTTAAATATAGCTTATTAAATGTTTAAATAACTAGGGGCACAGGGTATAGGTATAGGGTGGGTCTAGCCTTAATCTTCTTACCCGCCTTCTTCTCTCTAACAAGTTAATAATAATACATAAGCACTACTAAAGCTATCGTGAAGGTTTTACTAGTGCCGACTTTATTTATACAGAACTAGGACTTAATTAGCGAATTAGAAAGGTTAAACATAACGTACGTATCTTTTATAATCAGCTTTAAGTATTAAACCAGTTAAAATACTATATTAGTACACTAACAGGTATAATGTGTAATTTACTAATTATCTAATAAGGGAGAAGATATTTCGTTCCTTTACAGATTTCCTAATTCCAAGCCTAGCTATACTTATTCTTTATCTTCTCATAATCGAAACGTAAGGAGTCCTCGATACTCTTATCAAACACCTTTTTAAAATCGTCTAATATAACTAGCTCTAGGTGATTAAGTGCTATACTTAAGATAGTTAAGTCATTATCAACACCAGTAAACAGATATACCTGCGATAATAACGACTTAATGCTGTATAATCCTTTAAATCTAGCCTTTATCAGCTTAAAACGCTTACTTTATAAATACTTAATTAGATAATTATCTTTATTATATTCCAGCTTAACATTTACAGAGATGTCGGCAAGATTTTCCAGAATAGTTATCTACAATGTGATAAATTACACCAGGTTAACTTTTTACTTAATACCGAATAGGTAACTAAACTAGGTAATAAAGGTCTTATCCAGCTTATAAACGACGGGTTCTAAGAACAATCCCATATGTTAAAGGTTCCTTACTAACAAAATTAGCATTAGGATGCTGACAGGTTCTGTATTAGTGTCGTCTGTAAAGTGCCAACCCTGGTTTTTATTTATATAAACTGCCGAGATTTTAGCCCTAGTAATCATCAGGTGAAGACGCTTAATCTAATTACTAAACACCTTTTTATATCTAAATTCGTTAATTAGGGACGCGGTGGACCTGCCTAATATATATATCGTTAGGGAGTGGAGTTATAAGTTTATAACACCCTATTTATTAACCTCACTTAACTTATGCTGTTCCTTATTAAGCTGTTTACTAATAGATATTACACTTATTCTTATAACCTTAAACGCCAAACCTTTCTTAAGACCCTTACTATCTAAAGGTGACTGGAACGTATATAAGCGACGTTTATTAAAGTATAATAGATATAATACAGTATAAAACCAGTTATTAATAACGTAACCTCCCTATATATCTAAAGTACTGTTAGGATAGCAAGTGTACTAAGGCGTTACATTCTGATTATGGCGAGTCTTCACGTTACGGAGATACGTATACAGTATAGCGATATTTGTCACTATAATGTAGTATTAGTGCTAGGCTTCTTCGCTAGTTATATTAACATTACCAATATCACCTTACTAGATAAAGAGGACTAGGATATCCCCTTCCATTTTAGTAAGTGCCTTTAAGATTTTACCAACCTTAAGATAGTTAAATATAATTAGAACATTTATATAGATGTCTATCCACACCTTTCTAATATACAGGTTACCAGGAAACGATTCTCTACCTAAGGGGTTATTATAAAGATCACTGTTCTTAAATGTCATATCGCTATATTTTAAAAAACACCAGAAGCTAAGGTAGTCTGTAACTAAAAGATATATAGTTAGTAATTATCATTAAGTATTAAATTAATTAGTTTATTAAGGAGTGGTGAATATTAAACTAGTTAGTTTATTAAAAAGTAGTGAATATTAAACCAGTTAGTATATTAGGGAGTAGTGAATATTAAACCAGTTAGTATATTAGCAGTAATATACTAACTAGTTTAATATGTAACTTACCTTTAAGGTCCAAGTGTTTAGCTAAGTTAGCCTTATCCTTATACCCTAATACAGCAGTGAAGTCTCTGTCATTTTTAAAGCTGTTAACATCTAGCATATATATAAATATCTAACTAGGGAGCATCTTATCCTGGATCTTAAGGTACTCCTTTAAGAAGTTTAAAGAGACAAACTCGGACTCATGCTTAACTATCTCGTATGTAACGTTTACGTGCTATACAGGCGCCTTTATACGGTATAACGTGAGAGCTGAGATGTTATAGAATCTAACGTGGGGTATGATTATCAACTTGTAAATAAAGCCTTTCTCTCTACTGGCCTCCACTACCCTATATAAAGGGTGATTCCGTATGTTATTTATATTATATCTCTAAATCGCCGGCTTAAACCCCTGCTGTATTATAATAATGTCTTTTAAGACCGAAAAGAATACTGTCTTTTTACTTCCTTTAAGGTTAACATTTATACTAATAAACGTCTATTCAGCTAATTTTTAAGCCTTTATGTCAGCAGTATTTATACTAATAGTCACCTTACCTTTACCCTTAGCTTTAGCTCTAACGGCCTTTAAAGGTATAGTTACGGTTAGTGGGGGTGATGCGAATTAAGGTGCGGGGTTGTGATCAGTAAGGTACAGTGTCGCGATCGGTAAGGTTAAAGTCTGGTTAATTAATAACTAAGCTCTGGTAAACTAGGCTAATTAAAATAAGTTAGGGGCAGAGATTAAACCAGTTAGTTTACGGAAATCGGTATACTAATAAGGGTTATTAATCTATTCTTTAGAAGTTTATAGTTTTTTTTTAGGGGGGTAGGTGTAATGGTCGTATAAGGTGGGGGTGGGGTACTATTTATACCCTTAGGGCCAGTAAAGTTCACACCCGTGGACTAACTAGTTTAATCACGGCCTAAAGTTCACACCCGTGGGTAGACTAACTAGTTTAATTATTACCTTTAAAAACTGGCGTGCCTTTAGAGCAGATTCTCGCCTTTTAGTAGGGTTTACTATACCACACGTTTAGTAGGGATCCAGTACTTTAGTTTGTTTAGTTACTAGTATAATTAACACTTACATCACCACAGGCTAAGGGGTTTGTGATGTTATATATTTAATAAAGGTTTAGTATATCAGTTTATTCAGTTCCGGCACAGTAACTTAATCAGTTATAATGGTTTAAATGGTGTTTCACATGTTTCACTACAGGCAATATAGTATCCTAAGTCTAATGTTAACTAGTAATGCTATCTGCTTCGCCTTACAGAGCAGCCAAGTGCTACAATGCGACGGGTCGGCCTTTACCTATAGTGAGATCTGCAATACCATACTTTTAGTGGAGATTCAGTACATTCACTCGTTCAATTCCAGCGGTGTAATTCACTTAGATCGTTATAACTAAATAGTGTTACTTAGCATAGTGGGTAGTATTACAGGTCTAGTGTTAACCCATCACATCCCCTGGCTTAATTTAGACTGGAAAAGTAAATATATCTCAAGGTTACCACATCTAGCAAATCGACTTAAAGGGGTCCACCATTACTTAAGTTTAGCAAGAAACGCAACAATTAATATAACAGAGTGGTTAATTATTAGTTTGTAAACTTAATTACCAAATGTTCCACTTTATATTTATACTATTATTTATAACATGTGAAAGATAAAAGTTCCTTTATAATAGTGTTTTATAATACCGTTAAGTTAGGCCATTATTATCGGTCTTTATTATAGTAAGGAAGGCCATTATAGTAAAGAGAAACTTTAAGTAATATTAAAGATGAAATATAAGAATATTAAGTACGTTAGCACCACTATCATTTACAGTTCATAATAATAATTTATTTATTAATTATATCTTATATCCAACTCAAATCTAAGGTGCTACTACTACTAGTACAGCTAGTTACATAAGGGGAGCTATACATTTATCAAACCAGATGTTAAGTTTATCTATTAATAACGACTTTATAATAACATCATACGTTAGCATTTAAAGCAGGAAACTAACCTTAACCACCAGTATTAACACGCCGTATTATAAGAGTTAGAGGTAAGCCTTACCAAACACCTAAGTATAGCTTCTAATATCCCGTAACCATACCGTTACGTCTAGCAGTTTTAACATACTAAGAGTCTTACCAGCCCGTTACACATCCTCCTCCTCCTCCTCCTCCTCCTCCTCCTCCTCATCCTCATCACTACCATCCTGCATAGCTACATCATCTACTCCCTAATATAACCTACTTATACCGTTACCGTTAGGACTAAGGGAGCGGTACAACTTCTGTAAGATTTTTTAAAGATTGTTACTAAAGAACACTACATATAGCTCTTATCTTCCATTATTATAATGGTATATACTACCAGAAAGGAATTACTTAGTTATATAATTACCCTTACCCTTTATATAAGAAGGGGGAAATGTAAAGATGGTTAAAAGGAACTATATAACCTATTTAAACTCAGAGGTCCTCTTATTACTCTTACTAAAGGAGAAGAATGACGTTCCTGTTAGGTAGGGTAAGATTTATCGGGTAAGCAGGATAATGTAATAGAGGTCCTGAAACCACTTATTAGCTGCTACTGCTCTAAGGAAATAGCTAAGTATATTAAATATTCTTTATGTTACTACCCGGTAATTCTTCACCAACCATACCTTCCATGCCCTTTAGTCCCACCATTTAAAGAGAAAGCGGATAAGCTCCCAGGGGTTGGTAATACCGGCCTTATTGCTATAAATAAGGTGGGGATGGCAAGGCTTCTCTAAAGGCGCGTTCTTATTAAAGAACCTCCTAAACATAACACTCTAATAATATATTAACAGCTTCCGGTTAAAACCCTAATTAATAATAGGGACCAGCTTTTTAAAGTTCTCGTTCTGGCAGGTTATCTTATTTTAGATATCTTAATTAAACTAATAGAGCACTAGACATGTCAGATACTCCATCTATATAGTTACCACTACTTCGTTACCCTTAATTTACTTATCCTAATACTATAGCTAGGCTTAAAGTAACTACACCTAAATATACTAAACCTCCTTAACCGCTTATTACTACTTATAATACTTAGTATAGAGTAACAGGTTATTAATAAGGAGCCTCTAAGTGACTACTCCTGTAAACTGCCAGAACGGCCACTAGAATAAACCTTACCACTATTACTTAAAACCATAGCGGACCATTAAACGATACATCCCCAGCCCTATCTGACATCTCTTTACTAACTAAGGTATATCCAGGTCAGCTACACCCCTATTAAGAGTAACAGCATAATTAATAATAATGCTAGCCGGCGCATCTTCTTTTAACTCGTTACAGGATGTCCACTCCCTTTAAGTCCACTCATCCCTGAAAAGCAGCAGCTCCTTATAGATATTATTACTATTATAACAGTAGTGAAAGCATTATAGGGTGATAATTATAAGTACTGTGTTAGTAAGTGAGAATATAAGGCCTATTTAGCTAAGGATATACTTAAATAGGAAGCAGTAGTGGTTAATCTAGGCACGGAGGAAGTTAAGCATAGTGGTGGTAAGGATTATAAACCAGGTAAGGGGGTGGTTAGCTGCCGTCAGATTAGGTGTATTAGCGTTGTTATTATTAAAGGTGTCCCAGACCTAGTATATCTCTTAAAAGAGGGTTATTATTATGTGGTGCTCCTTTTACACACCGTAAGAGCGGCCCTGGCACTCCCACATATTCAAGGCAGCGCGCGCCTTTAAGAGCAGGTAGCTCTTTTTAAGGGCAGCCTAGTGGATAATAATAGCTTTACCTGCCTGTTAGAGCTGCCTGACATAAAGGGGGTTAATGGCCAGGTTCTTATAAGTAGGTAGTTATAAGGCGTAAACCTTCTACACGTTAAACAGGGCTTTAAATAGGTTATACTACTGTAAGTAAATAAGCTTATTACTAATCTTTACCCCCCTAGGCGCCAAGGTTGCCATTATACTGCCAGCCTCCCCAGTTATAACCTATAGGTAGAAAGCTACTAGCAGCTTAGGTGTATAAGGGCTGGGAGGTCCTTTATCTTCCCTGCCATCTTTACCGCTTTAATGTCTCCTTAGGCGCTTCCACTACCCCCGCCTGCCTTTACCTTTATTATTATTAAACTATACATTACTTTAGGTTATTATTCGCTCCACCTTAGCTGCTGCCTAGTTAATAGCCCCATTAGCTCCCTCTTTAGGGGACCTAAGTGGGGATGTAAAGGCCTTATAGCGGCAAGGACTAGCAACTTCACCTTCTTCGTTTAGGGGTATACCCTCCTTTTCACTACCTAGGCCGCTACTATTCCCATAATCACTATCTTTTAAGTCCTATATAACCTGCTCTTTAATCCACTCCTCTTAAGATTTAAGGATTACCTTTAAGTAACAGGTATAGTATAGGTACGTCTTTACTACCTTATCTACTACGTTGTATAATAGGGCAGTTAGCACGGCAGTAATCTGCTTCCTTAAATTAACAAACGTCTTATCGTCGTTTAGGAAGTGGGAGTTAAAGTAAGTCTCTTAATGCTTTAAGAACTAATTAGCTATAAGTTTAAACCCTTTACCTGTTATTATTACTTTATAATTAACTGATAATATAAACTAGAGCTTAATGTTCTTATAGGTGATGTAGATAATAAAGTCCCTAAAGTGGGAAAGACACTTAAGGTTACCCTTAATATTTACCTAAATACTATCAGTTAGCGCCTTAAGGTGTTACCCTCCTAATGTAAGCCTTATATACTGCATCCTCCCTATGCCTTAAGGCATATTATAATCCTTACCGTTATTACTACCCTCTCTAATAGCTGTACCTTAGGGGCGGGTTATCCCAGCTTCTCCCGGTGCATATGTGAGATATACTGCAGCCTAGCAACTTTATAGGATATGCTAGGCAATGTTTACATTATAAACCATTACACCATTCTCGTCAGGTATTAAAGTAGCTGTAAGGATAGTAGGAGCTAGTATAACGTTAAATTATAAGCTGTACTGTTCGCCTAATAACAGTGTTAATATAAGCTTACAGGCTGGATCGTTAGCGATAACGTTAGCTTATAGCCTCTTATTAATAAGGCGCTTATACAGCTTAGGAAAGAATATATACATACCTATTACATCCCAGCCTATCACTTACTTAAGGCTGTAATATAAGATGTAATATAATAATATAAGGACCTATTCCTCTAATAGTAAATTTAGTATTATTAAGATAGGGATATTAAGATAAACGTTAGTAATAATATTTTTATTATCGTACTTATTTAAATACCAGCGGATCCCTTAACAGATAGCAGTAAGTAACGTCCTAAACGCATATATACTGTTAATATTATAAGATATAAGTGATGGGAGGGCAGTAATAATTATAATACTATGGTGTACTGCTATATAAAGGCGTGTCGGCACGTCCTTATCCTTCTAACTGTCGTAACCTTTAAAAGTAATATAGTAATTAAGACTAGGAGGGTATTTAGTAAGGCCTAGTTATCCACTGTTAAGCACGTTTAGTATTAGGCCCCCTTTTACCACTGTGAACATTATAGTAGGGTCCTAGTCATCTTACTAAGGCTGCCCCTGGGTTATAAGTGATAATCTTAATTACTGCCACAGCCTGTCAGTTACATCTGCTAACAAGCCGCAATCTAACAAGACTCCTTCACCTTAGTAAAGTGTTATGTGCTTAAGGGAGAGGGGGTTAACAGCTACCTTATATACTTTAACAGTATAGGTAAAAAGCTGTCGTAACTGTTATGTTAAAAATATATAAAGCGGCCTCCTATAGGCTGGCTGGGCGTAAGGTGATCCTGGTAGGCTGTTATAAGTTACGTCCTTAACGTTAGCCTCCACCTTTTCACCCTAATTACCGTGTAAGGGCAGTTCTTAACGGTCTAATATTAACCCTGCCGCGCTGCTTTAGACTTGTAATGACTGCCTGCAGCCCTAACTGGATAACGTACCCTTACCGCTAAATAGTAATAGCCTGCTACTACTCCTGGCCTAGCTAACGCTCCTAACTCTATAACTGCCGTTACTTTATAATGTGGAGGGATATAAAAGTGATAAAGACCTTAAGGCGTTACTTTGGGCTTCTAATACCCCCCTACGGTCCTGGCTGGATAGTGTACCCTTATTACCTCTAAATGGTGATGGCCTGCTGCTACTCCTACTATCCCCTAGTAGGCTGCCACTTCCACTGCTTCCACTGGCCTAACTGATACTCCTAACCCTGCCTCTGTTACTGCTTTATAATGTAAGATTATCTAGTAGTAAGGGGGAAGGCTGTGGTGTAGATGGGAGTTAGCGTTACTAGGTGGTAATAGGAGTAGGTGAGCTGGATTAAGAGTGGGGCAGCCTGGTACTTACCCCTACCATTATATTACAGATATTAAAAGTGCTGGTTAATATATATTAGGTAGGGTGGGACTGTTATAAGGTAGATAATGACGGCCTGCCTGTGTGTTAGTTACTAGCAGCTAGTAAAGTAGGCTGTAAATGTTATAATAAGCTATCGCTTTCTTCCGTTTAGTTACGGTTATCTTACATGTTAGCCACTGTCGGCAGGAGGGTTAGTAACTATAGTGCTAACGGGTGTTACTGTTATAATAGGTTACTAAGTTATAAACTGTTACGGCTTCCTGTTATTATTAAACGGATGTTATAAAAGCCAACTATTACCACCTTTAATAACGCTTTTTTACTAATTAGTTTAGGAGTTTTCTTACTACTGAGAACTTCTTTATTTTTCTAACGCCCTAGGTCTTTATTATCCCTAACCCTAACTAGTAGCTGCATAGCAGGATTTAATAACAGCCGATTGTGTAATATCGCTGTAAGTTCTGCCTCTACAGTCTTACGCTTTGTAACCTGCTAGGAGAGGTTTTATAACACGTTCTTAAGGAAGACGTCATTAAAGTAGTTATTATTTAAAGGCTTTTTAAGTTCTGGGAGGTATATCTCTTCTGCCCATATTTCCCTGGAAGGTCTTTAGTTACCCCCCCCAGCATTAGCTTATTCGTGTTAATCGTTACTATTAGTGATATTTTAAGTTAGCTGGTTTATATCTTCTTATATTATAATTATAATAAATGGTTATTATGGGTAAGTGGCTGGTACTAGCTATTACGTCTAGTTAAAGAGGTTATGATATAGTAGGTATGTTATTTAGGAAGTGTACCTGTTACTACACTGGTGTTACTCTCCCTCCCTCCTTTTTATTAATAATAAGCGCTGTAAGTGAAAACCTAAACTGGTTATATATAAGTTACTGTGGCAGTGGGGACTTAATATTAGGGCGACTGGCCGGGACAGGATCTGGTATTAGTGCTGTTAGTCTGGTTACGCCAGTATTATCTCTCTTAATAAGTATGGTAAATGGTTACTAAAAGTAACCTTATAGTAAGTCGTTAACGGCAGTTAGACGTGGTAATGGAGTTGGTGGTGGCGTGCGTGGCAGAGGAAGACTGCTATCTATAGCGACGCCAGTGGCTGGGTTAGTTATCTGTGTTTGTGTTTATAAGGGGGCTGGTTGCTAATAGTTAATTAATGGTCTTATAAGAACGCCTTTACGTTACCTCCTTACCCAGTTAGCTACGTTACGTTAGTTTTACTCTCTTCTAGCTACTCTCACTTCCTCCTTAATGGCGTATAACTTAGGGCGAACTATATTACATTATTAAGCTGGCCGTGGCGATAGGTGTTAATTGTGTAAACTTATTAATAAAGTAACGTGGTATATTGCTCTTTAACGGCGGTAATCTGTTAATGTGCAGCTTTTCGCGTTTCCCAGAAAACCTTCTTCCCCTTATAGTTAATCCAGGGCGATCCTTTAACATTAGCTCTAGATAATAGTGGGGTGTTTATCGTCCGTGTTTTCATGGTTATAACGATTAATAATGTTACGTCATTACCTTTTTTAAGATTATCTAATAGGCTGTAGTTACTAAACCAGTTAGAGCAGTTGTTTTAGTAAACTAACTGGTTTACTAATAATGTAAAGCCTTTATCTATATCTCTCTATATGTAATGTACATATAGTGTTACTTTAATAAAGCTCTGCTTAGCGCTATTAATACGCACACTAAAAGGTACCCCAAACACTAACATCTGCTTATATTGTAAAGTTTTATAACTTAACACTTTTACAATTCCAGTGTAAATATATCCAAATTCTAGTTAAAGCTTCTTTATACATTATCTATAATATATACTAGTTTTAGGGATATTTGGATGCAGACGGGAGGAGGAGCTAATTTACATATTAAACCTTTATAATTTATATAATAACATACTTACTTTTTCCCTCCATTATAAACCATACTACTACCTTTTTTCAGATCTCTTAGAAAATTAAATAAAGCGATTAAAGAGGATTAGGGTATTCTTCTATATAAAATATGTAACCTTTAACCTAATCGTTAAAGTGTAGTTATTAAAGAATTATAAATATAATAATAATTTAAGTAAACTTAGGGTTTAACTACCTATTACGCCACGGATGATTACCCACTTATAAAACAGTTTACATCGTTAGAATCCTCGTACTCCTACCTCTCTATTAATATAGGACTTACTTTAGTGGGATATGTATTATATAAAGGATGTTATGGTTTCTTTATGTGTTTAGTGGGGGTAATAGGGTTCTTTGGTCTTAGTGGGTGCGGCTTAAAGAGTCATATGCGTGGCCTTATATTAGTGAGTCTTTGCTAAATCTTACACGTATGATAAGGATTAGCGTAATAACCTTAATAATAAGGTTTAGATAGTTAAAAACCCAGGAGCTATTAGAAAAAGAAGAGTCTGGGTAAAAGACAGCAGTAAAAAGCTTTAAGAACTTTATAAATCTTACTTAAGGAAGTCCGATCAGTTCCTGACCTACAATATCTAAGGCACGTTTATTAAAGGCTAGCAGTTACTTAACACAGGAATTCTAATTTAAATATATAGTAATAAGAAGTGGCCCTAATACGTCTACCAGGTGACGTATAAGGGCCCTGATAAGGCTAAGCCTTTAGCGTTCCTGGGGATTAAAGTAAGAGGATTTGGCGTGCACTAAACAGACCCACTGGACTTCCAGATTATACTGTAAAAGTATCTGACTTAGAATGAATAAATCTGAGAGATGTGATAGTGTGTATTAAACAGACCCAGACCCACTGGACTTCCAGATTATGCTGTAAAAGCATCTGACTTAGAATAAATAAATCTGAGAGATGTGATGGTGTGTATTAAATAGACCTACTGGACTTCCAGATCATGCTGTAAAAGCATCTGACTTGGAATGAATAAATCTGAGAGATATGATGGCGTTCACTAAACAGACCCACTAGATTTCCAGATCATGCTGTAAAAGCATCTGACTTAGAATGAATGAATCTGAGAGATGTGATAGCGTGCGTGTTAAAGGGTATTAAAGTGTTGAACTTAGATAATACGCCACCTAGTAACTTGAGGTGCTTAAGGCTTAGCACACTGGAAGCAGTATAAGGGCTATTATAAGGCTACCTTTTAAAGGTCCTTTCTAACGGGTGATATTACGCCTTCCTGTATTGTGAAAAGACCTTTTTCCGTTGGGAAAAGGTCTTCTTGTATTATGAAAAGGCCTTTTTCCGTTGGGAAAAGGCCTTCTTACATTATAAAAAGACCTTTTTCCGTTGGGAAAAGGCCTTCTTGCATTATGAAAAGACCTTTTTCCGTTAGGAAAAGGCCTTCTTACACTATAAAAAGACCTTTTTCCGTTAGGAAAAGGCCTTCTTGCATTATGAAAAGACCTTTTTCCGTTGGGAAAAGGCCTTCTTGCATTATGAAAAGGCCTTATTACATTAGGAAATAACCTTCTATTACGACCTGCACCTATCACAGGCCTTAAGAGGACTGGCACAGGTTAAGACAGAACGTATGGCAGGACGCTAAAGATTAAGTGGGTATTCTAAAGACGGCTTATTAAGCTAACACTCTTAGACGGGGGTTTAATGTCACTATAGGTTGTTGTCACTATAATGAATAAAGGTGAGTTTAAACAGTAGGACATAAATAAATAATTAAATACTAGCGAGAGGAACTAAGAGTCCCTTACGGCTATCTTAGGCACAATAATGTCTATCTATACTAGCTAACTAAAAGGTACTCTGTACCTTACTTAGTAAGGTTCTGCTTAATAAGGGATTAAGCACCCTGCTACTAAGTACCTCTTACTTAATGACCTTATAGATGTTTAATAAGTGAGTAGGTTTGCTAAGACTAAGTAATAACTAATTAGTCGTAGGGGCTTTAGGTCTTTACACCCCTGGCTTAGTACGTAATATTATGTGTGCTGCTTCCCTACACTGTTCTTTTTACAGGGGTTTTATCAGGCGGTGCCGGCTTAAATAACGGCCTGTAGGGTCGTTTAACCTTCCTGTATTAAGAAGACACCTTCTTATATATATAAACTAGCTATCTTATTATAATCCTTATATATATTATCATTAGAATAATCTTATCTTTTATTAAAAGTCTTAATAAGTTAAATCTTAATGTTCCGTAATTTATATTAACTGCCTCTGCGGCTTTTAAGTTATTTATAACTTAGCTGGAGAAGAAGACCTTTTAAGATTAATATCTACTTTATGTGAAACGTTAGGAATCTTAGAATCTGCACTTACCTTTTGTTTAACTAATATACTAGTTTAGCTTATATTTAAAGACTCTTTTTCCTTTAAATGCCCTATAGTAAACCAGCTGGTTTAAAGTGCTGTAGTTTATTAACCCTCACCTTTTAAAATATTAGACTATAAAAGGTAGTTTTATATATATTATAATAATAATTATAGTTATTAATAGTAGTAATAATGTTTTATAAAAGTGGTGTACTATAGTGGTTATATACTGATGTTAATAATAGTTATATATGTTAGTATTAGTTATAGTGGAGTTGGAATATGCATACCTATAGGTGTATTTGGTTTTTGTGTAGGTGGGGAATCTGTAGCTGTTGGCCAGTGCACTGTAACAGTGGTAGTGGCTAATAGGCTAGTGGAACGTGTATACACTAAGCTGCGTTTAGTTTTTGCTTAGGTGGGGAGTCTGTAGCTTTTGGCCAGTGCACTGTGGCAGTGGTGGTGGCTAGTAGGCTGGTAGAACGTGCATGCACTGGGCTGCATTTGGTTTTTGCTTAGGTGGGGAGTCTGTGGCTTTTGGCCAGTGCACTGTGGCAGTGGTGGTGGCTAGTGGGCTGGTGGAACGTGCATGCACTAGGCTTCGTTTGGTTTTTGCTTAGGTGGGGAGTCTGTGGCTGTTGGCCAGTGCACTGTGGCAGTGGTGGTGGCTAGTGGGCTGGTGGAACGTGCATGCACTAGGCTGCGTTTGGTTATTGCTTAGGTGGGGAGTTTGTGGCTGTTGGCCAGTGCACTGTGGCAGTGGTGGTGGCTAGTGGGCTAGTGGAACGTGCATGCACTAGGCTGCGTTTGGTTATTGCTTAGGTGGAGAATCTGTCTGTTTTAGGTTATTGCTTAAGTGGAGTATATGTGGGGTCCTGGTATGTGCGTGAGTTAAACTGCTTTGAGTTATTGCTTAGGTGGAGTCATTGCTGTTTTAGGTTATTGCTTAGGCAGGGTTCTAAAGTGGGGCGTTTTAAGTGAAAAAATGAAATACTTGCACTTTTAAAGAATATTTAACTAATTAACTAAAATAGTTAGCGTAAAACGGATTTAAGTTCTGTATTACAAATTAGTGAAATATTATAATGTGTAAAATCTATATAATTTTATCTTTAAATAAGCCTAACCCTAAGGCAGAAAGCATAGAGAGAGGGGGAGGACTTTTAGTTTCGACTTTTAAGGTAAGAAGGAAGTCCTTTACGTTATCTTTAGTAGGGATAAAAGGGGTTTTTAAGGAAGTGGTTACCTTAACTACTCTTTTTAAGGGATTAAGAAGCTGTAGGTAAGTAAACTCCCTATTTATTAAATAACTATTAGATATAAAGTTAATAAGCCACTCCTTAAACTCGTTATAAGTGATAGTCTTAATATCCTTATTAGATATATCTTTACATTAGTAAATAACACTTTTAATAAGGGGATTAAGTGCATTATAAAAGTATTAAATAATATCTTACTTAACCTTCCTGTACTTATTTATATTTAACTAGGTTAGGAGTTAATTATATTCTTAAATAGTTACGATAAGGCTTAGGGCTTTCCGATTAATAGGGTAGTTATAAAAACGGTAAAGGGCTTTAACTAACCTCTCCTTTTAGTAAAAGTCTTAGTACTTTTAATACTTCTTTATCTAAGTCTTTAATCCATCCTATAAGTATAATTCCATATTTTCCTTCTCGTTACGGATCTTTACCTTTACGTCTTTCTTACATTATCTTATCTACTTAAGGAAATGTACTTTATCTGTAAGATTAGTGTAATCTTTATAATACTTATTAAATGTTTTTAGGTAGTTAGTAATATATTCTCCATTAAAGAGCTTATTAAGCTTTATATCCTAAGGAGTTAAGAACTGTTATTACAGTAGTATAATGTTTTAATTAATAAGAGACTGTTTTAAAAAGACTGTATTATTAAATGGAGTTATTAAGGTTATTAAGATTAACGTTTCCTTAGTGAGGGTTTTTAATATCTTAATAAAAAGTGCTAATGGAGCTTATTAATACGTTTAACGATTATAAGGGCTTCCTTTTTATAACTTAGTTATAATATTAGTTTAATTAGAGGAAGACTAATATTCTAAGTCTAACAGTGCTATCCCTTCGTTATAAAGGTGCTTTACTGCCAGTCTGATTATTTCAGTAACGTACTATTTTCTAATTTACTTATTAAGGAGGACTCCTATTTTAAAGCAGACTGTTAAGATTATTACTATAACGTTCTTAACTGATTTTAAGATTATAAAGCTGACAGTGTTCTTACTTTTAGATTAAGTAGCTAACATTAAGTTAAATTTAAGCTATAGCTAAGTACTAGCTATTAGGTTCCTTAATCTCTAGTCCCACTTTCTTAAATCTGTTTAATTAGAGGAACGATACTATTAGAGGACTTTAATAGTAAAGAATAGGATGTATTTTAGTATTAATAACACGTAGCTGCTTTTAATGTTTAGCTGTAATCTTATAATTTCATTAAATTCTTAACTTAACAGAATCTTCTTAAATGTTAATAACGTATTTTACTTACTTCTAAAGGATTACAGTGGTAATTAGTTTAGCCTGGCTGTTAAGCAGCTCCCCAACAGAGCCCCTATTTAAACTAGTGTAATAATGTAATAAGGAAGAAACTATAAGGAGAACCATAACTACAGAACAGTGCTATTAGCCTAAAAGGCCAACTCCTAAGCTATTAGTCCTCTAATTAAAGGGACATAAATGCAACTGATGTAGAAAAACAGATACGTACTTAGTATAAAATAAAACCTAGTATATAACGGTGCCTAACATAAAACGGAGCTTAGTATGGAATAATAAAGGAAACGTGACTGTGGATTAGGTTATCTTCCTTCAATCAAAGGGCTAGAATGTCACTGGGCTTTTAATAGGAGGTCTTCGTGGTGAAAATCGTCGGAATGATGATTGTTAAAAGAAGCGCGGTTTAAAGAACCGCGCGGCGCGGCCCCTTTTTGACGGTGGCACGCGCTAGAGAACGCATCGCTATGTACATAAGCGGCTACAGTAATATTACATACAGAGCCCAAAAAGAACGACAGGGTTGGCCTGAACAAACGCCCCGAGTCACCATTCCCTTTATTCCCTAGTAAACATTATAGATTTAAGAGATAAGAAGAGAAATATCTATATTCTTTATATTTCCCCTGATTTATATTGAAAACGTTAAGGACTTGGAGAAAATGAGAGATGAGTTTATATTTAAATATTTAACTTTATAAAGTGTATTTAGGTTAACTGGTTAAGTTAGTATTAAAGTTGGAAATAAAATGTATTTGAACTAATCTTATTGATTATAGTAAGAACGTAGCTAGTGCTGTATAATTAGAAAAAATACCAGCTATCCTAGTAATGATATAGTCTTAATTTTACTTATACTATACAGTTAATAAATAAGGGCCTTAACAGCTATAATAAAAAGGCAGTTAGTGCTGTATAATTAGCAGCTGCTAGCTTAATTGTTGTCTTAGTTTTACTTATTCCGTTTAGTTGGTAAATAAGAGATTTAACAGCTATAGTAAGAAGGTAGCTAGTGTAGTAAAGAAGGTAGCCAGTACCCTAACTACTACATAGTTAGCGATTACTAACTCCATTATAGTTTTAGTTTTACTTATTCCGTATAATGAAGTGTTAATCTTAAGTTTATCTAAGTAGTAGTAGATATAATGTTAGCATTTATTAAGGTTAGGGTTAGCTTATATATATATTAACTAGTTTTAGTATATTACGTAAAGTATAAGCTACACACGGGTTTATATAATGAAGATTTATTAATGTGATAAGAAACGCATTAATTAGTTTTTTATAAGTTACTTTTAAGAAAGTTATATATAAGCGTACCTTAATAAGAAATGATAAGGAGAACAGATTATTTAATGTAACGTAATTATAATGTTATACAGTAGTTACAGTCCTACATAATTATATATTATAGGATTTTACATAGAATAAGATATGTTGTATTATATTTAACTATAAAAAAGGCAATTGACTCTACACTGTACAGAAAAGTAATAAATTCTACCCCCTAGTGCCCCCTGTAGCCTAAACGCCCCCCACTTAGAAGGCGACACATATGATAAGAGTCTGTTAAATAATAGCAGATAGGTAACTAGCTATACTAGTTTTAGTTTTACTTATTCTTTACAGCAAGCTATAGTAAGAAAGTAATTAGCCTTAGTTTTAGTTTTGCTTATTCTGTACGGTAAGCTGTATTGAGAAGGTAACTAACCACACTGACTGCTACCTGCACTGTATAATTAATAAAAGAGCTTAATATAAAATTGTTAATTTTCGAATTACTGAGTACCCTGTACCGGGTACCCTTACGTACTCTGAAACCACTAGCTGAATCTTCTGGAACCTCAGAGAGTTCTTGAAGATTCCAACCCATTCCAGGGCCCCTTAGGGCTCCTGAAGCACTCCGAACCTTCTGCAATTCAAGGGGGTGGAACTTCCTGAATCCAGCGGGGCTACTGCCCCATAGAATCAACCAGAACATCACAGTAGCCACGTCAGCCATTACTTTAACAGAACCATGTAGAATAGTTCAGAACAGTACTATTCCATTATTGTATTAGTTAGTTCTACTTTACAGAAGGCTCTGGAATTCTTCCAGAGCCTCCTACAGCTTATAACAGGCCCTCTCCTCTCCTGTATCTAATTTTAGTTAAGTAAGCAACTCTACTTGATTCTAGTCATTGCACAAGGCACTGCCTTCTGGATCCTCTTGTTTCCAGCGTTAATATTCGCGGTAACACCCTTATTTACAGTAGCACTGCCCTGTAATTTAGGCTTTTGTTTGCTTCTTACAGTGCCGTAGGCACTGTAGTACGGCTTAGACCAGTACGCACTTCTTCCTCTAAGCCACAGCCGCTGTATTACAGCCCTATAAGTTCCTGAAGTTTAATAAAAATAATAAAGAAAATGTAACTGTAGATTAAGTTATCTTCCTTTAATTAATGAGCTAAAATGTCCCTTTTCAACCATAGTATATACTAGTGAACGCATTGCTATATATAAAAGTAGCTATAATGGTATTAAATATAAAGCTTCAAAATATCGATATATTTAACTTAAATAAGCGCCTTAAGTGACTACTTATATTGTTTACATTAAATTTAAAGATAAAAAGGGTAATAGATTCTATCTCTTACCTCTTTAATAAATCCTATTACTTGTTAATAACGTCTCTACTTCTGTTTTAATCAGATTTTTAATAAATTCTATTAAAATTGTTATAGCATTATATATAGGGAGAGGATATTTAAGAGTTTAATAAACAGCATTTAAAACTAAGAGGTTAATAAGGGACTTAACAAGTTAAGATAAAGTGTATAATAAAATGTTAAAGATTAAGTAAGCGTTTTAAAAACAGCTTATTCAGCTAGCACTTTTAAATAAGGGTACAATATTACTATAAGTTACTGTTATTATAATATATAAAGGTAAGTTTAAATAATAAGATGTAAATAAATAATATAATATTAAAGTAAAGAACTAGAAGTACTTTATAACTATTATAGTTACAATAATATCTATTTATATTAATTATCTAAAAAGTACTTTATACCTTACTCTGCTTACTCCCTTACTTAGTAATAAAGCAGCCAGAGCAGTAGAGCGCAGCTGCTCTGTTTGCTCTCCTGCTTTATAATTATCAGAAAGAAGGGGCTTTAAAGGCCTTAGGCATCTAGTTAGCAGAGCTGACTGGATACCTAGCACTGCCAGTACACTAGTAAGCCTTAGCTACTAGAGTGACGAAGCCTGAATCCTGTAAAATAGTTTATAAATAAGCCTCTGGTTTCCAGCCAGAGCTAAAGGAACAGAGAGAGAGAACATAAGTATTACAACCTGCACCCGACATAGGCCTCGAGAGGACTGGTGTGGGTTAAGACAGAACGTATAGCAGGACGCCAACAGGTAAGGGGCGTTCCGAAGACGGCTTGCTAAGCTAGCACTCCTAGACGGGGGGTTTAATGTCACTGTAGGCTGTTGTTACTATAATGCACAGAGGTGAGTCTGAACAGTAGGACATAAATGAACAATTGAATACTAGCGTGAGGAACCAGAGTCCCTTACGGTGGTTGTGGGCATAACCATGGCTATCTATACTAACTAACTAGGAAGTACTTCGTACTTTGCTTAGTCCGTTGTGCTTAGTGGTGCACCACACAGTTGCGGCTAAGCAGTCAACTAAATGGTGCTTGGTGTTATCAGTCCTTGTGGACCACCAAGCGCTTCCTTACTGGTTGTAGGGGCTTCGGGTCTTTGCACCCCTGGCCCAGTGCGTTGGGACAGTGTGCACCGTCCTTCCGCACTGTTCCTTCCGCGGGGGATTCGTCGGGCCGCCCCGGCCCAAGTGACGGCCTGCAGGGTCGTCACAATAAGTAAATTAATCACACAGTTACAACCCTTATAATTTCACAGAATCCAGAGTGCCGCGCTTCTAATAATAATAAAGCACCCAGAATAATAACGCACCTTCTAATTAGTTATTAGGGCTTTAAGTCTTTATATCCCTAGCTTAATATATAGTACTATATGCACTATTTAGCGTATAGGGTAATTATCAGGCCGCACTGGCCCTAATAACGGCATGTAAAGTCGTTACATCTAGTTAATAAAGCTAACTAGATACCTAACACTGCTAGAACGCTAGTATGCCTTAGCTACTAGAATGACGAAGCTTAAATCTTATAAAATAGTTTATAAAGAAGCCTTTAGCTTTTAACTAGAGCTAAAGAACAGAACTAACATTAGGAATATAATTACGTAGTTATAACTCTTTTAATTTTACTAAATCTAATATATAATGCTTTTAATATAAGTTAACCCTGTAGGTATAGGTGTAATAAGGCGTAATGGTACAGATAAAGGTTTATTCCTATACAGGGCTTCTAGTAATAACTGTTAATATCCCTAATACACTGATTTTAAAGCGCACCTTATACCCACAGGTGTTAATAAAACCTCCAGAAGCTATTAAGGTAATAAAGCCTATTAGGTTACTTACAGTGCCTAGTAAAGAACGGCCGCCATCCGCTGCAATCGGAGAACGAGACGTATAAAGTGATAAGGGAAAAAATATTACAGTATAAAAGTTAATGCCACTGCCAGTGAAGGTGGACGACGAAAGCGCGTGGTTTAAGAGTGGCCTGTACACTGCTTTAAAGCTGTCAGAAAGAAGGGAGTTCAGAAGCCCTGGGCATCTAGTCAGCGGGGCTAACTGGATACCTGGCACTGCCAGTACGCCAGTGAGCCTCAGCCACCAGAGTGACGAAGCCTGAATCCTACAGAATAGTTCATAAGAAGCCTCTGGCTTCCAGCCAGAGCCAGAGGAACAGAGTGAACAGAAGAAATACAATCACGCAGTTGCAACCTCTACAATTCCACAGAATCCAGAGTGCCGCGCTTCCAACAGAAGCTGTATGTAATGATGGTTCGGAGGTCAAAAAAGTAAGCAGGCAGGCACTGTTACTACTTGGACCACTAAAATGTGCTTGCTACCTAAGATCACTGCATTGGGTGGATCTTGGCTACGGGCACTTATTGGCGGCCACAGCCCCAAGTCGGGCTCTATGGCCGCTTAAGCTAATGGTGGAGGAAGTGATGAACAAGCGAAGTTGCAGGGGCATAACGGCTGGCCGCATAGCCATTAAAGGCTTAGACGCGGATCACCCCCTTGCCCCTGACTTTTCGATTAGGCCCGCGCTGCACTGTAACCTTATTTTACGGGTAAAACCTGGCTAGTGACAAGGCGCTGACAACGCTGACAGAGGAGTGCCAAGGGGGCTGGGGGATTACGAGATTTGGAAGATGGTAACCTTTAAAAGCTGGAATTCTCGTCAAATAATTACCGTTAAGGGGGGTTTGTTCTCTTTCTCTCTCTTTTTTTTTTTTGGTCATTTCAAAAACCTGCGCCGGGATTGCCTTATATTCGGTTAAACGACGTCACACTAGGCAACATGATCCTATCACTCGGCGTCGTCGCTGCCCTCGTCCTCTCCCTCTCGGGAGACGCGCTTGCAGCCGCTAACCTTAAAATCGATTCCCGCGTAGACATCCTCGTCTCCTCCAAATCCCTCGCGCACGACCTCATGACCTTTTACAACGGCAACCAGTCCGGTCAAATCCCCGGGATCCTCCCCGGTCCGCCGCCCGCCGGCCCGTACTACTTTTGGGAAGCCGCGCACTTTTGGTCGGCGTTTATCGATTACTGGCGCATCACGGGCGACGCGACGTATAACGAGGTGGCGCTGCAGGGGATGGAGCACCAGGTGGGGCCGGGGTCCAATTTCATGCCGTCCAACTAGACAATATCCATGGGCAACGACGACCAGTGCAGCTGGGGGCTGGCGGCCATGAACGCGGCCGAGTCGCAGTTTCCGTCTCGACAAGGTCTGCCGGCGTGGCACGTCCTAGCGCAAAATGTGTTTGAGAATATGGCGGCGCGGTTCTGGCGCGAGGTGGAGAGCCAGACGTGTGGGGGGGGATTGCGGTGGCAGATTCCGGTTTCGAATGTGGGTTACGAGTACAAGAATGGTATGTGTCGTTTTTTTTTACTGTTTAACTGGATTCATTACTCACATTAAAGACAGCCTTTTCAAATGTGTGTTATTTTAACCTCGGCGCTCGTCTGGCGCGATTTACCGGCAACACCACCTTTTCCGGCCTGGCGACGGGCGCATACGACTGGTTGGTCTCAGTAGGGTTTTTGGCTGTGGACGACAACTACGCCATCTACGACGGCGCGCACGTCGAGTTTAATTGTACCGACATCGACAAGGCGCAGTTTTCGTATTCGGGGTCAGCGGCGACGCTGGGGGCTGCATTCATGTATAACCTGGTAAGTTTCCCCCCCAATCCACCCCTTCCAAAATGTTCTCCCTCCGTAACTTTGTCCCCAGACATCCGGCTCCCAACCTTGGAAGCAAAGACTCGACGCACACATCACCTCGACCCTCTCCTTTTTCTTCCCCGAGAACATCGCCTACGAAACCGCCTGCGAGTCGATCTCTTCATGCACGACAGACATGCTCGCCTTTAAAGGCTTCACCCACCGTTGGCTCGCCGCCGTGACCCAAGTCGCGCCCTACACCACTGACAAGATCCTGCCCGTGCTCAACACCTCTGCCGCCGCCGCCATCAAGCAGTGTAAGGGTGGGCCCTCGGGAACATTCTGCGGATTTTACTGGGCAGACGGCCAGTCGGCAGAGGTCAAGACCGGGGCGGGCGAGCAGATGAATGTCTTGTCTGCTGTTTCTAACCTGTTGATCGGGGACGCCCCGGGTCCAGCGACGAGTGGGAGTCCTCCTTCGTCTCCGGGGACCGGTTCAGGGGGAGGAGGATTAGGGACAGGGACGACTGGTGCACCGCCGCCTGAGGGGTCGAATAAATCTCTAGCGACCAGTGCGCGGGTTACCGGGGGAATGGTCTTGGGTGCTATTGTTGGGCTGGGGATGGTGTGGCTTTCGTTGTAGGGAAGAAGTGAAGAATCAGAAAGGCAGGGGTTTATGCGTCGTCTCTTAGGTTTCCAAGCTCGCGTACGCAGAGTGTCGACGGGTTTTGTAGTCTCAGCGGGTATAAGGAGCCGCCATGTAGGAGGATCGAGGTCGTACACGTACGCGCACTCGTCCAGGAACCAGCTCGACTAGATAGGCCCGTAATAGCTGTGAATCTTCCCATATTCGCTATAGATGTCGGTTAATGTAGGTTTGAGTCTTACCAAAAAACGCTCGGCTTCAATAGAGCCTGTGAGATTGCTAGGACCGGCGCACAGATATGTCTATGGCAGGCTATTGTCGGGCGAGACACGTTCGGACGGGTACTTGCATCGACTGGACCTTGAACAACCTATCGCGTTGTTGAGCGGGCGGTTGCTATCCGTGAAGGCCTACAAAAATTGATTGAATAACTCCGGACGTTGGTGTTCTGGAAGCGCGCCTATAGACGCATCAGTTCAAGTGCGATGTGTTTGCTCTGGTGAACTTACCTTGGCTTCTTGGATGAATTCCATTGCTGCGCTCTTGTTTGCTGGGAAGGATGGCGCCGAGCCTTGAGTTTGGGCCGGTTGCGTGTCCATGGTGTCAACACGCGTGCTGACTTGTGAGAGTTGAGGAAGGAGGGGTAGGAGGGGTCGACGGCGGGTAAATCTGAGTTAATATAGTAGGTTTCGAGCCTGGCTTGACACGAGTGGCGTGTGAGCTTCCCGCCGTCTTGTTGCAGTTTCCCGTGTCTAGGCATAATTTGATGGATTCATGGTAAGAAGCACGCTCCAGGTTTCGACTCTTTAGGGCTGTACTTTACTCCGACAGCTACCTTGGAACCGCATTCAGATCATGCCTGACTGCTGCGAGGGATTGACACGTGATGAAGGTAATAAACAAAGTAGACTTCCACATCAGCATTTCGCCAATCTTATTCTATAAGAGTTTAAAAGCCAACTCCGGGTCTTTTCCTAAAATCCAGGGCCAGGTACTCCCTCCCCTATTAACCCCCCTCAAACAAACCCCTTCAGGGACTTTTGCTCTTTCACACATTCCATCTGTGTCAATGAAAGCCACGTCCCAAGCACTCCCCCACGACCCTAAACGCAATTGGCAGCATCGTCCCTGTCAACCAAGCCATTATCTTCCCTCCAACAAACTTTACGGTCCCCAAATCACAAATCCCGCAACACCCTGGTCTTGGGGCTCCCTGTGCTCTGTCTCTTCCCGCCCCCTTCTGTCTCAAGCCCGGCAACCTGTCGTGATCAATATCGTTGTCCATAATAGGAAGACTGATTTCTCTCTTTTCTGCCGATTTCGGATCTATGAGCTGGAATTGCATATGTGTTTGCGTTTCGTCTCGTGAGAGTAACGGGATGCTTGCGTTTCGCGAGTGAGAAGGCGGCTTCTGCGATGTCGAAAGAGCTTGAAGTGCTGGCAAATCGCCGGTTGATACAACACGTCGATGTGAGGACGGACGGTACTCGTTAATGTCCTCTAGACCCGGGATAGAAAGAAACGCAGACTGTGGTCGAGGCCGTGGGGCTTCGTATGGTGGTATGCTGATCCGAGGAGGCGTGGGCATTCTTTCCTTGTCATAGCTCCATCTGTCGAATGACGACCGGGAACTGTGCGGGACATGTTGTTGGTAGTAGGAATGGTCTTGTAAACTGTATGCTGAAAGAGGTCTGGATGCGGGTATAATGTTGGGGCGATAGTTTGAGATGGCCGAGCGAGGTCGTGGTGCGGGAGAGACCCAACCATCGCAAGAGGTGTGAGAGGCTTGGCGGAGGTGGGCTGCGTAGTCTTCCCGCGTCGGTCTTGGGGGTTGAGAAGCCATAGTGGTGGACTGTTCATTCTCTGCGAGCATTTTCGAAAGCGATTGTCTCGCGTAATGGTATTAGTTTTCCTTTGCAGAGACTTAAGTTCATGACCAAGCAGGGGGGACCCTCTTTGGATGCAACGACCCATGAGCCGAGGCCCGATCTGCCAAGACTCGGGTTTTCAGCTAACCTAAGTAAGAAGGACCAGCCAAATGCATGAACCGATCATATCAAATTAAATGGTCAGTAAGAAAAAGCTGAGGATATTGTTAGCGTTTTGCAAAGTAGCGCGCTGTCAATCTCCTGTCTCTTGGGTTCGCTCATCTACATGCATTGAGGTGGTAACTCCTTGCACCAATTGCCTGCAAACCCAGACGCCACAAATGTACCTGTGTTGGGGAACCAGCCTCAATGTTTGCCAATTCCACATGGCATTGCTAATGCCTTCCGAGCTAACATCACGAAGGTTGAAGTCGGAACAGGGGTGGGGACAAAGCCGATTTGCCTCTGTTCAACGACGAAGGCACCAGTTTACAGATATCCGGACTTTAATACACGGTACCTAGACATGTGGCGGTTGTCGATTTCCATTGCCTGTGACTATAGTTGAGTATCGCAATTGCATCGGCATACTGCAAATATGAGTGTTCGAAGTCTTCCCTGGGATTCTGCTTTCTGACAGTCTTTGGCAGGCACCATGACGTAGTGTCTTCTATGCTGTGGTCAAGGACAGCTCAAGGCCCCTCAGGAAGAAATGGTGCCCAAACTGAAGACGATTGGTCTGGGTTCCCGATAAGTCCGAAAATGAGGCCAATCACGGGCCGTCCTGATGGATTTGCGCAAGTTCCCTGTATTGGGGGGTTGGGACCGACCCACAATCTCCTCGCGCTAGACAGCCCAAGGCCGTCGCGTTATCTCCAAGCTCAGCTCATCTCATTTCGTTTGACGGATGAAGAAAACCAACTAAAATTTCGAACTCAGGGGCGCAGCGTCGACCGACCAGCAGCGCAACGGGGCGCAACGATGCAAATGCCCGCTTGATGGATTCTTTGACCGCCGGACTATCAGGGAATGGACCAGGAGGACCAGGAGTCGCGCCAGCAGGTCACGCGACCAATCCGACGCCCGATAATGGTGGGGTGGCCGGGGTGGCGACGATTGCCGTCCCGCAGAACAGACTCCGCAGCACCTCACCCGCACCGCCGGGGAAGGAGCGGATACCAGATTCGGACTTGACCAGGCCCGAAGCCGGCGCGACGGAGACCGGGCCAAAGACCCAAGGGAAAGCGCCAGCGACAAAAAAGTCCGAAAGCTCGGCCAAGACACAGAAAGCCAAGGAAGCCACGAGCAAGCTGGTTGCACTCTCCAAAAGGGGGCTCTCCAAGGCCACCGGCGAGCCCAAGGTGGTCGCAGCTGCCGAGCAGTCGAAACCCGAAAAGGCTTCAAAAACTGCAAAGAAGGCAGGGGTCCCCAAAGCGGTCCCGGAAGAACCGAAGGACATCACCGAGCTTCGCATTGTGTTCCCGCACGACCCTGCATCCGTCCCACGCGTGGATATCATTGCCATTCACGACGTCGATGAAACCCTCCAGAAGGCTTGGGTGTACCGCAAAAGAGCAAAGCGACGGCCAAACGAGCTTCGCGGCGTGTACGCATCTGGTGGCATCAACAGTCACGATGGCGAAGTCGGCCTGGGCACCGCTGGGAGCCCGGCACCCAACCATCGCCGCCCACAGCAGCCTGCAGTAACCAAAAAGAAGAAGCCCGTTGACGATTCAGCCATTGAGAGATGGCTAGCCGTTTCAACCCGGCCCGGGGAGGAAGAGGCGCCCCAGGAGACAACGGTGGAGACACCTCCGGCTGTCGATTGCAACCCATCCCCGCCGCCCATCACCCCCCTGGACGAGTACGATGACTCTGGCATGCTTCCAACGGTCATGGAGGACGATGATGGCCATTTCCAGATTTCAGACGATCTCTTCTCGCGGGGGCGTCCGGGCATTCGCCGGAGACCTACATTTCCCAAGGAAAGAAAAAAGTCGGCTGGCCGTATCAACACCATCGTCGAGGAGCAAAAGGTGCCCAGCGTTGGCGATGTGGGCGACGCTCGCCGGTACAATGTCGACTTGCTTTCGGATCGGCAGTCGTCAGACCAGGGACTGGAACGACGCGTCAACTGGCTGAGCGATTTCGACATGCTGCCTAGCGAAATTCAGGGCGCCCGCGTCATGTGCTACACGTACAGAGGGATTGAGAAAGTCCCTTCGCCATGGCAATACCTGACCGAGCGGGCCGAGGACTTGGTTAGACGCATCATCCAGAAGAGGACATCCGACTCGGTCGACTTTGGCAGAGTCCCTATCGTGCTGATCGGTCTTGGCTTTGGCTCGCTCGTCCTCCAGAGGGCCGTCAATCTCATGGCCATCCCATCGCGAACCGATGCAAACCCCAACACCGACCTCAACATGATTGCGGGTGTGATTCTTTTGGATGCGCCGTCCCCAAACCCCGACAGGGAGCAATTCCCTCGCAGTCGCAGCCAGGAAACCAAGAAGACGTGGACCCAAGACTGGCTCGGGAAGGCTCGCACTACCACCGCGATTCAGGCCACCAAGATCGATACCACCTCCATGTGGAACAAATTCTGCCCCGTCACCTCTGCCTACAACATCTCCGTCGCATCCCATTACGCGCCGATGGTACTAGCAGCAGGAAAGCCGGCTGTCACTCCCAAATCCCTCGACGTGTTACTCTTCCCAAAGCAATCCATGACCGCCCATCGTCTGAGCCGATTCGAGGGCCCCAACGACGCGGACTATCGCTCGATCATGGACGCCGTCAAACGCTCTCTTATCATCAGGTGCGCCATCACAGAGTCTGAGCGGTTGGCTGTCTGCCTCCCCGACTTTCTCCGGGACACATACATTGTAGACTTGAAAGACCAGCATGGCCAAACCGCTTTGCACCTCGCCGTGAAGTCGGCGAACCCCGACGCTGTCAAACGCCTGCTCTTCCAAGGGCGAGCGTCCGTGACGAGGAGGGACCGTGAGGGAAGATCGCCCCTCAACATCGCTGTCCAGGAGGCCGTCCATCGGACTTCGACCTCTGGAGACCCTGATTTGCAAAAGGCCTTCACTCAAGTCATCAACTTGCTCATGAAGAATGGTGCGCGTGTTGACGACAAGGACAACGATGGTCGGAGTCCCTGGGTGTACGCCGAAGGAGAAGGAAATCAGTGGATTCGTAGACTGAAGGACAAGTATCTCGTCATCGGAAGCTCTTCGACGGCATCGGGGGGCATGGAAAGTGTGCTGCCGCCGAAGCCCGGCCCCCAACGGGAGGCATCGCACGCGTTCGACATGATTCTCGCCGAGGTCTTCCTGCAAAAGAAGCGCGAGCGATTCTCCGAAGTCTTCAACTTTGACCTCGCCTCTGTCCACGAAGTCATCTACAAGGGCACCTCGGGTGTATCCCAGATCCTGGCGGCATCGAGGCCGGAGCAGATGACGCGGGACAAGGTGCGATGTCGGTGGATACATCTGCCCTCCAACAACGAGCAGTGGGTGCACGACTTACTGCTCAGCATGGGCATCCAAGACGGGTCCATGGGAGGACAGCGACACGAGGGATCCCGCCTCATCGACCGCTACATGATGCCGCAGGCCAGGCGGTACAAGCATTTCCATGGAGCAGCCGCCAAAAAGGCCGCACCCGAGCCGAGACCGAAGCCAAACCGGTTCGGCAGCACCGACAGCACCGCGACCGTCGTTCTCGGATCCGAAGACTTCCCCCCAACCCCAGACGAGATTCGGGCAAAGCAGGCTAGCTTTCGAAAGTCCCGGGCTGTCCCAGAGCCGACTAGGACAGAATGCGATGCCATTGTCATCTTCGTAAGTGCCGCCTTCCTCTCTTCCTCGTCCCCAGGTGGGTAACACACTCTGACAGTAAACAGATGCCCATTCTCGGGTTCGAAAAGCACCGACACCGCAAGTACCTCACGCAGGCGTTTCTTGAAGCTGATCAAGCGATGATGCGCTCTCGGGCCCGTGATGATAGTCCGGACCGGAAAGCCGTGACCCTCAAGGCATCGACGGGTAAGAAGAAGCACCGCAAAAAGGTCGAAAGCTCCGACGAGGAAGAGTCCGACGAGGAGAAAGAATCGAGCCGGCTGTACCCGACATCGATCCGCATAACCCGAGCTCGAGAGCAGGTCAAGTTGGGCCGGGAAGCACAGCTGCTTAGCGGATACCTGGATTCGAAGCAGGTGAAACCTGTCCACTGCCGGCGAACTCTAGACCAGTTCTCGTACTACATGCTCAATTCGACCGAGGCAAGAGACAAGAGCCAAGTTGCGTATCGATGGGCAAAGAACCCCACCGTGTGCTCCGAAGCCAAGAATCGACCCATCGTCATGGTCGACCAGCTTTGGCTCTGGGCCTTCCACGACGGGACCATCATTACGAGCTCTCCGAATACGTGGAATGGGCAGGAAGACTTCAACCTAACCAATGTCATCGTCAAGGAGCTACGCTACAACAAAGACCGCCCGATCATCAAGTCAATGGAGGACCTGCTCCACCTAATCCTGAAGACGAGCGTGGATTTCTTCAAGCGCAAGGGGCCAGTCGGCTTCCAGTTCCACGAATGCTTTCAATCCTCCATCAACAACGTTTCTGAACAGCAGGGGCACCTTTTCGACAACTTCCGGCGCACCACAAAGCGACTACACGTCGGCAAGCTTGACCCCGTGGAGAGAAAAAAGGAGATTGAGTTCTTGTTCAGCTTGGACGAGGAGACGGAACTCTTGGTTGAGATAATGGACATCCAGGATGAGCTCACCATCGTCAAGACCATCTTGGGGCAGCAGCAAGTTGTGCTCGAGAGGCTACTTCGGCTGTACCCGAAGAAAGCAGACGAAGATGACGTGGATGGGGAGAACAACCCGTCCCAACAGGGACTCGGCAAGAACGAACTGTTGGTTTTACAGGGCTTGGTGAAGCTCCTGCAGGATCAGACAGCTCCAGCAGGATTGGAAGGTTTGAAACCCGCACTCCCGAAGCCTGTGTTCAAAGACACATTCTCGAGCAACCCAAATGGCGCACCCGCTCCTTTTGGGTATCCTCGTATCTTGCTCAATGGCGAGCAAACAGCTGAAGCTGGGATACTGGGGCCCCAGACCCAGAGAAAGCCGAGGGTTAAGGGCAAGGAGAAGGAAGGGGACCCAGCCCCGCCTGCAACAATGCCAAAGCCCAAGGCGAACTTGCTCCAGAACCGAGAGCTGATGTACGAGACCATCGGCACCGTCGAGAACAACCTTCGTATTGTCCAAGATATGCTCGTGTATGCTGAAAAGGTGGAAAGCTCCGTAAGTGCCCCCCCCCCAACCGACAATACGGGCTCGGGTTAACATGGTGTCAAAGCTGGAAAACCTCCTCGACCTCAAACAGAAGCACGCAAATGGCTGGGAAGCACGGTTCGCTCGAGAAGGCTCGGAGGAATCACAACGCCAGGGAAACGTGCGTTCTCCTGGAAGCAATCCCCTCTAATGCTCGCCTGACTGACAAATGTCTCAGATCATACTCGTCTTCACGCTCGTCACTGTCGTCTTTGTAAGTCATTCACCATGCCCTACCCCGCCGCATGGCAGCCACTGACATACATGCCATAGCTACCCCTCTCGTTCCTCACGAGCTTCCTTGCCTTGGGAACCGACATATTCCCAAGGGACAAAGAAACAGGGGAGCTAAATTGGCCCATCAGCCAAGTATCGGGCTATCTCTGTACGTCCAAACAAACCTACAACCACCCTGACATCACTAACACCCACACCCAAACAGTCGGCCTCTCCGCCGTGATCTTCATCCCCCTCATCTTCCTCGCCCTCTACGTCAACAAGCTCATCGCCCGCGCCAAAGCAACCTACAAACAAATGCTCAAAGCCCTCCGCGACCCCGACACCCTCCTGGACCCGGTTCCCCTCGAAGACTCTGATGACCACGACTCAGACGACGAGCGCACCTTCGTCGACCGACGCACCAACCTCGCCAAATCCGACCGTTACGGGCTAGACGGGACCAACAACTCCTCTTCCGATGAGAACGGCCCCGCTGGATCATCTGACGATGAGAACTTGACTTTTGCTCCGCTCTTTGGGCGGTACCACTTCCATCGGCATATTCCCCTCCTCCGCAACCTCTGGCGGTATAGGAAGTACCGTCGCCCCAACGCAAGGCGGAAGGACAACCGCTGGAAAGACACGTACATCACCGACTACCCGTTAAGATACTACCACGCCAAGGTCAACATGCGGGTGCTCATCACATTTGTTGTCATACTGGCGTACCTCGGCTCGGCCAAGCATCAGCGAGCTCGAGCCAGGAACAAGCGGATGCGAAAGGCGAGGGCAAAGAATCACGAGGATGAGACCAGTTCGGACTCGTCTGCGAGTGGGGTTAGTAGTAGCAGCAGCAATAATGGGGGGAGGGTGGTGAATGAGAAGGGCAAGAAGGGGGGCAAGGTTGGTAA
>Ga0247780_1000498_pt1 | contig 36514 bp, 33 predicted proteins | sample UWRJL079202R5_FD_179927 | JGI IMG/M metagenome (GOLD analysis project Ga0247780, IMG submission 179927) | Plant litter microbial communities from Arlington Agricultural Research Station in Wisconsin, United States - UWRJ-L079-202R-5 | ecosystem: Environmental > Terrestrial > Plant litter >...
TCGGATTACCGAGACCACCGCCGTGAGGATCCCGATCGGAGCCATTGCGAAGATGAAGTAGTCCAGAAAGGAGGTGCTCTCGCTGAGGTATTGTCGTGTCATGGACTCGCCAAACAAAACAAGCAGTGGGCCGATGTCCGAGGCAAGGTTGTTGGAGAAATCCGAAAGGTCATCGCCCTTAACCGCCCCAACGAGAATGAGGGCGGCGATGGCGAGGATCCAGCGCTGTGCCATGGCTGACACTCGCCCCGAGTGGTCGATTATTCGTTACCTAGATATGCTGTGGATATTTTGGTCTGTCTGAGATCAGCAACATGGCGATAAGTGGTTTTCATGGCGGTAGCGTTCATGAAAAAGGCGTTCTGCGTTGCCCACGACGTAGACACCCATGCTCCAAACACGCCGATGAGCGGAAGGCCGCGAACGCCTGATTGGGTGGGACGAGCCATGCCGGATGCAGACCACGTTATCCCATCTGTGGCGTCTAATGAACGGCGCCTGATGGCAATAGTGAGGCTGTCACAGTCGCGTGGTCGGGCCTCAGAGCTTCATGCGTGATATGAGCAAGTCGGTGACTGCTGGATCGCAAGGTCAACTCCTGACGATAAATACTTTCATGCCATCGTCCCTCGCCCCTCGCCACGGTTCAGCCTTTTCCTCCTACTCCTTTCGTTTCTCTGGGATTCGCGTATCCTAACCAATGGCAAAAGTACAGCACTCAAGCTCAGACACGTAGCATAATGCGTGGATATTAGGTCCGCGGTGCGAGGGCTGGGGATTCGCAAGTCATGCGGCTTGCGATGGTACGAGCGCGTCGTTAAGGTTTGACGAGAGGGAGGAGAATTCGGCTTTTCGCGGATCTTACGTGCCGTATGAAGAGGTGCAACAGACTATCACGGCCTATAAAAGCTAGGAGCGCTGTGCCACTACGGTGATTGTATTGTTGTTGCACGAAGAAGGCAAAGGTGATGATGTATGCGCGCCAGCGCGGGAGATATGCGCCAATCCGCCGCACATCAGGGGCTTGGCTCCCACATCACGTGGCTATCGGTATCTCTATCGTACATATAGTCAAACCTTGCCAAGCGCTTGCAATTTGTAGATGTCCTGTAGAAAGAGGGGTGCCGTAAGGCCTAATTTTCAAAGCTTGCCAAAAATAGGTCCCAGCTAGTCGCTGGAATTCTAGGGTGGTTTAGTAGGCTAAGGCTTAGAAAGGCCTATAGATGTACCCCCTTTGAGTCCATACAACCAAAACAACCCCCCCTTTTATGCAAGTTTTCAGGTTTGCAGTTACGGCTTAAAGACTTGCTTTTTACCATACTAAATAATTCAGAACGCGAAGGGCTTGCTGGGCATACCTGCAAAAGTAACAAGGGCGTGAAGCTTGAAGCCCAGGGCAGAGAATCTATGGCCGCAAGCAACGTGCATGGGATCCTTCGCGGTTTAACTTTTGGCCCTCCGCTCCATAACTAAAGCGGAGTCACAGGCACGTACTTGACATTTCTGGCTCCTTGCAGGCACCCATTAGCAGACATTGGTTAATCTTCGCCATTGTTAACCAATAGGTTAGCAATGAAGCAAGCAACTCCGACGGCTGAAAAAGATGGCGGACGGATGTTAACATCATTGGCAGCAGCGTGTCAGAATCGTGGTTCTTCCGGCCCTTCTTATCTCCAGTTGTCCGTGACCCGTCCTAACTTTTCCCTGCGATCTCTGTTAACCCCAGACAGCAATCAAACTTCATTACCACCCAAACAGTCTCGTCCCCCTACCCCCAGTCTCAGTCTCTGTATATCTGTCTTTGTGTTTTTTTTACTCCTTCTTGTTCTTAGTTTCAAACTAACTGCGTCGTTTGACGACGTATCTGATCCGGTTGGCTCCGTCATCAAAGCATATCTTCTCCCCCATCTGGCTCCACCTGTTGCTACTGGTGCTACCTGCACGCGCTGCGACGGTGCTCTGTTACTACCCGGATGGCAACGTAGCCTTCTCCGACGTGCCGTGTTTTTCCGGCAACGGAGTCGAGAGCCACTGCTGCCTTAAGGGGGACTCCTGCATGGCGAGCCAGTTCTGTATCAGCAGTAACACGGGAGTGTTTTGGCGGGGGAGCTGCACTGACTTGAGCTGGACGACGCCTAATTGCACCGACTACTGTGGTGGTGGGAGTAAGTTTATGTTAATATTTTTATAATGGAGATGGGACGGTTCGTTTTGATTTATAGCTTATCATGATGACATATAAGTAGCCGTAGTCGACAGCCCATATGGTGGATTTATCTCAGCTTGCCCTAATAAGACGTACTGCTGCGGAGACTCGTGTTGCGATAGGAACGCGAGGTTTAATCTTGAAAACCTGACAGTTGTCGCTACCGCCGGAGGGTCCGAAGGTATGTTAACAACCTAGTGAATTAGTCTGAGGGAATGTGATAGCGAAGTGACCAACAAATATTGATCTAATATGATCGATAGCAACTTCCTCGACGACAGCGCTCTTGACGCCCGTAAAGACTAGTGTGCCGCCAGCGCCAGTGCCCGCCGGTGAGAAGTCGGGACTCAGCGCGGGTGATATCGGCGGCATTGCTGGTGCTATAATTGGGTTTGTGAGCATCATTGTGGCGGTTCTATTGGCGATGTATCACCCGAACATCAATGGGAACATCAAAGACCGTTGGAAAAGAAGCCCTACTTAGTCCGATCCTGTGGACTCTGGAAACATAGAACTGTTAACATAAGACCGGGAATTCAGACTGCCGAGACACCTGGAGCCGCTCTGGTGTGGTTGGTTTGGGGCTAAGCCCTCCACCAGTTAGACTCGGAGGTGATTTCTCAGAATACTTGCCGTTACGAACTTAGGAGCTGCTCCTGTGTAGGGTAGATACTGGGAAATTTTGTTTCAGGCTGGAGATTGTGACGGGAGTGGAACGAACAAGGCACTGAGGGCGCAAGCTATCGTAGCCAAAATAGTAGATTTGAAGTATAAAGAAGAAAGAGATCTTCGAATGGAGCGCTGGCCCTCAAGCGGGGTTATACTTCAAGCCTTCGGCGCATTGGTCTAACTACCATGGGCCTAGCTGTCACAGAATCCTATCCCTCGGAATAGCCTCTATAATAGCGATCGGTCTGATCGCTGGAATTCTATTGAAACTACTGGGTGGTCCATTCCAGGCTACAACAACTGAGGAATGGAACTACCCCATTGTACACAGTGTTTAGAGTAACCATTGGAAGCCCTCGGCTTCCAATGATTCGAAGTAGTAATCAACACACTCGTTTTCTATGATGAGAGCCTTCGATTCATAGCGTGTCACACTAGCGCTGTAGCCCGTGCACATGCATCAAGGCCTAGCCTAGCCACAATCCATCACAGCGAAGCTGACTGGATGCTTGGCACTGCCAGAGCGCCAGTGAGCCTCAGCCACTGTGGTGACGAAGGCTGAATCCTGCGAAAGGGTCTATAAAGGAGGGCCTGGCTGGAAGCTAGAACCACAACAAGCAATGCAATCAAGCAGTTGCAACCCCATCAATTCCACCGAATCCAGTGTGCAGCGCTTCTGACAGGACGGCCGGTGCTCCTCCGTCTTTAGCCTGCGGCACGTGAAATATAAGGGTTAGGGTTAACAAGAGAGGAGCTTACCCCACTGGAGCCCCACATATGTGAGAACAGGATCCCGAGTTCTCCAATGGGTATGGTCGTATGTGACATCCACAGCCGTAGAATCCCTCTATCATCTGTCCGCAGGACCTCCCGCTTGACGAACAGGATGTCCCAAAACAACACAACCTTCTGACCAAGTGCATAAATTTGTAGTTTGCTTAACCTCTCTCTCTTGGGCAAGCTACAGATACCAAGTAATAGTCTAGTACACCACTCCCACTCCCACTCCCCTGCCACTCCTCATCTCAAGCTCAAGCACAGACAGACCACGAGACCGATTACAATATCCGAGTCCCATTCCGTGTTGTCCCATACCGTCTCAACTTCTTCTACTCATAACACAAAAAAACATTTTCCACAATTCCCAAGCGAGCCCTTCCAAACTTGACGCCGGCCGGCCCCCTGCGTTACCCGCAGCCTGCAGCGCGCAGTTTGCAGTCCTGCGTGTGCCCGAAACAAGTTTTCCCCCGCCCTCGAACTCCAGCGACGATTAAAAAGAATGTAGCTAACCGTATGTACGGTGGGCGGTGTTCACCTTTCATCATTCACCCCAGCATTGAGTGCGACCTGATTCCCTTAGGGCCAAACTCGCTGTAGACAGACAGACAGGTTAGTTTTGTTAGGGGTGGTGTGTGTTAGGGGAGAGGCTTACTTGTAATCAACTCGGGTGAGGCTCATCAGCCGCTGGCTTTCCAGGCCCTGGGCGTCCAGGTTGTGGATGCAGAATGCGAGTCTTGCGGCGACTTGGGAACCGAGGAACATGGCCTCTTCAAAGCCGTTCTTGGTCCACTCGCTGAGGTAGGTTGGTAGCGCTGCGAGCTTGATGTGTGTCGGCGTCTGGCTGTGGAAATGATGGCTTGTGCCGGGTGCATCGCCCGCGTTCGAGCCTCCCATGTTGGTGCCGGGTCCTCCTAGGCCCCCTGGAATACCGAGGTTTGCAGTGGTTGCCGCCTGCAGCAACGGATTGACACTACTGGCCGTTGGGAGCTGGTGTGGCGCGCCGGTGAAGGATCCCGTCGGGGTCTGCGAGCCTGTGCCGGAAGGTGTGCCGAGGTTCGATGGGAGCTCTGAGGTGAACATGGTGGCCGAGCTGGGTGAAATCAAGTGACGTGCCTGCAACGTCTGCATTATGTTCTCTTTGAGCCCGCGGATGCGCGAACCGTTGCCTACGAAAACAATGTTCTCCCAGCAGCCCGGCCGCATGTACATGTCCTCAATGCCCTGCACTGCGCGGTAGATGGCTGTCGCAATGCGGTCGATCTCTTGGCGATCCGCGAACAGGAACCGCTCCAAGCCAATGTCGATGTCGCGCCGCACCCGCTTGGTTACCCTCTCGGTGAGTTGTGTGGAAGGCTCGGACTCGGCTGCCGGTTCCGCCTGTGGCTGTGGCTCCGCTTTCGGGGCATCGGTAGAAGGTGGCTGTTCCGAGTTTGCCTCTGGCTTGGGCCCGCTTTCAGCGGCTGCTGCACCGTCCTCAGTCGGAGCTGGGTCGGCTCCGTCCGCCGGTGTGTCTCCCATCACACCTTCCTTCGCTCCCCCGTTTTGGTTCTGCTTCGCCGGTGGGGCGACAGGCACCTCTTCTGTGATTATCTCCTCGTAATGAAACACATTCCAACTCCTCTTTGAGTTCGGAAGCCTCTGAACCCTCGCAGCGGCCGCCTCGGCGGTTTCTTTATCCTTCCCCTTCCTGCCAGCCTTTGCCTTTTCCGCTTTTAGCTTTTCCTGCTTCGCCAAAAACTCTCTGGTATTTCCGCTGGCAACGATGTTCACCACATCAAGGACACCCTCGTCATCGACCATCTTATTTTCGTCAATAACATCGTCATCTGCGCCCACCGCAAACGACTTGGAAGGCTCCACGATTTTTGGTAGTTCGGCGGCTCCGCCTGCCGCTGCCCCAGGAACTCCAGAATCTTCCGGCAGCTCCATGAGCTTCGAGGTGTCGGGCGCGTACGGCAACACCTCGCAGATTGGGCTCCTTTTCAGCTGCTCGGCCATCTCGTGGTCGAAGCTCTTGCCCTGCAGCAGCGACATTAGCTTGCGCGTGAAGACCTCGCCGCCGCTGATCTCGCGCGTGTCGTCGATTGGGTAGCCTCCGATATCCATGTGCGAAACGACGCGACTGTCGTAGATGCACGTCACGTCGACCTTCTCGAACCCCACGTCGACGACCGTCATGTTGGGCCACTTCAGTCCGTACTGCGTCGCGATACCGCTGTGTATGAGACAAAGGGCGGGTGTCTTGGTCTTCTCGAACACGTAGCGCGCAATTGTCTCGCAATCTGGGCGCGTCCACTGGGGCGATGCCATCAGGACTATGGGCGTGTTATGGTACGTCGTCGTGAGGGAGCCGTGGACGTGTTCAAGGAAGGCGAGGAAAGCCTCCATGTTGACGATGCGACCAGCTGGACACGAGAAGGGCAACGGTCAGCATACTATGGATGCAATGGTGTGGTCCGGCGCGACTCACCTTGCAGCGGATACACGGCGCCCTCGGCCGAGTCGACGTCCTCGACGTACTCCCACTCGTCGCTATCCCTCGCGCCGGCGCCATTAGCCGTCGCCCTTTTGCGCTTGTACGTGTAAAACGGCCGCCAATCCTCCGAGTCTTCGTCCTTGAACATGCGCGTTGGAAAGCGGCGGGCGGGAGGCGTCAACTCGCTGCAGCCGAGCTGGGCCATGGTGCTTTGGCTGCCCGGGCAGATGATGAGGATCTGCTCCTCGCGCCATTTGCCGGTTTGCCCCGACATCGCGACGAAAGTGATGCGGACTGCAGGTGTGTGGATATCGATGGCTGTCCTGGCGCCAAGCTGTTGTAAGGGGCAGTTTGTTGTTGAGACTGAAGCTGTGTTTTGGAGCTCCTGACAGCACCGTGTAAATTCTCAATCTCCAAGTTCGCGCTTGTGGGGGAAGCCAGCCTGCCAGCCGCAGCGCGGAAGTTGGAGAGCTGCGACGGGGACCCGCTTAGGTAATACCCGGCCCACACAGTACGCACGCCTCTCACACGCCCCCTGAGCAATTGAACAATAGTGGATAGGATGACAATAGGAGCTTCGTCAATAGGGCAATAGCACAATGGGTTGGCAATTGCACGAATACAACTTTGATTTCGAATGATATCTGATATTTGAACGGGAGAACAGGTCTCGCCATGCCGCACTTTTCCATAACGCCATTTCCCAATGATGATGGCAATCCAATTACCTTGCCCGCCGTCCGATGGTCTAATCAGGTATTTGCTACCCATCATGCAAAAAGTTCAAGAAGCTCTACAATATAATCACACACCTCAGCGGTCGCCGGCAGCCGACGACGACGCAGGACTCGATCCAGTCTTGTGGATGTCGACTGGACCCCCAGGCCAGTCTCAAGGAATACCTTCTCGGCGCCTGAAAGCTCTCTGTCCTCTGTCTCCCGCCATCGCCGCTCAGCCTCCTCCTTGGCTTCCTGTAGTACTTCATCCGTGTCTTCCGATTCCCACAGATTGCACTTTTTGCACTGCGTGCAGGGCTTCGGGTCACCCTCTGGTCGGAAGTGCTCGCAGAAGTGTCGGTAACCGACGTCGGGACCATCCCCCGTGCCCCCGATATCCTTCCTACATACGTAGCACATTTTGTACCCGCAAGGGCATGTCAGCTTGTTGCAGCCAGCCGTCTTGACAAATGACGTGTTACAGCGTGGACAGACGCGCTTGATCGCCATGCTCATCGCCTGCTCGACCTGTGTGCGCAGGGCCACGAGCGACGACTCATTGCAGACATGGATGTCCATCCATTCCTTGTTGCAACTCAGACAAGATGCCCGGCGGCAGTCGGGATTCTGGCATTGGAACCGCAGACCCCGTCGGCGCCGGCGTCGGCGCGCTTGAGCCAGGCGAAGCTCTACCAACCAGAGGTCGTCAAGGAGATATTTGGAGTACATCCAACCACTAAAGCAGACAACAGCGACGAGAATGAGGGCCGGAACGAGTAAAGGGATAGCGCAAAAACAGAGACCGACGAAGAGGATGTTGTAAAAGTTATGCGGAGCCCAGAGGCTCACAGGAGACTCGTCGTGATTCCGGGGAAGGTAGATATCATCAACCTCTGCAAACGGACAGAACGGGCATCGTACAAGTGGCAGCCCGCTGGACACCAAGCTGTGGTCCGCAAGGCGTTGCTCCAACTTATGAAGAATTTCAGCGCCTCGTTTCTCCTCAAGCATGGCCCGGTGGATGTGATGCTGTGGAATACACCCCTGACATTCTTCCGAATCGACCGCAGGGCATCGCAAAGTGCCTGTCTGGTGGTTCATACTCCGCTGCCAGCCCTGTCCGAATATGGCTTCCGATATGGAGTGCTGCACGCACCGGAAGCAAACCATGTGCCCTTCGGTATTGCATGACGTAAACTCTTCGAACGGGCAGTCAGCGAAGCAACAAGTGCATTCGATCGTGCCATGGGCATCCTCTGCTTCTAAGTTGTTCAACTGCATAGCTAAGCGATGGTCGTCGGTTTGTTGCTCAGCGCTCCTTCGCGCCCTGATGGGCGCAATCAACTGCTGGAAAAGCTCCCGGTCTAGTTCTGCGCTCCCTGTCGACTTGAGGCAGGGCTCAATGGAACCGCGACCCGTGGACTTCCAGACTACTAGCTGATGGTTTTCCGGATCGGGGTCCGACTGCGGTTTCCGTCGAGAAAACAGGGTGCTCAGCGTAAACATCCACGACTTGGAGGACAAGTCAACCAATGTCTGTCTGGCTTCGAGGTACGAGTAGTTCGACTCAGCAAGTACAGCGCTGATTGTCGAGCGGGGGAGTCCTCTGAATTCATGTCGAGCGAGCGCCTTGACAGCATCCTTGTACTCTTGGCTCCTGAACTTTTCGCTGCTGGGCACAAGGGCATCCGGGGTTTCTGGTAGGTTGTGTTCTGTGTCGAGGACCTTCCAGCGACCCTTCACCCACTCCACACGATTCTTCAGCAACGTGTCGGCCACCACAAACAAGCGCGACTCGCCATCGAACTTGGAGAGAAGTTCGCGGAACACTTCGATCTGGACATCGGGAAACAGAGGCGCCAAAGCGTCGAGACAAGCGTTGAGCTCGCGAAGATCGGGGGGTTCGCACTCGGGAGGCCTCAGATCGTCCTCGCCTGCGATGAACACGGATTCGGAGGCGGCAGCAGGGTTGGAGGCGACAGATTCAGCGCTGGGGGAAGTGAGGCTCTTGGCTTTTGCAGCGCGGCTGCTGGACGAGCTGAGCAGGCTCGAGAGACCCATTTTGAGGTTGAGCGATAGGTTGTCGCATGCTGCTATGTTCTCGGGTGTTCCGAACTCATGACGAATGATCCTATCCCCGCACGCATGCTCAGATGGGACCACAATCGAAGTGATATGGTGCACGCGACAGCTGACACAGCAAGAGGCGTCTGGCTTCCTCGACAGCCCAGACTGGCAGATGACATGGGTGGAGCGGAGGTGGAGGCAAGAAAGTCCGGCGCAGGTTTGACAGTGTCGTTGCCAGCTGCCAGCACAGGCGACGGCCAGGCTGTCAGCTGGTCATCGTGCCGAAGTCGTAGCTGCCAAGCCCGAACTAGTGTGATGCAGCGGGGCTTCTGGAAGCCCAGCCGTCCCCGCCCTTTGAGAGCCTTGGAGCCAAGAAGCTGACATCCCAAGAAGCTGAGCTGCGAGGCCTTACTGACCGGCTAGAGGATGGAACCTACTGGCACTGTTAGAGAGGAGGCCGCCTAAAGTTCTGATATTGTATGATCTTTGCGCCGAATGTCTCATGCGGCCGAAGCTCTGTCGTGTTGCGCTTGCGATACCCCGCTTCGTTTTAGGGAGGTGCTGCCCTCATAGTCCCTTCCTGAGGCTGGTTCATCCAAGATCGAAGTTTGTCCAAGAACCTAAGGCACCCAGGACTCGCCAAATATCGGGTGGGATGCTTCGACCTCAATTCAGTCGTCTTTGGCTACAAATTTTCTGGTTCGCATGTGGTCGACACCCGCTGCAAAGAAGTGTTGGGGCTTCTCGAACTCTCAACCCCCACCGCCTTCTTCGCACAGGGCATGGGAAGGGCCATGCCAGCAGGGGGGCACGCCAGCGAGGCTCGCTTCTAACTGGAGCCATGTTGTGATTGAAACGACGGACGAATAGACTGGACGTGAGACAGCTTGGTGCTGTTCGGCGCTGGTTGGGCGGCATGCCTATCCGCATCCGCTGCAGGGCCGATGTTGAGTATGCACCAGGCAGACACCGTCACCAACCGTCTTGTCCATGGGATGTTTGCGTTTGTCTCCGGCCCCGCCTGTTAGGGCCGCCTTCGTCTTCACCTCCGTCGCTTTGACAGCCATCCCCCGCATGAAATCGCGGTGAAGAACCCCTCCCCGGTCGTCCGCTGGAAATTCACATTGGCACACCCCCACCACCACGGTGCTCAAACGATTACGGCAGAGCAAGCGCCATGGCTGGCCGTCTTCGCCAGGCTTCTTTCCTCTCGTCCGCCCAATGTTAGCAGGCTGCGTGACTGTTGACAGTTTGCGGTGGGTGGGCGCACTGCTGCTTGGTCCTGCCCGCGGAATGAGTCCTCGCGTCAGCAAAGGTATCCCGCCATCCCCGCCCTGTACCCCCTAACAGAAGTGCGGTGTGGCACACGTTTCTCGGAGGCGGCCAAGACCAAGATCGTGGCAGATCCGCGAGATGGATCAACGAGACCCGACAGCGGGCTCGCGGCGCACATTGACGACGCTTCACGTGCGTGGACGCCCTCGGCAACTAGCAAGCGGGGCGCAACCGGACGTCGGGATCAGGATCTCATCACACCTCTCTTCCTATTTCTAAAACAGGGAGCCGGGGCGTGTTCACCGCCTACCGCTCTTCCGGTACCTGCGATGCCAGACGGCCACGGTAGACGGGAGTCCACCTGGACCCAGGCATGTGCGTCTGTACCTGTCGTGGCTTGCAGGTGGTGTTCGAGCAGCGAGCGCTGCAGTCTGCCGCTAATGCACCCGTGTAGCCCCCTGCCCTCGGATGGGTAGGGCTTGATGATTCCTCTCCGCCTTTTGTCTTAGGCTCACCGACTTCTTGCCCCAAAACATTCGGAGTCAGGCCCGGCTTTTATCGTTTCTCATTTGCAACCCAAACAACATGCAGCTAGAGGTCGCCCAGATCCCGCTCGACATGCGGACGGGGACGACAGGGCCCCGGCCGTGGGCCTCGGCCAGTCGCCAGCAGCCCGGCCAGGCGACACAGACAGCCGCCAAACAGCTTATTACTAGCTGCTGGTGACCCTTTGTCAGCCACCAGCCAGCCTGACCTCCCCCCGTATATTATGTCCGCCCTTTCGCCCGCATCTTTTTCTGTATCGCCCCTCCCGTCTGCTACCCTCCTTCGGTCTGAAGGTCGGCCCGGTTGGTGTTGTTGGAACCCCCTATTGGTCGCCCCGTAGACAGCATGGAGCTCCTCCCCGTGGAGCTGCTGTGCCTGATCTTCGAATCCTGCGACGCCGCCTCCATCAGGACACTCCGCCTTGTATCAAGCCGGCTCGCGGACGTCGGCTACGAGTATTTGCTCCCCGCCCACTTCGCCGCCGTCGAGTGGAGGGACGACGTCAAGACGCTCCATTCCATCGCCGACCACGGCCGCTTGCGGGATAGCATCCGGTCTATCACCTTCAACTTCTCCAAGGTCGACGAGTACAACGCACGCCACGCCTCGTTCTTCCAGCACTGGCTTCAGGAGCCCGAAGAGCGCAATGGCATCCTCCAGGATGCCTGGATCCGGTACTATGAGCTGGAGGAGAGGAGTCGCAGCCTGCCGCTCTTCCACACTCGGTCAGCCATGCTAGAGGAATCCTTCAAGCGCCTATCCAACCTGAAGGAGCTCGAGATCACCTACACTAAATGCCCTTATGATATCGAGGTTCTCAAGGAAGTTTTCCTTGTCCGCAATTGCAGAAAGCGGGACAGGGCCCAGGCGTGCAAGAACATGAACGCCATGGTGTCAGCCATCCGCCACGTGCGGCTCTCATCGCTCTCGATCGACCAACTCCCGCTGGAGATCTTCCGCCTTGCTGACGACCGGCGGCACTGGTTCGACTGTGCCAGGTCTTTCGCCAGCCTGTCGAGACTGGACCTGGTGCTGGACCCACCGGCCAGCCTCCTCCCACAGGCCCGCGCCCGCAGCATCAACGGACTTGGCCACGTCCTCCAGTTCTCGCCCAATCTCACCCACCTCTACCTCGGGGTGCACACGTATCACTCGCCGCTCGAGAAGTTCAGACTGTCGTTCCACGCACTGCTTGGCGACTTTACGTACGAGAAGCTCACCGACTTGAAGCTGGAAGGCTTCACTCTCGAGGAAGAGGACCTGCGCGCCTTCCTCATCCGGCACGGGCCGACACTTGAGCGGCTCCGTCTCGGTGGGAAAGGTCTTGCAAAACCGTCGGAGCTGAGCATTGGCGGCGTGCACCTGCACCGGGGCACGTTCCGCTCGTTGTTCTCGTCGCTGCAGGGCAAGCTGCCGGTCCTCAAGCGGTTCCACTTGGAAGGGGACGTCGAGGCGGGTGATATCATGACGAGCTCGCGCGAGCTGTACAAGTTCCACCCCGTCACCGACGACAACTGGGCCAAGGTTACTACGCGACCTCCAACATGCAAGACTATAGACTGTCTTGGGCTGGAGAGGTACCTCCTCGAGGGCGGCCCCTACCCCTCGCTCGGTGTCTCGGGAGAATGAAAATGTTGCGGAACGCGCATGACACGAAGGAAAGAGATATACGTCCCTATTAGCTATTAATGATACATCCGAGCAGCCGCCACAGAATGCTCATTACGAAGACATCTCTGTAAATAAGCACACAAGCAGATATCTTGATGGGACACACCGATAGACTCGCATTGGAGAGGATAACAAAAAGATAGACAGACTGCAAGCAATTGTCGGGACGGACAGAAAATGAGACATCGTTGTTCATCTTTCATAAATTGTTTTGCCGGGATGCGATGTTGGTGTTGATAATAGTGAGAGAGCATCATCTCAGGTCGTTGCTGCGATTTGACTTGCGCGCGAACGAGAGCGATCTCGGATCAATCAACCAAGGCCGTCGATATAAACCATTCAGGGGTGACTTCATTTGCTCAACGGCCTTATTTCTCTTTTCTTTTTCGAGGGGTCATGAAACAAGTGTGACCCGGGCACTTGCTTTGCCCCTATTTCTAGCCCACCAGCCATCCACTTTCCCCTCATGCCCCTCGCCGTTACTCAACCCGGCTTGACGTTATTTTGTTTTCGTGGGACACCGGTCGCCGACGACGACAACCGACAGCACTCAAGCTGAGCCGCGATCTGCAGGTAGAGATACTGCGGCACAGCAGCATGTGCTTACCAGCCCCCAACTCGGCCGCGTCTCGTCTCGGCCCGAGCCCGTGGTGGCTTCCTAGCGCCTCCGGTACACATGCGATATATTGATGGGCTGCCTCGCGGACGAGCGACGATTAATCAGGCCATGTTGCTGTGAGATGATGCTGTGACTGAGCAAGTGCTGATCAAGGCGGTTCTATGTATGGATCTAGAGTACGTCGTACCCATCCCGACTCCCAGCAGGTGGCATCCCCTCGTCTCCTGCGTCGCACCTCGGCTAGCCATCACCTGCAGCTGAAAGGCAGCAACCCGATCAAATGGCAGCGGTTTCTGTTTGACTCCAAAAAAAAATTAAAAAAAATAGCAACACGCGGTCCGTGGGTCAACCAAGCTGCGAGCTGGTGGGGGTCATCACCAAACCGTTCGCTTCCTGACACTCTCGTTGGACGACGCTGTGCGATGCTGTTTGTAACTGTCACTAGTGGCTAGCCTGGGCGAGCTATACTGTGTATGTACGGAGAAAGGGGGGGTGAGACAGGTCCAGTCGCTTCTAATCGTTTTTCTTTTTATGTGCACTGTTTGAGAGAGCGACGGAAACGATCTGCTGCAGCATTAGGAACGGAGAAGCTGAAGCCGCACGCCGTCGATCTCCCAGCGCCGTGGCAGCCCCCGGGCGGTTGTGGCTGCGGAGCCCTTTTTGACTCTTTGCGTGTGAAAGGGTTCAAGGTTTCCTGCGATCAATTAAAGCCTCCCGTTTTGTGATGCCCCAGGCTGTCTCGGATTGGCATCTCGTCTCGTCTTACGGCGGGTGTGCTCTCCGGGGCGTTATGAATGTGGGTCGCAGAAAGACCCGCCTCGAAAGGGGAGCTCTCATCAGCTCGTTGGCCAGACCATCGCTGCTTGTCTCGCGGTGCGCCGAGGGTTGTCCCATGGATCGGACGTCCTGTCGCCGGCAAGCTGCAGGAGACAGCACCCTCGCCATTTTTAATCGCCTATTGCTGCGCCAATCTCGTGCTGCCTCTCTTCATTTCAGGCATCAGGTTTCAGCAGCAGAATAATACATTTGATGTGCTGGAGCGACCGTAATTTCAAGGTTTTGTTGGCGCAGCGCCCTCCCACATGTCGAGGCATGACGACATGATGTGAGCTGATCGGGGAATCAAAGCCTGGCGCCCGCCACCGCCGAAAATTCCCAGCTCGCCAGACAGGGTGAAGGCCTGTCAAATCGACTTGGCGGCAGAGGTCTACCGGGGGTCGCCTGGGGCGAGAAGGCGGCCAGTGCATAAACCGCAAAAAGGTCGCTTTGAGTGTCATTCAATTGCACTGCCGACAAACCTCCACTCATCCTTTTATCGTATCTAATGATATTGCAGGCGTTGTATAGGGGCGGCACGGGCCAAAGCTGGCAAGATTTAAACCAGCTAGCTTTAACGGCGATACACAGACATGTCTGAGTTTAGATCAAAAGGGGCGCGGGGACGAGCCTGGTCTCACATGGAAAAGGAGCTTATTAGGGGGCTCTTGAGGGGGATAAAGTTGGGCTGGGTGTCGCAAAAAGGGTGTCGAAGGCGATTTACTCGGATTTGCTAGAGTCATTGCCGTCCAATTCCCCGCGTACTGCTCCCCCTAGTGCCAGGTACGGAATACGCGTAGGAACGGCCCATTTCGTGCTTTGGTGCTTCCTCGTTGCGCGTAATCAACCCATTCCACGGCTCTTAGTCTGACGCCTGCCTAAGAATGGAAGCGCGAGGTCCTCTTTCCCCAACATCGGATCTTGTCAAAACCTATTTTGCGCTCACCTGAAGCACAGTGTCTTTGCCTTTGCAGCTCCTTGCAGCTCACCTTTCCCTCCTTTCACAGGCCTTGCATTTAACACAGAGACGGGACGCCGAGTTTGCCAGGCCCTGAAGGCTGACACCCCTCCGCAAGGAACGCCACCCTGCTGACCTGCACCGAACGGCGGGTTTCGACCGGGTGATCCGACGAATCCAGCGTGGCGATCGACACCGCACCACGCCGAAAGAAAAGAAAACCAGGAACGCCGAGGGGACTCGGCGCGTCGTCGGAGTCGGAGGCTCATCCTTGTCTGATATATCCTCATCGCAGCCAGGCGTATATTAAATTGCAATCAAGCGGGCTCATATAGAGTCAGGCACGAAAACACTAGGGCGAGACCCTCCCACACCATCGCTCTCTCTCGACCCGAGGCGGCAGGCTGTGGGGTCCTTTACAAGCGCTGGCTCCCTCTCGTCATTGCCCTGCGCACCGCGCGAGAGCTGCACGAAGCCCGATGTATGCCGTGTTGGAGGGTTGCAGCGACGCACACCTCACCACTCGGCGCCCTCGGCCCAGCTGCGCGCCCCCCTGTTGACTGACCTCCAAACCAGCCTCCATCGAGTCCCAAAGCCTTCCTTCGAGCCCACCGGCCGCCATCGTTGCTTTTTTCTGCGCTCGGTTGTTGGCGTGACCAACGCCCACGTCACTCGCCCAGCGCCGCTGCCTCGCACCCACGCACGCTTCACCCCACCCCACCGCAAACCCAGCTCGCCAAAGCGCTACGGGACCGGGGCACCCCCGGTCTGCATGCCACTTGGGACATCGCTGCCGCTTCCAGCTTGGGTCTGCTTGAAAACGCTTGCGACTCCTCTTCTCATTTGCATTGATGCTTAGGGAGGTTCCCTCGGCCTCCACCTCGACCTCGACCTCTCCTGCACATCACCTCGGTCGCAGACAGATCGCGGTGAAGCAAGGCTGCTGCCGTCGAGCTCGCCATGCAGCGCGTCTCGGCTCTGCTCCCCTCGTGGGACCGCTCGAAGACGAATAATACGCCGTCGACGACCATCGCCGCGAAGAGGACGACACCGCTCGCCCTAGACAAGGTTTTCGGATGGGCCGAAAAGCTCGCCCCCGGCGCTCGGATGAGCGTCACCACAACCACAACCCCCGACAGCGCATTCGCACCACCAGCTCGGTACGGCCGCGAAACATATTGGCCGACAACTCTAGACAAAGAATGTGACAAGGCTGCTAGGATATTAAAGTCGTTTTGCAGTAAGTGCTTCTCTGAGATTGAGGAGTCATACGACTAACAAACGCTATAGCGGATGGCTTTCTCGCACTGGAATCTCAGTCGCGACCGCAGTCGGAGCAGCCCGTTGCCCCGACCGAACCGGCCGCAGAACCCGCATATGTGACGAAGAATATCCCACCGCGGATAATACAGAACGCCGTCGGCCTAGCGGTCTTTTCGTGCATGCGTTCCGGTCTGTGGATGTCAGGGTCTGGCGGAGCCGGCATGATCACGGCACGGAAGGCCGACGGGACCTGGTCGCCGCCCTCGGGAATAATGCTCCACACTGCTGCACTGGGCTTTGTGATCGGAGTCGATATCTACGACTGCGTCTTGGTCATCAACAGCGTTCACACCCTCGAATTATTCACCCGCCCTAGGCTAACCCTGGGTGTCGACTGTAGCCTGACCGTCGGCCCACTGGCCGACAAGGCCTCGCCTGATCCCGAGATGCGATGGAAAGGACTCGACGACACCGTATTAACATACGTTAAAGCTAGGGGTAAGCATCAGGCAGTCCAGCTTGACGGCTCGCTGGTCACCGAACGTGGAAACGAAAACGAGAGGTTCTACTGCTCAAATGTGGGTGTCCTCGACATCCTGGCCGGTAACATCCCCAAAAGTATCCCCGAGATGCGGCCGTTGTTCGAAGTGATCAAAGCTGCCGAAGGCCGTTCCGACTACGACAAGGATCTTATGCAGCTTCTGGCACAGCAACCTGCACCTGGCGACGCCGTGCTCGAGCCAACACCGCAGGTGTCCCCTGCTGTCCCAAAAACGCCCTTTGGAATCCCGGACGCTGACGATCCGGATCCTTTTGGCGTCATTGGTCTTGAAATGGCGGGCATTGAGATCAGAGAAGCTGGAACTCACACACGACCGGCGAGTACTCAATTTGAGTTCAACCCCAGCCCAACAAGCCCGGTCTATTCTAGGTTCAATCGCCAGAGCGTCGACACTTATCACTCAAGGAGCAATAGGGGCAGCTACATGTCGTCCAAGACCCAGGCTACCGCTGTGACCGACGCATACACCCAGACGGATGTTGCGAGCACTGCGGATACGACATTCAGCCGTGCGAATAGCGACGACGGCCGAGATGCCGTATCCGACAAACTCCCCACCGTCATGGAGCCCGACGAGATCGACTATACTAAAATCGACACGAGCATGATTGAGCGGTTCAGCCCTCAGATTTCTGACAAGGAGGAGGTCGCGCCACCTACAGCTGCGCCTATCGTTGAGGCCAAGCTAGCAGATGTGGCGGAGCTAGCTGACGCCGCCGAGCCAGCTGGTGCGGCAGATGCGGCAGATGTTGTGGACCAGGCAACAAACGCGGACAACAAGGACGGGAAATCTGGTATTTACCCGGCCGATGAGCGCGACGAGGACGCCGATGACGAAGATGAGGAGGAAGAAGAAGAGGACGAGCCAGTGATTATTGAAGTTGCGATGGCCGCCCAGCCCACTCGGACCTCCCTCAGGGCCTCCCAGGTGACACAGGTCATCCACGCCAAGGGAGCGATAGTGACCATTCCAAAGAGGATTCCGCCTCCACTTCCCGCGAGGAGCCCTGCGCGCACCTCGAGGTCAAGCAAGAGCGAATTCGGTGGCGATGTCGCAGGTCTGAAGAGCCCACTCAGGAGCTCCTTCCTTTCCGTGGAGTCGCGAGTGGGGGATACTGAAGACCGGAGCGAAGAGGCTATGGAGGCTGCAGAGGCTACCTCGAGCGAGGTTTTTGAAACACCACTTGCTGTGATGGAGACGGGTCCCCTCGATGTCACGCCAGAGCTGGAGGAGAAGATCGACATTCAGGGACACCGCAAGAACTCTTCTTCGGTCTGTACTGCTGTGGTCGCACCCGTCGAGGCCGTTGAAGATGTCCCGGAGGTCCCAGCCGTTCCCCAGACGCTCGAGCAGCAGGCGTCCTCGCCCGAGGAATCCGAGCGCGAGCCGCAAACACCGAAAACCGAGACAGGCTTCGTCGAACAAAAGACACTTGACATCGGCGATGTAAAGGACGTCACGATTGCCTCGCACAGCACTCAGTCGAACACTGTTGCCGTTGCATAGATACCATGATACCCTGCTTTGGTGGGTGGGATGGGTATGCTGCTTTTACCGTCTTTGATGGTAATGATTTGGATATGGGCAGGGCGTTTTTGTGCTTTTCATTTGTTGTCTCTTGCCCGCGCAGCAGCAGCATTCATCATTTATCATTGTCGAGGCGTTTTTTTACACGACCAACAGCGTCTTTGCCTTGGTCAGTGCTGACTTCATCGGCGTTGGGATCGCCCTTCGGGGCCGGCTTTGGTTGCTTTACAAAAAGAAAAGAGACGGTTATTATGGGGCGGCTATCTGCCAACCGACACTGCGGGCTATATATCGCCCCACCGGTCATTTTTAAGAGTAATGTGTTTTTTTCTAGGTTTGAGAGAAGGGGGCAACAATCTCAGATGAGGTCGGGGCATGGGTTGGTGCATGCTTATGACAGCTCCGATGGCAACGAATAAACGGGGATTGGAGGACTGGGACGGGTGATTCCTTCTATGGGTCTCGGACGAAGTTGTGTGTATGTTAGAGCATTTAGACGCGCTCCATGACGCCTCGGAGCGTTGATGAGAGGAGCAGTCCGATTGGAGCAAGCTAGTCCAGCCGTGAGATAATGACGCATAGCGTATTTGTCACGATTATGGGTACCTGGGAGATCAGACGAAGCGATTACAGAACGATGTGAAGCAAAGCTCAATGAATTACGAGTATGCCGCCCGACCTATCTCCAGCAGTGATGCTACATACAGTTCTACCAACCACATGTACCCAACACCAAATGTGCTGAGCCTCTTTCTACAACTCCTGTCCCTTCTGAATCTGCGCCACCTCTTGTGTCCCCTGCCGATAATCTGACGGAATTCGCCATACACCCGTCCACTCAGGGCAGACAAATGTATCTTGTGGAAAGTTACACAAAACCTTTCTCCGCTAGTTCCAACTTCGCCATCCTACAAGCAGACAACCTACAGGGGGGAGCTGAGCTGAAGGGAGAAGAGAAAAAAAGTATGTGTGTCCTCCGTGTTGGGAATAAGCGGGGACTCCGGAAATATGTTGATATCCCCCATCCCACAGACAGAGAACAAACGCCTTTCCATGCCTGATTGGTTGCCATAATTTGCCTGATCGTGCTCTGTTGGCGGCAATGCAACCTATGCAATAAATACGACCCAAATCCGGGTCAACAATCATCCTGTTACTCCGTACCGTGAGATCGATCATCATACTCGAGATCGAGAACCTAGCCCTCCCATCCTCCTAGGAGTAAGCGCGATGTCGTAATCCATGTATGTAGGTATCTTCCTTTCATTCGTTCCGTTCCGCATTAGTATTGTACACGAATTGCTTCGCGAACGGCAAGTCGTAGACCGTCATATGTCCATTTGAATTGTTTGTTCTGGGTATCAAGTACAATCGCTATGCGAGGCAAAGCCGATGAGAATGAGCCGTTCTATGTTGGCTCGTGGAATGCTGAGATGCAAGTTGGAGTTGCAAAGGAATATGTCCGCGATGTGCTCAAGTCATGTCGATGGACTGCTTCATCTTCTCTCGGTGCTTCATGAAGTTTCGGACGTACAGCTCGTGCGCTTCGCAGGCCGCCATCCATTTCTGCCGAATGAACTTGTCCTCCTCCAGGTGTCGGAGGTACTGGTTGCCACCTTTGTCGTCCCGCGTGTTGACCCATGCGAATCGCCGGCCCCCAGCTGCTTCTCCTTGCCGATCACGAGCGACGAAGTGCTCATGTATCTTCCTCTCAACCATGGCCCAGTCGTTGAGATATTTGGTGAAATCAATGACATATTTGCGCCAGGAGTCGTTGCTCGGCCGGAGGTGCGAGACTGCGAGTGCTGGAGGGGCTTTAGGGCAGATAGGAAACGCAGGTAGCGTGATGTCTACTTCCTTCGACTTCTCCTTTTCTAACGGCAGCTTCACCGAGGGTTTGCTATCGAATGGTAAACTGGTCTTCATATCCCCAAAGCCGCCGAGGCCGGACGGCTTCGGTGCAAACGGCTCCACCTTCTGGAAGTCAGCAAAGATTGGGCCCCGGAAGTCCTCGGTGTCCTCAGACCCAGCCATGTTAGGATGGGGCTTGACGACGTTCGGCCCATTTCCAAGCTTTGCACCGGGCTGCGCGTTGTTCAGGTCTCCGGCTCGCCACTCGGGCTTCGACGGCTCGACGTTAATGGTCCGAGCGCTGGTAGCAGGCTGTGGTGGCGGCACAGGCGCGGACTCGGGGGTGTCGATGTCCATGGCCATGGGGCTAGGCGCCGCGTTGATGTCAGCCGGCTCCGCCGTCGTCTGAGGTCTGTCTTCCTCGCTGGTGTGCTCGTCGTCGACCAAACCTGCCGTTCCTGCCGTCATCCGCACCGGTTTCGGCTTCTTAGACGCCCGATTTTGGCGTGTAGGGGAAGCCGCGGTCCTGATAACCTGAGGAGGTACGAAGTTGTGAGGCCCTATTTTCTCAGTCCATTCTCCTGCATCGAAGCCGCTCGGTTTCGGTACAGCATTGCTGTTGTTAGTGAACGAATCTGTCGAGGAACCAGTTGCGCCCCTCTTCGGTGACTGCCGACCACGCGGTGTCGATCTCGAACGTTGCTTCGCTCGCAAGAAGGGATCCTCAGGTGCCGCTGCTCCACCTGCGTTGAACATGTAGCTTTCCCCAGGCTTCCCCCCAGAAACGAACCGTGTGTTGATATTATCAGTACTGTTACGCATGAATCGGGCGTGTTGGCTCGCGGCGCTCGGTGGAACGTCGTCATCATCATCATCATTGTCGGGAACGCTGAAACTGACGGAGCGGTTTTTGTTAGCTTGTTTGCTCTGGATACCTTCATTTGTCGGTAAAGGCACATCTGAGGCCGCCGCATTGAGGGGTGTCCGTTTATCAAGAAGCGCTTCAATCTGTGCATGAAGCGACCGCTCGAAGAGATTTAAGCGCTTGCCTTGGGCCGTCTCTCCACTGGGAGGTTCTGTGCCACTGTGCTTCCTCTTCTTAGAAGGAATACTTGGTTCCTCATATAGCCGTGCACCGCCGCCTGCGACGCCTGAAACCCATGGAAAGTGATTGTCGCGCGGGCGTGAAGGAAACCTCCGCCCGAACCTTATAGGAGAGGAATTGGGATGCTGAGCGGGGATAAAATTCGCCCCGTGGAAATGCCCGCTCCCGTGGAGTGTGTTTGTGCTTGATGGGGGCTGTATAGGGGGAGAACAGTATCTGAGAGGCCACGGTGTTGGCCGGAGGGGAGCATACACAGTAGGGCCATTGGTTTGCGAGGAGCCTCCATTGACAGTCGCTGAGATGTATTAGCATACGCCTGCAATCGGACAAGATCTGCTGCTTACCATTTGCGCTGCTGTTCACAGATGCAGTAGACCCGGTTGCTGATGGAAATGGGAACGCGCCGGCAGGAGCTACATTCGGGTCGGCCGGTCGTGGACTATACCGGGCACTGGCTTGCGACGGATACCGAAGGTTAGGGGCTGCGCCAAAACCACTAAACGGCTTGTTCTCCTTTGTTGACTTCATGCCATCCGAGCCCACGCTAGCGCTTCTCTGCCTATGGGGGCGCTCTGGCGTCGATTCGTTGTCAGGCTTCTGGAACTGCCTCCAGCTTTCTCTCTCACTCTTAGCACGAGTGGCACTCGCTCCCTCAAAGGGGTTCGTCTTCTCTCCAACATGGGAAGCGTATGGCGTCCGCTGGCGATTGTCAAGGAATGTGTCGCCGAACTGCTCACTCAGGGGGTCAACATATGTGTCAGCGGGTTGAGCCTTTGCCTTTCGTAGATTAGCCGCCGTCTCTTCAAAAACGTTGGTGTGGCTATTCGTGTAGTGCTGGCTTTGGCTCTTGACCTGCGGCTCATCCCCGAGCGGCGACGTGGGTGCGAAACCAGTTGCCCTCCGCGTTCCGAACGAAGCTTCTTGCTGTCGGGCCTGGTAGGCAGTCCGTGGCGGTGGAGGGGGCGGGTTCGCCTTGGGTTGCGGTCGTGACGTCTTCCCAGCGGCGGCTGAAGCGGCGGCCGAAGCTGCGCTGGTAGCAGCGTTCGCCGCCCTGGAACTCGCAGAGCGCATGCGATCCCATGCTCTCAAGTGGTCGTGAGTGTTGTCCTGCTTTGGCTTCGCCGCCTGCGGTGGTACCCAAGTCGAATACGGCGTTGGGCGTGTCGGAGCCGCGGGCTTGCGCTTGGGAGGCGCTCCCCACTGTTCCGAGACATCTTTCGCGACGTTCGAGTATGGATTCCCTCTAACACCAGAAGACGTCGTGGTGAAGGTTGACCGCCTGCGATTTGCGTCATACTTCGTCTTCAGCGTGACATCTGTGAGGATCTCATGGGCGGCCTGAATAACCAGGAATTTGTCCTTCGATACATCTTCGTTTCCTGGATTTCGGTCTGGGTGATATTTGAGTGCTATCAGGCCATGTCAGCATCTGTCAGGCACTGGAGAGCAATAATACCACGAACCGAGCTTCTTGAACTGCTTCTTGATATCGATAACCTCCGCTGTTGCAGTCAGCTCGAGATCACCGTAGTAATCCCGATTGTAGTCGAGTTTGACCATCGTGACTCCTTAGCGAGGTCGGTCGACAGAGAGGGAGGAATCGATGTCGCAGGGGGGATGCGGCATCCCACTTCCAGCGCAGTTTTAGATGTCGCAACTTTGCATCCCCTAAACCACAGTCCCTCTTATAGACGAACCCTTGCTGTCTCCCTGATAGCGCAAAGAGGCACGCGTCGAACGCTGTTTCGTGGCTCCGGCTCCTTTGTCACGTTGAGCTGGTGCGCGGGATAGAACCAGAACGGCACCTCCAGACGACGAATGCCTGAGGAAGTCCTCTCGTGTCGGTACGAGACGGGACGATTGGGCGCGAATCGCTTATAACGGAAGGGAACCTGTGCAGTTTGCGGCTAGAGTCGCAGTCAGCATATCTGGGCGTCATTCGCCCGAGTATCGAGCATACCAAAGCTGCTCGGGTCGCGAAAACGGGCGGGATTGCTTGGGGAGATCGCAAGTCGGGCGTATGCCGCGAAAGTGGTTCGTTCGGTGGGTAGAGAAGCGATGCGATAAAGGGGAGGTCACCCGAAAGCTTGTGACAATGCGACCAAAGCTGAGGGGAGCAGCACAGGTAAGACACTGGGTCTGCGGGATGATGGTTTGGGAGCTGGAAGGATGGAACTCACCGCTAAATGTCGTGCTCCTGCAGCAATGTCTTTCTCCTGATAGGCTCTTCTCTCAGGATGGCACCAAGCAGGATGTTTTCTGAGGACGCCCGCCGAGCCGCTTTATCGGTAAATAACAAATTACTGGCCCGTTCAAGCTGCCAAGGGCAACGGCCTCGCGCGTTGTGCGGGGTCCTTAGCTTGCTTCGCGATGACGTACAGCGCAGCTTGGGACGAAACGGCAGCGCGTTGTTAGATGGTAACCGAGATGGTGTTGCGGATACGGAGTTCGCAGCGCTTTCCTCTGGCTGTTGCGATTGTTTGCCTCAATTTGGCTGCTCGGAGAATTAGTCCGAATCGTGGGGCGGAACAGGGTTGGGGCTGTCGCCGCGGCGATGTCTCCGCCGCAACCCCCCTCAGGAGAAACGCTTCTAGAAGCCTCCGGGATGTCAATCACTGTACGAACAGCGGCCCAACCGGAAGGCGAGACGTTGTAAACCTCACAACTTGGTATCCAAAGCACATCGAATTCGGTGAATGCGTACACACACAGCCCCGTCCCCACTAGGCTCATCGTGAGGCCTATGACACACCTCGCCTTGCCTTGCCTCAACATGCTCATCATCTGCCACGGAATCATTTGGCTACAGTTCATTGACTCAGGCAGAGCATGTCCACTCTCCTGTCGAGAGAATAGGGCACGGAGGTAATGCTGCGCTGTGTCGGGTCGGCGGATTAAAGTCATAACGTCAGGCTGCATGTGATTCGGTCACCCTTGCAGTTGCGGTCCGTAGGCCGCGCAGTGGATGATGTGCAGACTTGAGTTTCCGGGCCTCTTCGTGTTGGAGTCAGCTATGGCTTCAGCCCTCAATCTACGCCAGACGGGTGTGACCCTCCAAGTTAGCTTCACGGTACCACAAAAGCCTTGCACACATGAGTCCAATAAACATAACAATATTGATAACTCCCGCAGTGGGAAACCCGCAAACGCTGCATGCGAGTCCTATGCATCTGTCCGACACTGCTCTTTGCTTCTCCTGATCGCGTTCGAGTGCAATTAACTCCCAATCATCCAAACCTGAGCCAAACCAACGTGAACGCCAAACCCAATTCCTTCATATAGTACAGATGTAGAACCGACCTGTCCACATGCCCTTAACCCATAAATAGCCGAACCACGTGCGGCAGCCCGGCACATGTGCTGTTGCCTACGCCATCTCGCGGCCGAGTTCGTACGACCACCCGCCCTCCTTCCGCAGCTTTTCACGGGCCCGCAGGTCCTTCCTAATGTCCTCTTCCGTGAGCCGGTCCGAGCCGCTCCAGTTGGCACTGCTGGTGCGTGCCCGGAATTTGTGGAATCGGTCCTTGCTCTTGCTGAACACCTCCTCCATGTTGATCGCCCTTGGCGGTCCGAAGATCTGCATAGGGTCCATCATCTCCTGCGCCATTAGCGCCGGCTTGAGTGCCGGCGAGTCTGCCCACGGCGCAATAGCGATATGGGAATCGTCTTCGTCCGAGTCTTCATCGTCAGTGTTAATCTCGGGCAGCTCAATGGCATCGCCGTTCGGGAACCGGGGCGATGATTTCGCCGACTTAGGCTGCTGCTTGCTTGTGAGCGCCGTTCTTGCAGGCGTCTTGTGGGCCTGTCCGGGTGCGTTGGGGTTTGGCGCAAAGACAATAGGCCCCTTGGAAACCTGTGCCATATCAAGCGGGTTCGCCGCCTTAACATGCCCGTTGTGTTGTGCCGTCGCAACAGCGGCCCTGAGCAGATTCTGGCTCGCACTTTGTGAGGGAGCATTGGTGTATCCGTTGCTGAACATAGACTTGGCCAAATCCTGCGAGGCAAGGTTAGTATCTCGAGACAGTTCGTGGTTCCTAGTGTGACTTACTTTCTTAAGACCAGCCGAGGGCCTGATAGGCGGTCCCTTGATGTTCGGCTGGGTGTCTGCCATGTCGATGTCCTGGTCAAACTCCTCGCTCATTCTCATGCGCTTGGCTTCATTGGACTGGTGGTAAGACGCCATAGTCCGCGGCGGCTGGGCCTTGTCCACCGCATCTTGTTGAAGGGGCCGCTTCGACGCTGCCTTTCCGTTGGCCATACGGCTGTCCTGCTGCCCGGCAGTGCCTAGTCGGGAGACGGGCCTGGGAGGCGCCTTGTCGGATGTGTACTCCGGGGGACCATTCGGCTGAGATCGAGCGGCAGCCGGAGGAGCCTTTGTCTGCTTTGCCTTTTCGAGGGCCGCCTTTCTGACCTTGCGTTCCTCCTCTCTCTGCTGCTTCTCTGCCTCGGCCTTGCGTTGCTCCTCTTGCTTCCGCTCAGCTTCGATAACAGCACGCTTACGCTCCATCTCTTGCTTCGCCTCACGCTTTTGTTGCGCATCGCGTTCCTCCTGCTCCTTCCGCTTGGCCGCGATGCCCAGAGCTTTTGGACGTCCAGGCCCAGAAGAAGAGACTGAGCCGGCAAGACTGGCGATGGAAGACTTCGAGTGTAGCATGGTGTGGCTCGGCTTGCTGGTGAGCTGTCTTGGAGGGGCTTGCTGCTGCCCCAGGGTCTCCTGCAGATTGGCGGACAGAGCAGATGTAGAGTGATACTGCGATTGCTGAGAGCTCGTTGTGTTGACCCGAATCACCGTAGTCGGGGGCTGCCTCGACTTCACGAGAGGTTCTCTGGAGGGTTTTACAGTTTTCTTGACGGTCTGAGGCCGGCTTGCTGATGCGATCGCTGAACGTGGGACGGATGGAGGCGGCATGGTAGTCGTAGCATCTGTCATATCCACATCATTCTCGCTCGACGGGTTGTTGTCGCCTTCTACCTGTCCCTTTGTCTTTCTCGGACTGGTGCGTGTTGGCTTAACCGGGCTGCTTGGCGCACTCTTTTTCGGCGGCGCCGGGGTCTTGAACTCCTGCAACTGGACTTGAGACCGGGAGGCCTTTTCTTGCTCCCTCTGTGCAGCCAACTGCCTTTCCATGACGGCAATTTTATCTTGCTCCTTACTGAAGACGCGGGCCTTTTCGGCCTCCTTGTCACGAACCTTTTCAAGTTTCTCAGTCTGCTTCTTCATCTCCTTCAGCTCCTTTTCCCTTTGCTTAACTTCCTTCTCCTTCTCCTTTATTTCCTTCTTCTCCCGCTCAGCGGAGGCCCGAGTTCTCCTAGAGCTGTTGGTGCGTGCTGGGCTGATAGGACGGGAGGGAGATTCGCCATGGTGAGTCAAATCGGGGTAAAGCACATTCTCGGCCGTTCTGAATGATTCAACAGAGGCGCCTGGATGCATCCCAAAACGAGTAGTTGATGCAGAGAGTAGCGAGGCCTTCCCCTCGGCGCTAATAGCAGCGCTGCTAGCAAGCAGGCCCTTGGAGCTGGTTAAAATCCTCGACAACTTGTCCTTAACATTTTTCAACGGGCTGCCACGGAAGCTCCGCGATGATTTAGACGGAGTAACATTGCTGCCATCTTCTGACACGGTCGAAAGGGTCGGGTTAGAGACCGAAATCGTCTTCTTAAGACTGAGATCATCACTACTGGTGTTGGAATTGAGAGTGGGTAGATAAGGGACAGAGGCAGACTTGACGTGCGACGGGGCGCTGGTGGTCCGCTCGGGGACGAGGGGGGCTTTTCCGGGAGATCCAGGCCTGCTCTTAGGACGCATGAATTCATCGTTAGCAACCTCCCTCCGCGTGGCACTTTGAACGACGTCTGCCGAGAAGCTCTTAGGTAACACGGGTCGGGGGCTTGCTTCCACGGGAGCCTTTGCCGGCGGATCGATCCAGTCATCATCGTCGTCCTCTGGGAATGCACCGGGAGCCGGTACAGACTGTTTCGACATCGGCGAGAAGATATTTCTCACTTCAGGCGCCGCCTGAGCCTGTGAAGTTTGAGTATTGGTAGTGGCTGTGCTCTGCTGCACTGGCAAAAGATTTGCAATCGACTTTGACGACGGCCTGGGGACTGGCGGCTGCGGCTTTCCGAGCATGGAGATCTGGTCCTGCAGCCGTTGTGTGTATGTTTTTGTGTGCGCCGCAATCTGTACTGTGGTATCCTCTCTAGGGCCAACTGTCTCATCGATATCCATCTCATCATCATCATCGTCCTCGTCATCCTCAACGAAGTCTTGCCGAATGACACCACCCAGGCTCTTCCCGCCAGTATGCCGGTTGTAGTAGCTGGTCCGCGTATGGTCCGGCTGGCCCCGTGACATTCTGTTATTTGTCAAGGGCTCACGAGCCGGTAGCCGAGGCAAGTTCAAGCTGCTTTTGCGAACCAGTTGTCTGGGAGGGCTTGGGCCATCGGATGGAGACCGAATATCCTCGTCCTCGTGAACTTCAATGGTAGCGTTCAAATCTGCCGGCTGGGGAAATCCTCTCGTCTCACTGGTATGCTGGACCTGCTTCAGGGGGGAAGACTTCATGGGAGACGATTTGTTCGGGCTTGCAATCTTCTTTGGTGAGGGAGAGCGAGGCGACGTGACGGGAGAGGGCGCGCGAGCGGTGACGGGGCTGCTGTGGTGACTATACGTGGGGGACGCCGCGGACGCGACCTTGGCCGTCACGTATGCTGTTCGCGTTGGCTCCTCCCTTGCCGATTGAAAAGTTTCTTCTGTCGGGCTTGGCTGCTCCGGCAGGGGTCGAGGAGCATAGAGCATCGCGAAATCTGTCGTGTCAACAGCGCACTGCGGGCTCTGCTGCATCACTAAATCCACGTCTCTGTCTAGCATGTCCACATCCGCAGTGTCCTGTGTCTGGCTGCCATGGTATCCAGAATCCGCAAGAGGGGTGGGAGTAGGAACCGCTGGGGCTGCTTGCTTTGTTGGTGCGATGATCGCCTTCGTCGGACTTGTTGGTCGGGAAACTGGTCGCTCGGGCCTATCCTCAGCCACCCTAATCTTCGGAGTCCGCGCCTGCTCCAAGGCCATCGCGAATGGGTTATGTGCTCCCTTCGGCGTGGAAGAAAAGACATCAGACAGAGGCTGAACAGTCATTAGAACAAGACACGATAATTCGTCACAGAGAGCTTACCACGCGAGCCTCCCCTAGGGGCGCTTTCCTTGCTGTCCTCGGAGTTTTGCCTCGGAGCTTTCCAGGTGTTTTGAAAAGCTCAATCACGTTCCTGTCTCTAGTCAGCATCACATTGAAAGGGTATGACAGCTATGGACGCGCACATTTGGTTCTCGGAGAAGATTTCGGCCATGTGCTCATTCAGCCAGTCCATCTCATTGCGCGCCGCGAATGAGAACTCTTCGACTTCGGACTCTGCCATGTCCATAGCAGCAGACCGCTCCTCCGAAACCCACGCGGCCGACCCGATCGCCAAAGGCGGTCCTCGTCGCATCGCCATTTTGGCGGTTGTTGACTCGACGCGATAAAAAGCAGATAGGGAAAGCAAGGTATGCAGAACAATGAATTGAGGAAAATTCCCGGGGAAAACGTCTATTTCGGCATTGGGCGAGGGTTGTCGAAAGGGCAGTCAAAGTTGCAGTTGTCGAGAGCTTGGAGTCGGGAGTCGGCGGGTGTTCTTGGTTACGAAGTTGTGGGTGCTCCAAGCCTGCAATCTTGATGTGGTTAGGCATTGTTTTGATTCACTCCGAAAGGGGCAAGGCGCCGTTTGGGGCAGCTCAGGTGGGGCTCCGGCGCGGTTCAACACCAATTCACGTGCGGGGAAAGACGACTCGACCAACAAGCTAAGCGAAAACAGTTCTATTTCTCTATCTCAAATGGCTTTTGCTTATATCCTTTGTGCACTTACATATGCAAAGTAATCTATAGGCAATTTTATCTACTATCTATGCATCATCACCTTGGGAAGGTGCCAGTGAAGTCCTTTCCCCAGTTTCCCCTTGTCCTGACTCCTGGCCTAAGGGCACAGTACGAACACACTTGCGTTCTTGGCCTGCACACTGTGTCCCAGGAAATTCTCAGGCGCGCCAACAAGGAGAGCGCGTCGCAACACCAGCAAGGGCGACCCGATTGCATTCCGTGACGACTCGACCCGCGTCACACGAACTCGACCGCACAGATCGCTCTATCTCCGACTGTAGGGACAATATCTGCTTGCTTAGGTACATAGCAAAGCAAGCCTCTTTCCACTCCTGCATTGCAAAATGGACGGTCTCGAGGATGTGCCAGATTCGACCGACTGGCTGGGCACGCCACTTGCCGCACTGGTGCCGGTTGAGCAGGCCTTCCGCTGCCAACTTTGCAAAGACTTTTACAACTCGCCTATGATAACCACATGCAACCACACATTCTGCTCTATTTGCATCCGCAGGTGTCTGTCGGCGGACAGCAAATGCCCGTTATGCCGAGCAACGAGCCAGGAATCCCAGCTGCGGGGGAACTGGGCCATGCGCGAGGCAGTCGACGCCTTTGTCAAAGCACGAGACGAAGTATTACGGTTCGCCAAGACTCCCATTCCGGTCGCAGCGCCGAGCTCGCCGAAGAGAAAAGCCGCGGAGCTGGAGGAGATAGAGGATGAGCAGCAAGAGAACAAGAGACCTAGGATGTCTACTCGGTCCAGCAAAGCAAGAGGGGCAGAAGCCACGGCAGCGATGGCCCGCGAAGAAGCAGAAGTACCGGAGACTTGGACCACGATGCCTGAACCAGGTATGATATGAGACAATGGCTTGACAGAACATGATACTAACTGGCCATGTGGACGACGGCCTTGTTGAATGTCCAGTCTGCTGGATTCGGATGAAGCCATTCCAAGTTGACAGGCATCTCGACACCTCCTGCCCCGGCACCCCGGCACCCCAAAACCCACACTCAACTTACTCCGGCATAGCAACACACCCAGCAGGAAACGGCTCTTTACCTACTCGCACATCATTCCAGCCATCGCCGCCGAGAACTTCCCACCCGCCAGAGCGCCTCCCGGCACTCGCCTATTCCATGCTTAAAGACAATGCGCTTCGAAAGAAGATGAACGAGCTCGGGCTCTCAGCGGCCGGCTCACGCCAAATGATCGAGCGGCGACACCAAGAGTGGGTGACTCTCTGGAATGCGAACTGCGACTCCGTGAAGCCCAAGAAGCGCTCGGAGCTCCTACATGACCTCGACACATGGGAGAAAACGATGGGGACTCGCGCGCCAACACAATCCAGGGCGGTGACAATAGGGGCCCAGATCAAGGACAAGGATTTTGACGGGGCAGCATGGGCGGCTAAGCACGACAACTCGTTCAAGGATCTGATCGCAAACGCGCGAAGGACACGAAGTCAGGCTGAACAAAAAGCAAGCGAAAACAGTGAGGAGAGCAAACCCAGTGTGGAGAATAACATGTTGCAAACGGAAAGCTCATATCAGCCAGCTTGTCCGTTGGATTTTTCCCCGGTAGACCTGACAAATCTGCCACCCTAAGCCAAAAATATGCCTGGGGTACAGGCAAATAGATAAATTTTGGAACGACGCCGGGGTGGAAGACGAAGGCCGATTGGAGCAATTATGGACGTAGCCTGCCAGACTTGAGTTTGAGCAAGCGTTGCACATTAGGTAGAGAGCTCACGAGCTCCATGATGTACAAACACCCGACACGCTAATATAAAGTTACGTGGCACATGCAAATGGCCTCAGAGCCACTGTCATCTCAAGTTTTCCAATCGTCTAAACAATCGTGACTTACGTGGTTTCCAAGGATCGGATATTCCTTGTCCACTTGTGATATAATTAAATCAGACTAGGTAGTAACTCCGAGTTAGCAACAGAACCGAACCTCCGTGTATATTATTCTGCAGCTTGCGGCTGCGGCCGTTCAGAATGAGGAGCTCTCTCGTGAAGGGACATCCTACTCAGCATATTCTCCGCTTGGCGTGTCTCCGCCTCCAGCGTCTTGTCTGACTGGCCCTGTGGCTCTCCCACAGCGACCTCCCCGATCGCCTCGAGCCGCTTCTGGGTCTCTTGGGCCTCCTTCTCCAGCAGGGCTGCAACTCTCGCCCGCTCGGCCTCCTGCTTCTTCTGCTCGGCTTCCTCCACCTTGCGCTTCTCTTCTGTCTCCATGGCAGCCAGCTCATCATCGATCTCAGCTTCGTCGACCACGACATCACTCATCTCCGAGATGATAGTCTGGACCTCCTCGACAGTTGCCGTCTCCTCGCGCAGTCTGTCAACCAGCTTCTCGACGCGTTCGACGCCGCCCACCTCGGCATTGAGGCTACGCAGCGCCTGTTCGCTCGACTCCATGACCTTTACCAGCTGTATGTTGTCGGCAGCCTGTTCGATATTGGCGGCTACATCCTGCAGCTGCCCCATGCTAGCGAAGCGCTTCTCCAGCACCATCTCAGTCTGTTTCTTGAACTTGAGAGCTGCGAGCGCAGCAATGCGGTTCTTCTTGGTCACTGCGTCCTTCGCCTTGAGCGCGAACTCGTCCACACGGGTGCTCAGCAGCGCCGTCTCCTGTGTCAAATACGCCAGTAGCTCTTTTAGCTTGGCGATCGAGGCGTCCTCCATCGTAATGACTGTTTCGGCCTCCTCCTGACCCGCCGCCTTGATCTTGACCGTAGCACCGTCGTAGAGAATCACTCCCTTGTCTCTTGTCAGAAACTTGAGGACAACATCCATGTCGGTTTCCGACAGTTGCTTTCCTTCAACAAGTTGATCGTTAAACGTCTTGTAGAAGTGCGCCTTGGTGTATGTGCGCTCGAATCGGGACTGGTGGATACTAGCAGCGGCACTCTTCTCGCCAAAGAGCTTTCCCACCTCCTCCACATTGGCAACGACGACGAACTGCCCGGATGGGAGCTTGTCGCTCCGAAGATAGTCGGACACCCCGAGCTGCTTCATCGTCCATGCCGCGAGGTTCCACACCGACCATGACTTGTGGTATATGCTGTCCTTCGCCGCGAGAAATTGTGAAAGGGGTATTAGGTCCTTGACCCCGAGTGCTTCTTGCACCACGGCGCCAAGCGCCAGCGGTCTTCCGTATTGCTTTGTCTCAAGCGCGCGGAGGAGCTGCTCGTTGGGATTCAGGACAAGCAGACTCGGCGCAGCTCCGCAGGGAGACGGGGCGAGGCCGGAGCGGACAATCCTCGCTAATGCCCGGCGCCATGCCGACACGTTGGCCTCGTATCCATCTGGGTTAAGGGTCCGTTGCGACCGGAAGTCCGAATAGAGTGCGGGAAGCCGGGCCCTAAATGCCGTCCACTGTGAGCAGCCAGACCCCTGATATCAGCGAAATACGTACTTTCGGAACCCAGGATCGTTCTCGACGAGGTAGTCCAATATTTGGCTCATCTCCGTTGCACAGCGGCGGGCATGTGTGGAGAGAAATCTATCTCGCTGAACTCGGTCACACTCCAGGCGGGCTGCTTTGAGCAAGACAGACTTCAGATGCTCCAACGCAGCCCTTGCCAATCGAGGTTTACGGGCCGTCTGCTCCAGGCAGAGGCGCAAACTCAGTCGCGTTTGACAACAGAGGGGGCAGGAACGCGTCGCAGGCAGCTGCACCAAATGCCTGAGGAAGCAACTCTGAAGAAACGCAGGGGCTTGCGAGATGCGACTGCCCTTCTTTCATGACGTGCAAGTGACCGAGCTGTGTTGACCTATCGCCCTGTCTTATCAGGGCGGCCCACATTCTCGGCGGGCAGCGATTGGCGGGGCAATGCACGCTCGAGCCACTTGATTACAGGGATAGGGAAACCAGCACCAACAACACAAGCTCCACCGAATGACAGGTTTCAATGTTGACAATATATCCGACTTGTCTCCCGCATGTTTTCATGTGTCATTCTTCAATAGCCAGCCCGGGCACAAGCGCGAATTTTCCGTGCCATAACGCAAGCAAGCCCTTCCTCTCCATCTCTATCTAGCCGATGCCTCGTGCATGAAGCAGAGGCCCTTTCCTCTGGCCGGAGCTTTCGTACCTAGGTATCGAGCAGATAGCACTTCACAACACCAAGTAATGCAAGTCTCAACATGAGTGACGCTCCTCTATGTCCTTCATTCTATCAGTAGCCGCATTTTGTCTCACTGCCGCATATTATGTGTCTAACCAAACCCATCCTTGTTTGGAGACGCCAGCTCGCCTTCATCCTCAACCGAGGACAGCCTTGCCGGCACCAGTGGTGTAAGTGGTGCCGTTTCCAGCGATGCGCCGCCTCCACCAGCTCCTGGAACAATCAGACTCGTCCTCCGCGATCTCCTCCGGCCCAGGGTTTCGCTCTCCTCGTCAACTAATAGCTCCGGTTCCCCATCCTCGCCGCTGTAACTTTGCTCGTCGCCCCGAACAGGCATGTCAATCCGCAGTCCCTCCTTCAGCTGCTCGTTCAGGTGCGCCAGGAAGTCGCTCGCCATCCCAAAGTTCTGCACTCCGCAATCGCCCGGCAACAGCGAGTACATCTTGCGGGCCTCATTCAAACACTTCTGTGCCTGGATGTACTTGGCCTGGTCGATCCACGTCTCGGCGCCGAGGACGCTCCAAAGAGCAGACTTCCGCCTCCGGCTTCCCCATGCTTGCGACCCTGCGCCCTGCTTAGAGGCGTAGCATATCGCCATGCGCTCCTTCAGAAGCGCATCGCCAACAGGCCCCATCAGCCCCGTCTCGAGTAACCTAATTCCCCACCGCACGGCTTCGTCTATACCAGAGCCACCCCGTAAACGCAGTAACTCTAAGGCCAGTACCGTGCATCGGACAGCTCCGTATACTGAGTTGCAGCGAATGTGATACGAGTAGAATGCCTGTTCGAGCATCTGATTGATAGTCTCGATGCGCGTCTTGGAGGACATGTTCTGTGGCATGATGAGTAGAGACAATGCTGCCATCTCGTTCGCCGCCGCATGGTATTTCCACGCCTTGTCGTTCTGGAAGTCGCTGCGCAGGAGCTCGTAGGTTGACATGGCTAGCTTCCAGTCTCTGAGCATAAAGGCGAAGTCTGCCAGCCTGCGCATGATCGCCTCGGGGGTATCTGGTCGGTAGAAGCCCAGCGCTTCGTAATTAGTTGAGCCTGTAGCCCGCGCACCAGTTGAGTTTCGGCTGGAACCTCCAAATGTGAAGCGCTTTGATAAACTCATAAATCGCCCGCTAAGGCCTCTCCGCCGCGACGCCACCTGATCGTTCCACACTGAGACGTTACGCTCCATGGTGGGGATCACGGATTGGGTCACCATCTCTCGGACGAACGTTCGTATTGCCGTCACGTCCGACCCAAAGATGTGTCGAGTTGGGTCCTCAAAGTCCTCTTCCCTGTCGCTCCTCTCAATATCAGCGAGCTCCTCGGCCGGTGTCATCCAATCGCTGCGCGGCAGTTGTTGGCTGTCGTCGTCAGTCTCAGCGGTCTCCGAACTACGGATCCTTAGTAAATGACAATGGAGGCCAAAATGCCGCTTCATCTGGTCGAACAGCGCCAGGGATTTCGTTATATCGCTTCGTTCTTCGTCGTGAACCAGGACGTAGTACCGCAAGTATTCTCCGTCAACCCATACGGGTAAACTGTGCTCCCCTTGCGTTGTCTCTGTGTACAATCTGCGCAGCGCCTCGATTGGCGAGGGGTTCCTTGAGCTGATTGCCATGACGCATGCGACGGGATGCGCAAACGACTCGTGGCAGGCAAGTGGTATCCCAGAGAGCAGCCGGCGTAAATACAGCGCATAATACACCGATGTAGAGTCCGTGTCTAGTCCATGCCTTGTTGGTGTTGTTGGAGATGTGATGCCCATATATGCATCCTCGGCGTAACTCAGGTGTCGATCTACCACCTTCTCGACCTGTTCAACCAGATTGCCCGGCTTCTTTGGGCTTACCGCCGCCTGCCCGTTTACAGCCGTCAACGGCGGACTCCTCATGCCCCCAGCTGCGGTATCTGGCTCCTCCACCCCCTCGCCGAAGCGTGTGAAGCGCACCGAGAAGTCTTCCCATGTGCGCGAGCCCCCGTTACTATCCCTAATAGTAACCTTTCCTTGCACCTGCTCGCCAAAAGGTCGGAGGAGCTCCCATAGGCCGCCGCGGAAGCCCTTCTCGCCGACTAGTTCGTCCACATCCTCCGAACCATATATTGCGATGTGCGGCACGAAGCTTTTGAGGATCAGGTTCAGCGGGTCCCCTGGGCTATCGGCGGCCCCCGTGTCGAGTAAAGACTGGCGAAAGCCGCCGCCACCGAATACTGACCCCGAGAGAGCGATGGAAGGCGACCTGGTGAGGCTAGCAGCTGGAGACGCGGAGCGCGAGCCGGGAGGTGTGAGGGTGGATCGGAAGAGTGAAGCTGCCGACGGGTTTGCGCGGCGTTCGCGGAGAGGTAGAAGCGTTGCTTCAGACATTGCGAGGGGGTGCGCATCACTGGCGAGGGACTGACGCTGGTGGGGGTACCTCATGGCGGCAGCGGCGGCCATGGGCAACGACTGAACCGATTCCGTAAGGGAGGCATCCTCGAGAGGCTGCATGAAGATCTACGGGTGTGGGCGTGGAGCTGCGCCGGAAGAGAAGCGAGGATCGGCAGCCTTCCGGCAGATGGGTCTGGGTTCGAATATCTCGGTATCGGCGTGCTTCGGTCGGTCGGTTGTAATGCCTGAGAAGGGTAGACGGAGAGTACGCTTTTGTGTCGCTTCTGGCTGACGTGCGCTGAACTCGCCAGCGAATTGAATTGGGCAGCTGCCAGGCGGACGGTTCCGAAGAGCATCCCAGCTCGCAGGGGCCATCACGTGGGGCTCAACCGCAAAGACAGGGGCCCAACAACCAATGACGCAGTGCAGCCGAACATCATACCCCATTCTCTTCACCAAACAGACTCAGATCAATCAAGGTTATGTCTTGATAAAAAGGTTATCCAGACAACCTTGACCTTTGATTTCCCAATTGCCACAATATCAAGCTGTTTCAATCCCAACTTATTTTTTGAGAGTGAAGCGTGATGCTCCAAGTTTCCAACTACCTACCGAATATCGGTATTCTTTTTCTTGAGGTTCCGACAGTCTGGAGCTTTCCCGCCAACTTCAACATGCCAGAAATAGCCGAGCTCTATGCTCCGTGCGAAAAGGGAGTGGAGAAGCCCTTACAACCTTATAATAAGAAGGCGTACCAAAACGCTAAAACCTGTCCAGTGTCTTATGACACTAGGTAGGTATTCAAGAAACCCGCCATATCCACAGGCATCTAATAGGGGGGCACCCCCCCACAAATTGTATGGCTTCCACCATTACTGCAATAGTGTGAGATCTTTTTTTGCAGCAACTCACACCAATTATTGATACCAAACTGTAATCCAAATGATTCTCAGCATTACTGCAAGGCCGCGAGGCCTGAAATCTATTCTAGTATTACTATTACA
>Ga0247780_1000499_pt1 | contig 36432 bp, 40 predicted proteins | sample UWRJL079202R5_FD_179927 | JGI IMG/M metagenome (GOLD analysis project Ga0247780, IMG submission 179927) | Plant litter microbial communities from Arlington Agricultural Research Station in Wisconsin, United States - UWRJ-L079-202R-5 | ecosystem: Environmental > Terrestrial > Plant litter >...
GGAGATGAGTGGGGTGGGGGGGATGGAAGCGTGGCAATGGATCTTTGTTCTCGAGGGATTGTTGAGTATTTTGGTGTCGTTTGTGGCGTATTGGGCGATTTGTGACTATCCGGCGACGTAAGTACTGGGGAAGGGGAAAGGGGCTTGTGATGAGTGTGTGCTGACATGGGGATAGGGCCAAGTTTCTTACTCCCCCTGAGCGGGCTGAGGTCGAGCGCCGGCTGAAAGTGGATCATGGACATCTGTCGAACGAGTTCAACGTCAAGTACGTCTATCAGGCGCTGCGGGACTGGAAGATCTACATTCACATGCTTATCTGCATGGCTGGGTTCTGTCCGATCTACTCGTTCTCAATGTTCCTGCCGACCATCATCAAAAACATGGGCTACACGGCCAACAACGCCCAGCTGATGAGCGTACCGCCGTACGTATGCGCCTGTTTCTTCACCATCGGCGCCAGCTGGCTCGCCGATCGATACCGACAGAGAGGAGTCTTTCTGCTCGGGTTCCAGCTCGTGGCCATCGCAGGCTTCTCAATGCTCGCGGCCACAGGGAACTCATCAGTCCAGTATGCCGGAACGGTGCTTGCTGCTATCGGGATCTATCCGCAGATCCCGCTCGGCCTGGCGTGGAACAGCGGCAACATCGGCGGGAGTCTGAAGCGCGGAACAGGCATTGCGATGCAGGTCATGGGTGGGAACTGCGGCGGCATCATTGCGTCGTATGTCTATCTCAGCCGGGATGGGCCGAGGTATGTGACGGGGCACAGCATCTTGATTGGGTTTGTGGGCATGGCGTTTTGCTTGACGTCGTTCATGACGGTGTGGTGTCGGAGGGAGAATGCCCGCCGCGATGCTGCCATGAGTGGAGGTCCGGTGGAGTTGACGGAGGATCAGAAGATGATAGAGCAAGAGCTGGCGGAGGATGTGCCGTGGTTTCGATTTACGGTGTGATCGTGGTGATTGCTGATGTTGAGAGGAACGGTCATGGCGACAATGACGTGAGCCCCGGCCCGGTACTTGCATCGATGACATTTTCGATAGGTAGGTAGATTTCTGAAGGCTCTTTGCCATAGACTTTCCCTGGAGCCGTAGATACTAGGTAGTATTATCTTAACCAAGACTTTTGATCATCCTCTTCATTATCTTCAGACCGACTGCTATTAAAGAACACTTCGACGTTTCTGCTCGTGTTCAGAGAGCCAGCCGTTTGATAGAGGTTCGATTACGTAGTTGTGTAGGTAGGCATCAACACCTCAACTTGTGGCTGCCCCAGATTGTCTTTATGTGTGTCGTGGTATTGTCCGCCGTTTGCGATCGATTTCAAGGTGAAGCATGGTCTCCACTGGACGGAACAAACAACCTGAAACATGAATGGATGCATGCCATGATCCCAAGACTGAAGTACCTACAAGATGGAATAACTGGAGCGACGATAGAGAAGAGCATCTTAGTGTTAGGCTGGTTTGCCGTGAGTCACCAGCCGAACTATCGCCTCCTGTCTTTCCTCGCTAACCGAATCGTTGTTCCAGGCCTCTTCAACACGCTCCTCTCCCGTCACGCATACAAGAAACTGAACCACGAGAGCTTGGGTGACTCCAGACGCGAACTCAAGATAGCCGCAGTTCAGTGGCTGCTGGAGAACAAGATTGCGGCAGAGAAGGGCAATGCTAGCGGCATTACCGGCAACATCGCTCGGGCCATCACGTCCATCACGCTCCTGAAAGGGAGCCAGCAGGGCTTGCAAATTAGCTCTTGCGCATCAGGGTCCCATGGGAGTGGCTGCTGCCCTGAAGCCGTTGGCGAACAACCCTCCCGCCGATTCTCCTAGCGTTTCACTGAACGACCCGGAGCTGAAGACCAGTGATGACGACCAAAACGTGCAGGCAGAAACCTCGATCAACCACTCAACCCCTGATGGTGCCTTGCAGCTGGCATCTTACTGTGGTGAAACAGCTTTGGTTAGAAGCCTACTCGCCAACGATGCGGACCCCAACACGAACCACAAATCTTTTGGGTCCGCCGCTTACGCCGCCGCCGTCGGTGGTCAAACAGACGTCATCCGTTTGCTCATCGATCATGGCTGCAGTTTGGATAACTGCCGCGGCCACTACGGCACCCTCTTCGAGGCCACGAAATTCCCCGGACACGTCGATGTCATGACGTTTCTGAAGGAAAAGCTCAACATAAGCTCCTATGGTCTCGACAAGGGTCTCATCACCACCGCGCAGGAGGGCCACGAGGAAGCAGTCCAGTTCTTCCTCTCCGAGAACGGCATCAACGTCAACAGACACCTCAGTAACACCAGTCGAACGGCCCTGGAAGCTGCTGCGGCTGGCGGTCATCTGGGTGTGGTGAGGCTCCTCATTGCACGGGATGACGTGCGTCCTGTATTTGGGTCTGTGGAGGAGCCCGACTTCAACCGTCGCCATTACCTGGACTCTGAGTTGGCAATGAGTTAGGCAATGGCGGCCGGTACTCTGATTGGGAGTTCGATGATTCAGAGTTTGGTTCGGAGGATGAGGATTCCAACATGGGGATCGACAGCGAAGTCTTGAACTCAATGTTCGGCCCTAACTGGGATCCGCGCTGGCCTTGTTCGCTGTCATTGGCAGCGTCCAACGGCCACACTGAAATCCTGCGACTGCTGTTGGAGCACCATGATATCGACCTCCTCAAAGATGAGCGGTACTTGCCTCCTTTACTCCACCTCGCCGTCGAGAAGGGACACGTTGAAACCGCCCGCTACTTGCTTCAACGAGACGACGTCAACCTCAACGAGGTTGATACCCTGAAGGGCACTCCGATTGGATGCGCAATCTCTGGCGGTCACCTTCCAGTGGTACAGCTTCTACTATCCGACCCGGATACCGACGTGGAGAGCAGGGGTGGCTTCCTCTCCGCGCTCCAAATTGCAGTACGCCAGTATGATCCTGCTATTGTGCAGTTCTTGCTCACACGCCCCGACGTTGATCCCAATTGCCGCGAGGCCGGATCCATATCTCCACTCCATTGGTCTATTATGTGGGACGACTCTGGCAGCAACCAAGTCCTCGACGCCCTCCTCGCTCATCCCCTGACCGACCCAAACATCAAGGACAGAGACGGGGCCACTCCACTCTGGCAAGCTGTTGATAGGTACAAGGCACTGGAGGAAGCCCCGAAGATCAAGGGGGGACGAAAGGAATTAGACCCCGACGGAATTTGCGGCGGGCCTAGCTCTAAGTAGGTGATTTGGGATGTGATGGACCAGAGGGTAGGAGTTTGCTTTGCCTTTGACGTATGTTTATGTCTATTGGGCTTTGATGGTATGATTTGACGAAAAGGGCAGAGAGGAATATTTGGTGTTTATCAGGGGCAACTGGAGGCCGATATGTATGTGCTATGTGAACTGAGGAAAAGGATATCTGGGCAGAAAGAAGACACTTGCACCGAGAAAACGAATTCATGTATCTTTATCAAACAACTTCCCTTCCTTGGCTTTGTGTCGCAAAGACTTTTGGAAAACACCAAATAAAAGACCGATTTAAGATTGTGAACAACTGAAGTGCCATTAATTATCCCTGTGCTTTCCCTGATCATCTCCCGAGTTAGGTGGTCCACGGGTAACCTCTACACAGCCTTGGAGGCCTGCTTTCAGCCCCCCTAGCTAAAATTACCTTGGGTTGGAACACGGATAATACAAGATCCGGAGGCATAACTGATGGGAAGTATCTATATACAGTTACTGATTTTACACGTAAGCCGTGAGTAGATCGTTCTTAGAAGCTGTCTTTAATTTATCTTTTGCTTTTTAATGGGACTCTGGTCACGCTCAACTCATAACCCTCTGTCAAGTTCTGGATTTTCTGCAGGTCAACGTGTCCTGTGCATTGTCTTATCGGATCCAATGACGAGAGCGACTCTTTTTTGCAACAGGATCCGATTGGCGGAAAAGGATCAGCGCAAAAGGGCCTGGATCACGCCCCAAACAGCAAGTTCCCAGTTCGGAGAGCTGCGCGGCTTGGCAAGCCAGCCACTATTGAGTACCAAGCCCGCCAAAGCCCGAAGAGATGCATACGTTCAGCCCTCACGCGTGGTTGACCCCGCGTTGTTCGGGCCCTTATTATCAGCTCAACTGCTCTTGTCAGAAAAAAGTTTCATGCCCAGAAATTTTTTTTGCACCCTCGAAGCTTTGATTTCTCATTCCCGGTCGCCTTAGCCAGCCGTCGTGCTCTCGAGAGGATGCTGAACAAATGGGGATGGAATGCCCTACTTGTGCCCCTGGTTATTCTCAACGGCGGCATGCTCGCCGTTGAGCTAGTCATGCTGCGGGCCGGCTCCGGGTCTCTCAACAACCCGCAGAAGGAACCGTCCTACTATCCAGGGTGGTACGCTGTGATTGTGAGTGATATGATAATTTCAACAAAAAGAATATGACGACCATTGTTCCTAACATGTTGCAGATTGACACGGACGACTACCAATCCTCCCAAAACGACCCCCCGGGTCTTCCCGACTCGGGCGACGCCTCCAAGCGAAAAGACTTCTTTTCCCTTTACCCATCTCTGTACTGCAGCGGAGAGAAGAGAGAACACCCAGGACATGACAATCGCGGCAACAAATTCTACAGCTACGAGGTAGATCGCTGCTCGCCATGGGGCCAACAATTCGATCTGCAAGGGTAAGCTCTCTGCCTTATTTTCTCCGCGCTCAATTTCAAGTCCAAAGCTTACGTGTATATGCCCACTAAATAGAGTCTGGCGCGACTACGGCATCGACCTTGCGCAAAACAACTACATCGGCCAAAATCCACGCATCATCTGGGGCAGCCTTATGACAAGCGCTCTGACCACAGCTCTCACAGCAACGCTCAAGCTCTTAGGGATCTGGCTCTTCCATGCGAAGACGGCCTCGGTCGTCCTGTCCTGGGTTTCGCTGGCATGCCTCTGCGCGACGAGTGGGACTTCGCAGATGTTTGTCGGGAATCTCGTAGGCGGTTTACACAAGATGAACGTTGGCGGCACAGGCCAGATTTCAGCGCGAGGGTATGTTTTTGATCTGACCTGTTGTCCGACACAGTAAACTAACACAACAGGACCCAAGTGGCCCAATTCACACACGCGCGTCCTGGATTCTGGCCGCAATCTCCTTGGCCACCACTCTCATCGAGACGTTGATGCTCTACCGGGAGTACCGCCACCGCCGCTCGCGAAAACACTTTGAATCGCCCACTTCAGGTCCTAGTCTTGGCCATGGGAAAAAACATGCGTACCAGCATCTTGCTGATGAGAGTCACGGTGGAAAGGAGGGACCGCCCATCGAGTTGATTACCAGTTATGCTAGCTCGAGCCGCACTGCCCAGAACACGGCCTATGAGCCGATGAGGCATCATTGATCGCAGGGACCGGAATAACAGCCTATCTGATGTGCCGTGCCGTGGTTCCGATTTAGGGTGTAATGGTGTACCTAATGAGAGCTGATTTCGAGTGTAACGGCATTGTGGCGATAAAAGTGTGGATCCTCATTTTTTGCATGTTTTCAGTGGTCGGTTTCTACGTCATTGATTTTGTTTGCCCCAATGAGGGAGTCTATAAGAGCCAAGGGAAAGAACAACCTTTACCTAAGTTTCTGCAACTATAAGACTCGGGCTCTTTCCATTGAGGCAATTCCATCATGTGCACATAGAACAAAATACCAACAAGTTCCCGTGATTCTCTTCAATCCACCGCGATTTTCTCCGACATATTTATGGGCCTGCAATAGTGTCCTTGTATGGCCTTTGGCTCTCCTTTTCATTTCTCTCGGGGCCAATTCGCATAAACCAGCTACAGAAGGCACACTCCACTGATTAGGCAGGATTCTAATCTCGCAGTGGCTCAGCCCCACTGGCAGTCTGAGGCATCCCCAAAATCAGCATGCAATGCCAAGCCTGCATGGCGTTGTCGCATTGGCAGGGGACGGCCAATGTCGGAGGCCCGCAGAGTCTGACCCCAACTTCGCAAAACTTCAATCTCACCCTTCAATCCAGCAACCCCCATCACGGGGCGCCCGCAAAAGAGCACTGGCAATACCCAGCTCTGGGCGCGGCGACTGGCAAGATGGATCCGCTGTCAATTTCAGCATCTTGCTTCGCTCTCGTGGGAGGCATCGCAAAGGCCACCGTCGCCGTAGTCGAGTTCACTCGCGACGTTCGCCATGCGAACGAGGACCTGGACGCCATTGCAGCCGCACTGCAATTCCTTGGCACCATCCTGACACCTTTCGCAACAAATCTGCCCACCCTGAAGGCAATACCTCTAGAGCTCATGCAGAGGGTCGACGCGATTTTGAAAGGGTGTGCGACAGCGGTGGAGCAGATTGACAAGAATGTCACAAAGTACAGGAAGAATAAGGTCTTTGCGAAGATTGGCTGGATTGTGTCGGGACAGGCAGAGATGCAGAAGTTGAGGAGGGATCTGGAGGGGTATAAATCGATGTTGCACCTTGGCCTACAGGTCATATCCATGTACGAGGTTCTCCCGGTCTCCAATGTTCCATGTGAGGGACACATCACTGACTGACGCACTTCAGATCCGTAAACCAGGTTGTGAAGGAAGACACCACGGCGATCCGCGTGCAAAACGAGGCTTTAATGACCAACGTTGGTGAAATCCTCACGCAGATCAAGGGGTTTCAAGCAGGGCACCGGGGAATCGAGGAGTGGATGGACGACATCAGTGCGCTCACGTCGTATGCTGAGACAGCATATGCCGAGACAGTGGCATATGCCGAGACATCGTACGCAGAGTCGGTGGCTGAGCCGGCAGAGAGTTCTACGCCTCCCCCAGCCGAGTCCACGGCCACCGATACCACCGTCTCCTTGCCGATCCACCAAGACGACGGTCCTATACCTCCTTCAGCCAAGGCAGCGACCGACGATACCACCCTCTTTGAGCCAGTTTACCAACAAGGCGATCCCGGCCACGGCATCGGCGGCTACGACCTCCGATCTGAATCGGACCGCTGCTTCGCACTAGACTACAACAGCACCGGCAAGCTCGACCACCTAGTCCTTTTCCGCCCCGGCACCGGGCTCATCACCATCCTCCAAAACACCGCCGGCGTCTTCACCTCCGTGTACCAAAGCGCCTCTGGCATCGGCACCTTCGACATCCTGTCCCCCCTCGACCGCGCCGTCGCCTTTGACTATACCGGCAGCGGCCGCCTTGACCACATCATCTTCTACCGCCCCGGATACAACGTCATCTACATCCTCGGTCGCCTCAACGCAACCTACACCGCCGTATTCGAAAGCCAGTCCGGCATTGGCGGCGTCTTAAGTCTCGGTTCTCCCAGAGACCGCATCTTCGCATTTGACTACAACCACTCCGGCAAGCCAGACCACCTCGCCGTCTACCGCCCTGGGATGGGCGAGTTCTGGATCTTTCGCAACGATATGCAAACCGGCGGAACGTTCACACCCGTGTACGACCCTGGCCGGCCTGGCCAAGGCATTGGCAATTTTGACCTCATCAGGGAGCACGATCGCGCCTTCGCCTTTGACTGGGACGGAACAGGGAAGATGGACCATATCGTGCTGTATCGGTCAGGGGATGGGATATTGTACGTTGTGAAGAATGATAATGGGAAGTTCATTGCTGTTTGGGCTAGTCATTGGACCGGCGAGGGTGGTGTTCCCGCTCAGGGGGTGGGGGAATATAACCTAGCGGACCGGAGGGATGTGGCGTTTGCGTATGACTGGGCGCATACCGGGAGGAGAGACCATATTGCGCTGTATCGGCCGGGAACCGGGACATTTTGGGTTATTGCGAGGGATGGGAACGGGTGGGAGCCTGTGTTTCACGAGGGGGATCCCGGGAGGGGGGTGGGCGGGTATGATCTTATGCATGAGAGGGATACGGTGTTCGCGTTTGACCATGATGGGAAGGGGAAGTCGGATGGCTTGGTTGTGTATCGCGCGAATGGGACGGGGACGATTTGGATCTTGAAGCATGTTTAGGGGTGGTTGGAATAGGCCAGGCGATATTAGACCCGATAAACGAGCTTCTCTCCGCTGACAGGTCGCATCCACTCCTCGGGCCTGCTCTTCGCCCGATCCTCCATCGACCCCGACCCGAGCAGCGCAAAACCATCCGGCACAACCCGGTCAAGACCACCGGGCATGAGACGGATAGGATTCGGCTCAAGCCCGCCACCGCTCGACAACCAGCGATAGAAAGCCACCGTGAAGCTTCTCGACTCTTCCGTCGCAGGCACCACCAAGTTTTCGTACTGAATGTCGACACCAAGACCCTCCCAGACCGCACCATACATAACCGAGCTGGTATCAACCCCATCCGCATTCCACGCTCCTCCCTCCAAGGACCGAACAACAGCCAACCTTCCCCCCTGCCGCAGCACTCCAAGGACCTGCTTGACCGTCTCCCCCTCCGAGATGCAATCCAGCCCAAACTCCACACCATCTTCACCAGCCGCCGTCCGAACTTGCTCCGCCCAATCCTCATCCCGATAATCAACCAGGACATCATACCCATACGGTAAACCCTTCAACATATCAAAATGCTTCCTTCCCACCGCCCCAATCAGCCGCAACGGCACCTCATGTCTCTCACACCCAAGACGAAGCAGCTGCGCCGCATACATCCCCACCGACGTCGAAGCGCCGTATATGAAGAACGTCAGTCCCGTCTCCCTCTCTAGTGAGCCCCTATTATCTTCACCATTTCGCCTCCCCGCATTCTCCATATCCCAATCAAAAGGAGCAGGCATCCGCAACCTCCAAAACAGCGCCTGCGCCGCCGTAAGCCCACAAAGACTCACGCCCGCCGCCTGCTCGTGACTCATCCCCTCAGGCACAACCCAAACTAGATCAGCCGGACAGACGACATACTCAGCAAAAGCACCAGGCCTGTCATTGATGCTATTTGCGCCTTGAACAAGGCCGGCGACGCGCTGGCCTGGTGCGAGGGCGGGTGTGGTGGATGTGACTACCGTGCCGGAGAAGTCGGCGCCGATGGTCCGGCCTGTGGAGGCTAGGGGGTGGGAGACGTAGAGGGCGTCGACGGGGTTGAGCGCAATGGAGTGGACGCGTATGAGGACGGAGCCCGGGGCGGGTTGGGGGGCGGTGATTTCTTGAACGGAGGCGGATTTGGTTTCGGCGGAGAGGAGGAGGGCGCGCATGGTGGGCTTGAGGGGTTGAGGGTTGACTGTTTGGTTGGGTTGGAGGTCGGTTTTGGGTGTGCTGTTGTGACGAATTGACTGGATGGATGGTACGGTTGAAGACTTATATGCGGTGGGTGCTGATTAATCGGCGACTTTCGCCGCGCGCCCTTCAGCCGACAGATGGCGCGACAGGACAGGCTCATCACTGTTGTTATCAGCCACGAGTTTGACGTCGTGACTTTGCTCAAGTTGGAGCTCAGCTTGCGGGAATTCTTTTTTCACGCTACCATTTGCAGCCAGATGGTATGCCACAGAGACAGGCCACGGCTGTTACCGTAGGTAATGTAAGCGTCACAAGTTCAGTGTCGTCAAATCCCTCGCCTTGCATAAGACTGTGCACTAGCACTGGCCCTAGGTACAGATGACATCTACTTGCTCCCTGAGCATCACTAGCTCCTCATCGTCCACACAGGTCGCACAGTAGCCTACCCGGGAACCGCCTGTCCCCTCGGTCTCTTCCCCGCCTGTACCACAACTCTCACCCTGACCAGCCCTATCGCAACTCTCACGCAGACATGGTGTTGCCCCGGCAGCGACTGGGTGTGCACAGATCGCGACTTTCCGCAGCCAACCTCACGATTATGTCTGAGTTTTGTTGCTACGAATACGGATCTGTGGTTTGGCACGCCAGCGGGAAAGGCCTTCACAACCTCAGCCGTAGGGGCGGAGATGTCGATCAAGGTGCTGAGGAAAGCACTGCCGTTGAGTGAGGTGGAGACGACGATAACAGCTGCGAGTACAGGTGAAACTTCGACCCCGAGCATCACATCGACCGAAACCGCCTCCGAAACTTCAGCGTCAGCTTCTACATCCTCAGGGGCAAGCACAGAGTCACTCGGGACCATAGCGGGTATCGTTGTCGCATCGTTGGCTTTTGTGGCGTTTGTCACTGTGGGGATATGCATCTGTGTTTGGTATAGGGAGGAAACAAAATAGAATGAGGAAACGGCAACAAGAGCATGGTGGACTGACCCCCGTCTAAGCTGAGTCCGTGTCCGTCTTTCTATTCTCCCAGTCAGGGTGGCTAAGCAGAAAAGTAACTCGCAGCTGGCAGCATGATTAGCAAGATCTTGCTCCGGACCAAGATCGCGCCTGGAACACGGAGAGGCGGAGGCAACCAACCGTTAGACAAACAAAATAGGGGGTCACCATAGTGAATGCCAGGAACCGGAGATTCCCCCGCCGGCAGGCCAAAATGTCATGCTTCTTTTCCTTTTCTGACAAGCCCTTCGGTTTGTAGAGCCCAAGTCGGCATCGGATTTCATGGTCGAGGAAGGCAAAGAAAGAACCGACGAGGAGGAAGAACATGTGCGCTTCAGCGCACTGGTTGGGCTCGAGGCTTGGTCGGCTGAAGAAACCGATGGCGTCGTGGATTCCGGTGCGCGCCTGGATGGCGTAGCCCGCGCTCCTGAAATATTGCTGGGCGCATCTCAGTCAGTTATCTTTCCGAGCTAGTAATGGGGATAGAGTGACTCACAAGCCAGCGGGCAATGGCTTCCAGAGCAGACTCGACAACATCCACCGTGGTACAGCGTGTAGAGAATACCAATCCCACCGTCTCGTGGCCGTTCAAGGGAGGTGTTTCTGCTGGCGGGCTTGAGTTATATCTTGCCCTTGGTCAAGTCAAGCTTTGGCGCTGGACACCCGCTCCCGCACGCAACCTCGGCGCCACCTCGAACTTTGGCCGAGATCTTCCGACGGTCACCAAACTCTACACCGCCATATATCTGCACCGATTTTTGTTTCAACCTTAAAGATTCATAGTTACGAGTTTGAAGACGTTACTTTGTTGGTCAGACTGTAAATCCATCTCCAATCATTGCTCATGCTACCGTTTGGCTGTCTAGTGATGCAATGCCCCAAATTCAACCGTAAAAATGCCAATGCGCCCACTTGTAATGCATCCCGTCATGAATGATGTGGAAAAAGAAAAGAAAAGCACCCTAACCCCAATGCTCCCCCTTGCAGTGGTCATCCTTCCCACTCCCACCATCAACACACTCACCACACACCTTGATGAGCTCAATCCACCCAATACCTCCCTTTCCACACGTGTACACGCTGTGATCGATGTTGTGCGCCGTGATAGGAAATTCGTTATTCTTGAGCGCACTTCCGATTTCAAACTGATAATTTCCTGTGTTTCGCAAGTCAGATCCAACTCCAGCTCATAATGATTACCTTGGAGCAGGGGGCGTACCTATCCGTTTGAGATTGAAACCGCAGTAGATGAGGCCGGTGTTGCAGGCTTTGGCGCTGGCGAGGGGGAGGGTGCTCGCGAAAGCGAGAGCGATGGTGGAGAGCTTGACCATTTTGATGGTTGGGTTCTTAAGTTCGGGTTGGGCTGTGTGTCTTGTTATGGTTTTTGTGTGTTTGTGTGTCTGGATGGAAGGGATGTACGGAGTCTAGAGAGGGACAGTCGGATTTTATACCTACTCACTCCCATCTCTCAACAGTCTGAACCCTCACAATGTTTACCTCGCCTCATGCATCGCGGCTTAGCACTCGGGGACCTAATGATCTCCATCTACGGCACCGCCGATACGCACGCGGGTTCGCAAACAAGACAGCCGAATGCACTCGGAGGTTGAGAGCATGATTGTGGAGCCCGATACTCCTCAGCCGCAGTTGAGTTTCTGCCGCGATTCGAAGACTCTTTGACTGTTCTCCATAAAACTGCATCTCGGTTGTTGACGTTGAGTCTCTGATTGGAGACGAAAGCACAGCCCGCCCCTGCTATCGGCCCATTCCGGTGGTAAGCAGAGCGCAACGTCATAAAATTCCGAGAGCCTGCCCAATCAGTGCCGTTGCTCCGCCTCTTCTCCTCACTGCTGCAGGCCTCCCCGATGAGCCGAAACGAAGCTTTTAACTGGTCAGGGCCGAGAAGGAACTTCTCAATCTCCATCGACTTTAAGTTGCATTTCGACTCTAAGACACATCGATCTTGATCCTATAAGCGTCTCCCAGCTTTTCAGTCACAGTGACAGTAACGTTCCACCCCGGCACAGGAAACGACTTCACCTTCTCCAAGCTCAATGTCCCATCACTCAACACCTCACCATCGCACCCACCTGAGCGCGGCGTCGTGTCAATGACGCGAATCGGGCCACGAACATACCCCTTGCCTCTCGGATCGGCATTCTGTACCGTATAAAGCACCACACCTGTCGCACAGGCCGCGATATCGACGCCCGCCTTCGCACGCACCTCAGCCACCAGCGCCATTGTGTTGTTCCGCTTCACAACCACGGCCTTGGTTTCTCCAGAAACCCCCTTGACCTCTATCGGATAGACCATGTGCGTCGTCGAGCCGGGATCGGTGATGCAATCCACTTGGTTGTCATCAATCCACCCTAGCTTCCACTTGTTCCAAGCGAAGTAATCCGGGCTTGTCGCCAGGATGTACCCCATGGCATCCCACCCGCCAACATACTGGCCGACTGCACCGCCCTCAGGGTATAAATCCGGAAGGCACATGCTATGTCCGGTCTCGTGGTTGATCACCTTGTATTGCCAATACGTATAGGCATTCTTGCCAATCGTGGTGGCGCCGAACCGGGAAAAAGGCACGCCGCTCCGCGAGCGAATTGGGATCAACGTGGTCAGGGACGTGCTGATGCCGAGGGCGTTGCGAGTAGGCACGATGTAGAGGATATCGTATGGGGCTGATGGGGCCTTCCCGCCGCCGCTCAGGTAGGCGTCGACGGCGTCGCGGATGTATTTGAGATGGCTTTCGGCAGTCGGGGCCCGGGAGGAGTCATAGGCGGAGGTGTTTGCGGGGAGGCGATAGAACTTGGACGTGTCAACGTTGACGGTGAATTTGAGGAGATTGAACGACGAGGTCCGGTACCAATCCGCCGCGGGGGCAAAGAAGGTTTTCAGCGCGGTCGTGCTGTCGCTTCCGGTGCCTCTGGCGGGTTGGTCGGCGAAGTCGACGAAGAGCATGAAGGCGTTAAGGACGCCCTTGCTTGGGGCACACGAGTTGGTTGGGCCAAACCCTTCGTGGAGGACACCGCGGACCTCACCGCCTGATGAGGCAGTGAGCTTGCAGAATCCACCATTGGCTCGGGGGAGGAGTGCGCGGGTCAAGCCGTGGCTGTGAACGCTAGTGGCGGCTGATGCGATGCTTCCGACGAGAAGGGTGATGACTGAGGGCCGCATTTCGTTCGTTTGCAACACACCGTGTTTGTTCCATCACGTCCATCCAGTGTCCTCCCCGCCTCAGGTTTCATGCTGAACGCCGGGTAATACCGTCATGTTGAATGGCATGCTTCCACTCAGCCAGCCGGCTAAAAGACCGATACTGGAATATGGATGTCCATCTCATCTTCAAGTTGTCGGTTTGAGATGCATGTGATTCTGGACTGTGATTCACACTGGTGAAGAATCCGATCTTTCACTGGCATGCTGTGGAGAACCGGTCACTCAGGCAGGTGCGGTGGCCAGGAAGGTGCTCGCACTTGTGGACATATAAACCCAAGGAAGGTGCCATCCTTAACACCAATTTCTTTTCTCTTCACTAACATAACCCACTTCCACTCTCAACTCCAGCCTCCACACAAACCTCAAACCTCTCAAGCTCGAGCTCCTCAAGCACAATCTAGCCTCGATTCCCAACCATCAGCCAAGTACGTCCTGAATTCGGCAGGCGTCGCGAGAGCTCTGTTAACATTTCTCAGCCCCGCAGAATGATCGCCACCAAGATCTTCCTCTACAGCTCAAGTACAAGTTTCCCGCAAATTCACCTCCGTTCGTGGAGGCTGTGCCAAAAACTAACTGTTACGACCTGCACTTAACACAGGCCTGTGAGGGTCTAGATAGGTCAAGACAGAGTGTATGTATCAGGACCGATCTCCAGGGGCCACAGCTATAGAGGGTCCGGAGACCAGGAAGGCCGAGCCAACGAAAGAACCACCATTGCGCAGGAGATTTGAACCCATGTGGCGATGCTAAGCTCTGAGGGGATAGAGGACCTTACTGACATAAATCGAACCTAGCACTCGTTAAGGGGCTTTTGTAAGGCGGCGTTTTGTAATAGCTAGACTTGACAGCCAAATTCTTCACGGAATAATCCAAGTATCTACTTTGTAAGCTTAGTTCTGATCTCCCTGCTGAAGTGCTGGAAGCTGGTATCCACGTCCATAGCGTGAACTAAACCCCCTTGTTCCTTCCTGTCCACTTTTTGCCCCAGGGGCAGAAGAGTCATGGTTACCCCCTTCCATTGCGTCCGGAGCAGGAAACCCGTGATTGTTTTCTTCCTTGCCATCCTGAGAACTCCGCTGATGTTTCAAGTCTATCGATTTGAGCGCTTCGACAGTTACCTGGTAATCTATACTGGTAAGCTGACCGCCTATATTACGCGACCGTCCTGTAAGATGCATCCGCCTAGCGGTGATGAGGTCGCCAAAAGTAGAGACTGAGAAGTTATACGCCTCATCAGCCATGGTGATGTCCTCGAAAACGTTCCGCCGTTCGATATCAGCAGTCTCATCCGCATCAGAGACAACCTTGATACATTGGCGGATACTCTCCTTTGTCTCTTGCAACTGTGCGAGCTGCACAAAGACATTCTCCGATGATGGAGTGGTCGAACTCATAGCGCCCATTTGACGATCAATCTTAGCCTCGTGCTCCTGCAGCTTATATACCAATGCTTGAATAGAGTCGCTTGTCACACGCAGTCCATCCTTGATGTATTGATAAGCGAAAGGACGTTTCGGGGCTTGAGGAAGTTGCGGGGCTTGAGGGCGCGGCCGTTGCGCTGACACCATTCTGTCGATCTGGGAAGAGAGCTGAGCACAAAGTCTCAGACCTTGTTGAGTGCTTTCTTTCTCTTCCAACATTGCTTGCCATTCGACTTCGTCTTGAGCAGGGACCGCAGTGTTCTTGGCAGCAAGGCTCTGAATCGTCTCCTCTAGCCTCCGCAGGTGTTCCTTGAGGTCGTCATTGGTATCACGGACCATCTCTTTATAGTCTTCAAGTACCGCAGGGGTGACAGCAGAAACACGACTGAACAGATCAGGATTGTCAGCTTATGTTGTGGACACGAGTTGAAGGAACACTGACAGGTTTGCATGGGCGACAGCTACATTGATTGTAGACTTATACCCTGCTAACATCTCTCGAAATTGATTGATATCTCCTTGCAGATACTTCTGGGTGACCCAGTCGCGCAAGCTTGGGCGCGATCCGTCGGAGTGCTTGGTGCATTTGATGATAATGTCGCCATATTCTTCGCATGCTTTGCCGCAACGGTGAAGAGGCAACTTTAGCTCATCGAGGTCGATGGTCGCAAAAGTGCTGACCGTTTGCTGGAGGGACTCGAGCACCTTGCTCAGATCGCTGAGCTCATCTCGCAGTGCGCGAGCATCTTTATCCTGGCTTCGGAAACTTCGTACTGTCGTATAAAGAGTCACGGTAGATTTAAACGCAAACGTAACCAGCGCCAGCACGCCAGACGACACACTGATAGGGTCCATGTCGTCCTCGGTTGAGTTTGTGTGCACTGATGCGATCATGCGGGGTAGATCAGTGAAGAGGGGGCAACAGGGGACTTTATGCTTCCGCTAAGCGTGGGGAGAATGTTCAGCCAAGAGCATCGTATTACGACCCCACATCCTGATGATCGGCTCGTCAACGGTCATGATTGGATGACTCCCCCCAACCCTTGACGCTCTAGCCGCCCCTCTATCCTACACCTCCGCCGGGATAATAAAGGTTAGCGTGGAATGGGGTCCACTGTTATGATTCCAGGGTTTCCTATGGCAGGGGCTAACAGTGGGTCCCTGGCCGTGCTAACCTTTATTACCCCGGCGGAGGTGTATTGAATGTCGAAGGAAGCGACCAAGAAGGGCTAGAGGGGAGGTGTCACGTGCATAATCAAACTTGCGCCACAAGTGACAAGTCAGCCCTAACGGTATCTCCGGGCGGGGACGATGATTTTGGATCGACGGTTAGAACGGTCTGCCGAAGTTCAACTATTCGTCTTGCGAAGGCGAGCATTAATCTATTTAAGAATTCTCAAAGGGTCTGTATTTTTGGGCAATGGCTTTTTGTGCTGTGACAATCAGTTAACACAGCGTGTCGTCATAAAGGTCAACGTAGAATGAACAGTGTATCCCAAAGTAGGCACTGTGCTGTAGACTGTTCATTCTGCAGCCCTAGGCGCTGTGATAGCTGTGCAGTGCTGTTTGATTGGGAGTAAGTCTCTTGGAGTTGGACACGGGATGGTTGAATTGTTTTAAATTCATTTCAAGGGGTAGAGAGGCCGCAACCATGAGCCACGGACATTGTGTGCGTAGAAGTTTGATGTTGACCGAGTGCCAATGAAAGATATCTAAAGTGCGATTGGGGTGTAGGGTTAAATTTCGTTTAATCGCACACCTTTAAGGCAGCCGAAGCCAGTAGGCAATTTGCAGGAAAACAATATTACCTGTTCACCCTCCTCGCCGCGGCCCTCTCGGCCAACGCAGCCATCCTCGAGTTCTTCAACGACAACAACTGCCAAGACCACGCCGGATCGCGCAACGTCTACGACAACACCTGCGCCAAAACCGGCGGCTTTTCGTCTTTCCGCATCACTACACCTGGCGGTGGTGGGCAGCGCCTCAAGGCGTACCAACGCAACGACTGCGCGGGCCCCACCAATACCTATGTGCAGGCGAGCGATACGGGCCGTTGCATCGGCGCTGCGAGCTTTGATAGCTCGAGCCATGCAGTGAGCTCGTACTATTGGAGGTACTAGGTAACGAGCGAGCGGGCAGCATGGCACAAGATGGAGACCGGGTTGCTGGGCACGGGGTCTATGGTATCATGAAGCAGTCATTACTTGCTCGTCTGGGGAGGTGAGGATGAGGATGCGGTGGGCGAGCAGGTAGAACCGGCCGCTAGTTATTCGCAATACAATCACTGCCTTGCGCTGAGTCAAAACTTTCTTTTTACCTGTTTACATGAATTCTAGTTTATCGGGAGCGCTAACACTGAAAACAGCCCCGCTACCGTCGTTAGTTCGGAGCACTATTTCTCGGTTCACCATCATTCTCCGCCGGGACTCATCTTTCCCCCACGGCTCACCACGGCCCGCCGTATCATCGGGCAAGTTTCGTTGCTTGCCAGACCCGACAATGACCTCCCCCCTCCGACGGCGCATCGTACCAAGTAGACAGCCGCGCTCCGGTTGAGACTGCTCCCGCGGATCTGCGACGGGATTCTTTCCCCTAGCAGGCTTCGAGAAGCGCTGGCATCCGGGACGTTCCAATGGGTCGGAAGACTCGGAACCGGCTGACGAATTATTCGGTTTTCACCATGTGCAAAGCGTGCACAAATGCTGTGCTGGCACGCAACGCTGACATGGGTGCGTTGCGCCACCTCAGCTGATGGCATCACGGCCCGCTGATAGCGCAATTGGCCAAGGCCCCCGGGCCCCCTCCCATCTCGTTTTGCCCCCTTGTCGCTCACCTTTTTTTCTTTTTGCTCGTGTTGGCGCTGTGAGCTCTGATGCGGTCATGGCCAGCACGCGCGAAGGGGTGTCCCAGCGTTTCACTGATGCTGCCAACTTGGCCTGATGCGGCCTGGGGGGGCCCGCACCAAATCTTAATCGTGTGTCTGTGCGATCCACCCTGGGAATAGCGTCAGGAACAGCACCGGGGGGTGCGTCTTCATCCCTGCCGGCCATGCACGCCAAGCTTGGGCCGCTTCTGTTCTGGGCTCTCGATGGCCGATGTTTCTCTCACACCGCGCGCTCCCCTCGGGCTCGTTGCGGCTCTTCATCTCTTCAACTTCCCGTCGTTCGTTGCTCGTTTGGTGTGTTTTGAAACAGTTGTCTCTCGTTTAGCGTCACTGGTGCTGGAATTCGGAGGAGCGATCTAAGACACGGAGGACACGATCGACACGATTGCCGACATGACCTCTGTTTAAAGGGATTGCACGCGTGCCACGGACAAGGGTGTGGCAACAGTTGCCCACAGCGGATTGAGATGGATTTCTGGTCGGATTTGGATTTGAAGGCGCGCCGGCCTGAGCTTGCGCCGAGGAAAAAGAGGCACGAGGGAGGAGGCTATCCGGGCTTTGGCGGGAGTGGAGGACCACCAGGAGGGGGAGGAAGTGGTGGGGGCGGCGGAGGCGGTAAGATGGCGATCTTGCCCCAACATCACGGCCTAGCCAAGTGGAACACTGACAAATATCCCCTATAGCCGCGCCGATCCAGATACCGACGACACGCAAACCTGGAGCTACGGCGACAGCTACTAATGGGAATATTGACGGAGGCGGGGGGGCAGGATCGGGATCAACACCAACCCCGGGAGTCGGATCTGGCCCGGCGACGCCCTCGTTTAACCCGGATGCATCGGGTACCTTAGGGGGCGGTTCTCCGAGTGGGACATCAGGGCCGGGCTCCGGGGGCTCGGGGGTTGCCGATGGCACTGACGGATCAGGCACCGGCTCGAATCCCGGTGGTACCGGAGGAACCGGTCAAGGTGGTACAGGTCCCCTCGGCAGCAACTCGGGTGGAAAGTCTGGCCTGTCACCGGGGGCTATTGGCGGTCTTGTCGGTATGTAACGCCAGGCTCATATGAAACGATCTGGATAACTGACTGAACCAACAGTGGGCCTTCTTGTCCTCCTCGCGCTCTTGGCCTTGCTCCTTTTCAAGTTCAGGAGATCACCTGCGGTTCAACGGATACTGGCACCATTCACACGGCTCTTCGGGGGTGGCGCTAGCGCTGGTGCCGGAGCAGGCGCGGCGGCTATCGCTGCGACTACAGCGGCCGGCATCGGCAGCCCGCCGCAACCTCCGGTGATGCGCGAGACTGGTGCTGGAATGGCTGCGAAGGTACCAGCAGGGGCAGGTGCAGCGGGATATGCTGCGGGCAACGTCGCCAACAGCAACTCGTCGCAGCCTCCAACCACGCGAGGGACTGGTACCGGAGCGGCTACGACGGCAGCTGCTGCTACTGCGGCGGCGGCAGCATCCTCAACCAACCCATTCGGTGACCATAACCGCGCGGCGCCACTCTCCTCCAACCCGTTCGGAGACCACAACCGCATTGCAACCCCGTCTCCCGAGCCATTCGCAGCCGCATCAGTCCCACCCGTCTCGCCGATATCAACAGGCGGCTTCCTAAGCCCAGCCATCGCCGCGGCAGGACTAGCGTCGTCATCGGTCAGGGCATCGGCAGGAACATCGCGCACCTCGAATCGCAACTCCGATCTCCCCCCGCCACCTCTCCCGCCCAAAGACAACCTGCGCGCCTCATCGATGACATACACCAGCATGACCACCACGCACACAACAAGCAGCAGTATAATATCCCCCTCTGCCATGTCCTGGCCTATGCCCCCGCCTGTTTCCCCACCCTTGTCACCGCCAACAACGGTCGCGAGCCCCAAGACGCCCAATCACGTGCGTCAAGACCCAAGCCTCTCATCCTCACAGTGGATCAGCATGCAGCAGCCAGGCGAGACGGTGGTGCGCATCAACCATCCCCGACGGCTAGGGATGTGAGGGTCACACGAAGCACACGAAGTAATACTAATTCTTACCACTCGGACATATCCCGCCCTGTCGAGTCTTGTCTCCCTTCTTCCCTTGAGCATTTCAGCAGCACCGATGTAACGATCATGATCAGGAGACGATCTCCTGCACGTACGGCCTTTAGCATTAGCATCCGGGGACGAGACTGGGCAGGGTGGTGGCTGGGTGAGCTACTTTATACATGGCCTTAATTTACTGCATATTATCATATCTCACTGTTGGAATGACTGGAGAGTGTTTGGGGATCTGGGTGACAACGCGGATGGTGTCAGGGTCTGTCCTCCTGCCAAGTAAGTGCCCCTGAGATAGGATGATATCCACCGATGTGGATCTGGATCGCCGTCTGCCGTCTTGGCCGACCAGCTGAATACCAGGTAACCAGCTGAACAAAGGGCCAAGATGTCCAGCCGGTCGCTACTGATTGCAAGACCCACCCTGACTTGGCAATGTTAACGACACCGCTTGGCCATCTTGTTTCTGGCACAACACTGCACAGTTTAGCTACCCAAACTCGATCAGATTTCGCCTCCACACGTCTATGGTTGCTTTCCTTGAAATAGAATATACGCTACCCGCCACAGATCGCTGGTTGAATACGCTCACAACTCTGTCATTCAATGACAAGGTATGCCATGTTTCGAAGCCAAGCTCTCACATTTAGTCAAGCAATCACTCCACAGAAGCGGAACCTGCTCTCCATTACAGACACTTGACACACAGGATTATCCTTCTGCTTTGTCCTTTATAGAACCCATGATTGAATAGGTAGGTATATTTAGACTACCAAGCTCAGGTCTCCACCCTTCTGGCCCTCCCGCATTCCACCATGACCGCTTACCTTACTGAGGCGAAATGCGAAGATGATCCCAGCTTCCGATTAACATCGTTGATCGCATTTCTGGAACGGGGACGTATAAGTGGTTGCTTGCTTCTGCCTCGATGCAGTGATCACGGTCGCACTCCCACCTCCATGTCCCCCTTCCCCGCGGTGACGATGAAAACTCTCACTCGAATCTCGATCCTAGGCGTGGTGGTGTTGGGGCTAATTCTCGCCAACGTTCACGTTCCCACCTCCCTTGCACAATTTTTCAGGCGGGATACCTCATGCAAGTGTTTCCCCGGCGATGCCTGCTGGCCCTCTCCCACCAAGTGGGCAAGCTTCAACCAGTCGCTCGGAGGCAAACTAATCGCCACCGTCCCCATCGGCAGCCCCTGCCACGATTCCGCCTTCGGACCCTACGACGAGATACAGTGCGAAGCCCTCCGCGCTGCGTAGACAAACCCGCTGACGCACGACCGCACCACCTCGTCGATGATGTTGTCGTGTTTCGTCAACAGGAGCTGCGACGCTTTCAGCGCGCCGTCGGACCCGTGCGTCGTGGGCGCCCATGTGCCGTATGCTATCAATGCCACCACGGCTGAGGACTACCGGAAGACGCTGCAGTTTGTGCGGGAGAAGAATATTCGGCTTGTGATTCGTAACACAGGCCACGACTACCTCGCCCGGTCGACCGGGGCTGGAGCTTTGGCACTGTGGATGCATCACAAGAAGGAGATTGAAGTTGTTGATTATGACTCAAAGTGGTACTGTGGCAAGGCCTTCAAGGTGGGCGCTGGTATCCAGGGTTTCGAGGCGCACGCGGCAGCCAGTGCATCGGGGCTTGTCGTCGCGACGGGAACGTGTCCGTCGGTGGGAATTGCCGGTGGCTTCAGCCAGGGAGCGGGGCTGAGTCCTCTCTCGTCGATGCACGGTATGGCTGCCGACAACGTGCTCGAGTGGGAAGTCATCACGACGTCGGGCGAGCATCTTGTCGCCACCCCGGACAAGAACAGCGACCTGTACTGGGGTCTTTTGGGAAGGGGCGGCGGCACCTACGCCGCTGTGCTGTCAATGACAGTGCGAGCACACCCTACCTACCCTGTCACGGCCATGAACATGACGTTCACGTATGGGGATAATGGTGTGTCAAAGGAGGACTTTTATTCTGTCGTTGCTCTCTTCTTGACGACTCTTCCCGTCATCGTGGACACGGGCGCATCGGTGATCTGGCTCGTTGCGGGGAACATGTTTGTGATTACGCCTGTGGTGGCGCCGAATCAGTCCATCGAGCAGGTTACCGCACTTCTGAAGCCGACTACGGACAAGCTGAACGAGTTGGGCATTTCGTTTTTTCAGTCTCCCCATTTTCGCTCTTCTTGATCTCTGATGCTGATTTTGTCTTGTAGCAACTTACTCGGAGACATTCCCGACGTACCTGGACGCCGCCAACGCTATGATCCCTGACCCGGGAGTCACCGACGTCAACATGGGCGGCCGCATCATCCCGCGTTCGGTGGTGTCAACACCAACGTCAGCTGCGGCGTTTACCGATGCTATCCAGTTCATCGCCAAAGGCGGCAACATCCTATTCGGCGTGACGTTTGACGTGGCCAAGTTCGCCAAGACAGCGCCGTCCAACGCCGTGCTCCCTGCTTGGCGCGACGGTATCTTTGATGCGGTCTTTGGAAGTCCTATCGACATGATATCCACGGAGGCCAATGTCGAGGCTTAAAAGCGCATCGTCGAGGTCTTTGAGAGCAAGCTGGAGGAACTGACTCCGGGCGGGGGCGCATATCTGAACGAAGCGCCGCTGAGGCTGCCGCATTGGAAGGAGGCATTCTTTGGCAAGAACTACGACCCTCTCGCCAAGATCAAACGGCGCTACGACGCCGATGGAATTCTGTATGGGACTGCGAGTGTGGGGTCTGATAGCTGGGAGGTGAAGGATGATGGGCGGCTGTGCCGGGCATGAGAAAAGCAATTATCAAATTGCTGTAGGCGAGCCATACAGAACCGCCGAGGTAACTCCCAAGCAATTCACACACTACAGGCTTGTTCCTGCTTCTACCGGGTGTGGCAGGCTGCTTACCCTCGAACAGGTACAATTTCCCCGGAATGAGTAATTCCGCGTGTGCGGGCCAGACCTCAGCCGCTCGACATGACGCCTAAATAGATGATGGGCGCGAAATGCGGGGATCGGTAGTGCCCACGGACGATGTGGTGATCAATAAAAGGAATGACAACGAAGGAGCAGGAGGGGGAAATAGGGCGGGGATAGTCTCACGACCGACAGTTCTACCATTTGTGTCCCTGTTTCGGCCCTCTCATCATGGTGTCTTTCTCGTCTTCGTCCATTGGCCTGGCAGCCTGTGTGCTTGCCGGTCTTGCCGCCGCTCAAACAATTCCGTCAGCTCCCGATCCCCGCCCGCTGCTGCCGACATGGAAGTGCACCAGCTCGGGGGGCTGCGTGAAGCAGAACACGTCGGTTGTGCTCGACTGGGAATATCGCAACACCCATGTCGTGGGCGGCACAACGTCCTGCATGAACGGAATGAAGCTTGACGCATCGCGATGCCCCAACGCCGAGACGTGTGCCAAGAACTGTGTCACTGAGCCCATGAACTACGCTGACAAGGGCGTGTCGACCTCGGGCAGCGCGCTGACCATGTACCACTACGTCAAAGTGGACGGCAAGCTCACCAGCGCGTCTCCGCGCGTGTATCTGCTTGACGAGAGCACGGGCAAGTACGTCATGATGAGCCTCCTCAACCAGGAGCTGACCGTGGACGTTGACTTGTCGACCCTTCCGTGCGGCGAGAACGGCGCGTTCTATCTCTCTGAGATGACGGCCGACGGCAGCAAGAACCCGGGACAGTTCAATGTGGGCGGCGCCGGGCTCGGCAACGGCTACTGCGACGCTCAGTGCCAAGGGTACTGCTGCGGTGAGATGGACATCCTAGAGGCCAACTCGCAGGCGAATGTCTTTACCGGCCATCCGTGCAAGGGAAATAACTGCGACAAAGGCGGGTGCGGGTACAACCCGTATGGCAGCGGGCAGCGAAACTTTTATGGGCCGGGCAAGACGGTCGACTCGAACAAGGTCTTTACGGTCGTCACGGCCTTCAAGGCCAGCGGCGGCCGGTTGACGTCCATTGATCGCAAGTATATCCAGGGCGGGCGAACCATCAACAGTGGTTCGATCACTGGCTGTGGGTCGGAGTCTGGCACCGGTGGTTTGGTCGGCATGGGACAGTCGCTACAGCGCGGGAGTAAGTTTCGTCCATTTTCCAGTGCGATGATGTGAGAAGGGAAACACTAACGCGGTATCTCAGTGGTTCTGGCGATGAGCATCTGGAACGACGCGGCGCAGAACATGGCCTGGTTGGATCAGGGCAGCAACGGGCCATGCCCGGCTGGACAGGGAACTCCATCGAACATCCAGTCGCGGTATCCCGACACGCATGTGGTGTTCTCCAACATCAAGTGGGGCGATATCGGATCCACGACCAAGTAATGGGTGGGTGGCTAAGGAGAAAAAGGTTGCATCTTCAGTTCAAACTGTAGTGTGTTATTATTGATGTTGGTGCTTTGGAAAGACCAGTTTAGTGCACTCAACAAGAAGTGCTTGTTGATTGAGGAAATCTGCATGGCTGCCTGGATGATTGTGACGTTGCGGACTGGACAGGATGGTGCTGGACAGGTCTAGATGGTACGTGGTATTCTTGATACCAATACTTGACAAATGTGGAAATTCTGAAACTCAGCGCTGCCATAATTTCAATCTAATTACATCTCTTCTATCTTCCGATGATCTGGACGGGTTCCACGAACTCTCCCAACACGCATTGCCCTTCTATCGGGCAGCAGCACCATTGAAACACGCCCAAATAACAGCCTGGTGTGTGGTCCAGCGGGAGCCGCCGCGCGATGTAAAAACCCAGAACAGTGGATACCTCATGAACAAGAAGGAAAAAAAAAGAGGTGGGAAGGGGGGTTAGGTCGTTCGGGCTCCTGATCTCCATCATATCCACACTCTTCCCTGAACCGACCGAGCATCAACTGTTACTCTCCCTACGAAATCCCCCTACCCTCTTCTAACAGTATCCTCCAGGCTTGCCTTTATTGGTCAAACAATCATTGAAAAAGACTTCTTCTGCTGCTTTTATTGCCCCCACATAAGTAAACTAGGTGAATCCCACGGTGAATCCGGGTTCGATTCTGTTCCCGATTCTGAATTTGAATCCGAATCGCCTTCCATCCGCCTCCTCCTCCTCCATCTCCTCCTCGACCTGCCCGTCCGGCCAAATACGCTTCTTCTCTCCGACGACCTTTCCGGCCTGTATCCTACAAAGGGCGCCAGAGACGCACTTTTCTTGACCAGGATCTTTACAATATCCATGTGCTTGTTCCATGCTGCCCATGAGAGCGCCGTTAGGCCCTTCAAATCCTCTGCCTCCGTATCCGCGCCATGGTCCAGAAGCAGCTCCACCATTCCCTGATTTAGATAGTTGTCTTTTGCCTTGGCGGCTATCAACAGGGGAGTGCGTGACTTCTGATCTCTGCCGTTCACGTCAGCCCCCGCCTGAAGCAGCAGCCGCGCCTTTTCCAGATCTTGCTGCTTCACCGCGGTAATAAGTGGCGTCCGACCAGCGCCCTGTCCCGAGTTGACATTGGCTTTGGCATCGAGGAGTGCCCTCACCATCTCGATATCGGTCGCCCAGCACAAGGGCGAGCGACCATAACTGTCCTCGGAGTTAACATCGGCCCCGGCATTGATCAGTATTTTGGCGACTTCTGTCGTGTTTGCCAACGAAAGCGGTGACCTCCCGTCCTTGTCTTTGCCTTCAATATCCGCACCCCTCTCGATAAATATCTTGACTACCTTGGGGTTCCCCGACCGTGACGCAACCGAGAGCACCGTTTCTCCATAGTCCTTCAGCTCAAACCCGCATCCGTGCTCGATTAGGAGATCTGCGATTTCTGGCTCCTTCTCCATAGCTGCCCACGCCAACATCAGGTTCTTGTCATTCATTTTAACATCAGCCCCAGCCGCGAGAAGAGCTTTGACAATATCTCCGCGACCAGACCTAATTGCACGCGGAATTGCACAACCTTTTCTAGAATAGGACCATAGACCTGGGACCCGCCAATTCCGCTTCCCATCTCCGCCCCAAGACCGAAAACGGGATCCCCAGGTCGGATCAGCCCCGTACTGGAGGAGGAGCTTGACTATTTCGACATGGCCACCCTGGGCTGCTCGACCCAGCGGCCTCAGGCCCTCGTCGTCAGCCCTACCGGCTTCTTCACCGTTTGGATTAGCCCCGCGCTCGAGAAGTAATCTGACAATCGCTTCGTGTCCATGGAGAGCGGCCCCCGATAGAATCCCTGCGTCTTGGAAGTGGTACTGAGTCGGCTCGGAAGTGGGCTTTGCCCCCATTTCTAAGAGATATTCGACCACTGACAGATGACCCTCGGCGGATGCCCACTGAGATGGTTTCGAGAGGTCAGGGGGGCTTTGGAACTTGGCTAACAGCGATTTCACAGCTGAAAGGTGCCCGATACGAGCAGCCCACCACAACACAATCTCGTTCCAACGGGTTTCGCCATCCCATGAATCTTCGCTTAGAGCGGCCATGGACATCTCCAGCAACCGAACTGCTAATGCTTGATGACCTTCTTCATAAGCGGTGGCGAAAGGGGCCCTCGGTTCCCAGTCTGTGTAATCGAATTCGGCGTTGTGCTGGAGGAGGATGTCCACAAGTGCCTCATCGCCGCGCCCCGCAGCCAACGTGAGAGGTCTTCGACCATGATATCCATCGTGGTTGACGTCCACATGAGGCATTGCAAGGAGTCTCTTAACCCCTGATATATACCCAATTTGGACCGCGTATGATAGCAGTGTACGATTTACGCGGTCAGGGTAATCTGATGTCGAACGTCCCCGCCAGTCGCGCTGGTCTTCACCATAGGGTCGGCCCCCAAGGACTTCAATGGCATGGTCAATTAGCGCCATCGCGATATCCGGGGACTCCATCTTCACAGCCAATCCGACAGGGGTATGCGCATGTTCCCAGGTAGAAGTCCAACTGTCATCAGGACGGGGCCAGAACACCAAGTCGGCACCACGTCGCAGCAATGTGGCAACCACATTCTTATGGCCCTCTTTAACAGCTTGAGTGAGTGGCGTATAGTCTAGGATCTCCTTCCAATTCAAATCCGCGCCATTTGTCAGGAGATACTCAACCATTTCATTGTGTCCACTCGTGGCTGCACGGAATAGTGGTGTTCCCTCTCGGCTAGAGTTAGGGTAGCGATAGCGATCCTCCACTGCATCGACCGTTGCCCCTGCGTCTATTAACAGCCTTGCTATTTCGACATTCCCAGTGTCTGCTGCCCAACCAAGCAAATAGCTGCCATCAGCGCACCTCGCATTCGGGTCCGCGCCTTCTCTCAAGATCAACTCGACGGCGGTACTGTATTCTTCTTGTACCGCCCAGAGAAGGAGTTGGCGATAGTCGTTCAGCCGCTTGCTGTCATCAGAGGGGTTAGGGGCAGTGCGTTCTAGGAGCGCGACAATGCGGTCGAAGCCCCTGAATCTGGCTCTTGAGAGCGCTGTCTCTCCGCTATGGTCTTGCCGAAATGTGTCTATGTCGGCTCCCGACTGTTCGAGAATCCACTCAACAACGGATAGGTGGCCATTTTCCGCTGCCCACCAAAATGGCGTCCGATCCTCGAAATCTGGGACCTCAATCTCCGCGCCGTACCGGATCAAAACCCGGGTGACATCCTTCTGCCCGTTCCCAGCAGCCCAAGAAATTGGCGTTCTGCCTTCATTATCGGGAAGATCGATCTCTAGTCCATTATCGGCCAGTGCCGTTGCGACGTCGCTTCTCGCGCCGACATCCAACGCGAACTTGAGAGGTGTAGCCTGTTTGAACCTCTTCAGCCTCTCATACCTGGCGGATTCTCGTTTTAGCGCCCAGGCCAGAAAAGACTGGATGACTTGTATGTGACCTTGCTCGGCCGCCCACGACAGCGGAGCGCGTCCGGTACCGTCTTGGGTATTGGCATCTATATCCTGAAGCTCTAGAATTGCCTTGACAGCCGCGACATGACCGTTACCCGCCGCCCATGAGAGCGGTGTCCGACCGCCCAGGTCGGCTGCTTCGAAATCAGCCCCAGAGACCTGCAGCTCCCTGATGACTGGTTGGTGCCCCCTTGCCGCTGCCCAATGTACTGCTGACCAGCCGTGGACATCTTGAATGTCCGCATCGGCTCCAGTTGTGAGCAATAGATGCACAGCAGCTGCGTGACCACCTTCGGCAGCCCAGCTGAGGGCCGTCCGACCCTGGGGATCCTCATTATCGACATTCAGGCGATCTCCTTTCCCCAGCCAATCCTGGGCCTTTTCCGGCCAAAGCAAGGTTTCTAGGGCTTTTGAATGTCCGTTTGCGGCTGCAGCTATGAGGAACGTCCGTCCGCTTGCATCAGGACCCTCAATCTCAATCCCTTTCTCGGTCTCAACAAGCGTGCGAACTGTATCAGCATGTCCATTATGCGCAGCCCACCACAGCGGAGTGCGTCCTTGCTTGTCTTTTGCGGAGGCGTTGGCTCCAAGGCGCAAGAGGGTGGAAACAACGGCCGTGTGGCCTCCCCCGGCTGCGGTAGCTAGGGCCGTGTGTCCGTCCGGGTCGCTCTTTTCGAGGCTTCCCGCCTGAGTTACCAAGAGCTGCACGAGCGCCGGCCTATTCGCACATGCTGCTGATCGGAGAAGGATGCCCTCAGGATCGGCCTTGGCCAGGGATTGGCCTTTCTCTCTCTCTTGGAAGAAGTCGATGAATCTTTTGTCTATCGCTGGGTCAGGGGGAAGAAGTGTTCGTCGGGTAGTAGACGCCGGTTTGGGGCTGTTCTCGGTAGAGATATCGGACGGCGAGCGGCTATCGGTACGATGCTCACTGAGCCTCTCTGATATTCTATCTGTACCGGTCATGATTTCCACGGGTCCCGCCCTGGAGCTGGTCGAATGTGACCGAGAAGTCATGGCAAAGGTTCTTTGGCGCAGACGGTAGTGTCGAAAGCTTTACGGCAGGCAAAGGCACAAAACATCTGATCAGTATGGGCTGTATAGGGCGGTTTGCGCTGTGCATTGACTGTCTCTCGCATGGAACGAGGAGTCATTCATGGGGATGTTGTCGTGATGAAGCTGAAGGTATTGATGCCCTACCGAAACTGCGGCTGCTGAATCGGATGCAGGTTCTCGGGGTGATTGCCCGATTCAGACGCTGATACTGGAAGACACATGAGAGCTGGAAACGCAAAGGTATTCGTGAAGATCATTGGCAGGAATGGCTGAGGTATCCAAAGGCGGGGTTTGACCATTCAGCGACATCGGGGATCCACATGAGCGCGGGATAGGACTCCCTCAATCGCTGGCCAGGAGTCAACGAAGAAACAACCACAACGCTGGAACACCGCTCACTCTGCACGAGCGCTCACGACCCCTCTGATTCTTTTAAGAGCCCATCTCTCTCTAAATTGACTACTCGACTAGCTACCATGGATTTTACCCCATCTCGAGACTTCAATCCACCAACAAGAATCAAGCTTACCAATATCAATGTCTCACCGTCGTCAAATCTGATCACCATCCCGGTCGCGCTCCCGTCCAGCTCGCCAACAGGACTGACCGAAACGTCCCTGCCTACAAATATCCACAGAATTGAATGCTGGGTCTTTGATGGATCCCACCCGGCCTCAACCTCTTCCACAAATGGAACGTTCACCAAAGACGCGATCACCGGTTGGCTGGGAGGGGCTACCCCAGTCACGCTGGATGGCGTCAAACCCATGGCCGGGCTCAGGTTGATATGTATGGAGCAAGACTTCTCCATACAATGGCCCTTTGATAAAGCCACCTTTGCCGCCATCCAGGAGGCACTTGGCCTACCACCTTCATACTCCTATCTCAATCTGCCGAAATCGGGGGCATGCGGAAGATATCTTGGAAATCAGGGCAAACCAGGTATAATACCAAATGTCACTCATGGGGTGAAGCTGGTCCTTGATGGCGTTAGGGCGCTGACATCTTACCCACACCCCTAGTTTTCATTTACAGCCGATCGAACAACAACGGGGCCATTTCAACTGTCCTGAAATATGACTCAGTCACCAACGTCACCACTGGCTACGCTTTACTAGGCCCGAGAATCTCGCTCGAGGCTGCCTCCGCTCAGATCTGTTCTCAATTCCCGCAATTTGCCCATCCGCTTTTGGTCCCAACCGTCCTGATCGAGCTCACAGCCTGCGACTTGACGAGGGAACTTTACCATATCAACCGTCTGCTAACCAAATCAGAGGACAAGACTGGTACCGGAGACTGGCAGATTCGAGACTCACTTGCTAATCCCACCACCGCCAAAGACGCTGCTGTGGGACCACCACCTAAACCATCTTGGTATGATCAAGCTGCACTTGACATGCTGGAGGAGCCACCTTATTGGGCTGAGATGTCTGTGAAAATGAACGAATGCAAGGATAACCACCAGCTTGTGCGTATCCTGGGCTGGGTGGCGTGTCGCTTTGCTTTTATGCATGCAGCCGTGAACTGCGCGATCAACATGGTGGAGTTCACTCGGAAGGAGCTGGACGCAATAGAGGCCTATGTGGCACCCACGATGAGGCGCCGACTGAAGACCAAATCTAGTGCTGTCAAAAAGGATGTAATGAACAGCGCTGGGCTCGTTCATCGTGTGGAGATGCTCGAGAGCAATTTGAGGCATTTGGCAGTGTTTGGGGCGATCGAGCCGAGGATGCAGGCTCAGCAGACAATGGTGAGTACTGAACGACTGATCCCGTGATAGAAGAGTGTAGTTGGTATAGTCTTGTTAAAGGTGGAGGTATCCCGTAACAGCTGTTCAACCTTATCAACATTGGAATTGCAAAAGACTCCAAGGAGTTGACCGAGGCGAGTAAGCGAGACAGCTCAGCGATGAAGATCATTGCCATGCTCACGACGTTTTTCTTGCCGGGGACTTTTATCGCGGTATGTGACCATCATCTTTGTTAAACACTGAAAGCGTCGAAGTTGGAACAGTAAAACTGACAAACTACCACTCCCTGGTTATACAGGCCTTCTTCGCCATGCCTATCCTAGACTGGGAAGCCTTTTCAATGAGCGGCGTCATGACGAAGCACTTTTGGTTCTACTGGGCGGTGGCCATTCCTTCGACTCTCATTGTCATGGCCTTTGTGCTTGTGTTTCAGCGAATTCAGGAGAAGAGGAACAAGGAGGCTTCTGAAAAGGCGCGGAGGGAAGTTGGTTTTGGAGTCTAACGGTATCCACTCAGGTAGTTAGGTACTTAGCTAAATGCAGGAGGATAAGGCATAGACTGAAGAAGATTTAACGACCTGATTGATGAGTCGGAATGCATATCGATCCAACTCGGAGGCGGCGGCGGTGAGAATCCACCACCCGCACCACCGGGTCTAGGCATGGGCGTACGAACGTCAGCGTGTCGAGTTCTCTGCACATGAAAAGTAGGCGGGTCTCCTCCGAGGGGGTCGTCTACCCCCTCTCGGGGACGAAAGTCGAGGTTTAGGTCGTGGTTTAGGAGTGATGGGGTGGGGTCGATGATTGCCTCGGGGGGGAACGGGGGGTAGGGATTGGAATTGGATGGGTCCCTGTGCTTGTACTTTTTGTTGTGGTTGTGGTTGTCTTTCCGTTTCTCTTTGCCTTTCTGTTTCTCTTTAGCTTTGACTTTCCCCTTCTTGATCTCGGTCCCTAGCTCGATCTCTGTCCCTGTCTCTGTGTCTGTCTTTACCTTATTCGATACGTAGCTAACCGCAATGCCCAGCACCGACACCCTTAATATACACTCTAAGATTGACCTAGTAACACTTCCGGCTACAAGCGGCGCGGCCTTTGACGACCATGCCAAGGAACACAACGCACAATGTTACCCCAACACCTAAACTAAGCTCCTTCACCAGATCTAAAAGTGGGCAAACAATCCTTAAGCCAAAAGCATATTCTAACTGAATAGCATGGCAGGAATAGGGAAATCTATTATCTTTTAAACTGTAGTTACCTTATTCACAAAGACGGCCTGCTTAGCGTAAGCTTCTTCTTTAAAAGGGGGGAAGGCGATTATGGTAAAGCTGGCTTGGTTTTCCTTGCCATTGCTTGTTAGCTTGTGCGTAAAATCTCTGCCTTGGTGCCTTCCGTTAGAGGGGCTATTAATGCTGACCTGGACTTTCTTAAGAAGGCACTGAGGGACTAGTTCGAAAAGCTTATCCTTTAACTACTTAGCAGCATTTGCTTTATTATAGTAATTGTAATTATTATTAACGCTTTTAACGAATATGATGGGGACGAAGAGGTGAAGATTATTATTGCCCTACTTGCGTAAGTAAAGGTAGTAAGCTTTATGCGTTTAAGGACTTTTATTACCAGTTGGCTGGAGCTGCTTATTCGCCTCGGTTTTAAGGACGTTTAGGGAGAATACTAAAGCTTAGCTTTACATTAGATATTAGAGTAAGTTATGCAATAGGATATATCCACATTTTTGGCGTATAAGCTTACGTGAATTAAGGATGAATACGGCGGATGAGTGCCATTTCCTCCTCCGGCAGCGCAGCCGCCATTGCCGCCTACGACTGGCTCGACATCACTATCGGAAGCGATACACGGGGCGGCGTGCGCAAACCAGCCGCTCTCATCCGCAGCTACGGCATCCGCCCAACCTGGGGCAGCATGGACCTAACCGGCGTCATCCCCCTCGCCACAGAAATGGACACCGCCAGCTTCTTCGCCCGCGATCCCCACCTCTTCATCAGGATCGCCTCCCTCTGGTTCAACGACGCCCCCGTCCCAGTAAACACCACTTTCACCAGCCTCCCCACTAAACTCCTCTACCCCGTCGACTACTTCCCCGTCAAAAACCCCGCCGCCCAAGCCCTCTTCGACGACTTCATCACCACCCTCGAGACCGAACTCGCCATGGTCCACACCCCCCTCAACCACTCCTCCGACCTAACCACCACCCTCTCCAACCCCCTCCTCACCAACGCCACCGCCCTCCAGCTCAGCAGCAACCGCCTCGTCGAATACACCTCCTACCACCAAGTCGGCCTCCCCCTCTCCCAAGTCTGGTCCACCGCCTTCCCCGGAGCCGGGAACCCCCCTCTCGACCCCGACCCGCGCGCCGCATTCCATCGCAGCGCCAACCTCACCCCTTCCGATTACCAAGCCGCTGTGACTCCCAAAACCGAATTCAAGTCCTTCCTCGAAAACGTCCTCCGCCCGGATCCAAACACATGCAGCGACGCCATCATGATCCTAGACATGGGCGCGGGCGGCCTCCCGTCGTATCGCGAGCAGGCACTCAATTCCCTACCAGGGGCAACGGCATTGTCAGTCACAGTCCCCGGCGGAGGGCCGAGTATGCCGAGTAACTATCTGGCAAGCACGGCGGGGTGTCCGCAGGTGGGGATCCCGGTTGGACAGGTGGCGTATTGGAGTGAGATTAGTGGGAGGGGGGAGATTTTGCCGGTGAATGTGGATTTGGTGGCTGCCCCGGGTGCGATGGGATATTGTTGGAGGTGGTGGCGAGGTTGGCGGCGCTGGGGGTGGCGAGGGGGGTTAAGGTTGGGAGAAGGGCGTTTTGAAGGGGGCAGGGCGGGGTGGAATGGGGTGATGGGTATGGGGATGATGGGGATGTGATAATGAGATGAGATAAGTTATGACTTGGTTCAGGGGCTCGGGATATGCGGGTGTATGTTGCCGGGGCATATTGGACTGACGGGCTTTTGTGTTATGGTCCGACGTTATGCTTAAAGAAAGCGGCTGGGTATATAGAGCAGCATCCATGTTACAACTTGTCCACAAATCTTCAACTGTGAAAACCGACCCCCAATTGTTCTTCACACATCTTCCAACCACCCTTCCAAACCACGCTTGGTACCACTCTACGACTACAACCTCTTGCCCTCTACAGTATCCACGATCACCTTCTAGCAACAGTCATTTACCCTAGTAGTTTTTGGGAGCAGCGAAATCATGATGCGAGTCGCGAGAGACAGTCGGGGTAATTATTTCCCGATGTTGGTGGAGCTGACGGGACGGAGTTTAGGGGCGTCATCAAACCCATGCCAACTGGGAAAGTTGTTTTGAGATGTCATCGGTGTTGTGGAGCCCATTGTGCTGTAGAGTCTTGAGGAGAATGTATTTGCTGTTCACTGGTCGAGGACACGGAATATCTGCTTAGTGCAGTGTGAGGAAAGTGTGATGGTGTGTGGAAGAGGTTCCGCACTGTCTCGCTACCGAATTCGTGGGCAGGCGATAGGGAGTACGAGCTTACAGCCGCTCTGTAGCGCAAATCTTAGGTATCCAATATCCGTTATGTTTACACAGTGCGATAACAGAGCAATCCGCACGCCGCGTTATGTTGCGCTGTTTTTTTATGGCCAAACCTGCCGTCGGAACCTTTGCGCTTTCAATTCTGACAACATCGGACAAACCAACACCATCGCCATGTCAAAAAGACCGGATACTTGTGTCTCATCTCTTGAATGTGCCCGGCCTCGAACACGACAGAGGATTCACAAACCTCCGCCGGTGATCGCTGTGCCCGACATCGATGAAGATGCAGCTGAGCGCAAGCGTGTTTTGAACGTCCTCGCGCAACGCCGATACAGTAGGGGTCAAAGTAGCATTTTATCAGCCATTTGGTAACACTTCACAGGACAGAGGAAACGGCAGTCCCGCCTGGTGGATGGAGGCGACAGCGCCGACAATTCAACACACGACGACTCTGTTGCAGCGCCGGTACCTGGAACAGCCCCCATTGATGGCAGCACTTGCGATAACTCGGAAGCCGCGGCACTCGGGGATCTGAGTCCCCCAAGGTTAAATTCCGATTCCCTTGGTCTTGAGTTCGTCGACCCTCAATGGACTACCGCATCGTTTGACGAATTGTCAATGCCGCTCTCGCTCGCTGGCGACGGACAGTTTTCCTCCATCTTGTTCGGGGACATTGACTTCGCCTTCGATTCCCCGTCAGATGACACCAGTTCGCGGGGAATAGACAGTGGAACTGGTGCCCACAGTCAGGACACCATCAGCAGCGCCGATGCCTCGTGCACATCATCGTCACCCGAAGGCCATCAAGGCAGCGAGTCATTTCCAGATAGCTACCTCTTGCCAGTCAACGAGCTGAAGTTAATGCGTGCCGCGCTGCGCGTTGCAGACCGCCTCAACGCTCAGTCTCTGTGGGACTTGACAGCGAGCTCACCGTTCAACCTTGGAACCAACCCGCCAGCCGACCAACTTCCGCTTGCGTGGCAGCCCACAACTTCACAGTTGCTTGTGCCACATCACCCGGTTATTGATCTCTTGCCGTGGCCATCTTGCCGAGATCGTATCCTCGACGTGCTGAGCCTACCAGACGATGCGAGACCTCCCACGGCACGAGGCGCTCTCGCGCTGGTGAACTTCATCTACGACCTGGAAGACTCTGCTGAGGGTATCCGTATTTGGGGCAGTGACCCGTACGATGAGAAGGGTTGGGAAGTGGGCCAGGTTGTGTTTGAACGATGGTGGTTCATCTTCGACAGGGGTGTGGTAGAGCGCAGCAATCACTGGAGACGGCTCAGAGGGGCGCCGGTTTTGCGGATTTCTGGGAATACTGGGGCTGTTTCTACCGCTGGCCAGCGAGTCACCGAGGTGTAGCTCCGGCTGGGCGGTATCTCAAAGCCTGGTCTGTGCTACTAATGTGAGGATCACGAAATGATCCTCGGGAAGATGTTCAAAAAGATCAAGTTTAACTCATTTCAGTTCGGATTGCAAACCTTTCCCACCGCTGGGGACAAATGATTGTGTAGTCGGCAAAGTGGAGGGCTGACGAGGTCGTGATCCTGTACCCGGCCCAGCACCTATCAGGCAGCGCATATTCCGAGCCCCAAGACCAGATGTTGAAGAATCGCGGCTCGCCCGAGACGGTCCTGCTTTCAGATATCACATCGCAGATTGGGAATGGTATTAGCCAAGCAGGCGGCCGCGACTTCAGCACAGGGAACAAGACGCCACTCCCAACGCCACCGAGTTCCGGAGGCTGCTGCTCAACAACTTCAGCAGACCAAACTTGGACCCCTCCACAGAGATCTCGACCAACGAGGACACCTGTCTCACATACATAGGTTACCTCAGGTTCCTTGAGACCGATCTTGAGCATGTGTACCCTGTTGGCGAAGACCTCTCCAAGAAACGCTTCAAAAGAGGCATCAGCTATATCGCCAAGCAGATGCTCTTACGGGGAGATGTAGGCCACCGCCCCTTCTCTTCTCCCCCTTACCTCCCCTTTCTCCTCCTCCAAGATTGCTAACAACACACTAACAACCCAGGCCTTCGCCCGCACTGTCCGCGAGCGCTCCATCCAGCTTTAGGCGGAGGCAATGATCGTCAACAAAGAGGGATGAATCGGCCGCCGGGTCAACTGTGTGTAAGCAAACACATCCGGGTTCTTAACAATGGCTGGGGGCTTGAAATCCCCTCCAACCTGAGAAACCAACTTTACATTTTAACATTCCTGTTTCTTAGTCAAAGACTGACCTAGTCTTAGAAACCAACCACAACAATGAAACGCCACCCAGTCTTCTTCGCCCTCCTCCCTTTGAAGTTCACAACCGCAACCCCTCCGCTTCCCCACCTCTCCATCACCCTAGCCCCTCTTCTCATCAACATCACCACCACCACCACCTCCCCCCCCTCCCCAGAAATTACCGCCCTCAACATCACCATAGTCCTCACCGGCGCTCCCTACCTATCCCCCATGGTCTCCCACCTCCTCAACAACGGCGCAACCAAAACCGCACAGTAC
>Ga0247780_1000500_pt1 | contig 36363 bp, 24 predicted proteins | sample UWRJL079202R5_FD_179927 | JGI IMG/M metagenome (GOLD analysis project Ga0247780, IMG submission 179927) | Plant litter microbial communities from Arlington Agricultural Research Station in Wisconsin, United States - UWRJ-L079-202R-5 | ecosystem: Environmental > Terrestrial > Plant litter >...
TTGAGCCATACTGGGAATTTAATTAGATTTTTTTTATGGAGCCACGATTCCTGACCAAAAAAAAGCGACAGGGGATGAGGACGCGACCCTGGGCCGGGATGCCTGTGTGGATTGACCTGCCTTGCCTGTTGCTGCTGGTGTGGCTGCTTTCAGAAATTCATCAATACCTGTATATTGGCCCAGCGTGTGTGCCAGGTGCCTGTGCAGAGCGAAATGCGCGCTCCCTCAGCAATGCAGTGCCTGCAGGTGTCTGTCTCCGGCAGCGTCCTCGATGCCCCTCCCCCCCTGTCTTTGAGGGGGCTTAACGAGGCTCTAGGACCCTGGTCGCTTCTGCGTGATCCCTGGCTTTCCTGAATTCCAGACCGGTACGGGGGGCCTGCGCCAGCGGTGCGACAAAGCTTAACGCGCTTTCGCCGGGTGAGATGGAGTTGGCCGTTGGAAATATTCAGTTATCGATGACCAGGCCAAAACAGCCTGTTTCGCCTCCCCGGACCAGTGTCTGCGACCGCGATAACATGTGGATCTTATTCCTTGAGGGGGGGCGGGGGGCGGCAGAGGGAGACCGGGAGGCATGAATTTACGCCTTTAATGAAGTCGGTGCCATGCATCCAGGACTGCCGACAAGCACGGTTCTGGTTCTGGGTTCTGGCCGTGTGGACGAAAGGATGGGTCAAGTGAGGTAGGTACCTCGTAGATGGGTTGTGGCTTCCTCTCCTCGAGGGACGTAACTGGGCGGGAAACTGCCCGGGCGGGCGTGCCTGCCAGCCCGCCTGCCAGATTCCGTAACTCGCCCGATCTCCTCAGACGATATGCCCGCATCCTGGGATATGAGATCAGGTCTGGGCACCTCAATGACCTGCCTCATATCCCTTGCCCACGGCCTTAGTCAGGACTCGGGACGGGGTCGATGGAGGCGCAGTAACGCTTTTCACCAGTCTGCAACAACGGCTACACCTACCCTGAGCCTAGGGTAGCTGCAGAACCCACCAGTGGTCGATATGTGGTGCAAACAGTTCGGCTCCAGAGAAGACGACTAGAAGGCCGCATTTCTCAGAGAGAGACGCCACTCCCCGGATTGATGAATAGCTGGCATCCCGACTATTATTCCCGTGGTTTTCGGTTCTATGAGCTTGGAGGCACGGAACACAAATAGAAGTCACCCGAAAGCCAGGGTCGCGAACTCGTTCCTGCTTCCTACGCTACGCTACCTCACACTACGATTGCGCGCATTGTACAAGTACTCCGTACCTCCCTAGGATCCTCACGACACGAAGGCCGCTAGAGGTACCTAGGCTTCTCCAGTCTGGCTTCTCGGCACAAAGCACCGCCTGCCAGGCCGCACCGGTAAATTCATTCCGGCCATGCAAATCAATCAGGCGTGGCGTTGACGAACACAGGACACGTTTTCGGCCATGATTTCCTCAAACCATGGCGCTGGAGTCTTGTAAGCCACGGCGCGCGTGAGAGCCACACAGCCGCAGACTCGACGGGCTCGCTGGACTCTCTGCCGGTCGGTTAATTGGAGGGTAGCGCCGATGGCATCCATGGGTGATGGATGAGGGCAATGCCAATGCCAATACCACCCGCCAGAACTCGTCGGCCCAGCAGCTGGATGGGGGTATGGGACCGTCTGCATGCGAGCGCCAACCATGCAGATCTATTCTATCGCCTACTTACCTACTACGTACGGTAGCCACGACGTTGCGACCGGGCGCTGCGATCCTTCTTGGTGGGTCGGGACTGCGCGACATGCCAGATACGCGATGGCGGCGATCCAAGTCATGCTAAGTGCCGCCGGTTCGCCTCGAGCGCACAGCCCAACCGATGGACCCGTCGCGTCTTTCTTCTTTCTTTCCTTTTGCTTTGTTGCGCGGGGTGTGCTCGCCGGACGACGTCAGTCTCTGCTTCTCCAGGAGGACGGTAACTATCCATTGCCGCCAGCCGCGACGAGAAGAGATTTGCCAATGCTCCAGGCTCGTGCCCTGCAAGACGGCAAGGACTTTTCTCCACTCCCGTTCCACGACCCTTTTATCCCAGATGAAACAGGTAAACGTGCAGCATCGCTTCTGCCCGGCAGAACAGCCTCGATCCGGTCCACTGCCAGATCTGCGCTTGTGTGCAAAGGCGACTGCGCCAACCAGGTCAAAGCTCCCCTGCTTGCACCTTCCAAGTGGCTGGTCCGGCCCTCTCTGGCACATGACAATTTCGGCTTCTTTGGCTCTGAAATACCCTTGACCTCCAGTTTTTGGGCGCCCCTGAGCTCTATGAGCAATGCTCCTCGACCGCGCCGGCGAGCCTTTCAGTTAACAACATCGACACAGAGACGCCATGAAGCCCCCCTCTTGCATCACATGCCTCCCGGACCGGCGGTCGCTTGGCGCCCCCGGTGGTGCAGGTCTGAAGGAAGGCCAAGCGGTCTTGCTGTGCCTCACGTTCGCACGCAGGTTCATGTACCTGCTTGTACACTGGGCTGCGCGAAGGTCGAAGATCGAGGATCGACATGCCTCGCCGTTTTGCTTGGCCAGCGCAAGATTGCAAACCAAAGGCGGTGTCACGTCGAAGCAGCAGAATTATCCGGCCTTGGGCCGCCTCCACACTCCCCCATCATGCGTAAGTACGTACATATTACTGCGTACGGTTCTGTACACGACATACCTTCTGTATACTCCAGGGTCGCATCCGGCACGGCCATTTATCCACTACACTTGGGGCCGACGCGCGCATTGCGGGCACTCCTTCTGCGCCTCATCTATTCTCTTGTCTTTCGTCCCCTTTTCCTGGTCCCGTTCCCAGATTCGAGGGTCTATGGATGACGGGACCTGGGAAATATGTTCGGGTGGATGCTCTCCCGCCACAGGGGGGTGAGGGGTGATTTTCCTGACGGGTGGGAAGCGAGAAGCTGTCGGTACAGCAACCTCTGCGATATAGAGCAGTTTGCAGCGTCCTGCGGCCATCTTTTTTGCTCCCGACCCTATATGCCCAGGGGTGAAGTCCATCACAACAGAGGAAGCACGGGCGCTGTCTACTCTGCAGTAGCCAAAATGACGGGGCGGCGGCTTTTGGCTGATTTCGATGCGGTATATTAGCCTCTTTCTGACTTTTCCTGGGTCGTGCGGCTTGCCCCTTTGCATGCCACGCTGATCGCCTATCCTTTGGCGCCTTGGTCCACCCAGGCGCGTCTTTGCTGTCCGATTTCCCTCTGTTGCATATGCAGTGTATGCAATCGCCGAGGAGCCCCGGGCTCGGTCGACCATGCCGTCTTCCTTTGGCCCCTTCGGACGGGCAGTACATTGCCTGTCTTGATGTGGTCTCTGGGTTCACGGAGCCGGGAGCCGTCACGAACCTCGCATTGCTCATTTCGTGCACATGCGCCTGTCGAGGTCGGGCAATTTGGCTGCTTGGCAGGTAAATCGACCACGGGTCTGCGGGCCGGACGGAGAATCAAGGCCCGGAATGGCCCCCCATCAGCCTCGCCTACTCCCACCGTCCGTCCATTAAGCGCGACATAGCATCGTGCCGCTGTCTCGAGCTGTGGGGCTCCGGGACGAAGTCGGTTGCGAAGCATCTCCTCGAGGCTGGGAGGTGCATCCACTGCTCAACAATGCCTGTCCTTGCTCGCCACGAGCCGCGACCAGCAAGGCGGCAGATAATATAGATAGCCGACGAACGTGTGATAACCGACACTGGATGTCACCAAACGTCGCTACACCGAGGGAGGACGGGTCTCAAGTAAGCTGTCGTCCAGTGTGACGTACCGGGCCGTTCGTCTCGAGAGACCGTGTGGTCATTCTGCAGAAGTCGGTCCGTTCCTGCGCCAGAGATCCAATCGCATCACGCTCTTCAGATGTCCATCCCCCCTTCCCAACCGGGAGACGAAGCGTTTGTGCGTATGGCCAGTGTCGTGCTTGGTTTCCGTCTGGGGAACGACCAGCCTCCGACTCCGACTCCCGACCAGAGGCGTCATGCATACCACAGAATCTTCCTATTGGTCTGTTCACCCCTCGCATAGCGATGGTTCATGGGCAGTGTGTGCAGCCCGTTAGCGAGAGGGTTATATTTCCCCCGGCGCAAGTTCCCTTCGACAGTACAACTTGGTAGGCTCGACGAGAGTGGGCACGTCGATTTGGCGCCTTCAACCACCACCAGATTCATATGCATGACCTGGCGGCGTCATCAAGACTTCGAGTCATCCTGCTTACCCTCGAGCTGTAAAGTCAGAAGTAAATTCCTAGGATCGACGATAGTAGAGGGGAATTGTCAGCAAAGTTGCTTCCTTTCGAAGATCCACTGACTGAAAATCGGTTGCGTCTGAGTCCTTGCTTGTTGTCTGTTTTCCTTCCTGTCACTTAGCCTCCCAATATGCAGCTCCTCAGAAATGCGCGGCTGCAGTTTCTGCTGGTGTGGTGCATGAAAAGTCGACAGATGTCGCGGGAGAGAGCAAGAGTACCTACTTGAAGAGAACCGGGCCTAAACTAATTCAATCTCGATATTTGGAGATTCCAGATATTTACGACGTAAAAACGTAAAATAACCAAGACTGACATGAAAAGAACCTGGAAGCGTTGCCCAGGTGCTCTAACCACCTAACACCAGGGCAGAAAAACACAGACTACGAAGTACTTCTTGCACGTCCGGGTTGTCTCAGTAGAGACGCGTGCGAGATACGGTGAAATGACATGGAATTGAGTCGAAAAGTGAGGTCATTCGAAGCCTGGGGTAGTCAGCACACGCTGAAGAACCCTTGTCACCGCAGCCCCTCCGAGACAAGCTTGGGGACCCACATCGATCGGGAATCGGTCAATGCGGGAGCTGGCTGAGCCTCAAGGATTGAGCTATGGTGGGGCAAGCTTGTCCCGCAGCTGACAGAGCCGCCTCATTTCAAGCGCTCAGCCAGCTCTCAACTCAACGTTGCTGCTTGTCGTCAACAACCATTGTTCCCCACCACGATCAACGAGACGACTCCGCCAACCACACATATACTTACAGAACCCGAGCGGAAATACTGCGCGCCTTCAGTCACGGTGGCGGGGATATTGTGGTCACATCAGGCGGCTGAGTCTACTGGTGTCGCCGAAGCTTCAACAGCTGCGAAGGAGACAAATCCTTTGCCTCAGAACACCATGGCTCAGCTGCTGAGTCCAGCACCGGCGCTGACTCCGCAGTTCTGCTTTGCACCGGGCGCACTTAGAGGTCAGAGCCCAGACAAGTGCTTCACCCCGACATAAAAGGGGCTTTTCCGGCTGATCCGGGCACAGATTTCTTGCGAATATCGCGAAGCTCAGTTGATGACACCATAAATCAGCACCTGAACTCACTCGTGACACCTGCCAAGGCTGGATTTGATCCGTCTTCAACATCGCGCCCTATCTCACGGCCGCTGTCGCACCAGATCGATGCTGGCTCGTGCCAGAGCTTCAAGGACGGTGTCCTCTTCCCAGCATGGCATGGGCGTTCACAGGCGCTGACCTACTGCGCGATGGTTGCTACGGCTCCCGATCCAGAAGATCCAGAGGCTGCCTTAAGAGAAGCCGAGAGCGAGAAGGACAGAAAGAGAATAGTGAACGAGAGGCTTGATCCGTACTCAGGCCGATTCTTTCCACGAGAAGCGCGGACCGAGCAACTAGCATCACTCGTGCGACAGGAGCAAATGGTGGAGAACATTGTTCGATCAAGAACGTGGGACATAGTGAGCAAGCGATGTGGAGGCACTTCTGGTACCTGGGAACAGGCTCTCGCCGCGTGGCGGAAGACGAGCAGTCCACCATGATGGGATGAGAAAGCCGTGCGTTTGTATGTTGAAAACTGCATTGTATAGTAGGTGTTCACCCCGGGCATAACAAGCGGCGTACGGGGGGGCCGTGGCATGTATAAGCGGGCATAATAAGGTTGTATGTAGTAATATCTGTAGCAACGCCGATCTCTACTTTTTAGAACACGTTCAGCAGATCCATTGGGGAAGTTAACATCCGTCTCCTCAGAAATTAGGCACTTTTTCCAGTCTGGGCGAAAAGTCATCCGAATACCCTACTCCACGTAATTGTATGGCAATTGAACAGGTCTCACGGACACGAAGCTGTAGCACAAGATGTTTGAAGGTGGACACAGATGCCCCCCCCCCCTCCCCCAAACCGGACAGAGCTTCAACAGTCGGGTTCAACATGGACACTATGATAAAAGTTCGCCTACCATACTTTGGACCTTTCAAACGGAACGGGGAGGTTGTGCGACTGGTCAATCTGCTAAGTCCCGTGACTGTAGCTTTCTCTTTTCGGAAAGCACAAAAACTCTAGATGCGTTGAAGGTGTGTGACGTTCGAATTCATGTCAGTGATGACAACAGCGTCGACAGTGAGCATTCCCGGGTGGACCGAGCTCAAGCCTGACGGAAGCGGAGGGAAGCGCCCCACTTCAGCGCTCGGCTCCAGCGCTCGGCCCACCATGCCTGACTTTGAATTTGGGGGCAGCTAATCTGTGCAAGTGCGGCTACAAACAAACGAAGTTCAAATCCGCGGCGTCACCGTCTGTGGCATCCAGCCTGATTATTTTACAATTTGGCGATCTGCTCAAGGATTCGTACAGAGCGCAGCACCCGAACCGATTGCTCTGCCCGCTCCCACGAATTTACCGACCACCTCTGCCCCAGAACCCGACAACTCCAACCCCGCGAGCTTCGAACATCTAGGCCCCGATGCCGCAACAGTTAAGTACGAGAGAGGCCAACCTCTTTCGTACCGTCATCCGCCACTATGAGGACAAGCAGTACAAGCGCGGCCTCAAAGCCGCCGAGCAGATCCTCCGGAAGAACCCGAAGCATGCCGACACCATGTCCATGAAGGCCCTCATCCTTAACGCGCAGGGCAAGACGGAAGAGGCGTTCGCTCTGGCCAAGGAGGCTTTGACGATGGACATGAAATCGCATATCTGCTGGCATGTGTATGGCATCCTCTACCGCACAAACAAAAACTTCGACGAAGCGATCAAAGCCTATAAGTTTGCGCTGAAGTTGGAGCCCGACTCGCAGCAGATTCAGCGTGACCTGGCTATTCTCCAGATCCAGATGCGCGACTACCAGGGCTACGTGCAGAGCCGATTTGTCATGCTCAAGGCGAGACCGCACATGCGCCAAAACTGGACTGCGCTGGCCATCGCCTACCACCTCGAAGGAAACCTCCAACAGGCGGAAAACATCTTGTCAACATACGAGAAGTCGGTCACCGCTACCCCGTCCAAAACGGATTTTGAAAACTCCGAGGCGGTTTTGTACAAGAACTCTATAATCGCTGAACAGGGCGAGACCGAGCGAGCCTTGGAGCACCTTGAGAGCGATGCGAAGAACAGCTTAGACAGGCTGGCTTTCATGGAGCTTCGGGCCCGCTACCTAGCGCAGCTCGGGAAGAAGGAGGACGCGGCAAAAGCCTACCGTGCGTTGATCGAGAGAAATTCTGAGCACCCAGATTACTACAAGGGCTTGACAGATACGCTGGGAATCCGCGATGACGATGAGAGCGCCCTGAAGGCCGTCTATGAGGAGTATGCAGCCAAGTTCCCTCGCTGCGATGCCGCGCGGCGCCTTCCGCTAGACTTCCTGACTGGTAACTGACCCGATTTACTTCCCTCTGGATATGTGCTTACCCATCATGCAGGCGATGATTTCCGTACAGCGGCGAAGTCGTACCTGACTCTCATGTTCGACAAGGGCGTACCGTCTACGTTTGCGAATTTGAAGCATCTATACGCAGACGCGTCCAAAATGGCCGCTCTCCCAGCCGTGGCGGAAGAGTATCTGGCCGAGCACAAGAGCGGCGCCAACGGCGTGGAGCAAGCTAACGGCGACAGCTCCAAGGGCGAAGGTGCGGCCCTGTACTTCCTGGCGCAGCACTACAATTATTATATGAGCCGTGACCTTGCAAAAGCCACTGAGTTTGTTGACCGGGCAATTGCACTGGATTCCAAGAATGTTGATTTCCAGATGACGAAGGCCAGGATATACAAACACCAGGGTGACCTGGCAAATGCCTCGGTGGCGATGGATCATGCCCGTTCGCTCGACACTAGAGATCGCTACATCAACTCCAAGGCCGCTAAATACCAACTTCGCAACGACGAAAATGAGAAGGCCCTAACAACCATGGGCTTGTTCACTAGGGCCGAAACAGTCGGAGGACCGTTGGCTGATCTCATCGACATGCAGTGCATCTGGTTTCTGACTGAAGACGGCGAGGCGTGGCAACGCCGAGGCAACTACGGCATGGCACTCAAACGTTTCCACACAGTCTTCAACATTTTTGACATCTGGCAGGAGGACCAATTTGACTTCCACAGCTTCTCACTTCGGAAGGGCCAGATTAGAGCGTATATCGATATGGTTCGCTGGGAAGATCAACTCAGGGAGCATCCATTCTACTTCAGGGCCGCACTTGACGCTGTCAAGCTTTACCTCACCATGCATGACCAGCCGCAGGGTGCCAACGGCGTCAATGGCGCCGACGGCAAGAATGCCAACGGCGAGGATGCCGCAGAGAAGAAAAAGGCGGCCAAAAAGGCGAAGAAGGAGGCCCAGAAGGCTGAGCGTGAAGCCGCAGAGAAGGCAGCCAAGCAAGACCCAAACAAGGCAGGTGCCCAGAAAGCTAAGGATGCGGATGATGTCAAGAAGAAGGATGACGACCCTACCGGTCTGAAGCTGATCGCAACCACCGATCCCCTCGGCGATGCATTGAAATTCCTCGGGCCCCTGCTCCAGTTCAGCCCCAAGAACATTGAGGGCCAGATTGCAGGGTTCGAGGTTTATATCAGGAGGAGTAAGTTCCCCATGCGGCGCTAGTTTCCATCCCATTTGGCTAACACCCAATCCAGAGAAGTACTTGCTGGCCACGCGCTGTCTGCTTGCGTCGCAGGCCATCGATAAAGGTGACGCCAGGGTCGAGGAACGGGCCGCTAGACTGCGGAAAACCGTTGAGCCCCTCCTCAGCTCCATGGATCCCAAGGTCAGGGAGGTTATCGAGTCCTCGCTTTAGACTGGCGCCATGAACGAGCAACTTAAGAGTGCGTTTTAGGCCATGGTGTGGTTGATCTTGTAGGATGACGGCGCTCCGGATGGCAGTGAGAGGAAGCGGGGCCTGGAGTTGAGAGTTGCGTTGCTCATCTAGTCTTCGTGTTTCCATCTCGGTGCCTAGCCCAACTAAGGGTTGAGCGTGGCCCTGCAACATCTCTTTTTTATTCAAGGTTCCCGGGGCTGCATTCTCCTCTAGAGGCTTCGGGATGGGTAAAAAGCGGATTACTACCAACACTAGTATGAAGGTGGCAGTATTGTTGGCAGGCACTTGTATTTGGACAGGTGGGAAGCGTTCGTAGAAATATGCGGGGAAAATGACAATGAAGCAACAAAACTTGCGCGCAGATAGCCCCGCGCGCCTTCTCCCCCCCGTCCACACTCTGCGGAACGAAACACACAACGAACATCGATACCATGACGTCGGATCTGAGCTCTCGCGCTGCTTGCTGCTGCTGCTGCTGCTGCTGCTGCTGCTGCGGCTGTTGCTGCTGCTGGGCGACTGCACGGTGTCCATCGAAACGCCACCGTGAGAACTAGGATTTTGCTTGCTGGGACGGTTTTGCATTGTTTAAAAACCTAATCTCCGAAGTATCCGACGCTGACGTTGCGCCGCGCGTGTACCTACATCAAACCCACCTGATGCGGCTCGTGGCGCGCTTATTATTATTCCTGAATCCTGGCTGGCAAGTAGCAAACGCCGCCTTTGTGAGATCGCTGGAGCGCAAGGTGGACTCCTGCCATTCCGCACCACCAATTGCTCCTGACAAGCGACGAGGAGTGTGTGCTGAGCCAGCAGACGCATTGTTTCTTGCCCCAAGCTCCTTGGGTGCCATCCGCAACTGTCACATGCCCGCCGACAAATTCCTCATCGGCACGCTACAGTGACGATAGCCTCGACGTCCCGGCCGTCAAACGCCGGCAACAGTCGAAACAACCATGAGCGCCTCCGCCCCGGATTCTGCACCGCAGCCAAGCGAGCCCACAAAGCCCCACGGCAGAACAAACCATGTGCTCGAGCTGTCGCCCGTGCTTATCCTGACCCTCGAGCAGGATGCCGTTCTCCTCCCAGGTATGCACGGGTTGCTTCCGAACTTCTGAGCGCCCAACCCCCGCGCAGGAATCGGTGTGCGGTTCTTGTTGTTTTTGCGACTGACATGTGCCCATACAGGCCTGCCTGAAGGCAAGTCTCATCGAACCTGCGGCTTGCCAGTATCAGGTAGGCCTCCCCTCTTCCTCTACGCCATGCATTGCTTGCGCATAGTGAGCTAACGCGCGGAACTCCACCAGCACCCAACAGCCCGCCGACCTCGATACCCTACTACAATATTCTCTGGGCAGACATCGGCGAGGACGGGAAGGACCTGACCATTGACTTCGCTGAACGGACCCGCTCGAACTCCCTCGAGGTGCGCAGCGTCAAGTTTGCCATCACCGCTGGAGAGCCAGGGTCTGCCACGGAGGAGGATATCGCGAAATGGAACGAGCGTCTGCTCGACCGCTCGTACGGCGGCGCCACCCGGCGGAAGCGTGCCTGGGTTGTGGTTAACCCACATGCGGGCCCCGGAGGTGCCGACAAGGTCTGGCAGAAACAGGTCAAGCCTATCTTTCAGGCAGCCCGTATGCCCCTGACCGTGGTACGCACAACCTACTCGGGCGAGGCCGTGGACTTGGCCAAGGAGGTGAACATCGACGACTACGACATCGCGGTGCCATGCTCAGGCGATGGTCTGCCGCATGAGATATTCAATGGTCTTGGGAAGCGCCCCGACGCGCGCCGGGCGCTGTCCAAGATTGCTGTGTGTCATATTCCATGCGGGTCGGGAAATGCAATGAGCTGCAACCTGTATGGTACCCACCGGCCATCGCTGGCGGCGTTAGCCATTGTCAAAGGACTACCTACGCCCTTCGATTTGGTGAGTATCACGCAGGGGGACCGCCGAACGCTGAGCTTCCTCAGCCAGGCATTGGGTATGGTTGCAGACCTTGATATCACAACTGAGCCTTTGCGGTGGATGGGCGCCGCGCGGTTTACCCTTGGGTTCCTTTATTTGTCACTGCAGCAAAGGACGTATCCTTGCGACATTGCGGTCAAGGTTGAGATCGAGCACAAGGATGATGTTAAGCTACACTACGGGCAGCGGGTTGCGCAAACTGGCAAATCCGGCAGTGAGAGTGACTTAACGGCAGAGATTCAGCCACCTCAACCGCCATCATCTACCCCTAACTCCCCTGTTAGTGGCGATGAACATCAAGGTCTCCCGCCTCTCAAGTATGGTACCGCCATTGACAAGCTGCCAGAGGGGTGGGAGCTCGTTCCCCACGAGAAACTAGGAAACTTTTACTGTGGAAATGTAAGCTTACTCGCGACCACGTCTCTCTTACACAAGTGCTAACAACTATCCAGATGGCTTATATGGCACCGGATCTAAACTTTTTTTCCGCAGCCCTCGCGAACGACGGCCTGATGGATTTAGTCACCGTCGACGGCGACATATCCCCTCTGAAGTCTATTGCCCTACAGCTATCGGTTGAGTCTGGTCATTTCTTCGACAGCCCATTGGTTAGCTATCGCAAAATCTCGGCATACCGCATCATTCCCAGAGAGAACAGCCCCAAGGGCTACATCAGCATTGACGGCGAGTCTTTCCCGTGGGAGCCGTTTCAGGCGGAGATCCATCACGGGCTGGGTCTTACGCTCTCCAAGAAGGGCGGGTATGAAGCCCCGGGTCCTCTGAACTGGGATACAGTGACGACTAGTGAGCGGCTGCATGCGTAATGCACCTCCGATAACTGATGGCGAGGGACGGGGAGTGTGTGCTTGTATATGACATTGCTTGACCATTGTCAGGGGTGGCAGAAATAGTCATACAGTTGAAGCTGGATAATTGCTGTGTAGCTCAGTCGCAACCCTGGAGCGTTGATACCATCCCATTCGGGTTTTAGCAGGAGACTCAAGTCTCTGTTCTGTTTACTTTACAAGCAGCACCATGTACAAACATCAGGGACACTTGGATTCCAGTGTATAGAGTAGCATGATATGGAAGCACTTAGAAACTCAGGGCGAGCGTGTCACGTTGAGAACATGACTATCGTTTTACAAGGTCACCAGAGGGGACACATGTTTGGGTGGACAACCCAATTCGTGGATCAGTCATCGAACCCATCCCAGCTTCCACCATCCCCAGCATCTGCTACATCAGCATCTGCCATATCTGTGTCTTTCGGGGCTGTGGGCTCCTCAACCTCCTTTTTGGCTTGTAGACGATCGTCGGCAAGCGAGTCCTTGGACCGATATCGTACGGCCGGGCTGGTTGTTTTCTGCTCCAAAATATCCACCTGCTCACTCAGTCGCTGCATAATTTTGACTGCTTCTTCATCCTCTTTGTCGAGCAGACCTGCCTTCTCGGCCTCGTCGACCCAAATATCCAGTACGTGCAGCCTGAGGCCGGCCGGTATTGTCTGTGACGGCAAGCCCTGCTCCTCCTGGCCGGTGATTACGTCCATCTCAACTTGCTCTTCAATGGAGAACGGCCACTCGCCCAGAAGAGCGATGACATCGCTTACTCTGCTGTCATCCCAGGGTCCGTCGTTGCCCTTCCCATTCCCGCCCTTCATCCACCGAAAAGCTGCCCCGAGTACTCGTCTTACGAGGAGCAGGAACTTCTCCATGCGCAAGACATCGATACCGGTCCACTCTCGGGACATGGTTGCCCAGAAGGCCCGGAGCCATGGCACCACGGCATCTCGCGGGAGGACGTATATGAGGCCGGCGAGCTCGGCGCACAGTGTCTGTTGGGGAATTGCGCGATCACACATCCAGACGGCGAAGAAGAGGCCCTTCCACAGCTTGAGGACGTCCAATGGGGACAAGGCTGAGGCGATTTTACGGGCAGAGAGGAAGGTCTGGAGAGAGGCGAGCGCGGAAGTGCGGATTTTTCGGTCTGGGATGGGAGTTAGCCATGATCAAGGGAATGCGATGCGATGCGATTCGATGCGCCGCGCGGGAATGCAAACGTACCGCTCGAGGCGAGGTTCTTGATGAACGGCATCGTCCTTTCTTGAGACGCCATCTTGAATGTAGTGCCACCGGGCGGGGTATCTTCAGACTCTGACTGCCGTATTTGTTTTCAAAGTCTTGGGTTATCGCAAGTCTTTCTGAAGGTTGTTGCCCGGAGAGGTGGTGGTGGGCTGAAGCTTGAAATATCGACAAGAGCAAATCTTGTCCGCCCGGCAGAAAAAAAAGACGGCTTCCCGGCAGGCAAGCGGATCGATGATCGGCCCCCAAGCCCATGTGCTAAGGCCCAACGGTGCCAAAACCCCGGGGTAAGCTAAGGCCCAAGACAGGATGGAGGCGCGATTCTCCCGCACGCCACCTGGCCACGACGGTGGGCTGCGAAGTTCAAGTACAAATCGTGTTTATTGAACCGGGTTTGGAGAAGGCCCAGGCGAAGGTGAATGCCATATATTTGGTTGTATTATCCTGATGTGCCCGTCAATCCGATCACGCAAGCTTGCCGGTGTTACGCGACATCTATCCGGCAACATATATCTGCCCCTTCGTTCAAGTTCAAGTTTCCATGGACTTACTTCGTCGAACAGGGTCAGGTCAAAGAGTCAAAACTTATTTCGGGTTTCAGGACGTACCCATTTTCAAGATGGGCTAGCGCAGGTGATGTATTCCACACGTGTTGCCGGCCGCCCGTCCGAAGCGCACCTGGGCACCAACATCCATGAAGAGTTGCCTCGGCGTGCCTTCACATGCGGCAGTGCCGGACCGGATCCCAACCTGACCGGTTAAGTACAAGTAGCGCAATGCTAGCCATACGAGGCTTCGCTGTCTCTGTTTCGACCCCTTTTGCTTGAATCTGTCAGCTCAATCGCAACTACCCCAAGGTATTTCACGCTACTTTAGTGCTAAGCACGTTGAGTTACGTCATCTCAAAGAGAAGCATAAACAAATCGTGCTTTTTGACAGCCATATCCGCCATTCCCCTTTCGCTCCCGGCAGCATCCCGATCAGGCTGAAGAGGTTGAGGGATAATATAAGGACCTTTGACGACCCGATAACAAATCGCCGCAAATCGGGTGGCGCCGCGGCAGCATTTCCACTGGACGTGTCTTTACAGGGGTACAGGCTTGGGGCTCAAAGGTTGCAGCAGCGGGATCCCGTTGAAATAAAAATGGCGCCGGCCTCAGCGAGTCACACCACATCTTCCTCCTCGTCCTCCTCATTCTCCCGACTTCAGAAAATTGCAAAACAAATGGCGCCTCTATCGACAACAAGCTTCCCGGCCGAGGCCGTCCCTCAGGCCCCGGAGGACCCCCTTTTCGGGTTGATGAGGGCCTTCAAGGCGGACGAGAGCCCAAACAAGGTCGATCTGGTATGACATCCATGGTATTCACCGCCCCACGATGGTGGGTTTCCATACCACGACCCGCTCACGCTGCTAACCTGCTCTCTCAAGGGTATCGGAGCATACCGCGACAACAACGGAAAGCCCTGGGTTCTCCCGGTCGTCAAAAAGGTTCGCACTCTCTCAATTGCAAATCTGCAGTGTTTTGGTCTTCCCAACGAGCTCGATGAGCTCGCCCAAGCTGAGGGACCTCGAACCCCGCATGCCAGGCCTGACCCCTCATAGCTTGCCCCACCATGGTGGAAATCACTGGCTGTTGTCAACATGGCTCCTGTTGCTCACTAACACTCGTACCATCATAGGCCGACCAGGTCCTGCGTGACGACCCAGATCTGAACCACGAGTACCTGCCCATTGCTGGCCTCGCGTCGTTCACCAGCAAGGCGGCCGAGCTCTCTCTTGGCGCCTCGTCGCCTGCGCTCACTGAGAAGCGTGTCTCCTCGGTGCAAACCATCTCCGGCACCGGCGCTGTCCACCTCGGCGCCCTCTTTCTCGCCAAGTTCTACAAGGTCGATGGCGCCAGCCGGACTGTGTACCTGAGCAACCCAACTTGGGCGAATCACAACCAGATCTTTACCAATGTGGGCCTCCCCATTGCCACGTATCCCTATTTCGACAAGCAGACCAAGGGGCTCGACATTGAGGGCATGCTGAAGGCGCTAGCCGATGCGCCAGAGCGGAGCATCATCTTGCTGCACGCTTGTGCCCACAACCCAACAGGCGTGGATCCCTCGGCTGAGCAATGGCGCAAGATTGCCGAGGTGATGAAGGCGAAGAAGCACTTCCCCTTCTTCGACACGGCCTACCAGGGATTCGCATCCGGTGACCTCGACCGCGACGCCGGAGCCATCCGCTACTTCATCGAGCAGGGCGTCGAGCTGGTCATCGCCCAGTCGTTTTCCAAGAACCTTGGCCTCTACGGCGAGCGTGCTGGCGCCTTCCACTTCATTGCCGCGCCATCGCCCGATTCCACGAGCATCACTACGCGCGTGGCTTCACAGCTTGCCATCCTGCAGCGCTCCGAAATCAGCAACCCCCCCATCTACGGTGCCAAGATCGCATCCACAGTGCTCAACGACAAGGCGTTATTCGCCGAGTGGCAGGAGAACTTGCGTGCCATGTCTGGCCGCATCATAACTATGCGTGATTCTCTGCGTTCCAAGCTCGAGGAGCTTGGCACGCCTGGCACATGGAACCACATTACCGACCAGATCGGTATGTTCAGCTTCACCGGGCTGAGCGAGGCGCAAGTTGCCAAACTCAGAAGCGACTTCCACGTGTACATGACCAAGAACGGCCGTATCAGCATGGCTGGACTCAACACGTCGAACGTGGATTACTTCGCCAAGGCTGTTGACAGCGTTGTCCGAGGAAGCCAATAAACACTAAAGCGTGAACTGCCCTGTAAAAGCACTTCTATTCAACGTGGTTAGGATAGCCACATTGCCATCTCAGCTCAATAGCATTAATCAAGATGTGGTATCTCACTGTATACAGCACATGCCATTAGTCTGGAGGGCCATTAGCTCTTCACAGACGAGGTGAGTGCCCGCCAGCGGCGCCCATGGATGAGTTTCGATTGCCTTGCATTAGGTCCTCCCATCAGTGCTTGAGCTGGCTTTTCCTCACTACATCAAGTAGTATGCGAAATCCAGGCAAGGTGTTAAATCACCAGGTCCCATATAACGAGAAATGTACACAGCCCAGCAGCCGCGAAAAAGGTGTAGCGCGCCGGGCTGGATCTCTCGGTGCTCTTCTTCAGCTCTTTGTTGCCCTTCCCGACACCCTCGGTTGTCTCGAAGGACTCGGCCACCAACTGGTCAATATGTGCCGACTGCGTTGCGAGGTTATTGACAAGTAGATTCTGCAACTCAGATATCTCAACAAGAGATTGTTCAGCAGTCCTAGTCCAATGTTAGCGGCGGTCGTAGACTCGGGCAAATAACCCGCTTACCTGACTTTATCCAGGGTGTTCTCGAAATGCCTGAGCATGTCCTGGTTCCCCTTCTCAAACATCTGCGTTTGCTCCTCGGTGAGGTTGTCTGGTACGGTCCTTCTCTCTTCTTCACGAAAGCTCGCTGTCCCGCCTGACGACTGTCCAATAGATGTCCTCCTCCCAACGCCGCCCAGATCAAGCCCTGCGGCTATGGCAGGACCCCGGGCCTTGGCCAGCACACTCCTGTTCTTTTCCACTTCTCTCGTTAAGCGCGTTTCCATCATCTTCTGCTGCGTCTTGACCGCCTCTCCGAGTCGTTGCTTCAGGAACAGCAGGACGCTCTCGCGGTGTGCACCAAGCTGGCGGGCTGCGGATTCAGCAGCGGCATGCTCGCTGCTCTTGCCGAGACTTGCTACGGCGCCGCCCGCCGCCCATGATCCTAACGCCCCTAGGCCGCGGGAGAAGCGCTTGCTTATTAGGGCGGCCTCGGTGTTCTGCCGCAGCTGCTCGGCATCCTCCAGCGCGCGGATCCGAGCACTTAGATCGCGGAAAGTTCGCTTTGCATTGGCATCAATCTCCTCGCGATCGCGATCCGTCAGGGATACGGGCTGGGAGGTTGTGCCGCGGCTCGAGGTTCGAAGGTGCGTCTTTCGCACGACGGCTGTTGAGAGGTAGGCCTGTCGCAAATTGCGCAGATCGGTGTGCAATGATGCGACGAGGGAGCACTGAGATAAACATTAGCTCAGCTCGGGGCCACTCAGGACGCCATGCTTGGGGGAGCTCACTATCCGATAGGCTTCATTGAGGAACTCGTCGACCGTGCCAAGTTCATAGCGCTTCGTGAGGGGGGCTTCGCGCCCCTTCAGGAGCACGTCAAACTCGGTCGTGAGATCGGCCATGGCGTTGGGCCTACCGGCAGAAAAATTGACAGACGCCGTTGCAGATGTCACATTTGGATCATGGACTCTGCTGCTGTGGTTCGTGCGGACGTGGCCATTGCTTCACTGACGACAGATGGCTCGAGCGCCGCCAAGTTGCAGGCGTGCTTGGCAAGACAAGTGGGGCCGTCCCCGTTCCCGGCCGGCAATGCACGGCATTGGTGGGTCGCTCTTGACATGTCTTGGACTTGTTCGGCGGCAACGACTCCAGCCGCTCACTCTAGATGCACCCGATCCAATCTTCTCTCATCAGAAAGTTCTCCTCGAAGGTCGCTGACCGCACGTGCATCACGACCGGGATTCTCCCAACGGAGTCGTGGGGGCACATGGTCAAAACTGCAACTGTATATGTCCGTCCTCTTGAGTTCATCCCAGCACGCCGTCGCCGATACCGCAGCCAATGCCCTATCATAACAGAAAGATGACGAGACCATGCCCTCTTCGGAATTAAAACTGCACTATCTCCTAGCCGGGTGAGTCACGGGTAGTGCTGCCGATAATCCGTATTCTTATTCCCGAAAATGACTGGAAATAAAACTTCATCGATTATAGCATGCTGTGCAAGGACTCCGGTCGAGAGAAAACGTCTATAAGGCGGTAGGGAAGATGGTTACTACTGTCAATTCAGGCAATGGACTTTTTACTGCAGACCTTGTCCCGTTTTTGAGAGGCCTCGCTGCACTCAGAGTCATCTTCTAGTCTGTCCGAGGTCTATCCCGATGCCAGGCCTTGCTGTTGGGCATAGGGCGCAAGGAGTTCTACAAGTTTCGCACGGAGCAGGGGGGTCATTTATTTTGGCCGGAAACTTCGTTATCTTTCCTTGAAAGCTTTCAGAAAGGCGTCCCCAACATGCAGCTACCGTCAAGCGGCGGCGCATCTGCAGCAGGTTGGAGTCGAGTCCACCTTTCTTCACCAGTCAAGTGGCCATATAAGATGTTCTTCGGTATTCCCGCTCGCGTGGCTTCCTTTCTAAAACTTTGGCCGTCTCCCGAAGCTACCTTGTTTTTTCTCGTTTCGTGATGGATTCCAGCCACCCTATGTCATCGAAAGCAATTTGCGAGAAAGCAGTATGCGAAAAGATATCCAGTGACCCAGCTACCGGCTCCAATGGCATCAACTCCGATCCCGAAGCCCTTGAGAGGGTGCCGTCCGGCCCCCAATACTCCGTGTTTTCGGGAAATACAAAGAGATTTATTGTTACAATGGTTGCCATTGGCGGCATCGTCTCACCCATGACAGCCAATATCTACTTTCCCGCTCTGAACCCCATTGCAAAAGATCTCGGTATTTCGATCAGTCTGATTAACCTCACATTGACCACCGTATGTCAAACCACCCTCTTTATATTCCCCTTTGGTCTTCATGGCCGTCCTAGATGGCTCAAAGAAGAGCGGCCACGCTGAAGACATGCCCCTGCCTGTTGTTGCCTTGAAAGAGAATAATTAACCGATATTTCTGAGTAGTACATGGTTCTCCAAGCCATCACGCCCCCGATCTTTGGAGACTTTGGCGATACGGCTGGCAGGAGGCCAGCCTTCATAATCTCCTTTTCCATCTACATGGTTGCCAACCTCGGTCTTGCCCTCCAGCGCAACTACGCCGCACTTCTTGTCCTCCGCATGCTGCAGAGTGCTGGTAGTAGCGGCACTCTCGCTCTCTGCTTCGCTGTCATCGCTGACGTATCGGTCAGCTCCGAGAGAGGCAAGTACATGGGCATTCTCGGAGCCGGTATCAATGCTGGCCCTGCGCTCAGCCCAGTCTTGGGAGGTATCCTGGCCGAATATCTTGGATGGCGGGCTATCTTCTGGTTTTGCCTGATATTTAGTGGCGCTTGGCTCATCCCCTTCGTTCTGGCCGTTCCTGAGACGGGTAGGAACGTAGTTGGCAACGGCTCTACCACGGCTACAGGATGGAACATGACCCTCCTCGACTACGTCCGCTCGCACCGCCAGCCTGCCCCCCGCCCCGACGTCCAGCAGAGCTCCCCAAAACCGCCACTCCGCTTCCCCAACCCTTTTAACGCTCTAAGGGTAGCACTCCAAAAGGACCTGGCCATGCTCTACCTCTACGGAACTTTGGTCTATCTAGTCTTCATCCTCATCTGTGCCACACTTTCCACTGAGTTTTCTGCGATCTACGGATACAGCGACCTGGTGATCGGCCTCTGCTATCTCCCTTATGGACTGGGATGCTGCTCCGCCGCCGTGTTCCAGAGCTACGCCCTCGACTGGAACTACCGCCGCATTGCCCATGCCATCGGGCTCACGATAGACTACCGCAGAGGCGACGACATGAGCAAGTTCCCCATCGAAAAGGCCCGAATCCAGCCCATGCTGCCGGTCTTGTCAATGGGAATCGCAGCAACGATTTGCTACGGCTGGGTGCTGCAGGCTGAGACGCATGTGGCTGGCCCGTTGGTGCTTCTCTATGTCATTGGTCTCTGCGTGACCGGGTCATTTTCGATTCTCAATGCTCTTGTGATAGATTTGTATCCCGAAGCCCCTGCGACAGCCATTGCCGCAAATAACCTTGTTCGCTGTCTTTTCGGGGCCGGAGGGACGGCCGTGATCGAACCGATGCTCGCGGCCCTGGGCAGAGGTTGGACGTATACTTTTTGGGGCCTTATACTCGTTGTTTTCTCTCCCATGCTGTACTTCCTTGCTAGAATCGGGCCCCGGTGCCGGGAGGAGAGGCGTTTGAAGAGAACACGTGATAGCAGTTCATCAACTGGAAGTACTGAATAGGTAGTCATTTGAAATGAGTACATAAAAAGAAGTATACGAATACTTGACCACCAAAAAAATCATGTGCTCAAGCCGGGATTTGCACCCGGGTCTCCGGCTACCTCGACCGAAACGGGTGGGAGGGCGACAAGTTAACTACTACTCCACTTAAGCTGCTGCCAACTACACCACACGCTGGGCGAGTGGTGGTTATGGGGAGTAGTGTTGTTTACTTAGAGGTACTGCGGTTTCGGAGCGCCAGTCTTCGCTGGCAACGGGACGTTCCTTCATCCAAAGACATCATCAATGAGGCACAGGGCACATCACGGGGCAGTGTACAGAACACAAGGAAGATAATCATAATAACACCCTGACTATGTACTGATTTCATTTGTTCCCCTCCTTCTCATATATCTCTCACCGATCTTCCCTGTGGTATCGAGTATGCACCCCCAAAGCCAGGCTATATATAAACAACAGACTGACACAACATGTGTTACACTGTGGTGGTATCAACCCAAACCCAAACCGGCTAACCTTGCTCCCAAAACCAAAAAAATACGCGGGGGTATTGAAGCCATCATCCGATCAACCAATCCAAGTAGTGGCCATGCCTTGCGCTGCACCATCCGGTATACCCAAAAAGAGAAGAGTCGCCATCCTGTCCAACAGACAGCAGCTACACTCAACCAGAACCATGCCTCATCGACACACTGTTGGCAATGAAACGCGCGTACGAAAACACATACACACACAGCGCTTCAGCATCCGACACTCCACATACACTCGTTCCACACGAGCTTCGAGGTGGTGTCATTAATTCCCGGTCAGCTTCTTCCACCAGCTGCTCCTCGGGGTGACATCCATGAACCCGGAGTTGCGGCGGCTGTCGCGACGCCCATCACTTCCATCAGAGCCGTTGCGACGTTCGCGATCACCCTTCTCAACCCTGTCACCACCCCTGTCACCCCTCTCACGCTCCCTCTCTTCACGGCGTCTTCTTCGGCGCCTTTCTTCGTCGTTGTCCTCCATGTTGGCTTCGGCATATTTGGCCTGACGCCTAGCCCTACGCAGTTCGCGGCGCGCTTCGTCGCTATCCACCTCGGCCTCGGGAGCTTCGACCACAGGCGGCGGCGGTGCGTCGGAATGGTCCTTCACCCAAGACGACGTCCCCGAGTGGGGCCACGAATTCTCGCGAGACTTGCTTGGGTAGACGTAATCCTCGACAGGTTCTGACCTACGTCGCGAGCTTCGCTCTTTCTCCCTGGCCTCAGCCTCACGAGCAGCGCGTCGCACTTCACGACGGCGACGGTGATCATCCTCGTCTTCGTGCTCAGACTGCTCGGGCTGATAGCTGCGACGACGATCCTGTCGAGGCGCACGGCGGGCCCCAGCCTCAGCCGCCTCCCGTTCCTTGCGTAGCTTTCGACGTTCGGCACGCTCGGCCTCTTTCTCGGCAGCCCGCCGATCTTCCTCCTCGCGCGCGCGTTGAGCTCGGCGCTCGGCGCGGCGCGCTTCCTTCTCTTCTTGCCTGCGCGTCTCCTCTTCTTCTTCCTGTCTCTTGCGGCGCTCGCGGCGAGACTCGTCCTTTGCGCGACGAGCCTCCTCCGCTGCTCTCTCAGCTGCACCCCTCTCAGCCGCCGCCCTCTCCGCCGCTTCAACATCGGTACGACGTGAGCGGCGAGTTGCGCGACGTGCATCCCGCTCACTATCTGTCATCGGAGTCTCTGGAGCACGCCTGGCGGTATCGCCATCGGGGATCGCGTAGGAGCTGCGCCGGCGCGGCTCAGAGCGAGGCTCCGCTTTTGGCGTGAACACGCCGCCAAACAGCGACGAGAACCCAGCGGCCTTCTTGGCGCTGGAGTTGGAGCGCTTGAGGGAAGGTCGCGAGGGGGTGGCATCGGCCATGTCGACCATGACAATATCTTCATCACGAGAATATTGCTATTTCATCTCACGGTTAGTATGTATATACTTGGCTCGAGATGCGACAGTCTCACCTTTGACCTGCGCCGATCTAATCTTTCCGGGTTGGGCTCGGCGTCACCTGCTCCAACCATCACGATGTCCTCGTCATCGTCATCATCGGCAACTGGAAGTAAACTGTCAGAAGATGTTGAGAATTGGAAAATGGCGCGACTCTTACCCTGCTTGGTGCGCCTGCTGCTTGATCGCGGATTGTCGACACCCAAAACCTTGGCTGCCTTTGCGGACATGGGTCCCTCCGGCGGGGGGCTCATGATGCCGTTGGTCATATCTACAGAGTGCCTGCGCGAGCTCGACTTGGTTCCGGAGCGCTTTTCGCGTGTCGACACGGAGCGCGAGAGTGGCGGTGTGCTTGCAAAAACACTGGAAAGTCGTGCCGGTGTTGGCGCCTCCCGAGAGCGGGCTTTCTCATTCTTGTCTGAGGACGATGATCTCTCCTCGCCCTTTTCAGCTGGGGCGGACTTCTTCCGGGAGCTTGACTCTTTCTCGGGCCTGGACTTGGACGCCTTCTTCGGGTCCTTGGTGGGCGTGGCCGTCCACATACCCCACGAGGAGGAACCGTCGCGGCTGATCTTGGGCCGTTCCTTTCTTGAAGACCTGGCCTCGGCCGGGGGAGAGGGCGGAGAGTCGGGGACGGCGGGCGGCGGAGGCGGCGCGGGAGGCGGGGGTGAGTCGTCGACGGCCTGGGGAGTCGCCGAGGCCCTCTTGGACTTCTTGCTGGATTTCTTCTGCGGCGCCATGTCGACAACTTCTATGATCTCGTCGTCATCATCGAATGGATAGCCGCCAGGAGGGCCAGATTTGGATGCGCGCCTCGAAGCGGAAGGGGGGGCGACGGGGGCGGCCGGGGGAGGAGGAGGGGGCGGGGGAGCTTCATCGACGATGAAGGCCCTGCTCTTGTCTTTGCTCTTCTTGCCCTTCTTCTTATCCTCCTTGGACTCCCTGGGTGGCGCGGGCGCAGGCGGGGGCGGGGGAGGTGGCGGCAGCGGCAGTGACTCCTTTGCGGATTGCGCGTCGTCGCTGTCGCCGTCGCTGTCAATGTCGCTGATGTCTTGGGGCTTCGCAATGGCCTTGGCCTTGGATTTGGCGCCGGATTTGGCCTTGGAGTCATCCTCGGGTGACTCAAAGGCCTTGAGGCGATCGGCGATCTTGCCAGCCACAGCCTTCTTGGACTTCATGTCGCGGCTGGTCGTTTCGGTGGACGGTGAGGTGGCCGCCCACACCGAGGTGGCCGCCGCGCCAATCGCACCGATGGTGGCAGCTTCTAGAATCTTTGATGACTCAGCATCCCCAATCTCGCCTGAGCGGGTGGCGGAACCCCATGTGTCAGCCACAGACCCCTTTTTGGACTTCGCGGCTGGCTTCTTGGCGGCGCCCCAGAAACTGAAGGGATCCTCTTCAGCTGCGGCTGCCGGCTCGCTCGCCTTGCCCTTGCCCTTGCTCTTGGCTGGTGCATTGCGGCCCGTCTCCTCCTCGTCCAGCAGAGCGTCGATTTCCTCAGGCGTGAGTTCGATTCCCTTGAGGTCGTCGTCCTCAACATCGAGGCTCTTCTTCCTGTCCTTGTCCTTCTCCTTATCCTTGGACTTCTTCTTCGACTTCTTCGACGATGGTGCTGCCTCTTCGGCCTCCTGCCGCTCGCGCTCGGCCGTCTCCTCGGCTTCGCGGATGGCGCGCTCTTCAGCCTCCTTGAGCGCCTCTTCCCGTTCAAGCGCCTCCTCCCGCTCTTCAGCCTCGCGCGCCTCCCTGTCCTCGGTGCGCTTTGCGATGCTCTTGGTGAGCTGGTTGAACTTGTCTTGATCCGCCTTTGTGAGCTTGCCCTTCTTCGCCTTCGCCTTCTTCGCAGTCAGGGCCGCCAATTCAGCCTCCTCCAGTGAAGCATCGTCCTCACCGGCACCCTTTTGGTCCTGCTCTTCAGCTTCGGCACGCGCCTTCTCTTCATCCTCACGCTGCTTGCGCTCCTCTTCCTCACGAGCTGTTTGCTCCTCAGCATCGCGCCGAGCCTGCTCCTCGGCCTCCTCGTCCTCCTTGGCCTTACGCTTCTTCTCTTCCTCTTCCTCTTTCTTCTTCTCCTTCTCAAGCTTCTCGCGCTCCTTCTTCGTCAGTTTAACCTCCTTGCCCTTTGACTTTTTGTCGTCCTTGGAGTTGACCGGGGTGAGCGCCGCCAGTGACGGCTCTTCGTCCCACGTGTTGCCGTCTGGTTCTGGTTCAGCAAAGTCCATGGAGGGGGGTGTAGGTGCCGGCGGCGGTGGATCGTCGGCGAGCACTTCTTTTCGTGACTTACCCTTCTTCTTGGAGCTGCTACCCCACCCAAAGACATCATCATCTACCTTCTCATCCTTCGTCTCTTCGACAGAGTCAGGCTTCCACGAGTCAAGGTTTCCGCTGTCCGTAATCTCAAGTGGCGCATTCTTGCTGGCTTTGCCCTTCTTCTTCTTTGACGTCGACGTTGTCAGACCCCAAGTGTCGTCTGCATTTGGTTCCTCGATGGTGTCGGGCTTGAGAGACTTTTCGTCGTCCTCGCCCTTCTTCTTATCCTTGCCGGTGCTCCAAGAGCCAAAAAAGTCGTCCTCCTTATTGTCAAAGTCGACGAGCAAATTGGTCGAAGTTTTCTTGCTCTTCTTGTCGGTCTTTTGATCCCAGTTCATCCAGTCGTCATCCTTGTTGTCTGCCGTGGCGTTGCCGACTGGGACTTCATCTTTGGCCTTTTTCTTGTCCTTGCTGTTGGAGCCCCACGTGTCCCACATATCATCCGCCTTGCTCTCCTCAACTTTGGGCTCGTCGACAATAGCGGCGCCCTTCTTCCCCTTCTTCTTGTCCTTCTTCGAACTCACAGCTGCGCCCCAGAAGTCATCGTCATCCTTCTTCTCAGGTTCGGGCTCAGGTACAGGCTCGGGTTCAGGTTCGGGCTCCTTCACAGGCTCAGGTTCCGGGTCCTTGGATTTTCCCTTCTTTTTCTTATCCTTCTTAGACGAAGGGACTCCCCACATGTCTTCGACGACAGGGTCTTCCTTCACTGGCTCGGGCTCGAGCTCAGGTTCAGGTTCAGGCTCGGGCTCCTTGATAGGTTCTGGCTCGACCACGGTTTTGCCTTTCTTCTTCTTATCCTTCTTAGACGTCGTGGGTACACCCCAGATATCCTCTTCCTCCTTTTTCTCGGGCTCGGGTACAGGCTCAGGCGCAGGCGTTGTTGGTTCGACATCTCCCTTCTTTCCCTTCTTCTTCTTGTCCTTCTTAGACACGATACCGAAGAAGTCATCGTCAGCAGCCGCCTCAGGGACGGGTTCAGGGATAGGTTCCGGTTCAGGCTCCGGCTCCGGCTCTTTTGGTGGTTCAGGCTCCGCATCTTTGCCCTTGCCCTTTTTCTTCTTATCTTTCTTGGAAGCGCCGAATCCCCACATGTCGTCATCCTCCTTCTTTTCCGGCTCGGGCTCAGGTTCGGGCTCCTTTGGCTTAACTTCTGGCTCGGGAGCTACCTCGCCCTTTTTGCCCTTCTTCTTCTTGTCTTTCTTAGAAGTGCCGAATCCCCATGTGTCATCGTCGACCTTCTCCGGCTCGGGTTCAGGAATAGGTTCAGGTTCGGGCTCCGGCTCCGGCTCCTTGATCGGCTCAGGTTCAATAACGGCAGCACCCTTCCCCTTCTTCTTCTTGTCCTTTTTGGATGTGCTGAATCCAAACATGTCATCCTCCACCTTCTTTTCCGGTTCGGGTTCTGGTTCCTGAGGAGGATCGGAATCGATAATGGCATTCTTGCCCTTCTTCTTCTTGTCCTTCTTTGGAGCAGAAAAGCCCCAGTCATCCTCTGCCTTGGCCTCTGGCTCCGGATCAGGCTCCTGAACAGGCTCGGGCTCGGGCTCTGGCTCCGGCTCCTTAATCGGCTCCGGCTCTTCGATGATGGCATTCTTCCCCTTTTTCTTCTTATCCTTCTTTGCCGGCACACCCCATCCACCAAAGTCGGCGGTGTCCTCCTCCTTCTTCTCTGGTTCAGGCTCTGGCTCGGGGTCCTTAGCTGGCTCAGGAGGGGCCACGACGGCTTTGCCCTTCTTCTTCTTATCTTTCTTAGCCGGAGCGCCCCACCCACCACCACCCCAGTCATCTGCAACTTCCTCCTTCTCCGGCTCTGGTTCCGGCACAGGCTCGGGCTCCGGTTCCGGCTCCTTGACGGGCTCGGGCTCCAAGATCGCAGCAGCACCCTTACCCTTCTTCTTCTTGTCCTTCTTGCTAGTAACCCCAAACGAATAGGTATCATCGGCAATACTCTTCTTGTCTTCCTCTGGAACAGGTTCGGGCTCGGGCTCCTTGACTGGTTCAGGTTCAGGCGCAGGATCATCCCAGATGGACGTCTTCTTCTTCTTTTTATCCTTCTTGCTTGTGGCTCCAAAGGAAAAAGCATCATCTGCTACACTCTTCTTGTCGTCCTCCTTGGGTGGCTCGGGCTTGGGCTCGGGCTCTGGGGCCGGTGGTTCGGTTTCAGGAACCGGGTCGTCCCAAATGGAGGCCTTCTTCTTCTTCTTGTCCTTCTTGCTGGTTGGGGCTCCCCATGAGAAGTCATCGACTGGATCCTCCTTTTTCTCTTCTTCGACAACAGGTATGGGTATTTCCTCAACCACATCTTCGATGACGGTGTTCTTACCTTTCTTCTTCTTGTCCTTCTTGGATGTCGATGTCGATGTTGCGGCGATGCCCCAGAAATCATCTTCCTTCTTGTCATCCAGCTTGACCTCGGGCTCCGGTTCCGGGATCGGCTCCGGCTCCAGCTCTGGGTCCTTCGGAGGCTCTTCGGCAATGGCGTTCTTACCTTTCTTCTTCTTCTTGTCGGTTTTAGCTGGGGCAGCTCCCCATCCCCAAAGGTCATCGGCAGCAGCGGCGCTTTTCTCCGGTTCCGGCTCCGGCTCCGGTTCCGGTTCAACTGGCGGGTCAGGCTCCTTTGGCGTCTCCTCAACTACCACAGCTTTCCCCTTCTTGCCCTTCTTCTTGGTGCCGATGGCCCCCCAACCGACGTCGACGGGCTCGGGCTCGGGCACCGGATCAGCTGGCTTTGGGGGCTCCTCCGGTTTTGCTTCCTCCACCACGGCAAGTCCTCCCTTCTTCTTCTTCTTGTCCTTCTTCGTCGTTGCCGTTGCCGTACCGAACCAATCGTCCTCGGGAGGTGCCGCATCGACAACTGGCTCGGCTTCGGGCTCGGGCTCAGGGGGCAGATCACTCTTCTTGCCCTTTGTCTTGGTCGAGCTGCCCCAACCCCAGGAAGTGTCCTCCTCGGCAGGAGTAGCTTCCTTCTCCGGTTCAGGATCCGCACCCCAGATGTTGGCCTTCTTCTTTTTCTTGTCCTTTGCAGAGCCGGAGAACGAGAAGCCGGTGTTGTCATCCTGCGCATCGTCCTTCTTCCCAGAATCTATAGAATTGAAATCCTCCGGGGTTTCCTCGTTGAAGCCGAAGGATATTGTGGTCTTCCCTTTCTTTTTGGGCTTACTCCTGTTGATATCCCAGGGATTGTCACCTTCGCCTTCGTCCTTAGACGTGGTGTCCGCGGCCGAGGTTTTGGCTCCGCTGAAATCCCAGCCCGTGGATGCAGTGGTTCCGGTGGTTCCGGTATCCCAACTGGATCCCCATGTACTGAAGGAGCTTGTGGTCTTGGCTGTAGCAGTGGTACCGAAATTCAGCCCGAGGGAACCGAGTGCTGGGGCTGTATCCTCGAGCTTGATATCATCGAAGCTATCAAGTGCGGCTGTCCCGATACTGGGCAGTCCAAAATCAAAGGAAGGTTTCTCTTCGGGTGGTGGAGCAGCCGGTACTACCGCAGCAGCTCCCTTCTTGCCCTTCTTCTTCTTGCCACCCGGGGTTGCGAAGTCGCCCCAGATGTCGTTATTGACAACCAAATCATCGACGACCTCTTTCTTCTCCTCCTTTTCGTCACTCTTTGCATCCTTGTCATCCTTTTTGTCGTCCTTGTTGTCTTTCTTGTCATCGCCACCATCCCCTCCAGCATTGCCGGCATCTCCACCGCCAGCATCACCACCGGAATTGCCGTCGCCATTATTGTTCCCGTCGCCGGCGCCGTCATCCTTCTTGGAGTCGTCGGGGGCGTCCCACGCCATTGGGGCGGCCTTGGCCTTCTTCTTCTTGGCGAACTGGACAAAGCCTTCATCGCTGGTGAAGTCCACCTCGTACCCATTGGTCGGGTAAGAAAACAGGTCATTTTCTTGGCGTCCGGACCTACGGCCGGAGCCCGGGTCTGCGGCGTCGAAGGCGGGAAGCCCAGTGGAATGCCGGCCGCTGCGGGCCAACTGGTCACTAGCCGCAAAGTTCCAAAGATCGGATGAAGGGAGCTCAGTTTCGTCGTCATCGGACGACAAAGGTTGTGGGAGAATGGCAGGGACGCGAGCCCGCCTCGGGGTCCCGGTAGGTACGGCAAGCGGTTTCGTGTTTGGTCGGGGGCGATTGGGGCAAGCATAAGAACTCTACAAGCACATTTGTCAACAGACATTGGCGATCGAGCGTGTCAGAGAAACTTACCTCTCTCTGAGCACAATAATTAACCCAGGTATGGGCAATGTGGTCCAATCTCGCTTTCACGAGGGCATTCAGGAGCTGCTCTGAATAATGTTCATCCCAACCAGTCGTCCTCGTCAAACGCCGGGCTTTGGGTAAGCCATACACAGCGGCGTCTGTCCAGCATTCGCGGAACGTAAGAACCTCGGCGGCCATCCTGATAGTCGAAGGGGTTCACGCAGAGCCGGCGAGCGGTTGTCAGACTCATGTGGTGCTGTATACCTCGGTAGGTAGGGTCCGGGATCGAGGGAGTTGCACTTTTGAACGGAAGGAGGCTCGGTGAGCGCAGCTCAGGATACGTTTGTGGCAGACAGTCGCGTGCGTGCCTCGAGTCGTAGGTTTCGTGAGCGTCGCTCGGATTGCGGTTGTGAAAAAAGTACACACCTCAGCGCGACAGCAGGGGGGGCAGAAGGCTTCAACTTCCCGACCGCTTTTCTCGTGTCTTTCCCCTTTCCCCTTGCACGGCGTTTTTGCCCTGGTGCGAAAAGATTCGTCGCCCGGGTGAAAATGGCCTTGTCAGAGAGCCAATGACCCGCGCGGATCTGGCGGCGAAGACACCGGGAGGACGGGGATTGGTGCGTCGTCCAGGTTCTGCCGTGCTGTGCAACCACACACCGCCGATGTTTCTATTCGAGGCAAGGCGTCGGTGTGAGTGGTCCGGGTAGACACCAATTGTCAAACGGGAACGAGCAGGCAAAAGGAGGCGAAAGGGCCCAGGTTTGGTAGGTATCGTCCCAATGTGTCCGCAGTGTGTCCAAGGGAGGAGAGCCCTCATGCACAACGCACAGCGGGAAGTGCTGGGCTGCCGGAGGATAATCGGGCGGCCCAGACAGTGCAGTGCAGGGAACGCGGGATACCTCGCAGCACACCCTGTCGTTTTTTTTTTGTTGTTGTTGTCGACACGCAGCAAATGCTTGCGCTTCGTTCGCCTTGCTCGCGAGTAAGGTCACAGTCGATTTCGTCTTGCAAACGGACGGCGCGGATTCCTGCCTCGCATCACATCTCAGTTGGCAGAGTCGCCCCCCTGAGGAATAAATCTGGTCCCGCGGACGGCACTGGTGTGACAGCCTGTGTGACGACGCTGCTCAACTGAGAAATTTGGCTGGATGGCTGGGGGCTCACGTCATTGGTCGGTGCGGGGGACGGGGTGGAGGGATGAACTTCAACCCACCCATCCCAAGGCTCGGGCAGACACATGGGTAGTTGTCGCATGTGCGAGAGAGGGAGGGGGTGCGGTAGTAGAGGTACTCCTCTGTCAGGGTTGCAAACGTTAGCTCAGTCAGGGCCCACTGTTACTGGTTCGGTGCTCTCCCCGCCAGGGGGTAACAGTGGGTCCCTGGCCGAGCTAACCTTTGTAATCCCGGCAGAGGAGTACTATGCGACGAGTACTTTGGGCAGCCGTGCTCATGCACCCGAGACGATGTATCTTCTCGTCCCGGCTGCCCTCAAACAGGCTAGAATTTCCCATGATGCGACTTGCCCTCGCCGGCGGACCCTACATGCCTGCCCAATCGTTAGTGGCATTGCCGCCGACCTTGTCCCGGCACAACCAGTTAGGGGTCACCTGCTGACCTTGATGGGAGCAGGCTCTGGACACCATCACCGAGGAGCACCATGAGGTGAACAGCTTATCGTGGGAGCCTCGCTGCATGTCTTCTTCCCGTCCAACTTTGGCCGCCAGCGTTAGGCTGCGCAACGTCTCTCGAGCCGACGGGTAAGTGGGAAATTATTTGTGTGTATCGCCACGCCCTTGTCTCTTTTTGCTGCCCTTATCGTCGAGGGGCCAGGGATGAGATTGCAGGGCTGCGGGGTTGGCAACGACTCCCGTCCCGATGCGCCGTGCCGAACGCGTCAACCCCTCGGTGCTCGCCTCCGAAGCGGATTACTCGCCTTGCTGCAGGGCGCCGGCAGCGGAAGTTTTGACTGAAGCTCCTGTCCGTCATGGCCCTCGGGCAAGGCACACGAGGAGTCAGAGTGGCTCGCGATGAAAAATTTTCGCCCGGCGCAATGCGCAGTTCTCATTCATGGTCATTGCTGGCGATGCCATGCGAGACAGCAATTTCGCCGTGCAGCAAGGACAGAAATGCAGAAGCCAGCAGCAAATCGGCGACGCGCATTTTGCGTAATATGTTCCCACTACACCACAGCTGGGCAGCAATGCACCTCTAGTCGATGTGTCTGCTACCTTGACGTGTTTGAGCCCCACAGCCAAGAGCGCTCCGACCTTGGGAGACGCGGGAGAGAGCTCGTTTGTCCGTTGCGAGACGGCGAATGACGAACGTGGAAATCGCCTGGAAGCCCCAGAGGGCGCGGGGTTGCTGGGTCCCAGTGCTCGCTCCCGCGTCCGAAAAAGGCATCGGTCCAGAAGCCGCCTTCCTCACCGCCAGAACTGAGATGAAACACAGGGCCTCCACTGGCCCCACTGGCTGTCAGAAATGGAAAGGGCGCGCGGAGGGAAATTTGCGAACCTGGAAAGGGACCCCTTTGTTGTTGACAACATGTCGTTCGCTGCCTTGGCTACTCAATCCAGACGACGCGACCAAACAGGGTTCGCGTACAAAGTAGTGAGGGCGAGAATATCGCGCTTTCGTCGCTGTCCCCGATGCTCCGCTCCGGCATGGTGTCGCCCGATCTGTCGCCTCAGCTCGGCGGTTCACGCTTCGTCCTGCTTCTCACTGCAGCTCGGCGGTTGAAATAAGCCAGTGATCGGTCAGAGAAGGCTGTAACTCTCGAAATGCACTTTCAGTAATTTTGCCTTTCGGGGCTTTCGCAGCCGAGGCTTATCGGGCCACCTGATGAGATGCACGAGATGAGGTCACCATCCGAAATAATCACCAGTCATCCGGGCGGTGATGCTTCGAAAATACACCCTTTCCGCCGGCTGGAGTTCCCGTCATGGTGGCCCGGGGCGGACCGTCCACGAGCTTGGAGCTTACTCTCCCCTCCCGGCAATCCTGCCGACTCTCCATGTAACCTGGAAGCTTGTTAGCTACGGGCTAGGTGGGTGTAGTCATGCAAGGGGCATTTCCAGGATTTTGCCACTGCTGAGTTTCGAATCACGCTCTGTTTCAGGCAACGAACCCTCGGGCGAGGTAGCCACTAGCGAAACAAAGGAGCTGAAAGACGGGATCTTGACGGGCGTGCGACCCTGATCGCAGCACCTCAGGCGCCATCCTCATCTGATCTGACATGCCCGTAATCCATCGTACTTGATACTGCGGGCTGACTACCTGACCACCCGCCGCCTGCCCGCCCGACACCCGCTCGCAGAGCTGGAACAAAACCGTCAGCCAATCCACGCCAGCTCGGGGGCTGATTGAGAGTAAAGCCTCAACCTCACCCGCCCGCTGCGCTTCCCAATCTCGCACCGCACCAGCAAGAGTGCTGCCCGGCTGAAAGACACACGCCGAGCGCCGTCCCCTTCGTGCATGCGTGCATCCATCATCCCCTGCGCATCCAGAGACATATAACTCCTGGCTCGGCCATCTCGCGGCTGGCCTTGGCATCTCCGATAAGCTTCCTTGTCTTCGCAAGCTCCCCTTACCCTCCGGCGAGGACCTCAGCCCTACGGCGCCTGAGTCGTATCGAACATTGAATCAGGCATTCCCGCGGGCCCTCTGGCCGCCGCGCTCCAACACCACGGCCTCAAGCTCCGATTTCGTCTGATCAGACATCCCGGCGTGACTGCGATCCACCAACAAGCCCCCCCATCCCACATCCCCGGTCTCTACTTCATCTCAGCGTCCTCCATCCGGAGCCGCCAGCCCGGACCTCTGCCCCGCCGTCCCAACCGGCCGCGTGTTGCGTGTCGGTCCGCCCCGTCGTCGCCATGAGCTTCAGCGTGACCACCAAGGTGCCGCTTGCGGCGCACGTGGCGCCCGAGGCGGCCATCGCCGCCATCCAGGCCTACCGGCCGCTGATCGAGGCAAACCCGCACCTGGTGAGCTACGAGCGCCGCAGCGTCGGCATCGAGGAGATAGTCGACGATCCCTTCTTCCGTGACGACGGCAAGCGGCTGCAGGCCTTCACCGTCTACCAGCGCATCACCATCATCCCCGGCGTGGGGTCGTGGGCGACCAAGGACGTGTCCGTGCCCTGCGTGTTCCAGAGCGTCCAGCACGGCTGCCGGTGCCGCGCCGATGCCTCGGGAGGTGTGACCGTGCGTAGCCGCTACGAGATCCGCCGCCGGGGCGAGGTCCCAGACGGGTCCAGCAAGCCCGAGCCGCCACCCGGTCCCGGTCCCGGCGAGGGCGACTACGAGTTCGTTGAGATTGCCGAGGTCGAGTGCGGGCCCTTGGTGAAGCCATTCGTCAAGCACAGCTTCTCCAGCTCGCACCAGGAAGTCCTGCAGCGGCTGGCCGATGAGGTGGTGCGAAGCTACGAGGCACAGCGTCCCGAGTCGACCTACGAGAGACCGAGGCCGTCTGCCCCGTCCAACTACGGCGCGCAGCGTCCTGCGACGACATATGAAGTGCAGACGCAGTTCGCAGCGACGCAGGACTACGGAGCACCGCGTCCATCGTCAAATTACGAAGCGCAATCTTCCGTGTCAAACTACAGCGCACAACCTCCCATGCGGAGCTACGCTGCACAGCAGCAGCAGCAGCAGCAACAACTACAAACACCACAACCTTCCGTAGCGCAACCCCCTGGTAATTTTATATAGGGCGGCCGCCGATACGCCCACTCACGATAGATACGACCGTTTTGGATTCTTTCCACGCTGGCACTACCCCTATTCTGTTCACTTTTTTTCTTCTCTTCTTAATCCAGTCGATCGAACATCACCTTTTGTTCAGAATTATATCTAGATACCCGCTGTTTTTGCCGGGTACGTTATGGAATGGGCTTTTGGGATCACATGACGAGAATGAGCAACACCAGAAGGTTACTTACGTAAAGGATTACAGCACAAGGCATTCGTAAACGATGGTTACTCGGGATCTGTCTTACGGCATTGGTTTCGAACCCAAGAGATGTGGTGTTGGCCCTATTGTGTAGCATAGGTGTACAACGGAGGATTTTGGGAACTTCTCTTGGGTAGAATTACAAATTCCTGTGCTATGCTACCTGACAGACACTCAGCCCCTTGACATCGTCTCGATCTTGTGCCTAGCAAAGCCCTGCTTTCTTCTTCCCAGACAGTACACGCAAGCAACAAGGTATGGAGTACGACTCTGAACGTCAATCGATCATGTCTCCACATTGGTATCTATAAACTTGCTTCGCGGTCTATCCGATATCCAAGGACCAAATCATATGTTGCAATCATGTCCATACCCAGAACCCAACCGCCCCAGCCAGACCATGGTATAGCACCACCGTATCGGGATGCCCCAGGAAAGATCATAGACGTCATAACGAAAACATAAACTAAACAGCAACATTGTCCCCGTGATAGATAGCAGATCGGGATTGGGAATATCAGGAGAAAAGCCAAAAAAAAATCCAGAAAAAAACATAACCGTAGCCTTCGGCGCCAGGTAATGACAAAACTTTAGAACGAATTGCAATGCGCCATTGTCACTGATCGATCAAATGACAGCATCAGCGCCCACCATAGTCACTCGCGTACCCCATGTCACCGAAATTCTCCTGAAGACCGCCCGGGCCGAAGCCAGTTCCGGGCCCGCTGACGTAGCCGCCGTCATCACCGTCGTCGTAGTCGCTGGCATCGAAGCTACTCCTCCCGCTCATGTCCTCGTCCACGCCGCCCATATCCCCTGCTCCCCAGTTCATCTGCGCCAAAGCAGGGTACTGCGCGAGCAATGCCTGCGGTAACGCGTAGTTGCCGCTGGCATCCATAGGATATCCGCCGGTGTTGGGGTCCATGCCGGGAGGCATCATCATGCCAGGTGCCTGCATGACCATCCCCTGTGCATGCGCCTGCTGCATCCGCTGCTCGTTCCAGAGCCGCTGGCGTTCCAGCATCTCCTCATCGAGGAGAGGCTTGATGCAGATGCGCCCCGCTTCAGAGCGGAAATGCCGACCCAAGGCGTCCGCCCGGGCAAATCGCCGACCGCAACCCCACTGGCCACCGCCCTTGAGATCACCTTTGCACACAAACTTCTTCTCGCCGGAATGTAAGCCTTCGTGACGTTTGCGATCATGTTGGCGAGCGAAAGCTTTACCGCATACCGTACATACGAAGGGCCTCTCGTCCGTATGGGTCCGGAGGTGCGACCGCAGGTTATAGGCTCGTGTGAAGCGTTTGGGACACAGTGTGCATTGGAAGGTTGCTGGATGTTTTTGAACTCTCTTCGCGCCGCCTGCACCGCCCTCACCTTGCGAACCAGGGCCGTTGTAGTCGGGGTCTGCCAGGCGAAGCGCAATTGCGTTGTTTGGAACAGACGAAGTCGACTGCCGTCTTCTATTGGGAGATACTCCAGAGCGATCCAATGGCGAAAGAGAGCGCGAAGATTCCCGGCTGTCTGCTCCAAGATTGGGAGAAAGGCTTCCAGGGTTCCGTGGCCCAAGCATTCCCCCACTGCCGCTGTTGTTGTATGGATCTGTCACGGCACGTTGACGGTTTACTTTCCGACCTGGCAGTCCAAGTCAGCTGTTTGACCTCACATACAAAATCTGGAACCACGATCAACATACCTCTTGCCGGCGGCGTTAGTGAATCTGCGTCAATACCGCTTTGCTGCTCGAAGCCACTCCTCACCGCTGTTGGAGCATAATCGATGTTGATGGACGGAGGAGCCGGCATCTGGCCGTGCATATCCGGCACATCTTGGGGAAGCTGGGGGAATGCTTCTTGAGGATGCTGCAAGTAAGGCGCTGCCCCATAGCTATTGTTCAGATAGTGGTTGGGCTGGTGTACTTCGGGAAGTTGCTGCGGCAAGATGCGGGGGGAGATGGCGGGGCTGTGCGATGGACTCCTACCGGGATGGTTTGGCGAGTGTGAACCGTGGTCTGAGATGCTGAAGCTCCCGATTCCCTGAAGCTCCTGATACAGACCGGCATCCTGTGGCCTCTGCATTGGGGAGTGCCCTTGACTGATATTATCGAACGTGTCCGAGCTGACCAGGTTGGGGGAGGGCGCTGCCGAGGAGACATCCGAGTACTCTGAGGGCGTGCGCCGATGGCCTTGGAATTGCGTCTGACTCCAGTCGATCTGCTGCCGCGGCAAGAGAGCATCCTGTGGGCCGAGCGACACATTCCGCGAGTGCCGCCCAGGTGGAGATGAGAACTGGTGCTGATTAAAGGACGGCGAGTGGTTTGCGGACCCGGGTTGGTGCATGTCGGGGCCGAGGAGGTGGGGAGGTGTCGGGCTATGGTTTGCTTGAGCCATCATGCCCGCGTCGCGGTTGTCGAACAGCGGCGCGTTGAATTGAGGCTCCCCTGGCGTCGGGGGGAAGATGGTGAAGTCGGCCTCGCCAAAGCTTGGTGCTAAGAGCCCGTTCTGCTGCTGGTAGCCCTCCTGGGTCTGCGCGCCGTAGGAGGAGTCTTCGGACTTGAGCTGGTCTGTGAACCCCTGATTAAGGTCAAACGGCGCAGAGGGCTCAGCAAGGCTTGTTTGCGCGTAGGACTGCGGGGCGGGTTGCTGATTGCTCAAGAAGCTGCCGGCGTTGGTACTGTACGCGCTATAGTCGGGCTGAGTCGTCGGGAAGTGCTGCGAGGGGTCGAGTACGCCGAGGCCGATACCGAGCGAGGAGGATCCGGCTTCGTTCGGATTGGGAAAGCGGGCAGGCGAAGGCGAGTGACTGTTCTTTATATGAGGCTGTTGATGCGCATGTCCCCCGCCGGTAGATGCGGCCGAGAGC
>Ga0247780_1000501_pt1 | contig 36237 bp, 43 predicted proteins | sample UWRJL079202R5_FD_179927 | JGI IMG/M metagenome (GOLD analysis project Ga0247780, IMG submission 179927) | Plant litter microbial communities from Arlington Agricultural Research Station in Wisconsin, United States - UWRJ-L079-202R-5 | ecosystem: Environmental > Terrestrial > Plant litter >...
TTTTTGGATTACAAACCTATTGTGCCATTGATTACCAGTTGATGTGCGAATTCGACTGCTTCCGCCATTTTGAGCCCCACTTTAACAATGTTCTTGGCGCTCGGGAATGCTCATTCTTCATTGGACGCCGACCCTCAACCAAACAAGCGTCCCCAGTGCCTGGTTTTGACAGCGGCAGCCCCTTCCTTCGCACAAGGCCGATGGGATCATCGAGAAACAGTCTGAAGTCCACCGCGGGCATATGGGCATATCCGCGATCGGTTCACGAGGCAAGGTGCAGCGTTGCACTGGATTGAGGCTGGTCATGCCCGCGCTGCACGATTGCGGCACAGAGCTCAACCCCTATCAGGGGTTTGGCGGATCTGATCATGCGACGATCAAAACGTGGTTCTTGGGCCAAAATCAGGAAAGTGTCAGCGTGGACTTCTGGAATCTCCCAAAAGGGCAGGTTTGCATTGACAAAGGAACCAAAAACGCCTCGGCCGCCACATGTGCCCGGGCATGGGCACAACCCTATTGCGACTCGACGCTGCGCCTGGCTCCGGAAACACCATGGCGCGATGGAACGAAGACGCGCAACGCGGCACAGAACACCAGACTGTCCTTTGGGAAATTCCTATGTGGAAGGAGATAAACCACGCAAGTACCTCCCTATATAAGCCCAACATTGAGGAAGCCAAGTTTCTGTTTTGCACGCAGGCACAACTCATCAAGTCACTTCGAACATCATCAAAATGCGGTCTCAAACTCTCTTCTCTCTTGTCGCCGGTTCGGCCTGTCTCGTCAGCGCAGCACCCTCGGCCCCTGACGCTGGGCTATCTCTCATCGTCACTTCTCCATCCGATGCCGGTACCTGGGTCACAGATGAACAAAAGATCACCGAATATCGGGCAAAAGGAATCAAGTTCATCGACATTACTGACATCAAGGATGCCGAGGTTCTCAAAATCATCAGAACACCCGACAACGGCGAAGGGCCAAGCCTCAGCGCAAGAGCCATCACCTATCCCACCAACATCTCCCACAAAGCCGAGGCCGACCCCCTGATTGCCCAACTCTCAACCACGCAGCCCCAAAGCTGGGCCAAGACTCTGACCGAGTATGTCTCCCCACCCCCTTCCCATTTCCAACTAGAAACTAACCCCCCAGCTCCCCCCCCCGCCACTACAAAACCGAATACGGCACCCAAGCCGCAACCTGGCTCTTCGACACCGTCAAGACCGTCGCAGCCCCCAACTCCGCCATCACCGTCTCCCAATTCCCGCACGCCAAGTTCAACCAGCCCTCCATCATCGTGCGCATCCCCGGCTCCTCCTCACCCACCTCCCTCGTCATCGTCGGCGCCCACTTCGACTCCACTGGCCGCGGCGTCAACGAGCGCGGCCCCGGCGCCATCGACAACGCCTCCGGCACCGTCGTCCTCCTCGAGTCCCTGCGCATCCTCGCTGCAACAAAGTACACCCCCCAAAACACCCTCGAGTTCCACTTCTACGCCGGCGAGGAGGGTGGCATGCTCGGCTCCAAGGAGGTGTTTGAGTCCTACAAGGCCGACAAGAAGAATGTCTTGGCCATGGTGAATACTGATATGGCGGGGTATTCGCCGAGTGGGAAGATCTCGATCTATACGGACTATGTGGATCCGGCGCTGACGGATTATGTGAGGCTGGTGGCCGAGGCGTATACGGGGCCGACGACGGCGGACCGGTGCAGGAGTAGTGCGTGCTCGGATCACAATTCGGCGAGGAATAATGGCTTTCGTGAGTCCTCTAACTTATCTATCCGGTGTGAGAGGGGAGGGAAGGGGCTAACTCGGATGATTCAACAGCGGCGGCTTATGTGTGCGATGAGTATTACAACACTGCGCACAGGGTGCATGATGAGAGTGATGTGAGTTTTCTTCCGGAGGAGAGATGACTGTCCGGGGACGGGGAAGAGGATTATGCTAATTTTGCTGGCAGTCGTATGATCAGCTCCAGTGGGATACGGTGCTGCGGCACATCAAGTTTACGATGGCGTTCCTCGTTGAGGCGTCGTACCTTGTATAGTCTGAGAGGTGAGTATACTGGGATGTTGGGTTTGGGATAAAACATTTTTTGCTTCGGACGGAATTAGACACGCATGGCCGGATGAATTATAGAATGTATTACCATTTAGACTGCATAGATCGCATTGCCACCAATGATTCACCATCCGATTTCGGAAAATACTGAATTGGGCGACCTTTTCATATCAATTTTCGCAGCTCAGCTAGTTGACTCATGGTTCGGACGGGGCCTGAATCAGGACGACACCTGAACCTAAGTTTCCCAACTCAAGAGCCCGGAACCCCATTCGAGCACTGCTGGTTCCCTAGCCCAGGAACCCAAGGTATGTCTAGGTTCGAGGTCCATGCTTCGTAGTATAAGTAGCAAGCACCCAGCCCTATAGAGCTCACGAATAAACTCTCAACACATCGCAGTTCTGTAAAGCAGCCCGCGACTTCTCACTTTCTCACTCATCACCAGAATCATCAACACCAGAAAGCCAACAACTGTCTTCTCCATCTCCAAGACCCAACCCCTTCCAAGCTCTGTCATCGAGACCTTCACATTGCAAGTCCACCGCACAACGAACCTACTATCAAGCTCAAGCTAACACCTCCTCTGCCAGTCCATCAACCACCACAGTCAACACCACCAACCGAACCGATAAAATGTGCACCAGAATCTACTGGACTTACAAATGCGGCCACGGCGCCGGCAAGACTACCAAGCCGTGCCCTGCAGCAGGACGATCAGGCACCGAGTGCAGCACGAAAAACTGGGATGTGCAGTGGGAAGAATATCCCTACGACTGCCCAGGCTACACTAGCCACACTTCTGATGACTCCGAGTGATGCTAGTGGTAGCTAAGGGGTTTCCCGGGAGGGGAGGGTCCCGGGTAGGGAGGATCATTAGGTGCCCGTGAACGGTTTGGTTCCGGTAAGGATGGCGGGACGGGAGATAGTGTTATAGGTAGGCAGTTATTTTGTGTGATAATACAGTCTTGTATTTGGAGTGCCAAGGGACCACACCGTGCAGGTGTCTTTTCTCTGGCTGGCTTGTTTGAACATCATGATAGCGCAGCTCAGCTATGTTCGGTTGATGGCGAGCAATTTTTGTCACGCTACGGTTTCTCCGCTACGACGTTCAAGGTGCGCGATGCTGGAGGGGGACACTCGAGCTCAACGAGATGCTTGGTTTCATTGAGATGAATTTCTATGTCAAACATGCGGACGATGCAAGTATATTATTTGGAACGCTTTTCGGAAGCGGGAGGTTGTTGTACGAGCAACTGAGTGCTGGACATGGATGTATGGTTGCCAGAGTCACATCTTTTTCGTCGCTAGTTTAGAGTTGAAACTTCGCCCGCCAACAAAAGCACTGTTTCGGTCAATAACCGGGCGTGTGTATGTATATAACTGGAGGTAAATCGCAGCTCCGTCGGCCAACTGGTTCAAGTAATTATCATTAGCAGTAGATAACGAAGCCGGCATTCACATTGGACGGTTTGTCCCTGGAAGCTGAAGGTTTATCAAGAGACGGATATACCGAACCTTGACGAACCACGCCTCCCATCCTCGGCTCTCAAAGGCAGATATCGAAACTATATTTCCCCCTCCATCCTTTCCACCCCGCCTAAACATCTGCGAACCTTTCCTGAACTCCCCCGACAGATCTCGATCTCGATCGTATGGCTTGATGAAACCGCTCTCCAAGAACACAATCGCGGTTAATTCATCCCCGGAAAAGCGCCCCCAACCCCGCCAGCCACGCTACATCACAGTATTTCTCGTGCTACAAACCTCCACATCTCGACATCAACAAGAAGGTCCCAGGTGCCAGCTCGCGCCGCCGAGCAAGATCCCAATCAACACCTTCAACAGGACAGCTTCTCAAGTTCGCATCACCCAGACTACCTGACCGTCCAGCGAGCACACCCAGGCGAACAGCCAAGATGTGCACCAGGACCTACTTCACCCACACCTGCGGCCATTTCGGCGGCGCCGGCTTCAAATATTGCCCGTGCGCCTTGGGCTCGGGCGAAAAATGCGATCTTGACGAGTGGGACATGGCGTGGGCGGAGCACCTGGATCCTTGCGGGATTTGCAGTGACATTTCGCCAGACGCTGAGCCTGTTGATGTTTCTGAGGAGAAGTGCAAGTAGAATTGACGGCTTCGAGAGGAGAATCAGTGTGTAGAGTGGGTTATTGCCTAGATAGCGGTCTGAGAGGGCGAAGGGCATCAACGGCAGGCCATGACAGTTGGGGGTGTGGAGAAACCAATTCGGATCGCGGGTATTGTAGTGCGAATGCGGGCATGAAGCATTACGTGTCTTGTAACTAGTTAGGTAGATAGGTGATGCCTCGCCATTTGATCACTGTTCGAGTCTGAAAAGAAGAAAAGAAAAGAGAATGTGGAACTTACCTATTCATGAATGGAGCTAATTACCCACCCAGGCTGGGCTTTCTCAACGTACCTACGAATGAGCAGTCAGCTATTCCCTACCTGGGTGATTCGCCTAAGAATGAGCTTCTGAAATCTCTAAGCGCTTGCAGTCTAGTCCGATATTGGCCTATATCTAACGAATCAACAGAGCCACGTTTACTGGTGGTTGTTGGGAGAGGTCTCTGGAAGTCGTTTCGCACTCTACTAAGTTAGGTGGCTGAGCCATAGGTAAGGCTGCTGGGCGTGCCTGTAAAAATAGGAAGGGTGTGAAGTGTGGGCGCCAAGGCTGGAGGAACTCGTTGCTCGTTGCCGGTGGTCCACGCCCGCCTGTCCCGCTCAATAACCAAAGTGAAGCTATTTAGCATCGGGTTCCAGCTGAGCTTGAAATCCCGATCCAGACAGGAATAAAAATAGTCGATCCTTTCAACCCAGACCACCGGGTCGTCAGAACAGACTCCACAAGACGAGCGATCCGAAACCCTCGAAACCTTAGCTGTCCAGTTCTTGGCTTCCGTCATCACCCTGGAATTCATCCTACACCTCCCTCGCAACCACGGGATCCGCAATATCCCATACGATCATCACGCCGTCGAGACAAGCAACCTGTTTCTCGACGGTATGATGGTAGAGCCCCCCTTTTTCAATGACATGCCTCGTGAGCTTCTTTAATATCATGTTTATCTTGCGGGCCGAGCTCGGCCTGCTCTGCCCCCCTGCCGCATCGAGGAAGCGTTCCCGCAAAACTTCCAACGGCGAGCGTTGGATGCGGAAATTCCCTGAGTGTTCAGGGCTGAATATGACCTCCTCCAGCCCACTAGCCATATCAGCCCCGGCGTCCAGCATCCGGTGAACAACCATCGCGAAGTTCTCCGACAGCACTACTGTCCGTGGATTGCAACGTGATAGGACGACCTGCCAAGGCGACAGGCCTTTATGGAACTGGCGGTTCACGTCCGCCCCGTGCTTCAAACACAGTTCAATGATGTCCAGGGAAAACCCTCTTTCGTCTATTGCCGCATTTACCACGATGTGTTCCAGCGCCAGTTGTGCCTTGCGGGGATCATCCTCGACCGCCTGCGAGACATATCTCTGGAGCCCAAAAAGGCAGGCCATGGTAAACATGGAGTCGCAGTGGCCGATTCCGCAATCAAACTGGTACGACCAGTGTGCCATTTCGTCGAGAGACTTTGCATTGTGTGGTCGCCAACCGCCGATACACCGCCAGTGGTAGTCCATGACTTCGTCAAGCATATCCAGAACCATTTCCTGTGCCTCGCCGGTCGACTCCTCGACCAAAGCGCACTCCTGAAGTGCCCTCTTCAGTGTATACCACACGTGACTTGGCTCATTGTCCTCCACGAGCACCATGCCAAGTTCAGGTAGCGTGGCCTTTAGCTCGCGCAGCGACGCAACAGCGAGCGCGCGGCCGGCGTTAAAGTCGAGTCCCTCCACAAAGCCATCGAGAGTTTCCCAAACCTGCGGCTGCTCCAAGAAGTCAATGACGGATTTGTGCAGGAAGTGCACTTCGAGACTTCCCGCCTCTGCCACCATATGATTGCCATCATTGTGGTGGCCCTCGTCGTCATCGCCCTCGTCCTCGCCATTCAGCCACGTGGAGCGAAGTCATTCGACCAGTGGAAGTAGCTCGCCGTCGGCCGAGATCCCTGTCATGACGACCACCTCAAGTAGCCCCCTACTTGTCGGGCTTACAACCGGCTGCTGACGCGGTCGCAAGTAGACCGAACGAGTAATAAGCCTCTCGCGCAACGATCCTCTTGAATCTGGTGATCGGCCACTCGGAGCGACATGCAACTCGGCATTCGTCTCCAGCAGGCCGCAGCAGCGGCTGCGGATCATGGCTTGCATCGCCTGACACCGTCTTGCTTCCTCCTCGCCCGTTAGCGGGCGCATCTCAGCGTCAATAGCCACGCCAACGTCGCTGTCGCCCTCAATGGCAAAGGACAGGCGAAGCGCGCTCATGGGTTTCTTGGACGGTATCCGGGTGCTCTGATACATGATCTGCAGGAGCATGGCGGCCTGGCGCCGGTACACCGGGTCCATCTTAGCCAACATGTCGGCATATAGCCTGTCGAGGTCGGCTGGGAGCTCGTCGACGCGCGTACGCAAATCCGCAATACTGTCGAGGTTGTCTGCAGCCGCCCGTAGCGCCTTGACGACGAGAATGACCCATAGGAACACACCCAATGCCTTGTCCACAATTTCTCGGAAGAGCTCTCCGACCTCCTCTAGCCGTTCTGCCGCCATGGCCGCAAAGGAGCGCTTTGAGAGTAGGCTGCCAACCACGAAGAATACGATGTCTGGCCGGGTGAAGTCTTGCAGCCGAATTGAAGGGCAGCCCGCAAAGGCCTCCACGCATGAGGGTGTCGGGCGGCTCGAGAGGACAAACTTCACACGGGCCGACACGAGTTTGTCCAGGTACTCAAGAAGCTCGATGTGATCGCCGTCATATTTGTCCACGCCATCGATGAAGAGGCAGATGTGGAGGGATGAAATCCGCTGCGTTATGAGTATCAAGAAGGCCGCCTTGAGTTCCGCGAGCGATGGCTCGCCGGCCAATAGGGAACGCCTTGAGAGTTGACGGGAGTGAGTAGGGAAGACGACCGGGATGAGCTCGGGGTTGCGGCTAAGGCTCTCGTGGAGGATAGTCCGTAGTAGACCCTCCTGCGACTTTTGAAGCCTGGTGCCGGCCGCCCAGAAGAAGAACTGGGCGCACAAGAGACTGGTGTCTTCACCGGCCCACTCCTGTAACAGCGTCGCAGTTTGGGGGTCCGTTGCCATGTGTTTCATAAACGTAGACTTCCCAGAGCCCGCCTTCCCATTGACCCAATAGATGCCGGTTCCTTGCACGAGCCATGAGGCGAGATGATTGCTACCGGTTCCGCCGCCGCCCGTCCTCGCTGCGTGGCTCCACCCAAAGGTGGCCTTGTACGGTGCTGAGATCTCTTCTTGCCGATCTGTCATGAAACGGAACCACAGGAGGTCGAGAACATCATGTTGAATCTTGGCGAGATCTACCAGTGAGCGATCAGTCAGCTCTGATGAAAGATTGGTCGCATTAGTCCCTTGAAGCGTTGCGATGGCGGCAATAGTCTCCTCATGGCGGATTCTTGCCAGTTCAGACTCGGTCTCTTGACCCTCTTGGAGCCTGCCGAGACCCGTGGTAAAGTAGGAGGTGTTTGCCAATAAGTCCTCAGCGATTCTTCTTGTCAAGGTCTCAAGGGTACCGAATCTTGCGTCCTCCCTCGCCTTGTGCAGGTTGGCGTTCAGCTTCAGCGACACGACAACACGGAGGACAAGCTCGTTTCGATACGTCTCGAGCTTCTTGACCAAGCCAGGAACCTTCGACTGATTGGCTAACGCCTTGATCGTCCATGCGACTCTGACTCTCTTCCGCGCTTGGGAGCCAGAGGAAGTCGTATCTCGCACACTCGATGCGTCTAGCAGCAGGGCCAGTTCATCCGCAACATTTGCCGTATCGCCGGCGAGCTGTAAGAGCATCTGCCACATGTTGATTCACACCAGTGCCTCAACGTTTCATCGCAGATTATGCTGCCTTCAACCTACGCGCTCTTCTTCTCTCAGCTGGTCGGAGGGCGTCGAGCTTGACGAAAGGGTGGTGGTGAGGTTCAACGCAAGGCTCCTGAGGTCTTTTGTCACTTGCTCAATATCGTCATTCTCCTCAGTTGAACCACGCGAATAGAGCTGGTAGCCGTTTCTGATGAGCTTGCAGCTGAAATCAGTGATCTGGATGATCCCGCTCGCCAAACTGAGGCTGGTCAAGGGATCCATCGTGGTTGATGATTCAAAAAGCTGTGGGAATGTCCAGCCGACTGAAGTGCGCAGGTGAGTTAGGCGCGCGCGCGCGATTTCCGGGCGCAGCCCTGGCAGCACACAGCATTGTTGGGAAATGTCGGTGCCTCAGGCAGCAACTCGCACCTTCCAACTGGCCAGAGCACTCAAACGCATTTCTCAGGCACCCACGCATCCTCATAGCATGATGCATGCGGTGTTCCGCTATTTTGTCGCTTGGTAGAGTGCACAGGAAAACCAGCCCCGGTTCTGCAGTGGCAGGCATATGGTTAGCTCATTTTGAAAAGCTGCCTCGCCGTCAACGCGATCACGCACCAGAGCCGACAGTCAGCAGCTGCACTCCCGGCACTCCTATGGTTTGTATTTGGGCGGATTGGCACGAGCACCGCCTCCAGTCGGCTCTGTAGGTACTCTCAGAGCCGATCGCAGAGCTGGTCAGCAAGAAGAGGCGTGTTACGGACAAAGCATAGGTAAATGTGAGGGGCCGAGTAAGGTGGATACCGTTACTTGGTGACTGAATCGATTATGGTTTCTATGAAGAAGAAGATCAAGAGTAGATACAGGAGCTGCGCTCCGCGCAGCTATATAGGCGGAGACCCGCCTCCATGGGAGCGGTGGTCTGGGCTCTCAGCCCAGACCCACTTTGGGGCCTTAGCCCCGTGACAGTAAATGCTAGTAGAATGGTAGGACAGAACATAACTTCTTCAAAATCGGTCAGTAGGAGACATGAATCAACAATATCATTACATCTGACTTTATCTACTATCTTTGGCACATCAGACTTCCCCGTCGCTCCCACCAGTCCCAACCTCTGCATTCTTATTAGAGCTGGATCGTTTGCTCGAAATTGGTGCTCAGAGGGCTGGCGTCGAAAGGTGGTACATTGGTCGACGGTACTGCCCTAGAACCATTTTGTGTCTTGAGAGGTGTTTTGTACTATGAGCCCTATGCGCGCAGCAAAGTCTCTTGATTTCTGAGCGATTCGTTCTGGGTCTCCAGAGGGCAAGAGCTTGTGTGCTCTGGAAGTTGTACACAGTTGGCTTGTGCTTTCTTTTGGTCGACGTACTAAGGATTCTAGAAGAATTCCTCAGAGAAGGTGTGCAAGATGTAATGAATGTCACCGTCGATATGTCCACCTTCCTGGAAGTTCCACAAAACGTGGCCATTGTAGTTTAGAGCATACAACCCACTTGCCCCGATGATACTCGCACTCCTCCATCGTAACCGTGCAAAGGTTAAGGACATCGACACGAGCGCCAACGAGGAAACTCGTCCAATCCTTAAGCCGGTCGAAGCAGACTTCCACAAGATATACCGACTTGAGCTCTTGGTGCGCTTTTAGCATCCCCAGTAGCGTCGAACCTTCGCATTCCAAGTGCTTCAAGGATAGACTTTGCAGTCTGGGCAGTGAAACCTCCCCAGCTAGGACGTCTAGCGCCTTTCGGGTGGTTCTCTTATGTGCGAAGTCGATATTCAGAGTCTGGAGGTTCGAGAACATACCCATGAAGCTTGGTATTTCCCCGAGCCACAGCGCTCGAGGATTTGGGCCATCAACAAGGGTCATTGGTGTGATTTCCAGGTTTGTTATCTTTGTCGGGTTGAATTGTATATAGTTCTTGACGACGTTCCCAATCCGCGCTGTGGGTGAACTGGGCGGCGGCGGGCGGACGTCCCAACAATCATCCATGTGCAGAACAAAGCGATCTAGATAGACGCCGCTTCTGGTGATAGCCATAACAACAGTACCGATAGCCCCAGCGACAAATTCGACGTCCCCCTAGCTATCCCATTTCGCGGACTCGAGGGGTAACGGGTGCCTGATCTCCTTTAATAATGCCACCCAGCCCCATGTTACGGTGTTGTCGAAGTCAATTTGGCAGACAGTTACGTCTTTTAAATTGGGGAAGTTTGACAGAGCCTCGGATAGGTAATGCGTATTAAGACCGGACGCCATCATGTGCTGTTGATCTTCCCATGCTCTGATGTATCCAGTGACATTAAAGGCCCAAAGACGCCACTCCTTCGGAACCATCGGTTCGGGTCGGAGGCTATTCACTCCAATTGTCAGGGATTGGACTGCGTGAAGGAATACCTCATGGTTCGAAATCTAGAGTAAGTTGTTGAGGCAGGGCCGATGGAGGAGGACTGTCAGGTCCGAAAACCAGGCCTGCGCCAGAATCGGTGTTGTAATTCTGGCCCAGGCCCTGCACACCAGGCGCAGTTTCAGGATAGGCTGCTCTGGAGGCATGTGCTCAAAATGTCCGCTGTCTTCAGGTTCGTCCGAGCTCCAGTCAAATTGGTCTTCGTCCCAGTCGAATGTGCCACGCCGTTCTGAAAAGTCAACGACGTACTCCGCGATTTCCACCAGGAGCTCTTCCGGCAGAAACATGAGGGACGGTCTTCGCCGTCGGTCGCCGGCAGTATCTGCTGTGCCGACTGTATCTACTGCGCCGGTAGGGATGATCGTCGTTCGCCATTCGATCAAGGTCACCCGGAGGGCTTCGGTAGTCTTGAAGGCGCTCCATTATGCGCGCGGCTCTCGGGCTGGGTTGATCGAGCGGCGGATCTCTCACAAAGTGTGCTGGGGCTGCGCGCCTGTCGGCCAATATGAGGTAGGGAGAGTCGCTATAAGGCTTGAGAGAAAGTTCCCAAGGGCGTGAAACTAAGAAAGCTGCTCAAAGAAGAAATCCGGGTGCACTGTCCACGTGGCTGTACATTCTTTTGAACCCTAAAATTTACATACCCTTCTTACCGCCCACACTTTTTTCCTCTTCTCCACCACTCAATCCGCACTGAGAGCTGCAACACCAAGCCGCATCTCGAGCCGCATCGCAGCCACATCCACAATCACTGGCAAATTCCCATTCCGGAATAGAAAATGGCTCCCCCTCCCTGCCCACTCGCAAATGCGACAAGTCATTCTCCTCTCCCGATCGCAACCTCTTCCCTCGCGACGACGATGTCACTCCTAATCAAGACGTATCGACTCTCAATCGCGACACCCTGCCAGCGATCAAAGAGCTTGACGAGATGATCGCTGAGACGATCAAACCGTCTTCAAATGTAGGCTTCTCCACCTTTTTGCGCTTTTGTTTTTCGCTTGCTAAAACATGGTAGACACGCCCACATACGCCAGGCCTGATGATGGCGATTTCGATATCGTCAGTCGCACTGGCAACAGCGTCCTCAAGGTGAAGAAGGATTTCGACACACATCCTGTTGACACCATAACCGCACATCACACACGCCTTAGCAACACGGCCAGCGAAGCGAATGCGCCCCTGCGGTTGGCTGTGGCCACGGCCACGCCCTTCCTCCTCGGCGGCCTTGCCGGTCTCGCCATCTAGAAAATGGCGGGCCGGCGCATGCCCAAGGTGCCGACTCCAGTATATTTTTTTAGGCGGGGTGGCTACTGGCAACTCAAAAACGAGGAGCAAGGCTGACACGAACAGGTCCTCGGACCATATTTGCGATGCGTACCAAGACGGGCAAGTGCAGCGCCCAACGGTAAAGTTTCACCCTTCCGGGAACAGTAAATGGCAGGCCAGATTTTTGCGGGAACAATGGCCAGGCTTTCTGAGGGGAAGCCATAATATAGCGGTACGTAATACCAGCTCAGAATTTGAGCTGGCTTAGAACGCTCAAGCGCAATGCCATTGGGGATCCGACCACCTTCTCGTCTGCGCCTGCCGTCGTGTGCTGTGTTTTCCTCTCGCACGCCTTTTATGATGCTACAACGGCAAGGAATCGCTCAAGAAATGGCATGTGCAGGCTTGCAGAAGCCATCGCGCACTTGCACCGCACAAGTGGAATAGCCAGGGCGACCGTCGCGCCGACGCGGGATTCTTCTCCGTCGTCCCGGGCTTCAGGGGGAAGATTCCGGCGCTCGATGTGTTGGAAGCACCCCTCGCCTGTCGTTGCCCTTTGATGGCCGTCGGGTACCGTTGCGACCGCTCACTTGGCGGGGAAGCGGGTGCTCAAAGGTACATCTAGTTGGCCGGAATCGATAGCGCCGAGCTGGAGAAGGGGCCGCACATGTATTGGTATTCGATGGGAGGCTAGACCGGGTCGCCTCTTGTCGAGGAACCGCCTGGTACGCGCGTCGTCGGGACACACTACGGGAAGGACGAACGCGGTGGCTACGCCAACGTTGCCGTGGGGAAGTACGGCCAGAACTATTTGCGGGAATTTGTCTAGAAGAGAGCCCTGGCCATCCCGGATCTCCGGGAGCTCAAATGCAAGGACATAATGCGAAAGCTATTCACGGTGGTAATCAGACCGGCCTTGAGACGACAGATATGACAGGTTTCGAGGGGGATCTCACGCAGAAAGGACAGGAAGATGGATAGACGGATATAGATAGTTGGGAATAGCTTCTTTTCTGTAGGCTAGGTCTGTCTGAGGAGTGTGGGAGGTATAGGGCCTAACCCGACCTCCCTGGTGGTATTTCCAGCCAGTCCTCTGGCCACAGCCTTCCTTCCGGATACACAACACACTAATACACCACGATTGCTGCCCACCTCCGACATGATGTTGTTTCCCTTAGTGAAGCCACGTCAGAGCGCCGAAGCTTCCTGCGACAGAAACTCGAGACCCGCCTCGGAACGTTGTCTCTCCCCTCACATCGAGCCCTTCACTAAAAAGGCCAAGAACCGTGACGGCAAAATCCCCAACTCCATCGCTGCTGCCGAGGTGTACCGTATCATGCTCTCCAAGCAGGCGTAAGCACTCTCTGATCGGGCCATCGCGCACTGAGAGCGGCTGCGGTAGCTGGCCGCTGGTGTGTTAATCTAGCAGCCAGGCCAGTGGGAGAAGCCTAGAGCTGTCAATGTCGGTTAGGAGGCAGCCGAGGATGGTGGTCGGATAGGCGACCTGGTTGACTTGTATCGATCCCGTCCGATAGTCCAAAAGCTCGTTAACGTCGGCTCCATGGTGATTGATTTTGACCGCGCAACTCTTGGTTCCTCTGCTCGGCACAAGTCAGTAGCCAGGTGGCTAAAACGAAGGGGAAGAAGGCAAGGGAAGGGGAGAAGGGGAAAGGAGGAATCAGGGTGAGAGCTGGAAGTGAGCTGGGTGTGCTCTGATGGAATAAAGGGCTTAGGTTGTGCGGAGACGTTGGCTTGTCTTAAGACTTTTGGGGCTGGATTTTGTAATTTTGCCAGAGTTTTGAATGATTTATTTGTACCTTGCGGTGAGGCGTGGCACAGGGTCTGTCGGAAGCGTCCGGAACGTATGGTGACTGCCTTTAGCACAAGCGATGCTGAGATTTCCACAAAGCCGAGCACGGCAACCTCGGTCCCTCTGGCTACAGCCCCGCTACAGGTCATAGCCTCGATCATAGCCTCGACAATCCCCTTCTGTTCCCTCAAGATCTGGTGTCAAAGGCTCGCCCAACTCTGGTAGGGGTGAGTTGCTCTTCTGTGAGGCCGGTAGCCTCGGGGACAAACTAGCATTCTTCTTCCAGTCCGCCGTCCCCTCTAGTAACAACTGGGCTCTTTCCACCATCGCTATCAGCAGATCAATTCTCACATTACTAGTGCTATCGGTCGCTCAAGTTGGCTTCAGGTGCGATTCGTGTCAGAAACACTACTCTCTTATAGTCTGACTACGTCCCTCCATCCATCAGGCATCTCCTTCAGTGTTGCTGCTGTCGAGAGAGCCAGCGGCATTTCTGTCAACGCTACTGCTGCCGACTAACACTATCGCGGCCGGAAATTCGAGAGCGTAAGGTGGAGGTCCGAGAGCTTGAGCCCTAGCCACAATTCCGCGGCGCCAAGGAGCGATTACGTAATTTGACACCTGCCTCTAGCTGCCATCACTGCACCATGTGACGGCATCGGATGGAGGCCGCATTTGGGGACCTTCGACACCTCTGCCTTATCCATCATTTTCTGCTTCCACCATGTGCGACGCACCGCATCTGCCGTATGAGTACGTGCCGCTCTACCGGAATGACACGCTCAATTCCGAACCGCAGTCTCTCGCGCCTGGATTGAAGAGTCAGCGCCCGCTCCGTCTCCTGTGTCTCTTGCCGGGACAGTTTGACGATGAACTCCGCATCGAAATCCAAGAGGGCACAATCGAGGAGCTCGAAACTCCGGGTTGCTTCGACACCTCCTTCCAGGCCCTGTCCTACGTCTGGGGCACGCGCGACAACCCAGCGACCATTTGGATTGGGGAGAGGACCCTTTCTGTGACGCAGAATCTCTCAATTGCGATGCGGCACCTTCGACACGCAGATGAACCCTCGGTGTTGTGGGTTGACGCAATATGTATCGACCAGTCCAACACTAGCGAGCGAAGCAGACAAGTAGCGCTGATGGGTGATGTGTTCCGTCTCGCTAAGACGGTCGTTTATTGGGTCGGCCCAGAGGAAAACGATAGCGACTACGCCATGCAACTGATTTACGACGTGAGCGAAAAGGTCCAGCTCACTGAAACTGCCAACAGCTTTAAACCGATTCGCGGGTCATGGGAAGACTCGGGGTGGTACAGCCCTTCGGAACCGCTCTATCATGCCGAGCGGGAAGTGGCGGCCCTCTCAAACTTTATACTTAGACCGTGGTTCGAACGTCTCTGGGTCCGTCAAGAGGCCTACCTTTCACGACACTCGGGCCTGCTGATGTGCGGTACCCGCCAATTTCCATGGGTGCGATTCGAAATATGGATCTCCTGCCTCCATGTGCCGTGGGATGCCGACGATGACATCTTGTGGGACTACAATGGCGCCCGTTTGCGGCGCTATGCCGTTTACAACATGACAAGGAACTTCCCAGTTTCCCTGAGGAAGCTTCGCTTTGCGCTTCACTCGATCAAATGTCAAGACGACCGGGATAGGATATACGCCGTACTCAACATGCTGCGACCTGAGGAACAGCGACTCGACATAGCAGCCGACTACTCGCGGCCCAAGATGGAGGTCTTCAAAGATGCAGTGGTGCGCTATCTACAGGGCATGAAGGACTCGTCAGTCCTCGCGGAATGTGAATTGTGCTCCCCCCAGACTGGCCCTAGCTGGGTTCCTGACTGGTCACCAACGCTTGGGATCGAAAACAGCCGCAACGACTGGGTGCTTTGCTTCCGCGCCAGCGGCCCCATCGGGTCGCATATCTCGGTGCAGGAAAGCACTCTCTCTGTCGCCGGTGTCATTCTGGATACTATTAAAGATTCCACGTACGCATCTCCATTTCTCGAGGAATTCGATCAGAGACCCCCGTCCCCGTATGAATCACAAGATCCGATCATCCGGGACACGATTCGGCAATCCATTCCACCCGGTTCCTCAACTATACCATACGACGGTCCCGGAAGCAAGAACTTGTTGGAAGCCTACACGCGCGCTTTGGTGTGGGGCAACACCCAAGATACCTACGGGCCCTTCCTTGACTTATCCCTCGGGAAACTTGAGACCTTGACAAAGATGATTGATCTTATCCACAAGGGTTTAGAGCACAGCGATGTGGCAGACATGTTGGTGTCCCCCGACGGCTCGCACTTGGGGTGTTACATCGACGGCAGTCAGATCCCGTTTAGAACTGCGAAGGGGTACGTGGGAATGGGGTCGAGGAAGGTACGACCAGGAGATATGGTTTGTGTTGTGCTCGGCTGCCAACGTCCCCTGGTTCTGAGGCCTCAACCTGCCACCGAGCCAGAAGAGAAGCCGAGGTATATCGTTATAGGGCAATGCTACCTTTCTGGCTTTATGTATGGGGAGGCGCTATTGGGGGAACTGCCGCCTCGGTACCAGGCTGCCGCTCAGCGTTGGAGTAAGACCAGGAAAGATCCTATTGATGGGACGCTGCTGTTCATCGATGTCGAGACGGGAGCTGCGCAGCTGGAGGATCCGAGATTGAGCAGTTTAGGGGTCGACCTTGAACCGTACAGGAAACACTGGGAGGCGGGTAAAGACGTGTTGGTCGACGTCCCGATCGAGGTGCTCAGGGGAAAGGGAGTTGATGTGCGTTGGTTGGATATTGTTTAGAAGTCCGATGTTACAGGTGCGGAGGTGGGAGTCTGGCTGCCTGAGGTGTGGCTACATGCAGGATCTTCCTTACCCCACGCTGGTCCGACCTGGATGTTGTCTGTTCTTACAAAAACATCTTCCCGCCAGTAAGGCGAAAAGAGATTGAAGCATAGGCGAAAGCAACAGCGATAGATTAGGCGCGTGCTGAGCCGGGGATTGACAAGAAGGTCGCAGAGAGGATGAAGGCTGCGCAGGAGGAGAGGAAGAACGTTGAGGCCGAGCTGAGAGTGCGCATCACAAAAGAAGCCACAAAAAAAGTGAAAGAAGACATGAAGAAAGAGATCAAACCACCGCTTAGATTCAAGGACGCAATTGGAAGGAAGTACAGCTTCCCATTCCACCTTGCCCAAATATGGTCCGGCATGGAGGAACTGATCAAGCAGGTCTTTCTGCACGTCGAGGTGGTCGGTCCGCCGGTACAGGAGTCAACCCTAAATCGCGCGGTCCGAGAGCAACTTCCACCGGGAATCTCCCTTCTTATGGCAACCGCCACACGGATAACCCTGCTGATGGGTCGAGCTGTAATGCAGGACTTTCCCGATGGTGGTGCCATGCAGGGATTGTAGTGGCAACAGGGCCTGGTTCAGAGGCGGACGGGGCTCCGTTTTGTCAGGGTCATGGGTTCCGCCGGTTTCCGAGGGATGTCTGGTATGCTTTGCTGCCTGGGATGGTCAAGGAAGAGGGACAGAGACTTCAGGAGTTTCTGGTCAGGTGGTTGAAGGAGATTTATGAGGCGGAGTATCTTGCAATGTTGAGCATCGGCTCTTCTTCAGAGAGGAAAACCAGGCGTGGGCTGTTTAAAACCAATGGGCCCTGCAAATACGACCAGAAGGTAACTATCGCAGGATCCTCTTCAGGACAAACAAAGGTCACAAAGAATTACGCGAAATATTGACGCACCAGCATTACGAGCCACACCAGAATCGGGTCACACCAGTGAGCCCTTTGACGCTCGAAGGGTCCAGTCAGGGCTGAATGGCTTTTGAGGTATGCCAAGAATTCTGGCACTTTGATGCGGGTGCGTTGGTGCATGGAATACGAGAATTATCACGCCCAGTATACTTGACTGGTACCCCGCAACCAATCGCCAGCGATGCACCAGCATCACTTGCAGGTCACCCGACATCGCCGCGAATCCGAGAACCAGATTCAGGGCACCTTTGCGGGGTCGCCATCAACCAAGCTTAGTTCACCACACCACCATTTCAACAATCATCGGCCGTATACGGGCCAGCGCCAGCTGTCACTCGCATGTTTGCAGGCCAATGTTGCATCCTGTCGCAGCCCAAGGCTGTCAGAGTGCAGCATATTGGCTGGCTGGCTGCACGCCACCCCGACCGTGAGCTTTGTTGCGAACGATAAGCGTGGCCGTTCCGCCGTTGTCCGCGCTCGCGTGTACAATGAGCTTATATTAAGCACTGTCTCACCCTGGCAGCTCCCTGGCAGCTGAGCCAAGCCATCTGCAAGTTTTGCACCACGCTCGTTACCCACGCCCCGCCTCAACTCCACGATGCGCTTCCTCTCTGCGCTTCTCACGCTCGCTGCCGTGGGGTAAACACCTCTCTCCCTCCCAAACTCCCCTCCCATAAATGTCTACTCACCACTAACCCCCCACCCTCAGCATCACCACCGCCACTGCCGCCGACACCAGCTACTACAACACAACCATCACCCCGCCGCCCAACCCCTCCGCAACCGCCTGTCCCACCATCACCTCCACCACCAACCTCTGCCGCACCTGCGCCATCCCCCTCTGCCTCATCCTCAGCACCCTCACCCAGCACTGCGCGTGTCCCAACGACCCCAGCACAGCATTCACTTCGCACCCCTGCGAGTCCCGCTGCCAGGGCATCGGCTGCGCGACCTCCTGGACAATTGTCACGGCTACGGGGTGTCCTAAGCCTAGCTCTAGCTCCTCCAAGTCGTCAAAGTCCAGCTCTCCGACATGGCCGACCCCAACCCCATCGAAATCGAAGTCAGACGAGTACTGCGCGACTGACACCGAGACCGAGTGGCCAGAGCATGGCACCAAGAAGCCGTATCCCCCCGGGGGGCCGAAGCCGACGGAGCCACCGTTTGTGAGTACGACGATGAAAGTGCCAGTGGGGCCGACGAAGGCGGCGACTTCGCCGGGGGGTCCGACGTCGAGTTTGGTTACCTCGGGGGCGGGGAGGAGGAGGGCGGCGCCGTTTAGGTTTTGGTGGTGAGGGTCGGGGGTTGGGTGCTGGGCTGGGTTGGGTGTTTGGTTAAAGGGAGGTGAGGTGAGGAAGTAATAGCTAATGTTGAGTTCTTAATGTCTTTATTGTGCGTAGGGTCTGACTGTAGGTGGGCCAGGCCGGATCATCTATTTGGGTAGATACATTTCAGCCTTCGATCTTCTCGTCTTCCTAGCCCCTCGTGTCTCGAGGAAAGCCCCGCCCAGCTGGATGTCTGAACTACCACCCAAGACAGACATAAATCATTTGCACTCGACAGCGCTGCCCGTGTGACGGCACGCTAGAGCAAGCAAGTTAATAACCACCTCAGACAATGTGGTTTGCATGTGACATTAATACTTACTTCCGTAGAAAATCACCCCCTGACCATTGACCCAGTACTTGCATCCGTTGCCAGCGGCGAGGACGAAGTTGGTGTTCATCAGGGTGCATGCCTCATGGACATTGCGGACTAGGTAGCGGGGGCGAAACAAGTGTCAGCCAGCGGAGCTATGAGTGAAGATGACACGACTTGTAGGTAGACTTACGGCTTCCGACTTGTGGGTAGACATGGTTATTGGCGATCCATTCTCCGCCGGCCGATTGGGCTCACGGTGCGGCGAAGGCACCGGCGGGGACCAAGGCGAGACTGATGATTGTGGTGAAGTGCATTTTTAGTGATGTTGGTTGGTATGGAGCTGGATATTATTAGGGCTGTTGTGGTATCAATGAGATGGCTTGAAGCATGAGAGGTTGAGTTTGTGAGAGATGGTGGCCGCTGCGATGCTCTTTATACCCCAAGATTCACGAAGGAAAACTCCAACAGAGCGTCATCATGCTGTGCATGGGATATGTTTGCTGGCTTTCCGAAATCAGGGGCAAGGTAGCCTCATTGTCTATCATTAGGTTATTATGTGTAACGAGTCAGGTCTAATGACCGCGGTTCCGAGCCTCAAATCCGAGTCCTTACTAGTCGTACTGAATCCTTAAGATGACATCTCCACGGACTAGTTCTAAAATGCACCGGTTTTCGGAAGGCGTGGTTCTTGCCAAGGCTTGGCATCATCAAATCCCGACTTTCCTGGAAACACTTCACGAACAAGAATCTCACGACAAAAAGGAGACGAGTAGATGGATACCTTCCAGCCGCTTGCATTGTCTGTTTATTGCGTTGAGAGAGCGTTCCTGGGGCTGAAGTTGTAAGTTTTCGACTCGGATTGTGAGTTGGGGCGTCTGTCCAAAGAATCAGGCTAACAAAATAAAACCGGGTTGTATTGTGGGCAGTGTTGTATACCAAGCGAATCGGACTAACAAACAGGCCTAAAGAGTCCGATAGACATTCTCTTACGGCACCAATGCTACCTAAAGTTCCCGGCATGCCGCGTTGCTGGTAACTTGGTTCCTGACCCCACCGACCCAAAATAGGTAGACAGAAACTGGTAAGGGACTAAAGCAGTGGCGATGATACCTAACTAGAGAGAGACTGGTAAAGCTGCCGCGCACAGTCTTGGTCAGAGTAACATTTCGAGTGCGAGCAGTGCTGATTGTAGCATCTTTTGCGTTAGGTATCCCGTGAGATCCAAGGATGCCTAGAAAAGCCGAATGCGAGCTTGTGGTCATTGACAAGATGTCTGAGAGTTATGAGGCCTGGCTGCGCACGTCGTCGACAGAACTCGCCTGGTACGTCCAGTCCTTCTTATCCACCGGATCGGCACTCACATGTCCCCTGCTGTGTTAGCCACCTGGGCACTTTCCCATGCCATTCTTCCCCAGACTTCCTTCTCCTCACCCTCACCCTCAACCCCATTCTCAACCTTAGCCCGAAACTCCCCTCCCCCTGTCTCAACCCGCCCAATTCTTCCTTCCCAGCTCACTCCCCACACCCTAAAGCCTAGAATAACAACTCCAACTCCCTGGCACGACAATAGTGATTCTCGCCCCTTTATAGACTCCCTGAAAGGGTGTGGATTGTTGTTGCTAGGGGGTTTTCTTGAAGGGGCGCGCGGAGAGTTGGTCTGCGGAAAAGGGGGTAGAGGTGTAGGGGTGATAGGGGCAGTTAAGGCAGTTGTGGAGATGCTGGGTGATGAAGGCTGCTTGGGTAGGGGTCAAGAAGGGGGAGACGGGGAAGAGGGCGAGGGAGGTCGGAGGGAGAGGAGGATGATTGGTTCGTTCCAGTGGAGGGAGATGGTTCGCGGGGGGAGGTAATGGGCGAATATTTCGGCGTCAAGGTGGTGTTTGAGGAGAGGGTTGCGGATTAAGAGGATGGCTTGGTGGAAGCGTTTGCAGAGATTGCAGTGATTCTGTGAATGCAAGAAGGAGGGACAGCAGTTCCCATTCGACCCAGAGCGAGAGGTTGGGACGGCGCAACGTGCTTCAGGGGGCGCGGTGAATAGTTGGCAGCTAACGCATAGTCGCGAGGAATTGAAAATGCCAGCCCAGCTGGGATCTCCCTGTCTCGGGAACTTCTGAAGCTGCTCGAGTAAAGCCTCAGCCTGCTTGATGCTGTTTTTTTATCGGGACGTCGAACTTGCTAGACGCTATCTCTCCCCATGCCGATATAAAGTTCAAGAATGACGATGTAGGGGGGCTTCATTGGGTGCCAAACCTGCGTCTGAAGTAGTCCGCTTGCAGGTACGTACCAATGTATGGTTATATTGCGTTGGTCAAATATTCGTAAGCAGTTGAGTGACAGCAATTGGAGTCTTGGTTGATGGGGCATCGACGACGTCGGACCGTCACGGTTTAGCATCCGGTGTCGAGAGGGTGGGGTCTCGGGCGGTTTGGAAACACTCCCATATGACTGAGTACCTGTATGTAGGGAATGCCAACTGTTGCACGGGCTGCCGTTGGAAATCATCTCCAAATCCCGGACCAAGATATCAACAGTCAATTCGACTAACTATACGCTCTACCCAAGTCCGATCATCGAAGCAGTCAAAATAAGGACAGTTACAAGCTGCTGTCCGCACGAACGCAATCTGTTTCCTGCCGGGTGTCTCTCTCCTCGGAGTTCGGGGGAAACAGCCTCACCGCCTCTACATTTCCATTCGAAACCGTATCATTAAGGACTAAGTTGTTGGATGAGATCCTTAAGAGAGCAGCCAATTTAGTGCAAGGCCTTCAACATCTGCAATCATGCTGCTCAGCGTCTGCGGAAGTGGTTCAACATCCCCGTAAACCGATTCATCTGCTGATGTCGGTATCTCGGCCATCTCATTGGCGGAACGCGGTGTTGTACCGTCACACTGGGGCGGTGTCGACGCCATATCAGAGGGCGTCTCGTATATAATATCCAAGGGTGTTGGCGCTGCAGCTGACATATCAAGATATTAGCCTCAACTTCCTAATGTGAATGTCAAACGGGGTTTTACCTAGCTGAGGCGACGATATAGTTTCTCGACCAGCTGATGCCTTTTGTTGCCGCTTCTCCCAACGATCAATGTTATCTTGTGCGACTATACGGCCCCTAACCACGACGCGGGTATCCTTATTGTCCTCGGCCTTGCGCTTCCGCTGAATCCGGACAATGTGGCTCATTTCCTTGGAGTCGACATTCTTCTTCAACCCCCACGCTCCAAGCCTAGAGACCCATTGCTTTTTGCTACTAAATCGTCAGTTCGCGAGCGGCGGCACCTAAGAGGGATGAAGTTCTAACGTTGCGCAAAAATTACGATTCTCCCGCATGATCTTCATTGTGTCCTCCAAGGTACGATCATCGATCAAGTAGAGCTGGTAGACCAAATCGTACACGCCGTTCCAGTCCTCGGGCTTGGATGGCATGATCGGCTCAGGTTGAGCGTGACTTGTCATGTTGAGGAAAACCCGATGCACTCCGATGATTTTGATGGATTGGACGGAGGCCAAATGATGCTGTTTGGCTGGTGAAATGGCAGCGGCGGTGTGTCGGTACCCGAGTATCCGGATGGCTTCCAACAGACGTCTATTGAGAGCGCAGCAGCTTGGTTTTGAATTGCTAGCTGCCTTGAGGTCGGTCAGTTTTGCGGCTGTGCTCGTTCCATGCAAAGTCAACGAGCCAACGAAAGCTCGGGAACAGAATTTCCATGCAGATCCGAGAGCTGCTAGCAGCTGCGGTCGGTACTGGTGGTGTCCGAACGTTTGCCGTTGATGCTTTTGAATGTGCGGCCAATCACAAGCGCACAACAAAATTCCCTTGCATTGTCGGCGAAAATTCCGGGCCCCAAAATCTCGGCTCTTCGCGAATTCAGCGGTCTGGCTCGGTTTCTCCTGCCGATTGGGTCAATTTGAAAGCAGTCCGTAAGCAGGACAATAAGTCGAGCTGGCCGCTTTGATGCCAAGATCACAACCACATTTCATCTTTTCCGCACGCCTGGCAAAGTTCATTTGGTCTCGAGACCGGGTTGTTGTCGGGAAACTCTTCCAGCATTGGGTCAACCTCCCCAGGTACGAATGCTGCGAAGACGTGCCTTGATCCTACTATATCCCATCGGTAAACATCCCCAACTACTGTAGATGGCACATAGTTACCAGGGTGCCTGACCTATTTGCGCCCAGACAATGCAAGGAATTTTTCAGATTGGATCTTGCGACAGTGACAGCGAGGTCGGGCAATCTCGACGCCACCATCCCAAAGCCATTGTAACCGTCTCAGCCAATCTTGCTCCCCGGCACAATGCAAAGAAACTTTGTTCTGCCCAAGCCCGTCTGTGACTGAAACCCGGCTCAGGCATGGTGGGGCGGGTGTGCTTTCTGAGAGGTTGTTTGGCACCAATGAGCAAGGGGTGTTAGAGCCGCCACAGCCCAAAGTCAGCCAATCGGACGCAGGATCCCCGCGGGATCCCCGGGGGGCTGCGTCGGTTGGTGTGTCTGTGTGCAGCTTCCCGTCTTAATGTTACTTGTGACATGTCCAAAGCGAAGTGCTCGCCTTGGGGCATTTTGCCTCCAAAACCAGAAGTTAATTGCCTGCAGGGTACTGAGAATGGTACATAACTTGGTCTCAATGGTGGAAATAGGTAGGTATTCAGATATTGAAGCGGGCCTCTGGTTGCGGCAAGGCATGTACCTTAGGTTGGAGGGAATCCAGTCCGGCGGTTCGTTCGCGGACAACGTTCTCGTTGTCCCTTTGCCCTCTTACCTATATAATTCTCCCTGGGCCACCTACTAGTACTTTCCTATTCCCTTCCCTCCATTTTACACTTGGATTTGGGACGCAAGCCTTCATCCATCCGCCTCCTTCCAAGCCCGAGGAAACCAAGCGTCATCCCAAACTTCAACGCCTGCCACTCAACCGCTCCCTTTGCATCACAGCAACTTGAGCACCCGGCACTGCAGTCTCCTTGAAGCCTCATTCACGCCATGCCGAAGCCATACACCCCCAAGCGCTATGGCGCTGCTGGAAAGCATATCCTGTACGTTTCACCGTGCTCAAGATCCTTTTGCGAGACTAACGACGGTGTTCCAGACCCAAAGAGCCCGCCAAAGAGCGGTCATACGCCATAGACGTTTACCTCGCCACTCCCATGGAGGGACTAGAGAAATTCCCGGTCCAAGTCACAACACCCACAATGAAACAAATTGAGGAGGCGATGGCCGAAAAGACGAAACAGTACCTGGAGGACTGGGAGAAAACTTGGGAGAAGGCGTCAGGCTCTGGAACCGGTGGAAAGTAAGGTGTTCCTGTAATTGTGTCACTGATAGTCACTTCGAACATGAGCATGAGCACAAATGTACCTCAGGCACCTGTTCGGCGCCATTTCTGGCGACTGTTTCCAGCGCCGAGCTGAAAATCAACTTTCATCACCTCTCCCCTGTCCTGGACATCCTGTGAATTTATCTTCCTCTAGGAGCTTCCATGGGAACCCTTCCTCTGCTCCTCGAGGCTCATGCACCCAACAAAGACACCCTTCCATGCATGGGTGCGCAGAAAGGCGTCTGTGTTGGATTTGTCTTTAAAAGTGCACGGAAATTCTGAGAATCAGTTGTAATTGCCCCGAAAGCGCATAATGAGGTTCAGGATCCAGCGCTACTACCCCCCACCAGAGGCAGGAGATGGCGAAACTCTGCCATGCAGCAGGCGCAGCCGCCAACACCACCTTGCGTGTGTCTCTGCTTGGGATCTCTCGCCGGCCTGCAATGTCCTGGGAAACGATGTCCCTCTTGTCTTTTTCGGCCGCCAGATTTCGGACGCGCCAAGCGGACCCCTGAATTCGGATCTCCAGAGGGCGTGGTCGTCGTTGGCATGGCGACCACAGTGACCGGCGTTTGAGCCTCGGACAACAGCGAAATCCTGAACCTGAGAGAGGCCAAAAACAGCTCAGAAGAAAAAGAAGCTACGTACACCCCAATAGAAGTAGGACGATACTCCTTCTCGCATGTTGCAAGTTTCCCGGATTGTGTCCCACATTGCATGGTTGGCGGCATGGGGGGCACGTGACATACGAAAGCTTGTCTTTTGGTGGGGCCAAGCAGCCGATCAATCCCTTGCACTTGCATCTGCACACCAGCTATATCAGCGAAGGCCCCCCCCCCCGCTTCGGATCAATTGAAGAAGAGACGCATCTACATCATTACTGAGAACCCCTTTGAGCACTGTTGACGTCGCGAGAAAAGTTGCTCAAATGGCGGCCCCAGCATCCAAAATCGTTCGCTACCAGCTGGTGTTCCATGCCCCGCTTGCCGCGGTCGAGGCCTGCAAAGCCGCCATCTTCGCCGCCGGGGCGGGGCGCTACCCTGGCGTCGGCAACTACACCGAATGCTGCTGGATGACCATTGGGACCGGCCAATTCCGTCCTGGCGATGCCGCTAACCCGAATATCGGAAGCGTTGGCGTGCTCGAGCACGTCGAGGAAGCGAGAGTCTCGGCCCTCTGCGTGGGCGAGGACGTCACGAGGAAGGCGGTCGCCGCGCTGAAGGAGTCAGTTTCAAGCTCGCCGCACCCACCCCCTCAATCTCCAAAATCTGCTGATCTGCTGTATCCAATTCAGAGCCCACCCATACGAGGAGCCATCATATTCAGTGTTCAAGATGGAGGATTTCTGATCGCCGCTGGGGATCACGGAAACGCCGAAAGCACGGGCCACATCCAGGAAGGATCAATTGACGATGCCATTGGGCACCAGGCTTTGAAGCTGAACCCCTGCCATGGAGGGCCCGTTTTCCCCGCTAGTGACCGCAGTTCAACGGGAAGTCCCTCTCTTGCTTGTATCAAGTTCATCAATCCAATGTGTCTTCTCTAGCAATGCTGCTGGGCTCACCATGCCGCGATGCGTCTTATCAATGTGAAATCCCTCGAGATCGAAGTTTTCATGGGCAGCAGCGTCCCCAAATACGCCATTCTCTCGCACACATGGGACTCTGAGGAGGCCTCTCTCCGGCAATGGACGAGCCGTCTGACCAGACTGCGGAAGGTGAACTGCCCTGGCTTTTCGAAGATCCGAGACGCTTGCAAGCAAGCATCTCGCGATGGATTGCATTATCTGTGGGCCGATACCGTGTGCATCGACAAATCGAGCTCCGCCGAGCTGTCCGAAGCCATCAACTCGATGTACGCTTGGTACGAGAAAGCCAGCATATGCTACGTCTTCCTCTCCGACGTGGCCGCCCGACCGCAGGGAAACCAAGAGATGCTCGACCTCGTCAGGCAAAGCAGGTGGTTCACACGCGGCTGGACCCTCCAAGAACTTCTGGCTCCCCGCGCCGTCATCTTCTACTCCAAAGAATGGACCCAGCTCGGGACCAAGAACGCCCTCGCGGTCCTCATCTCCAGCGTCACTGGGATTGACGAGGTCTGCCTCCAGAAACACAAACGCCTCGAAGAGTACAGCATCGCCCAGCGCATGGCCTGGGCCGCCAACCGCATCACAACCCGCGAGGAAGACATAGCCTACTGCCTCCTCGGCATCTTCAACATCAACATGCCCCTCCTCTACGGCGAAGGCCCCAAAGCCTTCCGCCGCCTCCAAGAAGAAATCATCAAAGTCTCCGACGACCATAGCATCCTCGCCTTCGACACCGACGTCTCCGAAGGGACGCTCTTCGCCTCGCACCCCTCCGTCTTCCGCCGCGGCCGCCGCATCCACCCCAACTTCGCCCACACACTGACCGCCCCCTTCTCCATGACCAACGCCGGCCTCTCCATCACCACCCCCCTCGTCCAGACCCTCTCCCCCTACTGGGTCCTCGCCCTGCTCAACTGCGTCGAGATCGACCCCCGCCTCGACATGAAGCGTTCACTCATCTACCTCCCCCTCTTCGGCAAGGACAATCGCTTCATGCGCGCGCGCACCCCCGTCAGCCTCATCTGCAAGACGCTTAGCTCGGCCGCATCCACCTCGACAGCCACAGATATCCAAGACTTGATCAGCAAGACCGAAACGAGCTACTACATCTCCTACTTCAACCGCGTGTACAACGTCTACGGGACCGAGATGGACATGGCTATGAAGGGCTTCGAGCTCGATCTCGATACCTGGACGCCCGCGGGGTTTATGATTGCTTTTCCGAGGGGATTGGCGGGGTATCGCCTGCGGACGGCGTATCCTGCTGAGAGTCTCCGCGCTGATATCAGCTTCTTCATCTTGAAGGGGGCGTGGTCTTCATCTTCGTCACCGCAGGGTTCGGCGGCGAGGGGGCTGATTGTCTTTGAGAGGGAGCGTGCCCTGTCAGAGAGGTTCGTGGGGGTGTATCTTGCAGCTGACGCGGGGATGGAGATGTGGACGTGTAGGATTGTGGAGATTCCGGATGACTTTGAGCCGAAGGACGCAGAAAAGTTGTTACAGGCGGTCGGTGGCTCTGAGTCCGACGAGGTCCTTTGGGATAGGCACCATCGTTTGGGGAACGCGATTGTAGAGGCAAACACTCGCTTTAAAACGCTCGGGGGAGATCCATGTACGGAGGCGGTGATGGTGGAGATTGTGTTTGATGCGGAGGCGCTGCTACAGGAGAGGCAGTACGCGCTTTTGAGGATGAACACGAATGGGAATTTTGAGGTGTCATAGGGCAGGGATTCATGATTTAGGTCTCTTCATTCCTGATCATGCCGTTGGCTGAGCCTTATACCTCAATGTTCCCATGTTTCCCCCTCCTACCAAAGAACCACATGCCTAGCCAAAAGGAAAAGACCATAACTGATATTATGAACATAAAAGCCATACCAAACGCCTGGTAGAGTTGGTTTCGCTCTTTTGCCATTGCTGCATCCTTGCGGGCTTCCCTCTGCTCCTGGGCGATGAAGAACATGCTCCACCACTCTAAGCGGCCAGTCGGAGGGGTAGCATGGTGTGCGAGATCACTGTATTCGGCGCTGTCGCCCAGATTGTTGAACTCTGCTTCGATGAACGGGCGCGTTTCGGGTGTTGCTAGTTATAAGCTGGAATAACATGATAGAAAAAGCAAGCGGGCGGAAGAGGAGTATGAGGTGGAATGCAAATTGCAGGCGGAACAAAGCGAGTTTATATGGGGCAGAAGGGCCTTGAGGAAAATGTCGAGGAAATGTCCGGAACCATGTAGGTTTGTTTTGAGAAGTCAAGATAATAGGGGAAAAGGTTCGTGCCGCGCAGAGCCGAAGGTAGGAGCCTAGGGAGGTAGCAACGCCACCAGCTAATATGCCACTATACTTATAAAGCTCGTCTTCGAAGAACATATTCTGGCTTCGACTATCTCGCCTTCTAAGAGGTACCATGACGGTGATTTCAGCGCAGTCGAGGATGCATATGTGATTGTAGGTTAAGGGAGGAGGTGTGAGGAGTAAAAGAGTTTAGAGAAAGAGGAAACATAGGCCTTTTGTAGAAACTCAACAAGAAATGCTTTATTCTATGTTGTTCGAGGCTCTGTTGCAAACCATCAACTTCTATAGGCGTTCGTCTTTGAACCCCTTTGTGTCAGGAGACTCTAAGAATGTCGAAGTGATTAGAACGAACTTGAAATAGCATACTAACACTCCAGTTTCATTCTGTTAGGAGGATGTCTGTTTACACAAAAGCCCCTGTCGGATTATGCCGTACTTTAATGTGTTAGTAAAACAACAAGGCCTAAATTCTCAGATACGAGGCATGTCTTGCACGATTTGAGGCTTTGGCCATTTTGAGCTCCGCCTGGGCGATACCGTGACAGGCCTTGGCAGACCTGGAGTAGGCCTTTCCTACATCGTGGGAGGCCTCACTTGCATCTGGGAATACCCCAGAGGAAGTCTTAGCCGCATTTCGAGGGGCCTTGTCTGTATCGTCAGAGGCCTTGGCTGCATGGGAGTAGGTCGTTGAAGAATATCAAAACCCGTGCCCTTGGACGCGGTTAGAGGCTATGTGTGGGACGGTAGTGCAAGGCCTCACTTGGAGGGTCAGTGGTGAACTACGGTCTCGTTTCACTCGTCATTTTGGGAATGGATTCTGTCTGGAATGTCGCGAAATATGGGATGAAATTCTTCCCACTTGCATTTTTACACAAAATGCCCAGGTCTTTTTCTTGCTGCCTCCCCCTCCCTCTTTCTTCCAACCTCAAACTACTCACACATCCGCGTCTGCGCTGAAATTGCCACACAATGGCATCCCCTCGTCAGCGAGACTATCGAAACCAGGACGCGTTTTTCGAAAGCGAGCCTGAGTTTTCAAGTTGTAAGTGCCTAAACCAGCCTGGTTGTCTGCGACGAATCTGGGCACACGAAATTTCCTTTTTCGTTTCTAGTCCTGAGCTTTCCCTGATTCTTCCCTGAGCTGGCCCAAATTCTGGTGAGCAGAGTATAGCCCAAATTTGGGACCGTTTGTCGTATACTAGTACATTGCGTGGGATGGTATATGCCATCCTAGTTTAATCTATAACATGGTATAGAGTATCCTGGCTCCAAAACTGGGACAGTACTTACTATAGATATTATGCGCCATCCCAGGCATATACTGGTATATTCTCGGCTATTATATCATGTATCATCCCAAATTCCGAGCTAGGACGTCATGTCCTATCCCAGGGCATATACTGGTATATTCGGGGCCCAGATTCGGGGCCCTTTGGGCCAAGATTTGGCCGACGATGAGAAACGGTAGGCTGGCAACGATGCGGGCGACGGTGGTACAATTTGCCACACAAGTTGCCCTGTAAGAGCATTTGTGGCTCGGTCTCGGTGTTGCGTGTGCAGTGGCCCATGGCGGTAGGTTCCAGACTGGCCAGTCTGATCTAATGGCATTTCTGAATCCTCCGTTCGCCGACCAGGAACGCTCGTTTTCTGCTTGTCAGTTAAAATGGTGACGTTTTAGGGGGTTGGGGCGAGATGGCTTGTTTTGGCGCGAAATGAGGACGGCGGGCTGGCGTAGACTGGCGTAATGATAAGTGTTGGTTATTGGAGACAGATATCTAGCCGTGACAAGGGTCCACGTTAGTAGCACAGGCGCCAGAGTAGAGATTTCCAAGGCTCGAGGCAGAACCGTCTCCGTTAAGCAGCACGTGCCTGCCTCTTCCATGCAAGCTTCTTCAAACCAATGGCAGACACGCTACTCCGGATAGGCAGTTCAGAAATCCGACTCCTCTGCAGCAATTTTGCGTGTCCAACAGACAACCGTCGCACCTGTCCACCCTTCTAGCTCCCCAACCTCACTCCCGTCACCAGCCATGGACCTAACAAGTATCAAAGCATCATCGACGACGCCAACGGTCTCACGGTCTCACGGTCCGCTTCCTCGTCCTATCCCCCAGCCCATCGGAGGCCCCGCTCTCGGGCACGCTGCTCCAAAACGAGGCCGTCTTGAAGATGGAGAATCTCCGCTATGAAGCCCTCTCCTACACCTAGGGGAACCCCGTCCAAAAAGGCCCCATCACCATCACTAACCGCCCCTGTCTTATCGGAGGAAATCTTTATACGGCCCTCGTAGCGCTACGCTACCGAGACAAGCCCCTGTACCTGTAGGTTAATACGATCTGCATCAACCAGAGTGACGTTGCCGAGAAGAACGTGCACATGCCGCAGATGCATCTCGTGTATCAACGGGCAGCGCGTGTTGTAGTTCGGCTCGGGCTGGCTGGCATTCGAGGACAGCGACGTGGTATTTTTGCATCTCGTAGATATGGTCTGCGTGGCATTTTTGCATTTCGTCGATATGCTCTGGGAGGATGAGAGCGTGGGATAGCTCCGTCGAGCGGGTCGTCTCATCCGGCAGGGCAACGCCTTCGCAGGTCCTCAACGGGAGCATCTGGCGACCCCCTGCAACGCTGTTCAGCACATCCCCTGGTGGAGCAGGATGTGGGTGGTGCAGGAGTTGTATTTTTACGATCCGGCATATTTGGACCCAGTTTCTCGAGAAACTGGAAAGGCGATAACTGACGGAGCAGTGGGAAACAAAAGCAATCGATGGTAACAGACCAAACAAACAGCAGTGGTACCTTGCGGTACGAAGCACACACACTTAGTAACGATTAGAGTTGCTTGGGTCAAGTGAAGACATGACTACCACAACTACCGATGAATGTATAAAACCTTAACTGCTGATGTGCCAGCTAGTTCACCAGGTGATTCCCCCATTCATGTCCTCCACCATCCTCCCATATCGTGCCGCCTATGATGCCCTGTTAGCAGCTGACATTACATCCTATCACTCGACCGCCTTACTGATATTTCCTTAGATAGCACGCTTGAGTGAGTGGAGTGTCACTCTGGCCTTGCCCGAGGCCGCCATCGCGGTCATGTCGTCGACAATCTCCTGCATCTTCTGGATGATAGTCGAGATCTGGCGCAGCTGTACCAGTTGGTCGTGGTGCTCCGCAATGCGCGCGCGGAAGGCCTGTTTGACTCTGTCGTTCGCTCTCTGGGACGCAGTGGTACCATCCCTGCACTCGCCGGCTTCGACCGAGTCAACCAGACGGTGACGCGCCCAGAAGACGACAAGGTTGATGTTCCAGGCTCCGATGCGGTTGGACTCATTCCTGTCCCACTGGGCCGAAACCAAGACCCTGGCTTGCTGCGGGGTGACCGCATCGTCGAAAACCACGCTCGACGTAGGCACGCCGGCGCCATTCTTGTCCACCAGGTTGTAGAGCACACCATAACCGTCCCAGGTGACGTTCGGCTTGATGAATGCTCTAGCGCCTGCCTTGCGCACGGCGGACACATTGCCTTTCTTGCCTGGTAGGTCCGTGTTCAAATAGCCGATGTGGAGCTGCGAGTCCTCGGCAACACGGTCGCGCGGCTTGTCGCTTGGAGGCGTGATCTTGTCATCGGTATCCCAACCCGTGAAGACTCTGTCCCATAGGCCCTTGCGAGTGGCGTCGTCAGGGATGTCGTTCGTCAAGTTGGCGCGGCCGAGTTTGATGATCAAGTCATCGCAACGTTTCTTTTGGTCATCCGTGAGATCTTCAAAGCTGGTGAGCTTGACATCGAGTCCGGAATGATACTGTGAGTTGGGGGGGATTGCGGGCGGCATCGTGAACTTGCCAGAGATGGAGATGGGTCCGAGATAGGGTTGCGCGGTCGTGTGGTGCTATTGTGGAAGAGGGAAGGGCATTCCCCGGCGGGAGGGCAAGGGGATATGGAGGGGGGAGTCTATTCGATCTATTTAGGAGCAACAACAATAGCGCTAATTCTATTCACCGCACGAACAATAGCCATGCGTACAATAGCAACAGTGCGAATAATACGCCCACTCTCTTCATCAGGTACCTCAACGGCTCCTTCCCTCCCAAAATCTGCCCCTCCTGTCTTGAAGAACTCAGTGCCTTCCTTTAAAAGAACTGAAGGCTTTGCACGCCGTGCGAGCTCGAGGCGGCCTCGAGGGGGCCCCGGGGCGGCCTCGAGGCCCCACAAGGCTCGGTACTGTGGTTGGAAACAATCACCTGTCCCTCAGCTTCTTCCGCGGTGATTCGTCGTGGTCGCCTGTATTGTCTGGTGCTGGGATGTTGGTGATTGTCAGTGATCGATTTGGGGCTATCCGAGGCTGGCTGCGAGAGATTGCCCCTTCCTCGCGAGGGCCTTGACGGTCTCCTACCCACTCTTTCCTCGTGGAGACCCAGACAATTACTTTCTCACTTATTTGTCATTAAAAGTCGATCAAGGTCCTTGCGTCCACAGTTCACTCAGCTTTGTTCCAGCCATATCCATCAAACCTTCCAAGTCGTTGCTAAGCTGTCCGACACGTCAAAACCGTCAAAACCGAAGAGAAACTCCGTTGTCATCATCCAGGTACAGAGATCCAAGCATCGACATAAATTGATACTGGGCACAGCACAATGGCGCCGCTGAAGATGATCATCACAGTGATCGTGATGATGCTTGCTGCCCTGCTGGGAAGTAAGCCCGCCGGAGCTGGCCAGATCGGTGGTATCGACCAGTTCCTGAGAAACGTCACCGATGTCCTGCACCAGATCGAGGACAATGTCCGGCCTCCGTTCCCCACCGCATGGTTCCAAGCCACACTTGTCCTCGCGTTGGTGTGGATGCTTGCGCCCTTGCTGGTCAATTTCTGGGATGCAATCATTCGCGGATCGAAACGTGCGACCAGCATGCCCGAGGCCGAGCGCACTTGTTCATGGGTCCATCCCCTACTCCAAGGCCTCGACAAGTTTATCCACCTCTTCCGAGACCACCACACCACGGTGCGCCACCAGACTATGGTACAAGCCATTACCAGTCTCGGAAGCGTCTTCACGGAAGACGCAGTTGTCCAGGCTAGGCGGGAACGAGAGGACGCCATCGAGAGCCGCAAAGAGATGGAAGCCGCTAAATCTCTGGTCGACGCCAAACTTAAGGGCGCCATCATCGAACGAGACGCCGCTGTAGCGAGCCGCGAAGCGATTGCAGCCGCCAAATCTCTGGTCGACCGCGAACTTGAGAACAAAACGTCCTTTCTCGAAACAGCTAAAACAGATCTCGAGAATGTTAGAGCCGAGCTTAGCCGCGCGAATGTCGAGATCGACAAGGCTAGTCGAGCCCAACGAGAGATGCTGAAGCGTCTTGATGATATCGAGGATCGTACGAAGAAGGTAGAGGAGGATGCCGTAACCATGGCAAAGAAGCAGGCGGTCTCTAAGTCTGGTGAGAATGATGGATGAGCGTCAAGGGTTGAGATCAGCTCTCGATGTAACCATAAGGAGTGTGGTATTCTTAGGGTTTCGTTTGACGAGATTGAAGGCATGCATTGTATTTGAGTTCTCGTACGAGTACCAGTACTTCAGACTCAATATAACTACAGAAATTGGCAAGCTCGGCAAGCAAAAGATGCCGGGCTTCGATAATAGTTGATGCAGCTCTTGTCCCTGCACGGTATTTTCGGCGACCTTCGCGATGGGGATAAGTCGGGGTCCACGGCGTGATACCAGTCGTGTCCGGGAGTGACCGCCATGACGCTGCCACCGTTCACCCTCGTACAGACTGTAATACACCGACTGTACTGGGTGACTAGACAAATGGAGTCACTTGCGATAATAGGAAAATGTCTCCAGATACCTACAAGCTCGCGAGTCCGATAGGATCCGTGAAGTCTGAAGTGGATGTGAGCAGCATCGCTATGACCTTTAAAGTCCCTAGGCCTGTTGCTCCAAAACAAGGTTGCTTGTGTTGGCTTGGATGGGTCGGCGGCACTCAACCTCTGGTCGCCTCCTTCCTCGTAGTGCAGGCACTGACACTCGGTATCCCTGAAGCATGCCATCTCGGGCAAAGGAACTTGAGGGAACGAGGGGAAAAAAATATTGGCTGCGCCTTGTCGATACCTCTGGAACAGCGTCCTCATTTCCGATGCGGGCGCCCGCTTTTCCGAGGTGAGAGAAAAGACGTCGAAACCGCTATGTGGCCCCCACTCAAAAGTCAAGACTACCACCCACTCCGATTTCCCATGCGCTTCGGTCTTAAGGCTGGCTCGGGGCCAGGTTGGAGGGTCCTCGGCTCTGCAGCGTGTGTCGTGGCTGAGGTTGCGGCACTCGACTCTGAAGCCGTCAAGGCAGGCTTGGCCGTCGTGGGGATCTTGCTGCTGCTGCCACTCGGACAGGTAGGGTTCCATATCGGCCCACGAAATCTTAACGTGCTCGCACAGACGAACGGCACCATGGCGGCCTAGGCACGGATGGGCATCATAGCCGCCGCTGCTGCAGCCATCGCAATGGAGGCCGAGAGGAGACCTTGACACGACTAGGCATTCGCGAAGGCATTGAAGCCAGCCAGAGTCCGGGTTGTCGCGAGCACTGGGCCGGAGCATGCGGCATTTGTCGCACATTCCATCTTTTTGGATTCGACGCCAAAGTTCTTCCCTCAGGTCTTTCGGAAAGCGGTCCACCATCTCGAAAATATGACCGGATCTCCGGAAAAGGTAGTCGACACGTATAACCTTCCAAATTTCCGGGTCGTCGATAATCCGCCGAAACCTCCTTGCCACACGCCGGAGGCAAAGCATGGTAAGCTGATCATCTCCCAGGCAGCGAAGAACCTGAAGCACAAGCTCATCGGGCAACCGGTTGATGGGGCTGTGGTTCACGTTGTGCACATGGGCCGCTACTAAGGGGTCCATCCCGGCGCTCTCCCGTTCTCGCAGGCTGAGGGGCATTTGCCGAGAGTAACGGTGGTGGTGTTCATGTTTCTTTTCAACTTGTTGGCCTGTGTCGACTCGTCCCCTAGTGCTGATGGAAAGCTGAGGCGGTAGCTTGCTCCTACCGGCTGCCTCGTCGGCTACCAGGACATCCGTCGCTCGCTGGATTCCATCCAGGGAGGATGTTTCCTCCACGTCCGCTTTATCGACTTGTTCCACTATATCCTCGACGTTGGCCGCATCCGCTTCGTTGATCTCATCACCGCTGTCGGCTTTGTCTTCTGTTTCGACTTCTCGACGTCCACATGGACAGGCCTTTTTGATCCAAGCTATGAGAGTAGCCATTTTTGCGGATGGGTATGTGCTGAAATGGTAATGGTTAACCTGGGAACGTCTGTACTGGCAGAGTGCAGAGTCCGACGTAAATGTACTGCGCCATTATGAACTCTAACGTCGTGGCTTGCCGTGCTACCTTATTTAACTATCGAGTTACGTCCGAAAACTGGGTTACGCCGCGGTCTCGATAAACTTTAGTTTAGCCCAGGCGAGAAGAGAAGATAAGAAACTAGCGGCGAGCGGGAAAGTAACTAGATATATACATGTGAAAAGCGAGCGGTGTGTTCTCGCGTTTCTCGGAAAGGGGCATTTGTCTCGATATCTCCCTGGCGACTCGACGCTAAGGACGATCACAAGTGACGATCACAAGTGTTAAGTGTTGTAAACCTTGATTCGCCCATTGAGTTATCCAGCACGAGCTGGTGTAGACAGCACCATGTCGACTTCACAGCGGCAACACCAGCTAGCAGCAGTAGCGAGAAATATAAGTCCGTATACCTCCCCACTTATCTTACATCCTCCAGCCGCTTAATGTTAGATATTTCGGCCCGCTTACGACGGCATACAGCAAGCAGATCTAAGGGATGATGCGGGCAAGCATCACCCACATCACCAAAGAAGACTTCTTTCCCGCATTCTATATAGCTTTCCAAGCCGCTTTACCACCTGAAAACATCCAAGGAGGTTTTCGAAGTACTGGACTTGTTCCATTAATCCCGAGACGATGATCTCCCAGCTCGACATCCGGCTGAGGATGCCAACCCCCTCCAACTCGCGGCCTAGGAGCCTCTAACTCGCGGCCTAGGAGTGCCCATACTTGGGTTTCTAAGACCCCGAATAACCCTACCGAAGCCTCCTCGCAGTCTACCCTTATCAAGAATCGGATTGCCCGGCATCAAAATAGCTCTCCAACTAGA